>Ga0214923_10000406_pt1 | contig 66392 bp, 52 predicted proteins | sample LL1510_MetaG_FD_177993 | JGI IMG/M metagenome (GOLD analysis project Ga0214923, IMG submission 177993) | Freshwater microbial communities from Lake Lanier, Atlanta, Georgia, United States - LL-1510 | ecosystem: Environmental > Aquatic > Freshwater > Lake | place: USA: Georgia | collected...
TCTCAAATATTCCAATGTCATAAGCAATTTATCCTGAAGGTTCAGATGCGAAGGCTTCAAACCTTTTTTCATGCGTTGATGCTCCGCCGCTTGGACCACACTCACCATGATTTGAAAAACTGACTTGCTAACGCCTGAATCTATTAGATGGCAACGCCTTGATTGTGTCATATTTTTGCACACAAAACTCACACTTACAAAACAAGCGTTACATTATACTAAAGCTTCAGTTATATGAAAATTGGGTCAGGCACCGGCACGGCACGAAAATTGGGTTATGCAAGATGTCTAATGATCAATACTTATGATCTGAGTTTCGGGTCAAGAGCATCCCGTAAGACATCACCGATCAATGCAATCGAGATCAGCAGCAGCGTGAGGAGAATAGCGGGAGGCCAAAGCAGGTAACTCTCTCCTGGAAAAACAGACCGCCCCTCATCCATCAACACTCCCCAAGAACTCGAGCCCTCCTCTCCCAATCCTAAGAAAGAGAGGCCCGCCTCACTTGTAATCGCTGCCATCAAAGAGAAAGGCAGCAGCGTTAAAATGGGAGGAATCGCATTAGGCAAAATATGAGAAAACATGATCTTGCTGTGGCCGTATCCCATACTTTTTGTTGCAAGGACGTAGGGCAAAGAGCGCTGTCGCAACACTTCAGCACGGATAAAGCGACAAAAACTGGTCCAGCCAAAAATCCCAAGCACGATAATCACAACAAAAATCGACTTGCTCTGCGAAATCGCTACAATCAATAGCAGCATAAAGAATGTCGGCATCGCCTCCCAAATTTCAACAAGACGACAGATGATCAAATCCACCTTCCCTGCAAAATAGCCAGAAAAAGTACCCAAAGGAATGCCGATCAAAAGTGCTATCACAACAGCACTAATTCCAACCACCAAAGAGACGCGGATCCCAAAGATCAGACTCGCCAGCATATCCTTGCGATTGATGCGTGTTCTCTCAGTCCAGGGCACATATTTGTTCATCAACTGCGCCCCTCCAGCATCATCTTCCCAGTGAAAGGAGCGCAGTATCGGAGGCACCAAAATGTAGAGATTCGCATCCTCTCTTTTAATCCACTCAGCTCTCTCATTCAAATAATGGTTTTCAGCCATCGCATCGCGGTAGGTCTGAATCACACTCTTTGCTCTATCCAATGGAATCCGTGTGACAGCTCCCTCTTGAATCACTTCGCTGAGCTTCTTCTCCATGAATGCCAGTAAAGCATGAGCTTTTAGATATTCTTCGCTGTGAAGATGATCAAGATGAGCATCAAGGTTCTGCCTCGCTTGCACAAGCTCATATTTGGCCATTAAATAATTGTGGGAATAGGGCCGATAAGCGGCTATTAATTGAGGCAGTTGCTCAAGTGCATTTTCATAATCTTCTTTCGTCGCAGAGATCGTTTTTTGCAAATGAGCACGTTTTTCATTTTCACGCATACGATCGACATGCCAGAGTGTATTCATGTCTTGTCCAATATCAGCGAAGTAGCGCTCCCTATAAGGGGCTAACTTTTCATGCTGCTTTTCCCTCTGACGATTCCGCAATAAAACGTTGAGCTTAGCTTGTGGGGTCATGTACTTCAATTCATTATCCCAAGTCTGGTAGGGAATCAAAGGGGAAAGCGCAGGATCTTCATGAAAGGTTTCTCGTGTCGAAACCTCTTCTCGTCTAGCCTCACGCAAAAATTCAGTGCTGCTTGGATCTTTAATCCCCCCACTCAAAAAAAAGAGGAAAAGAGCAATCTGCAAAATAGACAAAGCAATCCATACAATCCTTTTTCTGAAGAGCAGAAAAAATGGCAGCGTGAACATCAATGTATTGTAGAAAAGATCGATTGGCTTGGAATAGAAGCCACGGTAGAAGAGATAACGAAAGAGGGGGAAATAAAGCCGCTTGTTCCAAAGGACAACAAGCGGCTTAGAGGAAGCGAGAAGAGGAGCGTAAATGCCGATCAGTAAAACAGCGAGAAAAAAGATGAGGGCAGCAAAGCCAATCTTATTCTTTCTGAACTGACGCCAAACGACTTGCCAATGATCCTGCATATCTTGCAGATTATATGAGTAGCCCTAATCCTTCAAGGAAAGAAGAAACTCAGCATTGCTGTTTGTCTTTTTCAATCTTCCAAGTAATAGATTCATCGCATCCAAAGGCGCTAGATCAGCTGTAGCAGCACGCAACTGGTAGATCTTCTCCAACTCTGATGGATGGTAGAGAAGGTCTTCCTTCCGTGTTCCACTCTTGATCATATCAATCGCTGGATAGACGCGGCGATCTGAGAGTCTACGGTCAAGAACAAGCTCCATGTTGCCTGTTCCCTTAAACTCCTCAAAGATCACCTCATCCATGCGTGAGCCAGTATCGATGAGCGCTGTGCCCAAAATCGTCAAGCTACCGCCATGCTCGATGTTACGCGCCGCACCAAAGAAACGCTTGGGTTTGTGCAAAGCATTCGCATCGACACCACCAGACAAAATCTTTCCAGAATGTGGCTGTACGGTGTTATAGGCACGGGCTAATCTAGTAATGGAGTCTAGTAGAATCACAACATCTTCGCCAGATTCCACCATACGGCGCGCTCTCTCGATCACCATCTCAGCTACCTGGACGTGACGCTCTGGTGGTTCATCGAAAGTTGAAGCAACAACTTCGCCCTTCACCAGACGTGACATATCAGTCACCTCTTCAGGTCGCTCACCGATCATCAAGACGATCAGTTTCACTTCAGGGTGGTTAGTCGCAATCGAATGCGCAATGTTCTGCAGGATGATCGTTTTACCTGAACGAGGAGGAGCTACAATCAAACCACGCTGTCCCTTTCCAATCGGTGCAGTGAGGTCTAGAACACGCTCAGAGTAACGCTCTTTTGTCGTTTCCATCACGAGACGCTCTTCTGGATAAAGAGGGGTAAGGTTCTCGAAGAAGATCCGCTCTTTGCCCTTTTCAGGAGAGTCGCCATTGATAGCATCGACACGGAGCAGAGCAAAGAATTTCTCCTTCTCTTTCGGCTGACGCACAGTTCCTGTCACTAAATCACCCTTTTTCAAACAAAAACGGCGGATCTGTGCTGGAGAAACATAGATATCTTCCGCAGAAGGGAGATAGTTGTAAGTCGGTGATCTCAAGAAACCAAAGCCATCGGGCAAAATTTCGAGAACCCCCTCTGCTACTAACTGCTCATCAGGTCGCGAAGATTTAAATTTGACGATTTCAAAGACCATCTGAGACTTTGTCAAGGAAGCCGTATTCTGAATGCCACACTCATGCGCTTCTGCATTAAGCTGATCAATACTCATTCTCTGCAGATCAACAATCTTGGAGACCTTCATGGGCTTTGTGGATTCGCTTCTCTCTTGCTCTAGTTCAAGATCGGCATCGTCTTCTGAATCATCAGATTGGTGTCTGGAGTGTTCAGATCTCTGTTGCTCAAAGTGCTGTTTTGTAGGATCTGATTCAGTATGCTCATGACGGTGGTGTCTTGAATGAGATTTTTGCTGATCGGAACGATGCCTAGAATGGCTAGATTGACGCTTTGGATGCTCAGATCTCTGCTGCTGAGGTTGCTCCTGACGCGGTGGCTTTGGTTCAGCTGTCTGCTTTTGTGGCTCCCGACCAAGCTCCTCTGAAACCATCTTTGTAGGAGGTTGAATCCGCTTGCGCGGGCGAGGTTTGTTGTCATCAGCTGTGGAATTCTCTTGTTCCATAAGTTTACCCATAATGAATATTCAAGTGGTTATAAGTTTTGAAATTTTGTTTTTTAACTCTTCGAGTGACCCGTTGTTCTCGATGATAATATCTGCCTTTTTTGCCTTCTGGCTTGTTGGGAGAAAGCGCCATTCTCTCTCTGGAAAAGCTGTTTTACGGTTGGAAACCACCAAAATGACTGTGTCAAAATAGCTCTCCCATCCGCACTCATAAAGGAGGGGGATTTCTGCCACAAAGAGCGCGGCTTCAGATTTTCGATACCTTTTCTCAATTTCCTCAAGAACCCGAGGGTGTAAATGATTTTCTAGACTCTTTAAAAGGGGGCGATCTGTGAAAACCTTTTGGGCAATCCGTTCTCGACTGATTTGCCCTTCCACCACAACTTCTTCCCCAAGCAGGCTGATAATCTGCTTTCCACAATCTGTTTTGGGATCTAATAGTTGATGGGCAATTTCATCCGAACTAACAGTCTCGGCTCCTAGCTCTTCTAGGAAACCACAAACCGCACTTTTGCCTGAGCCGGGCTGTCCTGTGACAGCCACTTTCCTTGATCTTAACATTCTCCCCAATTTTTGCCAATGTTCACATCAACCACTAAAGGAACTTTCAGAGAAAAGACTCCTTCCATACAATTTTTTGCGATTTCTGTTAATTTAGGTATCTCTGATTCAGGACATTCAAAAATTAATTCGTCATGAACCTGGAGAATCATATAACTTTCCATGCCTTTTAAAGCCTTCTCAACATCGATCATAGCCGATTTGATCAAATCGGCGGCGCTTCCCTGCAGCGGAGTGTTGACAGCCAAGCGCTTGGCTGCAGAGGCTACCATCGCATTGGTTGAGTGGATTTCAGGAATCAGTCGCTCACGCCCTGTCATCGTCACAGCTTTGCCACTATCTAGGGCCTTCTCGACACAGTCATCGAGATAATGCTGAACTTGAGGGTAGCGTTTAAAATACTCTTCTATGAACAGCTTCGCTCGTTTGACTTCGATGCCAAGCTCCTTGGCAAGGCCAAAGGCTTGCTGACCATAAATAATGCCGAAATTAATCGCTTTGGCTTGATGGCGTTGCACAGAGCTCACCTCGTCTAACGGGATTTCAAACATGAGGGAAGCTGTATAAGCATGAATATCTTGACCCTCTTTAAAAGCTTTAATGAGAGCGGGATCTTCGCTTAGGTGAGCGAGCAGTCTGAGTTCGATTTGGGAGTAGTCAGCAGAGAGATAAAACCAATCGTTTTTTTGAGGTTTGAAGGCTTCACGGATACGTCTACCTTCTGGAGTCCTCACAGGGATATTTTGGAGGTTGGGATCTTGGCAAGCGAGCCTACCAGTGGCAGTGACCACTTGGCTAAAGCTTGGGTGCACTCTATGTGTTTGGGGATTGACTTGGCGTGGCAATGCTTCGAGGTAGGTGGAGCGTAGTTTTTCTAAAGTGCGGTAAGCTAAAATTTTTTGGCAGATGGGGTATTCTTCAGCAAGCTTTTCCAATACTTCTGCATTGGTAGAATTGCCTGTTGTCGTCTTTTTAAGAGCAGGAATCGCCATTTTATTAAAAAGAATTTCAGATAGCTGTTTGGGCGAGTTGATATTGAACTCTTCTCCAGCCATTTGATAGATCTCTGCTTCTAGATGGGCTAGTTCTATATTAGCTTCTTGAGAATGAGCGTGGAGCAGATCAGTATCGATGTAGACGCCTGCACGTTCCATCTCCATAAGAATCTTGGAAACGGGGATCTCCATATCAAAAAGTAGCTCTTCTAGACCGCGCTTTTCGATCTCCTTTGCGAAGATCTGTTTCAGTCTCAAAGTGTAGTCGACATCTTCACAGCAGTAGTTGCAAACTTTCTCAATCTCTACTTGATCCATGGTGAGTTCGTTTTTCCCACTACCGATCAGATCTTTAATCGCTGTTTTCACTTTGCCAAAGTATTGAAGAGCGAGAGAGTCAAGGGAGTGGCGTCGACTGGAAGCATCGATTAAATAAGAGGCTAAAATGGTATCAAAGCTGATATTTTTTACTTCCACCCCTTCATTGGCAAGAACGTGGCAGTCATATTTCGCATGATGGCCGATGAATGCTTTCTTGAGGAAGAGAGGAGTTACGGCTTGCACTACTCGCTTTTTGCCAAGGACTCCATTACAAGGGATATAAAAGGCTTCTTTGGGCTCAATCGCAAAACCAATCCCTACAAGGCTAGCCGCCATTTGATTGAGGGAGGTGCTTTCAACATCAAAGGCGATCTCATCGGCCTTCTCAAGCTTCTGGATCAACTCCTGGAGTCTCTCTTCATCGTCGACAAGGAGGTAGTTTGTCTTTTCTTCAGGAAGCTCTCTATCGATTTCCCGGATAAGAGTGTTAAAGCCAAGTTCCAAGTAGAAAGCTTTGAGAGCAGCGGCATCCCCTTCAGATTTGTCAAATTTTTTGGGGAAGGGGATATCGGTGTGGATTGTTGCGAGGCGTTTACTTAATAGAGCGATAGAGGCCTCTTCTCGCAAAGTCTCCTGCTTTTTTGCACCTTTGACCTTATCTGAATTTGCTAGGAGATTTTCTAGAGAGCCAAATTCTAAAAGAAGGGGAACAGCTGTTTTGGGGCCAAAGCCTTTCACTCCAGGGATATTATCAGAGCTATCGCCCATGATAGCTAGAAGGTCAACAATCAGCTTGGGAGGAACACCGTAGAGCTCTTCGACTCCCTTTTCATCCACAATGAGATTGTCTTTCCATGTGTTGAGTATACGGACATTCTTATTGACCAGTTGACAAAGGTCTTTATCCGCACTGCAGATGAAAACCTCGTCACCCTGCTTTTCTGCCCAAACAGCGATGCTGCCGATCGTATCATCCGCTTCGACTCCAGCGACTTCAATTTGCGGGATCCCAACAAGCTCACACCACTTTCGGACCCGGTCAATTTGCTCAGGCAGATCTTCAAGAATCTGGGTTCGGTTACTTTTGTATTCTTCGTAGATTTCTTTGCGCTGCTTTTTATTGTCGGGTCCATCGAAAACAGCGACGATATGCTCAGGGGCAAAGTCTTTGAGGAGTTTATTGATCGAGCGGATGAAGCCATAGACAGCGTGAACAGGCTGACCTGATGGGCTGCTCATATAGGGGAGTGCGTAGTAAGCGCGGAAGATATACCCTGAGACATCAAGAAGAAAGAGTTTACGGGACATAGAGGTAGTTAACTGAGGAGCGGTCGGGCATAGAGAGTTCATGCTTTATTGTGCCTGTGAAAAGGGGAGAGGTTGATTCGCCTCCAAACATCTGTTTAAACCAGCTTTTCGTTTTGAATTGAATCACCTGATATTTTTCTTCAACGCCCACTTCACGAGCAAGCTCAGCGATCACAAAACTCAAATCGACGCCTGATTTATCGATCAGGCCATACTCTTCAGCTTGGTAAGCTGGGAAAATATGAGCGCCATATTTACTGACTAGATCGCTCTCTGAGAGTTTGGGTCTATTGGCAGAGACAACATCGACAAAATTTTTGTAGTAGAAATCAACGAGAGTTTGCCGACTGGCCGTCTCACCTTCTTGCCAAGGGCGGAAGGGGTTCATCTCATCTTTGCCCTTTCCTGCGAATAAAGTTTTGGTTTCAACGCCGATCTTTTCGAGAGTTTTGTGTACATTCATGTAAGGAGGCCAGCCGAGCACACCAATTGAGCCTACTAGACTGACTGTACTGGCATAGATTTTATCTGCACTGCAAGCGATGTAGTAGCCACCAGAAGCACAAAGGCCATCGGTGTAAGCATAGACAGGAACTTTGAAACGATTCTTATATTCAAGAATTTGCCTATAGATGATGTTGGAGTCGTTAGCACCACCACCAGGAGAGTTGATGACCAGTATAATCCCTTTAACGCGTTCGTTTTTCAGACTTCCTTCGCGAGATTCAAGGAGGATTTCTTGAATTTTTTCGGGAGTGATCTCTCCCATACCGATTGTACCTTCGATAGGGATTTGGAGTAAAACAGCTGTTCCAGCTCCCCAATCCTTCCGGCTTCCTTCGGCATTGGGCATTAATTTTGCCTTTGAGGGGAGATTTTTGTCGTCAGAGGAGGAAGAAAAGAGTCCAAGGAGTAAAAAAATAGCAAGAGAGAGACCGACGACGACTCCAACAACACCAAAAAGTGAGACGAAGAAGCTCCGCAAGGAATGTAAAAAAATAGATTCGTTTTCTAATTTCATTAAAAGTCAGCTTATCGAAAGTCTGCATTTATAGCAAAGTATAGTCGATTGAATTTTAAATGGTCCTGGGGAGCTAGGGCATTAAGTCGATCGAGATCAAAATTATAGCCAATTCGATTGAAACCTTCACATTTGTGACGCGCCGAAACTCCCGGGCTTGAACGGGCCTAATACTATCTCCAACAAATAATATCACAAATGATGGCTATCTAACATGGCATCTTTGAGAGATCCTTCCCAAATTTGCCGCCCTATCTGGCCATCATTTGTGACATTATTTGTTGTGTTACTTACGATCCCAAGGCATCACCCGATTCTTTTTCTTTGGATCATATAGATGCACAGTTGGCCCACCACTACTTGGGTTGGGTTGTTTATAGTCGGCAGAACCTGCGATTTCAATAAGGATTGGAACATCTTCACCACGAACGAGTTGAAGCAACCTTTCCTCTATTTGACCTCGCTTTGCAAACCGAATCGCTAACGGATCTCGTTTCACGCCCCATATTTCCTCATGACGAACTGCTAATTCTTGCTCTTTCTCCGTTGTGCTAAATATTTGACTGGTAGCTTGCCGTGTATTGGTCCATTCATTCTCCCGAAATCTATAGATAACATCAAAATCAACCTCGCCATTCGATTCATAACAGATCGTTATAAAGGGCTTCCCTTCACGATCTTTCCCAATCATAATCGGTGCTTTAAGCTCGTTTAAAGTGATATCTTCTACTCGTTCTGCTTTTAGAGTTGGAAGAGTCTTGTGCTTATTAGCTACAACAAGCGCTCCTTGTATCTGCTCGGGATAGACGCGGAGTTTTTCTGGGATTTTTCGCTGTTGTCTTTCAAAATCTTCTACGGAAATAACTGACATGGAACGACCCTTTGCCCCTAAGCTTCGAAGTGGAGCTTGATCACTCTTCTGTGTACTTGTGCTTGCAGCACTACGGGGAGCCACTGGAGGTGGATCGGGCAGGAGGTAGGGAGTCCCACTTGGGCTCGTATAATAGGAGGGTGCGGGCGGTGGCGAAGAGAAGAGAGGGCTCGTCATGCCGGATCTCATTCCCGATGCTGCTTGTCGAAATTCCTCTGGTGAAAGAGAGCGCGGACTCGTTGGGGGAGGGCTTGTGATTGGTGTGAAAACTCTGGCTCTTCTTTCAAGAGGAGGGGTCTCCTCCATAGAAGTCTCTGCAGGCAAAATATCTGGAGTCGAAAAAAGAGAATCGTTAGCGATCGCATTTACTTGCTGCGCTACTCTATCCGCATTTACGGGAGGGAAAGCAGCCATCATGGCACTGTGACGAAATAAGCGACCAGCCATGTTACCACTTCGTGGAGGAGTGCTCCCTTCATTTCTTGGGCCTTCCGGCATTCCCGGATGTTGGATTTCCATATTCAATCTCCTTATTATAATTTACTTATGTAAGCTCTTCTGATCAGTCGTGAGGTGGCCAGAGGTGCCTTCTATCGGAATAATTCCGCCATTTGTTGAATGCTTAATGATGCGTCCATCCTCCATCTCAAGAATGCGGTCGGCAAACTTGAAGATACGTGCATCATGGGTGACAATGATCAGAGAGCTATCCTGTTTGAGCGCTATCTTCTTGAACATCTGCATCACTTGCATGCCCGCCTTGTGATCAAGAGCAGAAGTTGGTTCATCACAGACAATGATTTTTGGATTGTGGATACAGCCTCGGCAGATCGCAACACGCTGCTGCTCGCCTCCAGACATCTGTTTCGGCATCGCGTTTATGCGCTTTTCAAGCCCTACCTCTTTGAGAAGTTCTGCGGCATACTTTAATGAGAGCTCTTTGTCTTCACCGTTGATTACAAGAGGCAGTGCTGTGTTTTCAACAGCTGTCAGCATCGGAATCAAATTAAAGTTTTGGAAGATAAAGCCGATGTTCTTGCCCCGATAAGAGACCTTGGCATCACTTGAAAATTTGTTGACGTTCTCTCCTAAAATCAGGCATTCACCTCCATCTTGATCCAAGATGGTGCTGATAATCGAAAGAAGTGTTGTCTTGCCGCAGCCCGAGGGCCCTGCGATCATCAAAAGCTCGCCTTGATAGGATTCAAAAGTGACACCGCGTAGCGCCTCAACCCTTGTGAGCCCTTTGCCGTAGTGTTTTTTGATCTCATTGCAATGTACAGCAGCTTTCATGAGGCAAACACAATTGAGGGTTGAAGACGAATGATTTTTAAAATGCTAATCAGAGCAGAGAAGAGGGTGATCAGGAAAATCGCAAAACCACTTGTCAGTAAAAGCCACCAAGGAAGAGTGAATGACAGCTCTGTTCCCCCGGCTGAGAGGCCGAAAATCACTGTAAAGCCAACACCTAGCCCCCAGCCCAGACCCGCTACCATCAGAGCTTGGACAAGTATCATTTTCACTAAAAGTTTGTTGGTAGCTCCCATGGCTTTACAGGTTGCGAAGTAGCGCGAGTTGTCATGAGCAAAGGTGTAGAAGCTCTGACCTGCAATCGCAGTTCCAATAATAAAACCTAAAATGACGGCGACGCCAAAATTGATCGGAATGCCTGTGTGGAAAAGGTAGTAGCTGATCGTCAAACGCATGAAGTCTTCGCGTGTATAAGCAGCTAATCCAGTAATATATGAAATCTTACGGCAGAGCTCTTGCGGATTAACGCCAGGTTGAGATTTGACTAAAATGAAGGAGACTAAATTTCTTTGTAGTGGTGCGTAGGTTAAAGCGCGTTTAATTGTTGTATAGATGACGGGTTGAGAGGCGAAAGTCCGTGTCACAGAACAAAAACCGACAACTGTTGCTCGACGGTCGTTGAGCTCTAAAATTTCACCGATGCGCATCGGCCCCTTAGCAGTGGCGAGCTTTTCTTTCGTTGCAAGTATGTCTACTATTACAGCGTCATCTTCTAGAAGATCATAAATCGTCCCTTCGACCATTTTAGGAGGGCCGCCGATTAGGGTTGTGTTATCAATCCCAATCACATTGCAAATTTTGTAAACCCCTGTCGGCAGCCGCGCATGCAAAAGCCCTTTGTACATAGGTACGGCCCACGCCACACCTTCAATGCTGCGTACCTGATAAGTTTTCGTGCTTTTTATAGGCTTTACATCATCCACATGCTGCACACCCGAATCGACAACCCAGATATTGTTTTGTGACGTATCAGTGATGAAGCCGACTGTGCGTTTCATCAATCCAACGAAAATCCCCGCTTGCTGAGTCATGATGAATGTACCAAAGGTAAGCCCGATCAAAATTGCCATGAATTTGGCTCGGTCGTTGATCATCATTTTGATCGCAAAAGCTAACACTGCCACCCTCCTCCAAGCGCTTTAAAAATGGCGACAAGCTTGGCGCGCAGGAGTTCAAGTCCTTCTGATTCTTGAATCTCAGAGCTATAAAGGGTTTTTTCCAATTCAAAAAGGAATAAGAAGTTCTCTAGGCCAGCTTTGTAAAGCGAATCGGCGAGTTTCCTCGCTTCTTGATAGTTTGCTGTTTGCTCGATCAGCGCTTTGACGCGGATCTGTTCTTGAAAATAGGAAATGAGGCTGCTTTCGACCTCTTCAACAGCATTAAGTACAGTTTTTTCATAGTGAAGTGTGGCTTGATGCTGCTGTGAAGTTCTCGCGGCGATATGAGAAATGATGCCACCCCCCCGGAATAGAGGGAGTACTGAGTAGGGATTCATCACCCAGTAGCGGCTCTCTGGATCAAACCAGGGGGTAAAGAAGCTTGATGAGTATTTGTAGAGTCCCTCTACTGATAAGGTGGGTAAGACCTCTTTTCTGGCCGCTTTGACTCTTGCTCCCGATGCCCACATCGCCATTTCTGCAGCTCTTACATCTCCACGTCTTGTGAGAAGTTCACAAGGTAGGCCGACGGGAATCTTTGCTTCATGGATGAGATATGGCCTTTCTTCATTGAATGCATGGACAAGAGTGTCTGGCATTTGACCGAGCAATACAGCTAAAGCGAAGATGGTTTCTTGAAGGCGGCTTTCCAATGCTGCAAGGTCTGCATAGCGTGTTTGCAAAAGAGCTTTTGCTGTGTAAACATCAAGCTCTGGAATTAAACCGATGTCGTATCTGATCTTTGTTGTGTTAACGAGATCTGCCGCTTCTTCAATATGTCTGTTTGTGATTTTGATTCTATCTTGCAAATTACGGATGAGAAAATAGTTGAGAGCAACCTCACTCGTAATAGAGAGATTTACAAAACGGAGCTGTTCAGCTTCGCTAAAAACATCAAGAGCTGCAGCTGTAGCTTTGTCTTTGAGTTTCCCAAAGACATCTATTTCCCAGAAGGCATCAAAGCCAGAACGGTAGAAGTTTTCAAACCCACCACCTAAGAAAGCAGAAACTCCTTCTGTTTCTGAATTCCTCTCGCGTAAAAATGAGAGGCTCCCATCGATTTGAGGAAAAAGTCGCGAAAATTCCACGCCAAATTCAGCGCGCGCAAAACATATGCGTTCACGAGCGATGCGTAAGTCTAGGTTTTGATCAATTGCAGTTTGAATGAGCTCTGTTAAAAGGGGATCTTTGAATTGTTCCCACCAGACAATCAGATCGACATCAGCACCCTTCATCTCGGCAATCTGTTTCTCTTCAGTAAACCTTGTTTGCATTTCAAAATCTGGCTCGAGACAAGGACGGCACGAGATCAAGAATAAAAGGAGACAAAGCTTTTTCATGGTGTCTCCATCGAAGGTTTAGCCTTCAAGAAGACGTCGAGAATTTGGCCTGGGTAGATAGGCATGTCATCTCGATCAAATTCATAGACAACCTGTAAGACACGTGTGTCGACAAGCTCTGTTGCAGCACCATTTAAGGTCTGCTTCGCACTGAGATAGGGCTCGATTCGAATGAATTTGAGGGGAACATGAACTGAGCCAATGCCTCGGATGTAAGCCACTCCTGGAGCTCCCTTTTCAATCCGCCAGATCTCTTCTTCATCGACGTCAACGCGGATATTGAGAGGGTCAATTACCCCAAATAGCATGGTGGGATTGTCTAACTGCTCTGCTGTAACGAGCTCACCTGGATAAGTATTGATTCGCAAGACAGTGCCAGTGAAGGGAGCGTAAATCGTTGTTTTATTGTAGTAAGCCTCTTCAATCGCCAGCGCGTCTTTCGCTTCTTGCAGTTCTGCTTTGGCAATATTAAGGTCGTCGATCCAAGCTCCGGCTAAAGCTTTTGTCAATTCCTCTTGCGCCTCTCGCAGTGTAAAGCGAGCTTGCATAGCACCATAACGCCTCTGATTCTGTTCGTCGCGGCTGACTGCCCGCGGATTGTCCAAATTTTCGATCAGCTCAAATTTCGACAATTCATTAAGATAGAAGGATTTTTGTATTTCTAGCTTCGATTCAAGAATGCTAAGATCTTCTGGGCGAGGTAGATCTAAAAGTCTTTGGTATTGAGCTTGAGAAACTGCTAAGGCGGCTCGCGCTTTGTCAACCCGTGCTTTTGCTCCATTATTGTGTATTCTAAAGAGAGGAGCTCCCTTCTCAACTAAGTCGCCTGGTTGGACAAAGAGCTCTTCCATCACCTCAGTGATCGCTGAACCAATGCGGATGTCGCGCGAGGAGGCCTCCACAGTTCCAGAAGCGGCAATGTAGTGATCAAAAGGAGGCGTAGGAGGAGGGAAAGGAACAGGAGGAGTCGGTGGAGAGATGCGGCTAATTACAACTGCCACAATTCCAAGCAGAAGCCCAATCCCTGCTAATATTGGAAGCACAATACGCGTAAACATACACTTTTATCTAAGCAAGAGAGATGCCAAGGAAAATGAATTCACAAGTTATTGGTTTTAAAAAACATCCAAATTGCAATTTCCCATTTAGTACCGCTTAATTCGTGCATGTCGGATCAAATTGACTTTAAGCTGCTTATATTTGTAGTTTAAATTCCGAAACGATTTGTTATTATATAATTTTTAGAATGGTTTTCTTTTTCTAATTTATTTATAATTGCCTTTATGGAGGCATTTATTTTTGCACACGCTTATCTAGCCCACTGGGTCATCTTTGGCCTATTCATGCTAGCTGGTCTCAATCTTCCAATTAGTGAAGATCTATTGATCATTGCAGGGGGGATTTTAGCGAGCACAATTGTGCCAGAAAACACTTGGAAGATATTTTTAGCGATTTTCGCAGGTGCTTATCTATCAGATCTTTTTGTCTATTTTATGGCGCGTTATTGGGGTCCTACCTTACTGAGCAAACCGTGGTTTGCAAAGATTTTGAAACCCAAACGGGTGGAGTTATTAGAGCAGCATTATCGAAAGTGGGGCATACTGACGCTCTTTTTTGGTAGATTCATTCCTTTTGGAGTGCGGAACTGTCTTTTTGCCACAGCGGGGATGAGTGGGATGCCGATTGCGAAATTTGTGTTGGTAGATGGTGCTGCCTGTTTACTTTCTAATACTGCTCTTTTCTCTCTCTCTTATTTCTGTGGAAAGAGTTGTTCTCCGTGGGTCAAAATTTTTAATATCTCCATTTTCACGATCTTTATGATCGCCCTTTTCACTTTTATCTGGTACAAAGCTAGAACAAAAAGAGAGACAGAATGATGTTGAACTTCTCTAACGTATTATCTATTTCTCGAGCCGGATTAGCTCTACTTTTCTTGGTTGAAAATGTTTACATCCGTTTAGCCGCTCTACTGACCGCTATGCTCAGCGATTTTTTTGATGGTTATTTGGCCCGTAAACAAAACCAAACCACTCAATTTGGAGCTATACTGGATCCGATTATGGACAAGTTTTTTGTCTTTTTCGTGGCGGGTATATTCTATATGGAGGATCGGCTATTTGCTTGGGAATTTGGCGCCTTGATTTCGCGAGATGTATCTCTTTGTATATTTGCCCTCTTGCTAGTTTCTATCAGCAAGTGGAAAGGTTATGAATGCAAAGCTCTTTTCTGGGGAAAGATCACGACTGTGGCGCAATTCTTTTTGTTGATTGGTTTGACGATTAACTTCATTTTCCCTGGATATGTCTATTTTATCTTTGTAGCGCTCGCTATTTTTGCATTTGTGGAGCTCTTCACACGGTTGCAGAAGATTGAGTCTCCCAAAGATTAGGGGATTCAGTAGACATCTTGCATAACCCAATTTTCGTGCCCGTGCCGGTGCCCGACCTATCTACGTATCATTTTGATCAAGATAGACACAATAAGGCTTCCCACCTTTTTTCATGCGTTGATGCTCCGCCGCTTGGACCACACTCACGATGATTTGAAAAACTGACTTGCTAACGCCTGAATCTATTAGATGGCAACGCCTTGATCGTGTCATATTTTTGCACACAAAACTCACACTTGCAAAACAAGCGTTACATTATACTAAAGCTTCAGTGATATGAAAATTGGGTCGGGCACCGGCACGGGCACGAAAATTGGGTTATGCAAGATGTCTACTATTTGTGATAAATAGTATTACGCCCCTGGAGAGCTTTGAGGCGGTGAAAATGATCAGTTGGAATTCCGCTATAGGCGGCTTTAAACAACAGCGGAAGTAGTCGCTTCTTGCTTTTCCGGTAGGGGAGCTGGTACAGCTTCTTCCGGCTCGTTCGCAGTGAGGGTTTTGAACCGCTTGCCCAGTGATAAGACAGCACCTGCCCAGAATAGAATCACCGCAAAGAGAATCCCAGCTACAATGTGGGCACTAGCTGCTATCGTTCCAAAGCCCATCAGGAGGCCTTGGTGGATGATAGAACCACCCGATTTACCAAGGCGTGAGCCCACTCCATCGATAGCCGCCTTTCCCTTCAGCATGCTCTCTCTGGAAAGAGGAATGAAGGCCATCTCTTTCGTCGAATCGAAAAGAGTGAATTTTGAAGCTCTTGCGAAGCAGTTTTGTGCTGAACCAAAGAAGACTACAAGCGCGAGCGGTGATGTCCCAAGAACAGAGAGTAGGCCGAGCAAACTCTTTCCATTGAATAGTGAGAAAAAGAAGCCGACAGAGGTTGTTAAGAAAATAATAGGTGTTAAGAGAGCCGCAATTGTCCAACCAAAACGTCGGATCACCTGACCAGAAACCAGCAATGAAAGGAAGAAAGAAATCACACCCGTGATAGTAGTCACATGGCTCATATAGGCTGTAAAGGCACATGGATCTGGATAAAGCTGCCTGACTTGGTCTTTCCAGATGACTTCAGTCAAATTAATCACAACGTTGTAGGATAAAACAACGAGGGCCAAAGAAAGCAGGTATTTTGAGCGCGCTAAGAAAGCAAAGTTCTCGCGCATAGACATTTTAAAACGCTCTTTTTTCTGGGTATGGATGTCTGTTACTGGCAAGACTCTGCAAGTTAAATAGCGGTAGATCAGAAGAATTGCCACACCCGAGAGCAAAACAACGCTTGTGAGCAAAATGATAGACTGGTGCCATGCCTCAGAAGCAAAAATCAGATGTGTGCGACAGTAGTCACCTGTCAAAAAGACCGCGATTTGACCAGAATTAATCGCTGCGAGATTCAAACCGATAGCGATCAGCCCATAGAAACGTTTAGCTTCACCAAGTTTTGTGACCTGATTGGCAAATCCCCAGAAGAGCATCGAAAGGATAGCGCTACTCCAGAGCTCTGACATGATATAAAAGCTGCTGAAAGTCCAATAACGGAACATGGCGATCAATCCCTTAAATCCCGAAGGAAGGTGGGCTTGTAGAAAATCAGCTGTAGCATGCAGATGGAGATAATTCCTTAATGGATAAAGGACAAAGGTAAAGAGAGTGAAGAAGACAAGGAAGATCGATACCATCGAGTAGAAGACTCTATCTCTCGTCAGTCGGTTATTGAGCCTGCTGTAAATAAAGGTCATCAGAAAGGCGCCGGGAACAATCCCCCACACTTTGATGAAAGGAAGGACCTCAGCACCTGATGATTCTGCAGTCACCAAGAGAGCGTCTTTCAGATTTCGTAAGATATTGTAGTTAAAGCCGATGAAAAAAGCTAAAAAGAATAAGGGCAAAAACTTTCTGAGCTCATGTACATGGATGGGCCAAATATAGGCGCGAATGCGAGAAAAAGGCTTTTCCTCATTCATTGCCATATCCTACTCAAAAAATGGTTGAGCAAATGCATGATACTCTTGTGTAAGTCAATCGCCATTATACGCGAAAGCAATCTATCCTACAATATTAAAAAAAATGGGTGAAAACAAAATGAAAAAGGGCTAATACGATTTGCAACAAATAATTTCACAAATGATGGCCATCAAGCACGGCACTTTTGAGAAATTCTTTCTCGCTCATCTGTAAAAACATCAGCTTCGAAACGCTCTCTCAAATTTCCCGCCCTATCTCTTCATCATTTGTAAAATCATTTTTGCAAATAGTAAAATTTTGAATAAAGGGGAGCTGGAATTGTTGCTCGCAAATAATGTAAAGATCGTGATAAAATATTTATAAACCTCAAGCTTAGGAGATTAAATTATGGCCCTCCCAGTAAATCAGCAACGAACTGCTCAATGGTACCCACAAGATAGTCAGAGAGCGCCAGTAAAAAGCTCATGTTGTTCTAATGATTCAATTTCTAATTTTGCGTTCGTGGGTGGCTTTGCTCTGCTTGTCGGCGCAGTGCTTCTTGCTATTGCGTCAGTTCCGGTAGCCTCGCTTGCTTTAAAGCATAAAATTTCAGCTGATGTGGCTGTAAAGGTCCTCGCGGGACTTGGAGGCACTATCATTACAGCCACCGCTCTTTTTGCTATCGCAGTTAAATGCGATTCGAAGCTGAATGCGTCTAAATAGCTCTAACTTTCTTATCGGAAAGCGCTTCAATCCCAGGGAGTGTGCCAAATTCGATGTATTCGAGTGTGGCGCCTCCCCCAGTCGAAATATGAGAAATTCCCTTTTCTAGCCCCGAACTTTTAAGTGCGGCGATGCTGTCACCCCCGCCCACAACACTTTCCGCCCCACTGTCGGCAATCGCTTTTGCCATTGCAAAAGTGCCTTTTGCAAAAGGAGCAAACTCAAAGACGCCAAGTGGGCCATTCCACAAAATGCTCTTTGCATTTCCAAGTTCTGAAGAGAAAAGAGCGATCGTTTTGGGGCCGATATCCACTCCTTGGTATTTTTCTTCGATCTGATCCACTTTGACCACCTTCGAAGGGGCGTTTTCCGAAAACTCCTCTACCACGGTTAAATCGATCGGTAGGAGAAGTCGGTTTGCTGAAGCCATCACCTCTTTCGCTTTTTCAATCTCTCTTTCTTCATAAATCGAATCACCCACCTCAAAGCCTTGTGCCTTCAAAAATGTATAGGCCATACCTCCGCCAATAAGCAATGTGTCAGCCTTTTGAGCGAGAGCTTTGAGAATCCCCATTTTGGTCGATATCTTCGCTCCACCGATCAGAGCGACAAAAGGGCGAAGTGGCTGTTTCAAAATCTGATCCAGAGCGGCGATCTCTTTCATCATCAAATAACCAGCAGCAGAGGCCTCTGGAAAGTACTTCGGCAATTCTACAATAGAGCTATCGGCACGGTGGGCTGCTCCAAAAGCATCATCTACATAACAATCGCCGATTGATGCGAGCTTTCTTGCGAATTCTGGACCTTCCTTAGGATGCTGTTCAGCGCGATGAAAACGCAAATTCTCTAAAAGGAGAATAGATCCAGGTCTCATGGCGGCAGCCAAATCTTCAACCTCATCGCCTATGCAGTCAGGTGCCATGGTGACCGTTTTGTTCAGGAGAGTAGAGAGTAATCTTGCGCAGGGGGCGAGCGAAAGTCCCGCTTCGCGCTCGGAGTTTGGACGGCCAAAGTGACTCATCAAAATCGGCATCCCTCCCTGTTTCAGGATGTATTCAATCGTGGGGAGTGCGGCTTCAATGCGCGTTGCATCTGTCACATTCCGGTCGCTGTCGAGAGGCACATTGAAATCTACCCTTAGTAAAACCCGCCTTCCTTTCACATCTAGATCTTCAATGAAAAGTTTTTTCATAGCTAATCATATACACAACTGCAATATCCATTGCAAGATCCTCGCAGATCGGTCACAATGCATTTCATGCAAAACAACGATAGAGCTATTATCCTGGCAAATTTCGGAGGGCCGCGCTCTCTCAAAGAGGTTGAGCCATTTCTGATCGCACTCTTCACTGATCCTGAAGTCTTCCGCGTGCCGGCATTTCTTCGTCCATTCTTCAAACGTTTGGCTATCAAAAGAAGCAAAAAAATAGTCGAAGATTATGAAGCCATCGGGGGTAAATCACCCATCTATGATGACACAGAATTTTTGGCTCAAGCGCTGCGACAAATGCAGAAAGACCCAGTCTTCACCTTTCACCGCTACCTCCCTGCCACTCACAACGCCTTTTTTGAGCAGATTGAGGGCTCTTTAAGCAACCATTTTATCGTTTTCCCCATGTTCCCTCAATTCACCTACGCAACAACAGGCAGCATCGCAACCTATTTCCACGAGAAACTGCCGAAACAGATAGAGAATCGGCTGCGTTGGGTAAAATCTTACCCCAAACACCCCACCTTTGTTGCTCTTTTTAAAAAAATGATTACTGAATTGCTTGAGCGCCATGCTCTCAAAGAGGAGGAGACAATCCTCCTTTTTTCAGCTCACGGCTTGCCAAAATCCTTCATCGATGAGGGTGATCTATATCAGGAGGAGTGCTTAGCCTCGTTTGGAGCCATCTCGAAGGCTTTTCCGAAAGCGCTCTCGCGAATCAGCTACCAGTCCAAGGTAGGCCGAGCTGTTTGGCTCTCTCCTGCCACAGAAGAGGTCTGCGAGGATCTCGAAAGTTGGAAGGGAGATAAAAAGCAGCTTCTGTTCATCCCTCTAAGCTTTACCTCCGATCACATAGAGACCCTCTTTGAAATAGAGAAGGAGTATATGCCTCTCGTACGAGAGGCTGGCCTGGAGGCGTATAGGCTTCCAGCGTTCAATCGGCGCCAGGAGTGGATTGAGACTATTCTTCAGATTATTGAAGAAGAAACACCTGTTAGTAACGCTATGCTAACTAGATAGTTGTGCCATCTGTAACAAATAGTATTAAAAAATATCTTAATAATAGCTTTATTAAGAACTTTATGTTAAGATATCCTTATGGATTGCTGTAATTTCCCAGATAGATTTACCTGGAAAACGAACCTTGTTTTCGGCATGGCTGCACTTACTGCGATCACGGCCTTGGCTTTAGGGATATTGCGTTTCACCTCTCACTCTTTTTATCTACCAGGTGGCCCTCGATTTGCGGCTGGAGTGATTGGATTTGGAGCCGCTGGTTTGGCACTTGTTTTACTTGCAGTTTGCCAGGTCAAAGCCAAAATCCCGAATCCAACTAAAGCTCCAACTAAAGCTCCAACTAAAGCTCCAGATAGTGAGGACATTGATAACTGGGATTTTTTTGGTAACGCGTCTCGACCGAAAAGAGCTCCACTAACCGATGGTACGATTGGAGAATGTTTGGCTCCTTCATCTTGCCAAGAAGTCACTCTGGCCGACTTAAAGCAATGGGCCGATCGCGCATTTCTCAATACTACTGATGAATGTTTTCGAAGGACTGTCTCGGCTATTCACCTGGATGAAGCCTCACCCCGTCCAAAAATTGAGGCATGGCCTCGAATACTATCTACTTTGCCAAATTTGCGTGTCTTAGCCTTGCCAGGACAAGAGATCGGAGAAATCCCAAATGGGAATTCATTGCCTGCAGGTCTAAAAGAATTGAATCTCAGTCGAAATCCGAGCTTCCAATTAACAGGAGCGATTGCTCGGATCAATCAACTCGAAAATTTAAATGTTGCTTCTTGTGCGGTAAGAGATTTACCAAGCGAATTAAACCAACTTTCACAACTAAAAGATGCGAATTTTTCCCGTAACAACATTGAGGAGTTGCCTCAATTAGATGGTTTGCGAGCATTAAAATTTCTAGATCTTTCCGAAAATCAAATCAGGAGCATAGATTCATTAAAAACCCTCCCCGAATTGAATACGCTGCGATTAGCTCATAATCGATTAGTCACCTTCCCAGAACTGCAACCAGGTGAGTTTCCAAAACTGGTCGAGTTAGATCTATCAAACAATCAACTCCAAAGCATTCCAGGCAGTATTGTGAATTTAACTTCGCTCACGCACCTCAATTTGCGTGGTAATTTGGCATTAAACTCATTGCCAGTAGAGCAGTTGAGTAGACTTGTTGAACTTCGAGACATAGACATTGAAGGGACAAGGATCCCTCCCGAGCAGCGCGCAACTATTTTACGAGCTTGTCAAGCTCTGCGCAGAAGAGAAGAACCCCTACAGCCGGAAAGACGTCCTGTAAACCAGAATTCCAATCTGGTTCAAACGATTGAAATGTGGAAATATAAAGCAGGCCGATCAGGTGAGAAGTGGGAGGGAAAACTGATAGTTGATCGAGAGCAAGAACATGCGCTTAATCGTTGGTTGGAGCGTCTGACAGCTACATCGGAATATCAAAGACACGCCCCCTCATTTTCACCGAGTGTCTGCGATGTGCTTAAAACGGCATATGGCAATCTTGAATTTTTGAATTTTCTGCTAGGGATTGCTGTCGGTGATTTGACTGGATGCGGGGATAGAGCTGCAGCTTCTTTTAACGATGTTTTCAACGAGTATCTAATCGTTTCCCTTCGAGATGATGCTCCTCTTAAAAGCGCAGTGGCCATCATAATAGCGGCCGAAAGGCGTAAACGGTTAAATCATGAAGTTGCTCGAGCGATGCCACGAGATCGCATTCTCACAGAAATGGCTGAGGTCTATCTCTATGCAGATCTAGTATCTCAAAAAAAGTTGGAACTTATGCTGCCTGTAAAAGGAATGCTTTATCGACAGATTGGAGCTCAGCCTTGGTTAGAGGCGGCTTTACCAGAAATTCACAAGTCAATTTTGGCCATTTCAAGAGAGGAACTCCTTGGTGAGTCTGAAGCATGGAAACGTTACTTGTCTAGGAATATTCAGCAGCGAGTAGCTATCGAACTTTTCCAAAGTTTAGTCAGCGATGTCATCACTTTAGTAAACGCTGGTGATACGGAAATAGAAGATTTCTTAAATCTAGAAGAGTGTGCCAATTGGGCAAGATACAAGATTGAAGAGCTCTATGGTCAATGGAAGCGTGAAAGAGGAGAGAACAACAAAGAATTGCCTGTTACCGAAAGATTGATGCCTCTAATTGAGGCTTGGAAACAGAATACCCCAATGACCGATATAGGGACGGATCTTAGAAATTGGTACAAGGCATGGGAATTTACGAATGTAAAAGTGGATGATCTTGTAGATGGCTTGACCGAAGTTTTCACTGCTTGGCAAAATAGACGAGAAGTTCCAAAAAGCGAAAAGCTTACCGAGGAATTTGAAGAATGGAAAGGTGATCATAGTAGGGCCAAATCACTGACAGAGGCTCTAGAGCCAGTTATCGCTGCTTGGAAAGGCGGAGGTAGTGATGAAGATTTCCGCGAACAAGCAAAGAGAAGAATTGCTAAAGAAGCTATCTTTAACCCCAATCTATTAATGCCATTTGGGCGTGAACTTAAAACTCTTTTAACCTCAGCACTTGGCAGGTCTGCTCCTGTCGAGCCTCAAAACAAGACCAAAATAATAGAGCTTTTTGAAAAGCGGAAAGCAAAAACCGATGAAGAAGATCTTCTAATTAAGAGTTTTGATCAATTGTTCCGAAACGCTTCTATTTCAAGTGAGCACTTCGTATCTCAATTTACGAATTGGAAGCTTGCGCAGATAGAATCGGCAGATATGAATCCCAACTCATTTAGAAAAGCGGTAATGAAAGCGATTTCTGCCTGGGAAGGTCGAGAGCTTGAACCTGGGGAAAAAGCTTCCCTTATAGAGTTCTTTGAGAAGCGTCACCGCGAAAATCAATGCACCAGAGATCCTGGGTTTATCGCGTTAATGGACCTTGTATTCGAGGCATGGAAAGCTGGTTGGGAGCCCTATAATTTTACAAATGAAGAGGGTCAAGTCGATACGACCAAGTTTACTTCCCTATGCCTTCCTCGAGAAGCAGATGCGCTGCTCTCCAAACTGACAGCAATCATCCTCAAACCCCAAATCTGATTCGACTTTTCAGTTGACAGTTAGACAAGTTAGGAATAAAACTTTGCCTATCATGTCAAACAAATTCTTACAGAAAAAGCAGGCCGCCTATAGCCAAGTTATACCATTTGGAAGAAATCATGTGACAAATGAGAGTCATCTACCATGGCACCTTTGAAAGATCCTTTCTCGTTCATGTTTAAAAACATGAGATTCGAAACGCTCTCTCAAATTTGCCGCCTGATGAGGCTCTCATTTGTGACACTATTTGTTGCAAATATGAAGTTTTGAATCGAATTGGCTATAAAAGGTGGCCATTTTTTTATGCTTGTTTTGGCCGATGGAACATCTTTTGAAGGAGAAATGCTACTGGGTGGTAGCGTTGCTGCCGAAGTTGTCTTTACAACAGGCATGTGTGGCTATACAGAGAGCCTGACAGATCCTTCTTTTGCAGGTCAAATCCTTGTCTTCACCTATCCCATGATAGGAAATTACGGCGTATGCGAGAGCGACTTTGAATCGAAAAAGATCTATGCGAGTGGTGTTGTTGTGAGCGAAGTCTGCAAAAAATGGCATCACTATGGATCATCAGTTTCACTCCTCGACTGGTTGAAAAAAGAAAATATTCCGATCATGAGTGGCGTCGACACGCGCGCGTTGACTAAAAAACTGCGCTCTTCCGGAACGATGGAAGGCACGATCGGAGAAGCTATAAAGACCACTCCCAAGCGTCTTGTCTCGATGGTTTCTGATCTACAAAAAAGAGTCTATGGCAAAGGCAAACGCGTCATTGTCGTTGACTGCGGCATGAAAGCTAATATTTTGCGTTCCTTGCAAAATTTCCCTCTAGAAGTTGTCTCTGTTCCCTTCGACTATGACTATAGTCAAGAAGACTATGATGGTATCTTTCTTTCGAATGGTCCTGGTGATCCAAAAGATTGTAAAGAGACGATTGCGATTTTGCAAAAAGCGATGAAAAATGAAAAGCCAATCTATGGGATCTGCTTGGGAGCACAGCTCATGGCAATCGCTGCTTCTGCGAAAACCTACAAACTACCCTTTGGTCATCGAGGACAAAATCAACCCTGTATTGAAGTAGAAACGGGCCGCTGCTACATCACCTCGCAAAACCATGGCTATGCCGTTGATGAAAAGAGCCTCAAAGATCAGTGGAAGGTCACTTTTAGAAATCTCAATGATGGTTCGGTCGAGGGCATTGCTCACAAAAATCTGCCCTTCTATGCCGTGCAGTTTCACCCAGAAGCTGCTCCTGGCCCCACCGATACTCGTTGGTTATTTGATAGGTTTTTCGCATGCCTCTAAAAATCTTAATTCTAGGTTCGGGGGGATTGCGCATCGGCCAGGCAGGGGAGTTTGACTACTCCGGCTCCCAAGCAATCAAAGCAGTCAAAGAGGAGGGACACACTGTCATCCTCATCAATCCCAATATCGCGACGATCCAAACGGATGAAGGCTTGGCAGACACAGTCTATCTTCTGCCCCTCAACCTTGAAACGGTTGAAAGTGTCATCGCCAAGGAGAAACCCGATGCAATTTTGCTGGGATTTGGTGGACAGACAGCTTTGAATCTTGGCCTTGCGCTTGAAGACAAAGGAATCTTGGCGCGCTACAATGTCGCAGTGCTTGGAACTCCTGTTGAAGCGATCCGTTTGACTGAAGATCGCCAGCTCTTCAAAGATAGCCTCGATAGCATCGGTGTCAAAACAGCGACTAGTTTCACAGCTACAACAGTTGAAGAAGCTCTCATTCATGCCAGAAAAATAGGCTTTCCCATCATGATGCGTTCGGCATTTTCTCTTGGCGGCTTAGGTTCTGGACAGATCAAAAATGAAAAGGAACTAAAGGAACGCGCTTCTGAAGCTCTTTCCAAAACTCCTCAAATTCTGATCGAAGAGTATTTGACAGGATGGAAAGAGATTGAATATGAAGTTGTCCGCGACCGGAATGGCAACTGCATCACAGTTTGCAACATGGAAAATCTCGATCCGATGGGCATCCACACAGGTGAGAGCATTGTTGTCGCTCCCTCACAAACTCTTTCTAATCGCGAATACCATCTTTTGCGCGAACTTGCGATTCAAACAGTTGGTCATTTGGGCATTGTGGGTGAGTGCAACATCCAATATGCCCTCTCTCCCAATAGCTCTGACTACAGAGTGATCGAAGTCAATGCTAGACTCTCACGGTCGAGCGCTCTTGCATCTAAGGCAACAGGCTATCCGTTGGCTTTTGTCGCTGCAAAACTCTCTCTTGGCTTTCTCCTGCAGGAGATCAAAAATCGAGTGACTGGCAAAACATCAGCATTCTTTGAGCCAGCCCTAGATTATTGCGTTGTCAAGATGCCGAGATGGGATACAAGCAAATTGCGTGCAGCCGAACGGACGATTGGCTCTGAAATGAAGAGTGTGGGTGAAGTGATGGCTATCGGTCGCTCATTCCCTGAAGCGCTGCAGAAAGCCGTTCGTATGTGCAATATGGGCGCTTGTAGTCTCTTTGATTATCCGTATGAGATTTCTGATCCAAAAAATGAGATCGAAAATGCCACAGACCGCCGTCTTTTTGCGATCGCTAAATTTTTGCGTGAAGGGGGCAGTGTTGAGGAAATCCAGAAGCTTTCCAATATCAATCCCTGGTTTTTGCACCACATCGCAGAAATCGTCGCCTTTGAAAAGAACTTGGAAGGCCCCTTAGACCAATCCTTGATGCGCTATGCCAAGAGAGTGGGATTTTCAGACAAGGCGGTTGCTATAAAGCAAGGTAGAGGTGAGGAAGAGATCCGCAGCTTGCGAAAAAGTTGGGGCATTCTGCCTGTTGTCAAACAGATTGACACTTTGGCAGGTGAATTTGATGCTGAGACCAACTATCTTTATATGACCTACCATGGGCAGTATCATGATGTAGAAAGTTCTAGGGAATCTCCTATCATTGTGCTTGGATCGGGTCCTTATGCGATTGGCTCATCAGTAGAATTTGATTGGTGTGCTGTCAATACAGCGAGAAGATTGAGAGCAGCGGGAAAGAAAGCGATCGTTATCAATTCCAATCCTGAGACGGTTTCTACCGATTATGATGAATCAGACCGCCTCTATTTTGAAGAGTTGACTGCCGAGCGCATCCGCGATATCGCAGAGTTTGAAAAGCCAGAAGGGGTGATTCTCTCTGTCGGTGGGCAGATTGCCAATAACTTGGCTCTTCCTCTTGATGCTGCGGGATTACCGATCTTGGGAACTTCTCCGCAGTCGATTGATCGAGCAGAGAATAGGGAACTTTTCTCCTCACTTTTGGAAGAACTGGGTATCGATCAACCTGAGTGGACAGAGGTCAACCCCTCAGGTTCGCTGGGGAAGCTCCATGAAAAGGGTCGGCACTTTGCAGCCCGCGTCGGATTTCCCATTCTTGTGCGTCCCTCCTACGTGCTTTCTGGTGCCTCGATGAATGTGATCTATAGCGATGCTGAGATGGAACAGTATCTCAATGAGGCTGCAGCAGTCTCTAAAGAGCACCCGATTGTCATTTCGGAGTTTATTCTCAATGCGAAAGAGTTAGAGATCGATGGTGTTGCCCATGAAGGCAAAATTCTCATCGAGGCTATCTCAGAGCATATCGAGAATGCAGGAGTTCATTCAGGTGATGCGACAATCGTATTGCCACCTCAAAAGCTCTACTTGGAAACTGTCAGGCGCTGCAAGTTGATCGCAAGACAGATTGCAGAGGCTTTGGAAATCACAGGCCCATTCAATATTCAGTTTATTGCCAAAGAGAATGCTCTGAAAGTGATTGAGTGCAATCTGCGCGCTTCACGCTCCTTTCCATTTGTCTCCAAAGTGACTGGCCATAACTTCATCAAGATTGCGACTGAAGCGCTGCTAGGTATTCACAAAAAACAGAGCTATAACACCCTTGATTTTGATTATGTCGGCATCAAAACAGCTCAATTTTCCTATAGCCGATTGAAGGGTGCTGATCCTGTAGCCCATGTGGAGATGGCGTCAACAGGGGAGGTCGCCTGCCTCGGCGCCGATCTTTTCGATGCCTTTTTTGCCTCTTGGATGGCCACAGAGCAGCAGGTGAAGGGCAAGCGTTTATTGATCAGTATCGGTGGTCAAAATAAGCAGAAACTACTCCCTGAATTGAAAAAGCTCTTTGAGCTTGGGTTTGAAATTCATGCAACGGGGGGAACCCACGAGTTTCTTCGAGAAGAGGGCATCGTTGCAAGAAGAGTATGGAAAGCCTCTGCAGGTCGTGGGCCAAGCGTACTTGATCTGATCATGAACAAAGAAATTGATCTCATAGTCAATATTCCCCGCAGTAATCCAGCTTCTTCAGTCATTACAGATGGATATAAAATTCGGCGACTCGCTATCGATTATCACATTCCTTTAATCACTAATTTGCAGATTGCACAACTATTTTTGCACTGCCTCATCAGGCCGAAAAAAATCAGCATCAAATCTTGGAAGGAGTACACGCAAAATCGATGAAACACCTTCTTTCAATGAAAGATCTATCGAAAGGAGACATCTTGCGCATCTTGGATGGTGTCGGAAAAAAAGGAAGCTTGGAGGGAAAAATCATCGCGACTTGCTTCTTCGAACCTTCGACTAGGACAAGACTCTCTTTTGAAGCTGCGGCAAAGCGGCTGAATGCGCATGTCATTGGTTTTGCAGAAGCTAATACAACTTCTCAGACAAAAGGCGAAACTTTATCAGACGCAATAAGGGTGGTGAGCAGTTACGCCGATGCGCTTGTATTGCGCTCCCCAGAAGTGGGCGCCGCTCACAAAGCGGCTGCCATCTCAAACTGCCCTGTGATCAATGCAGGAGATGGTTCTAACGAGCATCCAACGCAAGCATTGCAAGACCTCTACACGATTCGAGAGTGTCAGGGGCGGTTAGAAAATCTCAATGTGATCATCTGCGGAGATCTTCAATATGCACGCACGGCTCATTCGCTGATGGAAGGGTTAAAGCATTTTCAATGTAATTTATTCATTGCTAAAGATAACTGTGATTTGCATGCGTTATTGCCCGCAGCAGATATTCTATACGTGACCCGTTTGCAGAAAGAGCGCGGAGCCCAGAATAACGATTACATCCGGATCACGAAGGAAACTTTGCGCGCTGTGAAACCCACATTGCGCATTTTGCACCCTTTACCACGGGTGAATGAAATCGCCGAAGAGGTAGATCAGATGCCCTACGCCTACTATTTTGAGCAGGCTAAAAATGGGGTAGTTGTCCGTGAATCGATTTTGCGAGAAATTTTATGTTAAAGCACCTCATTCCCATTCCAGCAGGTATTGATCCCCATGTTCATTTCCGAACGCCTGGACATGAATATAAAGAAGATTGGGTCACTGCATCTCAAGCAGCCCTTTGTGGTGGTATCTGCATGGTGATCGACATGCCCAATAATGACCCTGCCTGTATCACACAAAAGAGGCTGATCGCTAAAAGAAAAATGATCGATCAGATGCACCTACCGATTCGCTATGATTTCTATTTAGGCGCCGACCAAAATCATCTTGAAGAGATTGCAAAAAGTGATTCGATTGCGGTCAAAGTCTTTATGGGCTCAAGCACAGGGACTCTCTTGATGGATGATCAAGAGGATCTAGAACAGGTTTTCAGAAAAGCCAAACTCGTTGCAGTCCATGCAGAAGATGAGACGATTTTGCGAAACAGTGCCTGGAAATCTACAGATCCTGCTGATCATTCTAGAATGAGACCCAATAGAGCTGCTGCAGTGGCTGTTGAAAGGGCTATCAACCTGTGCCGCAAGTATGGAACGAAGCTTTATATTTTGCACATGAGCACGAAAGAAGAAGTCGAACTTGTCCGCAGAGCTAAAAAAGAGGGGCTGCCCCTTTTCGCGGAGGTGACACCCCATCATCTCTTTCTCTCTACAGAAGATTACAGCCGCTTAGGAACGCTTGCGCAGATGAATCCTCCCCTGCGCTCACTTGAAGACCAAGAAGCGCTCTGGGATGCGATTTCTGATGGCACGATTGATACACTTGGTTCTGATCATGCTCCTCATACGCTTGAAGAAAAAAGAGCGCCCTACGGCAAAGCCCCTTCTGGAGTACCTGGCATTGAGACTATGCTACCCCTCATGCTCGATGCAGTGAATCGAGGCAGATTGACCCTCGAGCGATTAGTGGAAATGAGCCATTTCAACATCTTAAAGATTTTTGATCTGCCACCCAATGATGACGTGCTTTGGGTCGATATGCAACTCACTCAAAAAGTGGAAGAATTCAAATCGAAATGTGGTTGGTCACCCTTCCAAGGAAGAGTATTGACTGGATGGCCACAATTTATTCGTGTTAAAGGCAAACTGTTTAGCCTAGAAAGAACTGCGGAAAGACCACAATTTTTGGAGAGCGGGAAGGCACTTCCGCCCTATGATCCGCAAAGATGGAGGCTAGTTCATGACAGATAATGCGCACCTCCTCCAAGCTTGGCGACGAACTCTTTGCGTAGCGCCCGAGATACTCACGCCCTTCGTGATGAATCACTGTGAGCTCGGAGGCAAGAGGACGCAGTTCAGCCGTCATCTTAGTCCCAACAAAAATTTTGGAAGTGACCGAGGTCATCAATGAAACCTATCTACGCAATTGACAAGAATTATCTTGAAAATGCAACAAATGGCCCTTTCTTTCAAGGAGAGATCCCAGAACGGGTGTTTCCTCCTGAAGACCAATGGATTGACTTTCTTGGTTTTAAGGTTGCCTCTCGAATTGGTGTGCCAGCAGGCCCCCTTCTAAACTCTAGATGGGTAATTTTTGCTGCAAAAATGGGCTTTGACGTAGTGACCTACAAGACGATTCGCAGTCAAGCTCATCCTGCCCATCCTTTACCCAACATGGTTTATGTCGATACAAAAGGGGATCTCACAGAAGAGCGGATGGGGGAAAAGCTATTCACCATAGATCAGCCTCCTACCAGATTGAAGGAGCTTGCTCTGACAAACTCTTTCGGCATTCCTTCAAAAGATAATGATTTTATAATCGAGGATATCGGCAGAGCGCAAATGGGGCTTAGAAAGGGCCAGGTGATGATTGTATCTGTCATCGGCACCCCGAGACCAAGTGAGGACTTTGTCGAGGATTTTGCCACTACTGCGAGGCTGGCACTGAAAGGGGGAGCTTCGATTATTGAAGCAGATCTCTCTTGTCCTAACCTAAAATCCAAAAGCAATGAGGGAACACTCTTTACAAATCCAGAAAGTGTTTTTCAAATCACAGATAGGATCAAAAGAGCAATCGGTGATACCCCGCTTGTGATTAAAGTAGGCGCTCTCTTCAATATAGAATTGATTCGAGCAGTTATGGAGGCGATTCATAAAGGTGGAGCCGAGGCAATTTGCGGCATTAATACATTGAGTATGGAAGTTTTAAAAAAAGATGGACAACCCGCCTTAGGGGAAGGAAGACGTAAAGCAGGTGTCTGTGGAGGACCGATCAGAAAAGCTGCTTTACAATTTGTAAGGCTCGCGCGTGAGGCGAATAAAATGGGACTTACAGTGATGGGAACTGGCGGTGTTTGTGATCCGTCACATTTTGATGACTTTTTAGATTCTGGAGCAGATATTGCGATGTCAGCGATTGGGATGATGTGGGATCCTTATTTGGCACATAAATATCATAGTGGGGTTAGAAGTGCAGCAGTTGCTTACTGAGTTTGTCTTTGAGTTGGAGAACATTGGAGCTATCCAAAAGGGTGAATTTGTCTTAAAAAGTGGAATGAAATCGAATATCTATATCGATCTTAGGCTGACAGTTTCATCACCGAAACTACTGAAAATCATAACAAAGCTCATCTGGGAAAAGGTAAAAGATCAGAAGTTTGACTTAGTTTGTGGAGTGCCCTATACAGCTTTGCCTTTTGCTACCACACTCTCTTTAGAGCACAATATTCCTATGGTGATGCGCCGCAAAGAGATCAAAAGCTACGGCACGAAAAAGATGATCGAGGGTATCTTCCAAATGGGCCAAACCTGTCTTGTTGTCGAAGATCTAATTACGACAGGTGCCAGTATCATAGAAACCATTCAATCTTTAGAAGATGTGGGCTTGAGGGTTACAGATGTGGTCGCTTTCCTAGATCGTGAAGCGGGTGGTTCCAAAACTTTGGAAAAGATGGGCTACCGCGTCCATACCCTGATCCATCTATCCGCGATGCTCAAAATTTTGGAAAAAGCCTATGTATAGTCAAAGAGCAAAATCTTGTTTGAACCCTACAGGAGCGAAACTACTGCGTTTGATGGATGAGAAGAAAAGCAATCTCTGTCTTTCGGCTGATGTGACTCAAGCGAAAGAGCTCTTGTGGTTAGCAGATCATTTAGGTCCCGAAATCTGTCTGCTGAAGACGCACATCGATATCCTCGAAGATTTTTCCTTTGATCTGACTCATCGTTTGCGAGAACTTGCTGAAAAGCATCACTTTCTTTTGTTTGAAGATCGCAAGTTTGCAGATATCGGCAATACAGTACGTCTCCAATATGGTAGTGGTCTCTATAGAATTTCCGATTGGGCTGACATCGTCAATGCACACATCACACCTGGTCCTGGTATCATTAAAGGGCTAAAGGAGATAGGTTTGCCGAAAGGGCGAGCGCTTTTGCTGCTGGCAGAAATGAGTTCAGAAGCAAGTCTTTCACATCCCAAGAAGGCAGTGTTGTGGGCAGAAGAGCATGCCGAATTCGTGATTGGTTTTATTGCGACGAAGAGGTTGAGTCCCCAATTCATTCATATGACTCCAGGAGTGCAGTTGGAGGAGGGTAAAGATCCCTTGGGTCAACGCTATCTTACTCCTCAAGAGGTGATTGGGAAGAGGGGGTCTGACATTATCATTGTGGGTCGAGGGATTTATCGTGCCGATGACCCACTTGCAAGTGCACGCATTTATAGAGAGTTAGGTTGGCAAGCTTATTTATACCATTTATCACAAATGACAGCCATCTAGCACGGCACCTCCGAGAGATCCTTTCTCGCTCATCTTTATAAACATGAGCTTCAAAACGATCTCTCAAATTTGCCGCCCTATCTGTTCATCGCTTGTGAACCTATTTCTTGCAAATGGTATTAGGCAACAACGCCTTCTCCTAACAGCGCTTCCATTCTATTTAATATAATCATTGACAAGCGCTCATTTCTATTATATAAATATAACTACGGTTAGTAAAACTAAACACAAATTAAATTACGTGTTAATTAATTATAATTTAGATAAAATTGCGCAGTCTCAAGCGGTTCCAATTGACCGTGTTTGTGTTCTCATCCTTGCTGGAGGAAGAGGAAAAAGACTAGAGCCTCTAACGAAAAGTCGTTGTAAACCCGCAGTTTCTTTCGGTGGTCGCTACAATCTAATCGATGTTCCTATTTCTCACTCTTTATCGACTGGACTGACCAATATCTTTGTGATTGGACAATACCTCTCCTACTCGCTACGCCGCCATTTATCGACCACTTATTTAAACTATGGTATCCAGCAAAACCGTATTCAAATGCTTGTCCCTGAAGAGAGAGAGTCTGAGAAAGTTTGGTATAAAGGAACGGCGGATTCTATCAGGCAAAATCTGCCTTATCTTGCCGATATCTCAGCTGATTATTTTCTTATCCTTTCGGGAGATCAGCTTTACAATATAAACTTCCGCGATATGATCGACTTCGGCATCCAGAATGATGCTTCTATGGTGATTGCGACTCAACCCGTGAACAAGCTAGATGCTAAGCGGATGGGAATTTTGAAGTTGGCGCAAGGTTCAAGCCATATCACCGATTTCTATGAAAAGCCACAAAATGAATCGATTTTACAAAATTTCTACACTGACGAATTTACACTTCATCGTCTTGGTTTGGAGCCAGGTCTCAACCGACATTTTTTAGGATCCATGGGAATCTATCTCTTCAAGCGTCAAGCGCTTTTTGATCTTTTGAAAGAAGACCCCCGCGACGATTTTGGCGCCCATCTCATCTCGACAGAAATGGCAAAAGGTACCGTTCATGGCTATATCTATGATGGCTACTGGGAGGATATCGGGACAATCCAATCATATTATGATGCAAACCTCGCATTGACAAAAGCTTCTCAAGATTCAAAATATGGGCTCAACTGCTATGATGAGAAGAATTTGATCATCACGAAAGCGCAAAATTTACCCGGCGCACAAATTTCCAATTCTACGTTAAATCAGGTTTTGCTTTGTGAGGGTTCAATCATCCGGGCAAGTTCTCTAAGTAATTGTGTCGTAGGAGTCCGTAGTATCATCGGTGATGGATGCCAGATTTCAGATTCTATCTTACTTGGTAACGAATACTATGAAAGACAGCCGATCTTCAGCGGCGATGCCGTACGCTGTCCTAAAATTGGAAACAACTGCGTCATCAGTAAAGCAATCATTGATGAGAATGTCACAATCGGGAACAATGTCCATCTTGTAAACAAACAGGGACATCATGATTACGCATCCCCGGATGGGAGAGTTTTCGTGAAGGATGGTATCATTGTCATCCCGCGCGACATGCATATTCCTAGTAATTATGTCTTTTAAATGCAGCTATTTGCAATAGCCGATCTTCACCTTAGCATCGGGGTCCCGGAAAAAAACATGGATAAATTTGGTCCCGTTTGGGCCAACTATATGGAGCGCATCGCGACGAATTGGCGTGCTGTTGTGAAAGCTGAAGATTTAGTGCTTTTGCCAGGCGATATCTCCTGGGCAATGACGATGGAGGAGGCTATCAAAGACTTTGAATGGCTTGAGGCTCTTCCTGGTACTAAGGTCATGATCCGCGGTAACCATGACTATTGGTGGAGTTCCCCTTCCAAAGTAAGGGCCAATCTACCCCCTTCTTTGCATATCATCCAAAACGATGCCTTCTCTTTTCATGGGATCTCCATCGGCGGGACCCGTTTTTGGGATAGTCCGGAGTTCAATTTTAGTCACTGTTTTGGCAAAAGCTTTGAGGCTCCCCCGATCGACGAGAAGATTTATCTGAGGGAGCTGGAGAGATTGGAACTCAGCCTTAAGAAACTCGATCCTAAGGCGCGTTTTCGTGTCGTGATGACCCACTATCCTCCGATTGGAAGCGATCTCAAACCCTCCAAGGTCAGTGCACTTCTTGAAAAGTACAATGTGAATCTCTCCCTTTTTGGTCATCTGCATGGTCTTCAAGGCGGCAAATTGTTCGGAGAGCGAGGAGGTGTTGACTACATCCTCGTTGCTGCTGACTATCTAGATTTTAAGCCTAAAAAGGTGATCTCTTGCTCGTTCTAGCTAACTTCAGCGCCCTTCTTCATCAGTTTCTTCAGTTCTTTGATATCCGCATCATTTTGATCTAAAGGGGCTTCAGGAGAACGCCTACTGCGTTTTACAATCATCGCTTGTAGTTGGCTCGCATCAATGCTGAGTTCGTCAAAATGTAAGATACAAAGATCGAGTAGCTCTTTGAATGACGCTTCATCTTCTAAAAGAGCAGTCGTTTTTGCCACCAGTTGGCAAAAAAGAGGATGATTGCGCTCTTGAGCCAAGTAAACCAAAATTTCTTCAGCAAGGTCTAAGCGCTTTACTTTCTTAAGGAGTTTGGTAAGATACTCCGTACCTTCTTCAGGATTTTGCAAGATAGCAATCCGTGCGAGTAGAAAATCAAAGAAGAGCGGCTCATCGATATAACGATAAAATCCCTCTATCAAGTCATAAGCATATTCGATATTTCCGAGCTCAATCTGTGCTGCTGCGTAGCTGTAAAGGAACTGATCCAGATTGTGAGCGCAGTGCTGTTGGAATGCTTGATAGACAGCGCGTGGGTCCGCTCCTTCATCAACATGGTCATCAAGAATCTGCTGTAGATAGTCAACAATCTCTTGGAGTTCATCTTGATGTTCAAACTCATCTCTTTCAAAGCAGGTGATTTGATAATCTAATTCATCACAAAAAACCGAAGGACAGCGCTGCTCGGGTAAATGACGACGCCAAAGTTCAAACAGTAGAAGATAAATGCGGTCATCATTTGGGGCAAGCTGATCGGCCATTTCGTCGGGACTCTCGAATTCAGCAGCTAATTGATTGAACATTTTGAGATTGGGAATAGTCAGCCCGCAATCTTGCAACCGCATAAAGAGAGTAGAATCCTTTAGAGCGCGGTAATTCTCTTTTTGCCAAGGCTCAAGCTCATCGACGTTAACTGCGTCACGCAGATGGATCATATTGTAAACAGCACGTCTGTGTAATTGCATATAACTACAAGATCTCAACTTTTTTGATAATAATCAATACTTTTTTTAGTATATAATAAAAGAGAGTTGCTAACAACACAAAGAGAGCTGGCTGCCATCGCTAGCCCAGCAATCATCGGATTGAGCAATCCTAAGACGGCTAGTACAATCCCTAGACAATTGTAGATGAAGGCGAAAAAGAGATTTTGTTTCACTTTAACAAAGGTTCTCTTTGAGAGGTCTATCGCCCTATAGATAGAGTGAAGATCGTTATGCATCAAGGTGATATCAGCGGCTTCCATAGCGATGTCACTCCCAGTGCGCATCGCAAAGCCCACATCTGCAGCAGCAAGAGCGGGGGCGTCGTTAATCCCATCGCCGACCATCCCAACAGCGGAATAGCTTTTTACGACTTCAGCCTTTTCGTCAGGCAGCATTTCAGCGCGGTAGTCGATCCCAAGCTCTTTTGCAAAATCTTTCGCCGCTGATTCAAGGTCCCCAGTTACCATGATTAGTTTTAAACGAGCAGCTTTTAGCTCTGCTAAAGCTCCCTTTGCTGTCTGTCGTAAAACATCCTTCACTGCAAAAGAACAAACTACCTCCTTCCTATCCGCAAGATAGACAACTGTTTTACCAATCATTTCTGAACTTTTGACTTCGAAACCTAACTCCCTCATCCATCGCAAAGATCCGATGCGCCAAAGTTTACCATCAATTTTACCTGCAACCCCACGGCCTCTAAAAGTCTCAAAATCGGTGACGCTTTTAGTTGAGCCTTCACGCGCAATAGCTTGAGCAATAGGATGTTCAGAAAGATTTTCCAGCGCCGCGGCAATTGCAATGAGTTCTGGATCAGAAGGCTTATCGACTAGTTTAAGTTTTCCTTCTGTTAGAGTTCCTGTTTTATCTAAAATAAGCACTTTTAATTGTTTCAATTTCTGAAGCGCTGCTGCATTTTTGATCAAGAGCCCCTCTTTCGCTCCCTTGCCCATGGCAACAACGATCACTGTGGGAATCGCAAGGCCCAAAGCGCAAGGACAAGCCACTACAAGAACGGCGACCGCATTGATCACGGCTTCTGAAAACGAGCTCAATACCCACCAAATAATCCACGTGACGATGCTGATCAGTAAAACAAGTGGCACAAAAAATGATGAAATAGTATCCGCCAAATTTTCGACGGGAGCACGGGAATTTTGAGCCTCGGCAACCAAACGGATAATCGTGGCAAGAGCGGTCTTGTCGCCAACGGCTGTTGCCTCTGCTTGGAGTACTCCTGATTGACTTTGCGTTCCGGCGAATATACGATCTCCCTCATGCTTATGAATAGGCATGCTCTCGCCTGTCAGCATAGATTCATCAATATGGGAGTTCCCACTGACTACTATCCCATCGATGGGGACTTTTTCACCCGCCTTGACCTGAAAGAGATCACCGATAACGATTGCACTGACGGGAATGGCATTGAAACGCCCCTCTCTTTTTACTAGAGCCATCTTCGGTTGCAACTCCATAAGAGAGGTTACCGCTTGAGATGTCTTCTCTTGAGCTCGTCTTTCCAATAATTGGCCGATCAAGACTAAGGTGATGATCACCGCGCTTGTTTCAAAGTAGAGATGCTCTGTTAATTCAAATATAAAGACTACACTGCTAAATAGATAAGAAGCAGAGGTTCCCAAAACTATAAGAGCATCCATGCCTATCTCGAACTTGCTCAAAGACTTCCAAAAACTGCGGTAAAAAGGCCATCCAAAATAGAACTGGACAACAGAGGCTAATAAAAAAGCTAGCCAGTTGTTGAGAGGAAAGAACATTCCAATAAATAAAGGAACCGTCAAAACAAGACAAACGATTACTTCGATAATGGCTTGTAAATAGGGCGGTTGCTTTTCTGTGCTACAACAATCCACTATTTATGCCCTCATTAATAAAATAAAATTTAAAATTAACATATTTGTATTATAATTAGGTAAACTATTTGAGTGGCTACGAAATGGAAGTTCGACCTGGTGGAGCATCTGAGAAAACCCCCTTGCTGGGCCGTGCTGAACCTATTAAGGTGAATATAGTAGTGCGCATACTGCGCGCGATCGCAAGACTATTCTTCCCCAGCTGTTTCCCCAATGCTCAAGAGAGAGAGGCGATTGAAAAAGGGCGCGTAAAAAGAGGTGCTCCCGACATTGAATTGGCCAACCGTACAGATAAGGCAGCAAGCCGTAGTTTAGATCGGGGTGGTGCCATAGATATTACGGCTTTTGGACTTGAAGCCCCAGTTGTTCAAAGAGTAGATAGTCAGCTGCATATCAATGACTTGCATACGCAACTGACAGCCTTTGAAAGGAGTTGCAGCAAACTCGGCACTCTTCCTCATCGATCTCTTTATAGAGACGATGATCTCACTCAACTAAAAGCACAAATTGAGGCGACTAGGAGCAAGCTTGCCGAGCTTAGAAATGAAGTAAATGCTCTTTTCTCAACGGATGCTAAAGCCTCCCTGAACAAGATCTTGGATCGTTCAGAGCAGAGCCTTCTTGAGAAAGAAGAGAGTATTGGAGGTCTAGAATCAATAGTCGCTGAAAACAGCAGGCTACTGAATGCTGAATTTACATGGGATGATGCTAAAACAAGGCTCCTAAGTAAGAGGGAAGCGGCAGGTTTTGAATTATCCAAAAGCTTTATAAATGAAGTTGCCAGTCGCTACGAAAAAAAAGCTATTGAAGAGTCGGCAAAATCCCTAGAAAGCAGCCTAAAAAGCTTGATGCCAAAAGGTAAGAGCTTTTCTGACGAATACAAGCTTGCACAATTTGAAGGCGGTATTGATGCATTAAATCACGCTTCACAACTTTGTGAAAATGCGATTTCAAAGCATCTCCAAGTAATAGAGGATTTTGAGAAGAATATAAAGATAAAAACTGAAAATGATCTTCAAGATGCGGTTACAAAATCGACTGATTTAGAGAATAAATTGAAGAATGTTGGGGAACGTCCAAGAATTGAGATCCCTAAAATTGAGGAAAAAAGGTGGGTGGATCTATTAAAAAAGCGGATGGAACTGATAGAGAATCTAGCTCTGACTCGACTGTTTACTGATGAAGAGACTAGAATTCTTAGAGAGAAAAAAGATGCTTTAAATGAGGCAAATCAAGCTCTTGAATTAGCAATGATTGAGAGGGAAGAGCATTGGAATAGTGCTCCTATCGAAGCGCTCCCCTACATGAGGAATCCAAATAAGCTCAAATATGCGGGAAATTCCCCTTGGATCACAAAGGATCAGAGTGATTTAGAAGCGATTGCAATAGCTGCGGAAGCTGCTAACGCAGTAGTCGATTATTTAATCAATGCAGTTTCAGGAAATGCACAAAGGGAGCGTAGCCTATCAAATCCTTTGAAAAAACCTTTCGATGATGGTGATAGGAGTGCTCTCCTAGCATCCTATCAATTACAGGTAGCAGTTCTTGAAGAGGCTCTCAGCAGCTCCGAAAAATCCTTTGAAGATGCGCATATCAGGCGTGTCGAACGTCTACAAGAGATCAATAGCTACCAAAATGAGCTTCAAGAACTCCGCGATGAGATTAGTATTTTCGAAGAGCAGGTTGATGCAAATAGGCAGCATCTGGTTGGTTTGCGCAAAGAATATGATAGCCGGATTGATGAGATGAGCCAATTGGCTGCTAAAATCCAGGCTCATAAGAACATTAATCATGCGCTTCGCAACCTTGGACAAGAGCCTTTTAAACGTCTAAAAGAGCTCTGTGAGGGAATACTCAGGCAAGAGGTTGGTATCGAGGTTACGGATGAGGAAAAGGCAGCTGGTGATCAAAAATATTTTGAAATCATCCCAAAGATAACCGGTCTACCCTTAGGCTCCGCTGGAGGGTTTGCTGCCAATTCGTAGTTTCTCAGACTACCCATAAAACTGTCAGATCTGCTACGCTCGGCTTCTATATTTTTACTAGGAGTCAGTCGCGTGAAAACCGTTTTTGCTTTTCTTCTTATTCCTACTCTGGCTTTTGCGTCTTTCTCCATTAGAGAAAGGCAGCCCAATTGGCGTCACACAGTCAGGGAAAACCATGAGAATGGCAATCCCAAGCTTGTCATCTTTTTCGAAGAAGAGCAGCCGGTTAAAGAAGTCATATTTTATCCAACAGGCATCATTAAGAGTGAGGCGGACCTTCTTGCAGGACAGTATCATGGAGGCTGCCGCTTCTTCCATACCAATGGAGAACTTGCTAAACGTGCCATGTACAATCAAGGCAAAATCGATGGTTTAGTTGAAAGCTATTATCCGAGTGGTCAATTGGAGAGCAAGGTCTACTATAGATTAGGTGAGAAAGAAGGGGAGTGGCTTCTTTTCTACGCAAATGGTCAAAAAAAGGAAGAAGCTCACTATGCCAATGGCAAAGTGGAAGGAACTCTGACCACTTACTATGAAGATGGCTCTAAAATGAGTGAAACCCATTATGCCAAAGGTCTTCCTATTGGGAAATCACTCGAGTGGTATTCCAAAGAAGATGGCGAAGGCGACTTGAAAATAGTGCGGCTTTACAAAGAAGGACTCCTCCATGGAGATGGCAAAAATCCGGCCCTTATGTTTTATGGTCCTCATGAAAATCTAATTGAGATGCAAGACTTTAGGCATGGAAAGCCCTTTGGATTACATGTAAAGTATTACTTAACAGGTGAAGTTGCCTACCGAGTCAACTATGTAGGTGGTGAGAAAGAGGGGGAAGAGAAGTATTTCAGGGAGGATGGTGGCTCTTTAGGTGGTGGCTTTTATGTAAAGGGGATGCCTGTTGGTGAGCATCTGCTTTTCAACAATGAAGGTAAGCTTGAAAAAAGAGCGCGCTACGATCGTGAGGGTAATCTCATTGAACCTATTGCAGAGTACTATCCAGATGGTCAGTTGCGCTTGAGTTACAGAAAAATTGGGGTGGAATATGATGGGAACTACCGCGAGTGGTACCCAGATGGCGTTCTTAAAAATGATTATAACTATGTAGCTGGGAAGCTTGAAGGAGATCAGCTCGAATATTATCCAAAGGGGCAGTTAAAGTTGCGTGCTCGCTTTGTGAACAATCAATTCGATGGTCTCTACGAGGAGTGGTATCCAGATGGAAAGCCTCGGGCGATGAAGAACTTCGTAAAGGGCCAACTTGATGGTGAATACCGCGAATGGTTTGCTGATGGAAGTCCCAAAGTAGAAGCCCAACATATCGCTGGTCGCAAAGAGGGTCTTTACCGCGAATGGAATGAAGAGAAGAAATTGCTCTTTGAAGGATTTTATGTTGGAGGAGAGCCATCAGGGGTGATCCGTAGTTGGTATCCAAACGGTGTTCTGGCACAGGAAAGCCATTTCACAAATGGCCGTCGCGAGGGTGTTGAACAGAAGTACTACTCGAACGGACAGAAGGAAACAGAAGCATTTTTTATCGCAGATAATCTTGATGGACAAATTCAGAGCTGGCATGCAGATGGTTCAATCAAGGCTGTCATGTTATATGACAAGGGAATGCCTGTCGGAGAGCATCGTGAGTACTTTGCTCCAAAAGCTCCAGGAGAGGTGGGCAAACTCTTCCGTGTTTATCATTATGTAGCGGGTCAACTGCATGGTGTTCAGCAATCCTACCATGACAACGGAGTGCTCGCGGCTACGATCTCATACGACTGTGGGAAGCTTAATGGCCAAAAGTTGCAATGGGATCCCGAGGGAGTATTAATTGAAGAGGCCAACTATCAAAATGGCAAGATGGATGGACGCTATTTTCAACGCTCCCCAAAAGGCGAGCTTTTAGTTTTGAACTATAGAGATGACAAGCGCGATGGACTTCACCAGCTCTACTATGAAGGTGGAACTGTGAAGAAATTGGAAGCATACTTTGTCAATGATTTGATTGAAGGCGAAGTTTCTGAATACAATCAGAAGGGGACGAAGATAGCTAGTACCTTCTACGTCAAGGGCAAGAAGCATGGAATTGCTTCGCTTTATACGGAAGAGGGGACGCTTGCCATGACTATGGAATTCAAAGATGATCTACGGGAAGGAAAAGCGGTTAGCTTTTTCCCCAACGGCCGTATCTACCGTGAAGTTTATTTTGTAAATGATCTGCGCAATGGACCTACAAAAACATTTTTTGAAGATGGTTCTCTCGCCAATCTTTACAACTATGCTGAAGATGCTATGCATGGTCTTTGTCAAGAGTGGAATCGAGAGGGGGTCCTCATTTTTGAGGGCGAATACGACCATGATAATCGCCATGGCAAGTTTAATAAATATTTTGACGACGGAAGACCTAAACTGATCGCCAATTACAAAAATGATCAGCTGGTTGGCGACAAGAAAATATTTTCATCTGGCGAGGCTTGATTTATCAAGTAGATTTGTGATAAAATGTTCTGAATTATGAAACAAGATACTTGGAAGAAAGAGGGTGGCTACGTCTGGTCTTTGATCGGATCTGCTGTTGGTTTTGCAAATATTCTCAGTTTTAGCGCGCTTTGCTATCGCAATGGCGGTGGAGCTTTCTTAATCCCCTACATTTTGGCGCACTTGGCAGTCGGTTTGCCGATGCTTTTTTTAGAGGGCCTTGTAGGGCAGAAAACAAAGTTGCCTATCGTTTCCGCGATGGGAAATGTGGCGGGTAGTAGTGGAAAAATGCTTGGTTGGTTGGCAGTGTTGAGCTGTGCGACAATCGGCGGCTTTTATATGGTCTTGACTGGCTTTTCCGTTGCCTATAGCTATTTTTCAGCTGCGGGAGCCATAGGTACGGATAGCGCCTTCTTTTTCAAAAATAGTTTCCTCCATGATTCAGGTAGCTTGACACAGTTTGGTGGAATCGCAGTTGGGGTATTGCTTTCAACGATTCTAGTGGCTGGGTTTGCTTGGGCTGTTTTATCTCGTAATATCCGTTCGGGTGTAGAGAAAATCTGTACCCTCTTTTTGCCTCTTTTAGGAGTCTTGATTACAACTTTTGCAGTAGCCTCCTTTTGCTTGCCAGGGGCTTTTGAAGGGATCAAGCACTTTTTGATTCCTGATTTCAACCGTCTCACTCAATGGACACTCTGGCGTGATGTCTTTGGACAGGTATTTTTCAGTCTTTCACTTGGTCTTGGCATTGTGACGGGTTATTCGCGTCACAACCCTGCAAGTTTTAGCATTCCGCGAGCTATGGTCCGTGTGGCTTTTGCCGACTTTGTGATCTCCTTTATTTCAGGTTTGGCTATCTTTGGCTGCATCGGGTTCATGAGCATGAAAAGCGGCACCCCGATTTCAAGTATTGTCTCATCGGACAGCGCATTTGAGATTGGGTTTGTGATTTTCCCGACTATTTTGGCGCAATTTGGGGATTTGGCTGCGCGCATCGTGGGGCCGATTTTCTTCTTCTGCATTTTCATCGCGGGGGTGACAGGGGTCTTTTCGATTGCAGAGAGTGTTGCAGGCAACATTGAAGTGGAGTTCAATAAGAGTAGAAAAACAGCTGTAGCGATCGCTATGTTCTTGATCACATTGCTTGCCCTACCATTCTGTATGGGTAATGGGCAGCATGTAATTGGAGCGATTGCTCCAATGGTACTTGGAAACACGATGTTGATCGGTGGTATTGCAGAAATTCTACTTTTCATCGTCCTTTCTTCAGTAATCGGCAAGGATCCTATCTGGTTCTCTGGAAATCGCAGAAGCTATGCTTTCTTGGCTCTTAAATATTGTGTACTGCCACTTCTGACACTCACTTTCTTAGGAGCGATCTATCAAGAAATCAAAACAGGCTTTCATACGCCAGAAGCGGTGCGTTGGGGCTGGCTCCTCATAGTACTGTTAGTTTCTGGCTATTTGAGCTATCGTAAGAGAGCGACTGTTCAGGTTGCTGGCAGAGTTGAAAGTGCGGGTGTCTAATACCATTTATGACAAATAGTGTCACAAATGAGAGCCCTTGAGTCGGCACCTTTGAGAGATCCTTCCTCGCCCATGTTTAAGAGCTTATACTATTTACAACGAATAGGCATCAGGCATTCAAGTTCCATTTTGAACTGGCTATATAGCCAATTCGATTGAAAACTTGATATTTAGCCTGTGCGAAAGCCGAGCGATTGAAAGGTCCTATTCCTGGAGCTGTGGTTCTACCCAACGATCATGTTTTTTAATAAGAGCAACCAAGCGATCGTCAGCATCGACAAAATTGATCTCTTTTTCCACGCATTCCTTGCCCACATAAAGATCGATCATTCCTGGTTTAGAACCCACATAGCCAAAATCAGCATCTGCCATCTCACCCGGCCCATTGACAATACAACCCATGATAGCGATTTTAACACCTGGTAGATGTGCCGTTCTTGCGCGGATACGCTTTGAAACGTCTTGTAGATCAAAAAGGGTTCTTCCGCAGCTGGGGCATGAAATAAAATCTGTCTTAGATGTACGCATCCTCGCTGCCTGCAAGATATTGAAGCTTAGAACACGTAGAAAATCAGTCTCGTAGGAGCCCTGTATCCAGATGCCATCTCCCAGGCCATCGCAAAAAAGCGCCCCATATTCGGCAGCCGCCTGGATCACTAAATCCTCTTTAGAGCAGTCATAGCGGAAGCTAAGAATCACTGGGGTTTGAATCTTTCTCTCTTGTAGCCAATCGAAAAAATGGCGGGAATAATGGAGTCGATCAGTTGATGGGGACAAGAAAATGAGCGTCGGCTGGGTCGTTTCCAGAATTGCCCACTGCTCAGGAGTTTCATCTTCAATGACTACAGCACTCAAAGGTTTTGCTGCTGGAGCTTGAGCAAAACGCTCCTTGGTCGATTGTTTCAAAGACTCCTGCAAAGAGAAGAGAGGGATGGTTGTTCCGAAAATGCCGACACCGATCTCCTCTAATTCTTTGACGATTTCGGGTGCAACTTTCCCTGAAAGGATGATGCAATCTGCTGTTGAAATTTTTAGTTTGGGGCGTCCAGATGGTGTGTCACAGCCTAAGCTCTTGTATAGGTTGGGTGCTTGGAGATCAGGGACGCTCACAAAGACAGTTCCATCGCGGTGTAAGGCTGCGTTCTTCGGCAGTATTGTGCTGCGGCGCTTGATCGCTTCGATATGGCGATGATTTTCTTCGAATGGCGCCACTCCTCTAGCTTCTTCATAGCTTTTGGCGAAGGTGATCAGCCGCTTGCAAGGATCGATTTCTCTCCAGGCATCTTCAGTGAGAGAAACCCGAATAGTATCTCCGATTCCATCAAGAAGAAGGGAGCCTATTCCAATCGCTGATTTAATGCGCCCATCTTCTCCCTGTCCTGCCTCTGTTACACCCAAATGCAGGGGATAATCCCAACCGAGAGCAATCATTTCTGCAACTAATAGACGATAGGCCAAAATCATCACTTGTGGATTGGAAGATTTCATAGAAAAGATGAAATCATGGTAGTCATTTTTTCGGCATACTCGAGCAAATTCCAATGCTGACTTTACCATGCCCTGAGGCGTATCACCGTAACGGTTCATGATCCGGTCAGAAAGGGAGCCATGATTTGTTCCAATTCTAATCGCCCGTTTGAGGCGCTTACACTTCTCTACTAAAGGAGTAAACTTTTCTTCAATTTTTTCAAGTTCATGGGCGTATGAGGCATCATCATATTCGATGATTTTGAAGGAAGCCCGTTTATCAACAAAGTTACCTGGGTTGACCCGTATTTTTTCGACAAAATCTGCGACTCTCATAGCAGCGGGGGGGAAAAAGTGGATGTCTGCAACAAGAGGGATGTTATAGCCCCGCTTGAGAAGCCCCTCTTTAATCCCTGCGCAAGCATCCGCCTCTTTCATACCTTGAACGGTCACCCGTGCGATCTCACAGCCGTTATCTGCCAAACGCATGATTTGGTCGATTGTAGCCTCGATATCTCGTGTATTGGAGGTGGTCATCGATTGAATGCGTACAGGGTTGTTTCCTCCAACCCCGACATGACCAACCAATACTTCTCGGCTTTTCCAACGTTTGGTTTTAAAGATGGATTCACAGTATTTGAGCACCAATCTACCTCTGCCTTGATGAAAAACAAAGATGATAGCAGCAAAAGAGGAGGAAGTCACGAGCATTTGAATCCATTTATAGCTGATTCAATTTAGATTGATAATTCCATACAAATCTAAATGATAGCCGTTTATAAAAAATAATTTGATAAATGAGGACCGTCTAGCACGGCACCTTCGAGAGATCCTTTCTCACTCATGTTTAAAAAGATGGGCTTCGAAACGATCTCGCAAAGGTGAAGTTTACAATCCAATTGGCTATATTTGCTCCTTCGACAGTGAATGCCTAAGGGGGGAGTCCGTAATGGTGGAGTTTAGTGCGGCCCGTTTTGCGGATAGATTGCAGTTGTAGTCCCTCTTGTTCACCAAGTTCGCTGCTCTCCTCTATAAAAAGAGAGCGATTCAAAAGAGCGTGTTCTATGATCAGAGGCAGTAGCCGCTCTCCAAAACCCTGTCCATAGGGAGGATCAGCGAAAATAATATCGAAGGCGGCTAGATGTTCAATTGTTTTGAAAACATCACCTTTAATCAACCTTGTCTCTCTTTCTACACCAAGCATCTTGATATTTTCGGCAAGAGCTTGAAAAGCTGCTCGATCTTTCTCAACAAAAGTGACCGAAGCTGCTCCGCGGCTTAACGCCTCTAGTCCGATTGCTCCTGAACCCGCAAAAAGATCAAGGAAAGTTGCACCTTCAATCTCCCCTTGGCAGATGTTGAAGAGTGTCTCACGAACCTTGTTGAGAGTGGGTCTTGTTGTCAATCCTTTTGGGGTAACAAGTTTGCGCTTTTTGAATCGGCCAGAGATGATAAATATCATGGTGATGAAAAGGGGGCTGTAAGGTGTAATGGAGATAATAATTTTTTAGCTTCAGCAATATGCTTCAAGTTGCCATCTTGAAAAAAGCGTTCATAGAACTCTTGCACGAGTAGCTGTGTCCATTCCCTTTCGAGACTCTGTGTGCCAAGACGTGCTTCAGAAAAGTTGATATGCTTCTTAATGTCAAAGTAGCTGTCATAAAAATTGCCCTGCAAAAAGAGAACAAAATCAGACAGACGATTGGTAGATCCGTAAATTGTGAAAGGGCGGTCTTTGTAAAGGTTGGGAAGACGTTCTTTCTTGGGTTGTAAGAGAATCACCATCTGTTTATCATTAGAAATAGTCGTGGCTACGATCTTCTTCCCTATAGGATTACGGATCGCTTTCACCAATTCGATCAATCGCTCATTAATCTCTTTAGGATCCATTGCATATACTAAAGCCCCCCGATTGAAGGAGCTGATCAATTCAAGTAGAGGAAGGTTATTGCCGCTCCCTGTTGCTACGCTGAAAAGTGAAACTTTGCCAGCGTTCTGTTCTGTCCAACCGCCGATCATCTGCCGCTGCTTGTCAACAGAGAGATAAGAATCCCCATCGCTCAAGAGAATGGCTGTATGAACCTCCTGATCCGAAACCTCAGAAGGAATCACCTTACCTAGAAGGCTATAAAGCTCTGTGGCTGCAAAGTAACCGCCATGATTCTGATACTTCAGAAATTCGCGCGCTCTTGCAACACTCTCCTCATTCCAATCTTGATTGCTTTCCGCAAATTTTGTCACTTTGTCATCGAAGAAAAGAATGTTGAAGCTGTCTCTCGGTTTTAGGTGATCGAGTGCTTGAGAGACTAAGTGCTTATTGATCAAGAAACGGCCGCGTGGGATCGAGTTAGAACGGTCTATTAAAAAGTAATAATTTTGAGCAATCCGTTTGAAAACGACATCCATTTTGGGGTAGAGAGTGACCTTAAAAATATATCCAGGACGATTTTGCCGCGGTGCATATTCGACATGCATATCAAAATGTTGACTGCCTGCGATAGTGCCCTGTCCGAGAAAGTCTTTAGACTGATTCTCTTCAAAAAGAGGCATCTCCGAAGAAATGGGATCAGCCGCACTGATACCAACAGGACTTCCTTGTAGAAAGGGATAAAGGCCCTCCCTGTTGGTAGAAACTATTGCAATAGGTTCACTCTCCAAGGTGAAACTCTCACTCAATTGGAATTGAGGTTCTCCAACTGGGAAGGAGAGCAAAGGCATAGGAGCAAATTCCGCAACAAGCTCATGCAAATCCTCTTTCACTTGTCGCGGGACTTCCATAAGATTATTAAAAGCCTGAGTCAGCAGCGCTGCACGCTCTTTCTTTTGCAACGTTTCAAAGCTGCGGTTAGAGAAAAGTAGAGTGGTGTGTGCAGGCAGTAAACGGGGCTCAAACTCATGATTATGTAAAAGAAAAAAACAGAATAGATGAAATCCAAGTCCAATAGCTATAACAGCATATAGAATTGGCTTATTCATGGGAACCCCGCATCTTTTGATTCGAGATATCTACCAAATATTTCGTGACAGCATATTTTCCCTGGCAAAGTGTAGAGAATAGTGCATGTGCAGTGCGTCTCTCCCCTTCGAGCTCTGCAATAGAGCCTTCGATATAACGCATGTAGGCTTGATAGATCAAATCCCGACTAGCCATCTGATAGCGCGCTGTGTGGTAGTCTTTAGACCAGATATCATCTTCCAATGTAAAGTGGGCTTCGATCGCTTTCAATTGGGTGAGCAGCTCCTCTTTATTCCAAAATGGACTTTGGAATGAGATATAGTCAATCGCAGCCTCGAGATGTACCGGTTCAGTCACAATCCGTTTTTTTGTCCAAAGATCTTTCAAGCAACTCAAAATGGGTTCCAGCATCTCGAAACTACAATCTTTAGGCAACAGTTTGTACTGTAAGCGACAATGCTCTAACTTAGCAGTGGCAGCTACCATCGCTTCTAGGGAGCTCTCCAACTTTTTGTAACCAATCATTGCTTTTTGCAGCTCTCCAATCGCCTTGTAATGATGAGCAAGGGCAAGACTGATCTCTTCAGCAAAAAGGCTATTTTCTTGAAGCTCTTGGAGATCTTCAAGTAAGACCCCGGCTTTTGTATGCTGATTCTTTTCGGTGTAAAGGTTTGCCAATACAAAGGCCTCTCTGGGAAAACGCAAAATTTGCGTCTTTGTATGGAGCAGCCCTTCCAAAATCTCAATCGCTCGCCCTTTTTTTTCTTCGTTTTTGGCAAAGCGGTGTGCCAACCAGAGTCGATTTTCCAAAGAGACTGGAAAGCTGTGAATGATGGAATAGAGATGCTCTTCAGCATGCCTATTTAAGCTCAGGTCTGCACTTTCCTTTGCAGCATCGAGATAGGCATTGAATAGGTAGAGGTGTAAGCGATCACGCTCTGGTAAATGAGGATCTAGCTCTAGCGCCTTCTCTCCATGTTCAATGATAAATTTAGGGTTGTAACCCTCTTTCAAATAGCAAAGTGCTAGTAGAGACTCTCGCTCAGCTGAGCTCTCCTGATTTTCCAGGATTGTGAGAGCTTCTTTAAAGCGATCTAATTTGATTAATCCTTTGGCTAAAAGCAGCAAGTAGAAGGGCTTTTCTTCTGAGGTGAAGATTTTTTTGTTCAAGCCCTTTTCGATAGAACGCACAAGATCTGGATAACCGTCATCAGTGTTGAGACGGTGGAGTGTAAGATCAATAGCTAATTTCACCATGTCGCGATTTTCAAAATTCTCTAAATAGAGTTGGCAGCAGCGGTTGGCAGCTTCCCAATTTTTATCTTCGACTAAGAGTTGTGTTTTTTCTTTCAAGCTACGTTCGAGAATCGAGGCGCTATATTTAGCCGCAATGATTTGGTCAAAGAAGCGCAGAGCTTCTTCTCTTTTACCGTTTTTGCGAAAAGTGAGTGCGCGCAATAAAGCCACCTCGCCCAATTCATCGCTATAGCGTTCCTGCATCAAAGCAAAGGCCTTCTCGATGACTTCGGTGTCAGAGAGCTCATGTGCAGAAACAGCCAACGCAAAAAGAGCGCTTTTATCGTAAGGATAGAGCAAGCCGAGCTCTAAGCTCTTATTCAAAGGAATGACCGCTTCTCGCCATTTCTTTTCTCGATAAAGGACCATGCCGGAATAGAAATGGAATAGGGGAATACGGCAAGAGGGAAGCTTTGTCAAAAAGAGAGAGCGCTCAGAAAGAAGAGCAGACCAATCACCAAGCTTCGCTAAGAGCTGAAGCCATTGGTAGCACGCTTCTGAAGAATGCGATCCTCCTATATAAGCGACCTGCCGAAAAATCTGTGCTGCTTGTTTTTCATTAAATTGTGCCAGCATAGCCGCTGCATGAAAGAGGAGAGCTTCATTTTCCTTCTCATTTTTAGAGAGCTCTAAATAAAGTTCAGCTGCCTGCTGAGGATGTCCCAAAAGCGTGTGGATTTCAGCTGTTGCCAGTTTGGCATGCGAAACAAACTTTTTCATACTCATCAATGACTCATAGTAGAGCAGCGCTTCATTGAGCAGTTTTGCTTTCATTTTATCATCTGTAAGCAATGAAGCTCTACGGAAGTGCGCTTCAGCAAAAAGGAAGGTCGCTTCATACTTTTCATTGCCCTTCAAAAGAGGGAGCAGAGGCGAGATTTCCTGATAAAGCAGGTCATATTTTTGCATATGGTAAAGCGCTTGCCACCTTCTAATGCGCATCTCATCGCGTTTTTGGCTATCGCGTATTCCCTCAAAAGCAGTGACTGCGCCACTATAATCTTTTTCAAAAAGAGCAATATTGCCTAAATGGATTTGGAAATCATCGCGTAAGAGGCTTGCGGGAAAGCGATCAAAAAATTCATAGATCTGTTGCCGCATTAAAGCATACTCCTTGTCTTTCCAAAGAGCTTCTATACGGCGTGCTGCAAGAGATTCTTGCTCAGGACTATTAGTCTCCTCTATTACAGGTTGAGCTTTAATAGGTGGGACTCTTTTATGACGTTGAGCCTCAATAGAAAGGGGGAGAAGAAGTGAGAAAAATAGTAAGAAATATTTCATTTGCAATATCAGTTGGGTATGAAGAATAATGTCACTCTTCAGAACAAAGAGCAAGATATTATGGGAATTCTTTATGCCTTTTTTGCAGCGGTATTGGCCGCCACATCTAACCTGCTGCTAAGGCGGAGTATTGATAAAGGGGGGTCGAGTCGTGGCTATCTTGTGGTACAGCTCTCTTTCTCTTTCCTATTCATGATCCTACTAAATCCTATAAGGACGATGGATTTAGCACCCAATCTTCCAAGCATTTTGCTCGGTCTTTTTGGGGGCTTGCTGCTCGGTGGAGTGATGTGGAGTTTGGGGAAAAGCTTGGAAGTGGGGCCTCCAGGTCTTTCTCTTGCGATTATTAACACCAGTTCCATCATGCCCGCAATCATGCTTGTGATCCTTTTTGGGGCAGAATACGGACATGGTTATACCATTATGAATGGCTGTGGTTCTCTTTTAGTGGTACTCGGTATTTTGTGGGCAGGTTGGACGCGCGATGGCAATACCAATCGGAAAGTTTGGCTCATTTTCGTCTCAGCCGTTTTTATCTTCCACACGATCTATCTTGTTTATTTACAGTGGTGGGCGATGGTGCTTTCTCCTGATCTTCCCATCTCCCGTTTTCTTCCTTTTCATATGGAGCCTGTACATATCGCTTGGTTTATGCCGGCGATCTTCTTCTCGGCAGCTATTGTTCAATGGATGGTCTATTGGAGTCGGGAAAGCAACTGGCCGAAAAGAGAAGAGATTACTTATGGCTTAATAGGAGGGGTAGTGAACGGGATGTGCGCCTTCTTTTTAATTCTGGCGCCCCAGGTAGCAGAAACTTGGGAAAATGCCATGCTTTTCCCCATTTTTTCGGTAGGCGTTATCTTGATGTGTAACCTATGGGCTAAGCTGCTTTACAAAGAGAAGGTCAACTGGTTCGCCAATGCTATTTGTGTGAGTGGTCTTCTGGTTGGTACAGTGGCTTGGAATCTGATCTAATAGACATCTTGCATAACCCAATTTTCATGCCGGTGCCCGACCTATCTACCTATCATTTTGATCAACATAGACACAATAATGTCATAAGCAATTTATCCTGAAGGTTCAGATGCGAAGACTTCCCACCTTTTTTCATGCGCTGATGCTCCGCGGCTTGGACCACACTCACCATGATTTGAAAAACTGACTTGAATCTATTAGATGGGAACGCCTTGATCGTGTCATATTTTTGGACACAAAACTCACACTTGCAAAACAAGCGTTACATGATACTAAAGCTTCAGTGATATGAAAATTGGGTCGTCCACCGGGACGGGCACGAAAATTTGGTTATGCAAGATGTCTATTATCACAAATATAAGCGATTCGACTATACGATCGATGAAGCTGAGAATGGGGTGAAAATTAGCGGAAATCGAATCGTGTATTGTCTGATAGCGGGTCAATTGCCATAGAAATTGATCAATGTTTCAGCCTTAGAATAATTCATCTGGCGTAGCGTTTCATAAATGCGTAGTCCCTTTGCATTTTGACCGTGTCGAAAATAGAGAGTGCCAAGCTTAAAAAGCGTATCGCGATCATTGGGACGCAGCCGCAATACCTTCTCATACTCTTGTATTTCTTCCTCAGGCATCTGAAGATCATGGTAGCTGTAAGCCAGTTGAATATGAACCCATGGATCATTAGGAGCATAAGTATTCAATATCTTGAACTCTTCAATTGCCAAGTTAGCAATCTCTCTAAAGCGCGCTTTCATTGCTTCTGAAAAACGGTCTGGGTGGATCCATTTATCGCAATCTAATGTGCGAGGATCGCTATAGAGTGTGGATAACATCACATAGGCATTAGCTAGGGCTGCGTGCACCTCAAGATTGGTCGGTTCACACTTCACAACCTTGACATGCTCTTCAACGCTTGTATTGAGTAAGATTTCACGTAGGTGATGGAAATCACTCCAGTGTGAGAAACAAGAAAACTTTTCTAATGTAGGAGCGAGTGACTTCAAAAAGAAGGGGGGGGTATAGATCGTGTATTCCATCTCATCAAGAGAAGAGGCAAATTTTTGTGCAGCATTAGCAAGGGCAATATGATGCTCTGGAACCCCCTCTTGGTAGCCCATTTTTTCCCGACAGCGGTTGAGATACTCCTCACACAGATGGACCAATTGATCAGGTTTCTTTGCTTGTAAATAGAGTCGCAAAACGAAATAGGAGAAAAGGGTGAGGAAAAGGAGAGCGAGACTAAATGCCAATACAGTCGATTTCGATAAAAGAGCAAAAAATGAGATAAAAAGAGCGATTTCAACGCTGCCAATCACAAAAAACACAGTGTTGAAGAGCGTCTGTGTACGCAGCAATCTCCTCAATGAGCGAAGAGAGGGTGATGACAGTCGTTGCACTTGCTCATGGGCGTAGGCGTTTGCCGTCAAATTATTCATCTTCATTAAAACTATTGATATTGTCTATTTGTACTAAGTGTTCTTGCTGCGCTTGCTCCTCATAAACACGACTAAATGCAATCGCTCTATGCGCGCTCTCATCTAACGCAGGGAGATCGCGCAAGTAAGCTAAAGCCCTTTCATAATCTCCCATATGAAAACAAGCAAGCCCAACGAGACGCTGTGCACGTAAATTTCTCGGATCGAGTTTTAATACCCAGGCTGCATGTGTCTTTGCTGCTTCCCAATTGCGAGCCTCATAAAGATATTCAGCATCTGCTAAATGATTGGCTAACTTCTCATAACTGCCAACCTCTTTTATCCCTACATGAAAGGCATCGAGAGCATCGTGAATCAAAGAGAGGCGATGAATCATATTGCAATTTTCCGCTTGTCGATACAAGTCGCAAAGGAAAGTCTCAATCTTGTTTTGACAGATTTGCTTTTCAATAGAGAATTCTGAAGCCAGACGCAGAAGGTTCGTGCCTTTTTCTTCAAAACCTTCCTTTTTCCAGAACAGCTGGCCGTAGTCTACTAATTGATTCGCTAAGCGCTCGTAATCACTCTTTTCTTGTCCAAGCTTTTTCCAAAAAGCTAGGAAATTGCGTGTGTCAAAAAGGGTTTCAGAATCCTTGTAAATCACCTCGAAAAGCTCAGGCATGATTAACTTGGTCACTTCACGTTTCATCGCATGTGGATTCTCAGAAAGTGATTCCAGAACTTCCCAGAGATAACAAAGTGTGTCATTTTCATTGCGTTGTATCCCAAGTTGAAGGGATTGAAGCAGATGATCGATCATCAGATTGTGGAAATAATTTCCGTGAAACTCCTCACAGATCTTCTGGCATAGAAAGCTAAATCCCTCATCTCGACGCAGGAGAATCGTATCCGTTAAGCGTAGAGCGATGCTGTCGATGTGCGCTGTTGAATTCCACTCTTCCAGGGTGTGGATAAAAGCAATCGCCCAATCATGCATCTCACAATCTGCAGTCGACGTTAACAAAGCTAGAGCCTCATTGGCCACATGATCAGCAATACGCTGTCTTTCACGGTCAAAACGCATTTCACGACCCGAGCGTTCGAAGTAAAAACGGGCCAATTTGTAGTAGGAGCCTCGTGAACAAGGAGGCACTTCTTGAGCCTCTTTTAAGTAGGTCAGGCCAAGAAAAAGAGTGGCTAATTGATGATAATTATGAGGATCTCTTTCAAGCAGATGGCTCTGCTTTTCTAAGATTTCCCGACTACTCAAAATATCACCTTCCTCAGAAAGGCAATGAGCGACATGCAGCTGCCTCCAACTTAGAGGGAAACAGCTTTCAATCACCGAATCCATCCAAGTTTTCTCAGGGGAGTAGGCTGACCAAAAACGAATAGCCTCAGCGTAATGTTTGTGCAAATAGTTGGAGAGTCCTTCAAAAAACATCAAGACGGAGCTTCCGTTTGTTAAACGTTTTGCTCGGTCAATCAGGGGGGTAACTTCAAGCTCATTATTTGTTGAGTAGGCATTGATCGCTTGAGTCAAATAGGTCTGAACCAAAAGTTCCTGGTTTTGAGGAGAGTGTTGAAGTATTGTTTGAAGAAAATAATCTGACTCCCTAAAGTGACCTTTTGCTGTTGCCAAATAACTATTATAAAGGGCGAGTGGGAAAATAGTGGGTTCGTACTTAGTTAAGATGCGTTCAGCCGCTTGATAATCGCCTTCTCTAAAGGGCGCAAGAGCGATTTTTTCAGAGTTGCGACGCTCTTTGCTGTGCAGGTAGAGGTAAGAGGAGGCACAGGCTAAAAGGGCGATCAAAGTAGTAAGAATGAGGAGGCGCTTCATGCCCGTCAGATTACCATTGGTTAAAAATAAGATAAAGAAGAATTGTAATATTAAAGATTTCGTAAAGCTTAATCTGTTTTTTTATGAATACGAAGAGAAAAATAATGCAGAATTTAATAACATCATGTTAAAAGTAGACATACACTTATCATAAGAAGAGGACTTTTCTGAATGAGTCAAAAGAAGACGATTTTATTGATTGAAGATGAGGAAGATATAGCAGCTCTCATCAAGCTACAGGCCGATATTTCAGGTTATAAGCTCTATGTGGAAACCGATGGGATTAACGGCTTTCGTGCTGTTGAACGCGACAGACCTGATCTTGTGATTCTCGACATTATGCTTCCTGGTCAAAATGGTCTTGATATTTGCCGCAAGATGAAGCATAGCCCCGATCTTAAAAATATCCCTGTTTTGATTATCTCAGCCAAAAATGAAGAGTTGGATGTCGTACTTGGGCTAGAGCTCGGAGCGGATGACTATGTTGCTAAGCCATTTTCACCAAAAATTCTGTTTTCGAGGGTGAAGGCTATTTTGCGCCGTGGACGTGAAGCACAAAAAGTCGTAAAGACCTTGAGCTTTGGAGATTTCATTCTTGAGGTCGATCGTTACCTTCTTAGAAAGAAAGACAAGTACATCCCAGTTACTCTCTCAGAGTTTGGTATTTTGCGCCGTTTCTTGGTAAACAGAGGAAAAGTGCTGACAAGAAATCAGTTGCTCGATGATGTGCAGAACGACGACGCCTTTATCATGGACCGCAATATCGACGTGCACATCGCCTCACTGCGTAAGAAGCTTGGACCTAACTTCCACTGGATTGAAACGGTGAGGGGTGTGGGCTATCGCTTTAAAGAAGAAGAGGACCTTGCAGGTGTAACAATGGCTGGCCAGCTCTAATTATTGATGCCTAAACCAGCTGAAAGGCTGGTTTACACCATTTATCACAGATGAGAGCCATTGAGCCAGCACATTCGAGAGATCCTTTCTCGCTCATGTTTAAAAACATGAGCTTTGAAACGCTCTCTCAAATTTGCCCCCTATCTAGCTTTCATTTGTGATAAATCGTATGAGTTATTTCTTCCAAATCCTATAAAGTCGGTCAATATTTTTAATATTAACCAACTTACGCCCTTTTAGCCCCAGGACTTTTGACCCCTCAAAATGTGCAGTTTTGGCTATAATGCTGTCTTGCGTTTCCAAAGCAATCCACTTAAACCAAGAGCCGCTACTGTCCCCAAAGTAACGCCCAAATTCGCAGCACTCACTGTGTGATGAAGAGCCTTGCCTAGATTGCCAAATTTAAGATAGAAGCCAAGAGCGATGCTCGCCACTAAACCGATAGCGCCGATGATTCCCATCACTGCACTTGCTGTTTCCATGCGACTCGCATCAGATCCACAAACTTTCATATAATTCCTCCTTGAAATATATATTCGATTGATCACTGACTCATACCATTTACAACAAATGGTATCACTTTTTCTTTTCAAGCCAGCTCGGTGAAATCCTTCTCTCCTGGATCATCGAAAAGGAGTTGACCTTCTCTATGATCACTCGATCTTGCCTACAGATCAATACGAGGCTTTCACCCAATCCACTATAGTAATAGTATATAGTTTGTATATTAAGATTTAATTAAATTTTTTAATATTAAGAGCAAAGCTGAAGGAAGTGATTATGGAGGCCCTTTTCCCCTGTCAATTCGGGGTGAAAGGTTGAGGCAAGATAGCGGCCTTGCTGGACAGCAACAGGCTCTCCTTCATGGCTCATCAGTACTTGAACCCCTTTACCTATACTCTTAATACGCGGAGCTCTTATGAAGAGAGAGGCCATGGGCACCCCTTTGAAGTCGAGGGAGGCCTGAAAAGAATCGATCTGCCTGCCATAGCCATTACGTTCAACTTCGCAGTCGAGAAGCCCGAGTCTTGCGAGGATGATAAGGCCAGCACAGGTGCCAAAAATGGGAGCTGGGAAAGCCTTTAGGGCAGAGATAAAGCCCATCTCTTCCATTTGCTTCCAGATTACTGTAGACTCACCACCTGGAATAATTAAGCCATCACAAGAATCCAGCTCTTCAACGTAACGAACAAGCACTGAGGGGGCTTCGCAAATTTCGCGATGCTTCTCAAAGGCCCCTTGTAGAGCCAATACTCCGATCTTAATTTCCTCGAATGGCAAACTTTTCCTCCATCGGACTCGCACCAGTCATACCCTCAAGAAGAGAGCTTGAAACTTCGGCCAATTTCTTCGGATCATTGTAGTAGGTGGTAGCGAGGACAATAGCTCTCGCCCGTTTTACAGGATCTTCCGATTTAAAAATGCCAGAACCCACGAAAACGCTCTCAGCTCCTAGCTGCATCATGAGGGCCGCATCGGCAGGGGTCGCAATGCCACCTGCTGAGAAATTCGGGACGGGGAGTTTCCCTGTTCGCGCCACTTGTACAACCAATTCGTAAGGGGCGTTTAATGTTTTGGCAGCTGTCATCAATTCAGCTGGATCAAGATTTTTAAGACGTCTTATCCAACTTTGCATGGCACGCATATGGCGTACTGCCTCAATGACATTACCCGTCCCTGCTTCGCCCTTTGTACGAATCATCGCAGCCCCCTCTGCAATCCGGCGGAGAGCTTGACCCAAGTCGCAAGCACCACAGACAAATGGAATTTCGAATTTGTGTTTGTCGATGTGGTGTTCATCATCAGCAGGTGTAAGCACTTCGCTTTCATCAATGAAGTCCACTTCCAATGCTTCCAAAATTTGCGCTTCCACAAAGTGGCCGATGCGACATTTAGCCATTACAGGGATTGAGACCGCTGCCTGAATTGAGCGGATCATATCGGGCGCAGACATACGGGCAATCTTTCCCTCCAAGCGGATGTCTGCTGGAATTTTTTCCAAAGCCATGACAGCGACAGCCCCTGAATCTTCTGCGATCCTCGCTTGTTCTGGGTTGGTGACGTCCATGATGACGCCCCCTTTCAGCATTTCTGCTAGAGCAATTTTTTTATTCATAGTCCTGAAAATGGGTTAGTGCTTTGTGCAAAGCTGTTTCCTTTTTTTCTCTTTCCGATTTCCTTTCTGATTGAATAGAGTAAATCTTGATCAAACTCCATTTGAGATGCCCACTTTAAGTAGGAGAGAGGGATTTCGGCAAAGAGACGGCCTTTATGTTTTCCAAGAGGCATGTATTTCATCTCAATAGGCTTTTGTAAAATCTTGAGCACGTCCTCAACTGTTTTATAGCGCTCTACAAGACGTTTAAAGACGGTGATATTGATCGTGACGTCATCCAAGGCGCGATGAGTTTTGATGAATTCTACATTGAAATGGTTGGCAAGCGTGGCGAGGGAGTTATTGGGGCTATCGCCATAATGTCTGGCCAGGCGCAATGTGTCGATGCAGTTCTCGATCCGAAGAGGGCAAGAAATGCCTGCTCGTTTAGCTTCATTGGTTAGCATCGTGATGTCTCCACCAATCATGTGACCAACGATGCGGTGATTGCCAACAAATTTAAAAAAATCAGGCAAGACATCCTTTATCAGAGGAGCATTTTTGACCATCTCTTCCGAGATGTTATGAACCTTCATCGCTTCCTTCCCTATTGGATAGTTAGGATTGACCAGCTGATCATATTCCTCAATAATCCCGTCGAAAGTGAACCTAGCAGCTGCGATTTCAATGATGCGGTCATTCTCCAGGTCAAGGCCTGTGAACTCGCAGTCCAGACAGATAAACTCCGCTTTCTTCAATAATGTCAATCTAGACTCCCAAATGCATTGGAGAGTAAGCGCCTTCACTCTCTATTTCTTCACCATCATCCCAATCTGTCGCGGGCTTTACAACTTTCGTCTCTGTTTTTGATTGGATCATGCTCAGTAGCTGTTGCCGCCCTTCTCTCTTTGTCACAGAGTAGTGGATATAAGGAAAGTTGCACATTTCGGTGATTTTTCGAGTATTGGCTGCCCGCTCATTTTTAGACACCTTATCAACCTTCGTCAATACCAGAAGAGTCGGAATGCCTTGAGCCACTAACCAATCGTACATCTGCATATCCAAATCGGAGGGGATGCGCCTGATATCTAGTAGAAGCAGAGCAAGGTTGATGGGGGCAGTGTTGAGATATTCCTCCATATAAGAGCTCCACTCTCTTTGCAAGCGGCCTGCGACTTTTGCGTAGCCATATCCTGGCAGATCGACGCAAAGCAGCTTTTCATCGACGAGAAAGAAATTGAGTAGCTGAGTTTTGCCAGGTGTACTACTTGTCTTCGCCATCCCTTGTCTTTGAAAAAGATCGTTAAGAAGTGACGATTTGCCCACGTTGGAACGCCCCAAAAGAGCGATCTGAGGCATAGGAGGAATAGCATCCAAGTTCTTCCCAGACTTCAGGAAGCGAACATTTCTGAAATTAACCATCTCTCTTCCCCCTGATGTTCCAGCCTGACTCGTAGTGTGTCAAGCGGCAATAACTCCTCGATCTTTTCGCTCCACTCAATACAAGCTATCCCAGTTGTAAAGAGAAACTCCTCAAAGCCCATCTCTAGAAACTGTTCGGCCTTTTGGAGGCGGTAAAGATCGAAATGAAAAACCCGATTGTCGTAAATGTTGAGATAGGTAAAGGTAGGGCTGTCAATTGCAAGCCGTCTGCCTGTAACTCCTTCTACAACACCTTCGACAAATGTTGTCTTCCCCGCGCCAAGCTCACCAAATAGTGCGAGTACACTACCTGCTTTTAATTTTTTCCCAACCTCAATCCCGATTTGACGAGTTTGCTCGGCAGAACAACTACGCCTCGACCCAACGGCTGACGTAAGGGGCGAATATTTCGTCATCTGCAAGACCCTCGACAAATTTGGTGATTTTGCTTTCCTGAAGCTGCTCTTCAATGAAGTGTAAAAAGTCTGCTTCAAGCTCAAATCTGTTCTGGTTTTGGACATCAACCAAAGGCATCGATTTGAGGAAATTTTGCTGGAAATCTTTCACAACTGCCTCTTTCGAATTGTAGAGCTTCCCGCTCACAGCTGAAGAATAGACAATCTTTGTTATCGGTTCTTTTCTCGGTTTGATGTAGTTTTTGATCACTTCAGGGTCATCGGAGACATGGAAACGTTTGGCTTTGACTCCGCCAACTCGTTCTGTATTTTCAGGGCACTTTTCCACCCAATCATAGATCGCATCTTGAGGATTGGGGTGAGTATTGTCGGCAAAAACTTTTCCAGTGAAAGGACAGATGTAGATACGACGTGTCAGGTCATTAACTGCCTGAGGGCCATAACCAATTTTAATTTCAGTCTCTCTCCAAACCTTCCCTTCTTTCTCAAGCTTTTTCATCGCTTCTACAGCACTTTGGTAGATCCTCTTCTCAGGAAGAAAAACGACAGGCTCGATATCAAACTGTTTTTCCAAGAAGAAAAAATAGGCAGTCAGTAAGTCTGGGGAGCGTTGTTGTTGGAGGAATTCAAAAATTTCCTTCTTGAGTTTTGGTGTCAATGCCATGAGCTATCCTTGTGTTTTGTCCGTGAGAGTGTAACAGAGAAAATCAAATAACGCCACTTGATTTTTTTTCTCATGCAGCCTAAGATGGCCTAACCAAATTAGGAGGAATTAATGGCCGCATCGCACTTGATCAAACAGCTAACTGACGACAATTTCGAGGGGGGAGTATCTGCTGGCGTTGTGCTAGTTGACTTTTACGCAGACTGGTGTGGTCCCTGCCGCATGCTAGCACCTATTGTTGAGGAGCTTGCCCAGGAGATGGGAAGCAAGATTACGGTTGCTAAGGTTGATACCGATAAGTCGGTCAATGTAGCAGCAAAATTTGAAGTTACATCGATCCCTACATTGATTCTTTTCAAAAATGGCAAGATTGTCAAACGCGTCGTTGGATTAAAAGATTTAGACACACTACGCGCGATGATCAACGAAGTTTTATAAAAACTTTTTGAATCAAACAGTGATAGCCTATGCAGTTCAAAACTGCAGATTTGTATTGTGCGAAAGCTCCGCGATTGACGGAGCCACTACCATTTATCACAAATGAGACCCATTTAGCACGGCACTTTTGAGAGATCCTTTCTAGCTCATCTTTAAAAACATGAGCTTAGAAACGATCTCTCAAATTTGCGGACCTATCTCGCTCTCATTTGTGACATTATTTGTCATAAATGGTTTAAAATTGGACTGTCTCAGCGCTTCATAAAGCACAATCGCGACACTGTTACTTAAGTTAAGCGAGCGCTGCCCCGGTTTCATAGGAATTGTGTAGATCTGATCGGCAAAGTTTTCATGGATATAATCTGGTAGTCCTGACGTCTCCGAACCAAATACAAGCAAGCTTTCTTCTGTAAATGGCGCTTGTGTGTAAAGCTTTTTCCCTTTCGTCGAAAAAAAGAGAGAATTGGTTGTCGGTAAAACATCGGTCGTTTCAATAGCCACTGAATCCCAGTAGTCTAAACCTGCCCGCCTGATCTGTCTTTTGGAAATGGAGAAACCAAGTGGGGTGACCAAAAGTAAAGAGGCACCTGTGACAGCACAGGTGCGCGCGATATTACCCGTATTTTGGGGGATTTGTGGTTGAAAAAGAACGATCTTCAGCGGGTCTCATCCTCTGTATGACTCATGTCAGCAATCGCTTCATGAGGAGCATTTGCTTTCACAACTTCTACTTCAAAGATCAACAAGCTGTTCGGAGGCAGGTGACCTGCAACTCCATAAGCAAGCTCTGGGTGTATGTATAGAGTTCTTTTCTCGCCCTCATGCATGCCCACAAGTCCCCTAGCAAAGCCTGGAATGGTCTGTTGCATAGGCAAAGAGATCGGATCTTCTTCGGCAGCACAGCTGGCAAACACTGTGCCATTCAGTAATTTGCCCTGATAGCGAATCATCGGCACAGAATCTTCCTTCACAACCTCTCCAGAACCTGCTTTTTCAATGCGGTATTGGAGCTGGTTATCAATCGCTTGGATACCCTTTTGTGCAACATTTTTTTCTAGAAAATTCTGAGCTTCACTCAAATTTCGCTCAGCATCAAGGTTAAACATATGCTCCTGGATCAGGTAGATCGCTCTTTCATACTCTTCTTCTGAAAGGGGAGAGGGCTTACCATCTCGCTCATCCTGGATCCCAGCAATAATTCTCTCTACATCTAGCTCAAAACCTGGGTTTACTAAATGGCGCACAATCAGATGGCCGAGGGTTTCAGCAATCTTTTCACGATCTATTTGGTCTAAAGAAGACTTTTCTTCAGCTTCTAAAGAGAAAGCAAGTGCAAGCAAAGTGACCAAGAACAGATTCTTCATTATTCTACCTCAACGTGTATTTTTAATTCTGCCAGCTGTTGCTCAACCACTGCTGATGGAGCTTCTGTCATTAAGTCCGCTGCTTTCTGGGTTTTAGGGAAGGCTATGACATCTCTAATGTTGTTAGTTCCAGCCATCAACATCACGATACGATCTAACCCAAGTCCAATGCCTAAGCTTGGCGGTGTTCCATATTGTAGGGCTTCGATGAAAAAACCAAAACGATTTTTTATCGCTTCCTCATCTAACTTCACTAATTGAAAGATCTTTTCTTGCAAAGCATTGTCATGAATCCGTTGCGAACCAGAACCGAGTTCATAGCCATCTAAGACAAGATCGTAAGCTTTTGAACGGACATTTAAAGGGTCGCTATCAAGTAGGCAGATATCCTCTTCATGTACCATGGTGAAGGGATTGTGCTCACAAGTTAAATGACCCGTCTCACTATCGATTCCAAAAAGTGGGAATTCCGTGACCCAGAGAAACTCATGTTTGTCACCGATCATATTATTCTCTACAGCAATGTGGCGGCGTAGATGGTCGAGCGACTGGTTTGTAACAGATTCAGCATCGGCTACAAAAAGAAGAAGATCACCAGGTTTCGCTCCCATTTTGTCGATCAATTTTTTCTGTAAATCCTCATCAAAGAATTTAACAATATTGGAGCTTAGCCCTTCCTCTGTAAGTTTCATCCAAGCGAGACCCTTGGCCCCAAACTTACTCACAAAAGTCGTATAGTCATCGATTTTTTTTCTTGAAGCATCGGCTCCACCTGGGACGCAGATACCTTTGACCACTCCCTCTTGAAACACTGCAAATGAAGAGGCTCTCGCAATTTCATCGATACGAATCAACTTCATATCAAAGCGTAGGTCAGGCTTGTCTGTCCCATAATGCTCTAAAGCTTCGGAGTGAGGCATACGGCGGAAAGGACCTTTAATATTAAAGAGCTTTTCCATCATCCCTTCGATAACAGCGAAAAAGAGCTCTTGATCACCAAAACTCATTTCCATATCGATCTGTTGGAACTCAGGCTGACGATCAGCGCGCAAGTCTTCATCACGGAAACTCGCGGAAATCTGAAAATAACGATCCAAACCAGAGATCATCAAGATCTGCTTGAAGATCTGCGGCGATTGCGGTAACGCATAAAAAGTGCCAGGGGAAATCCGTGAGGGGACTAGATAGTCGCGCGCACCCTCCGGCGTCGATTTGGCCAAGATGGGTGTGGTCACTTCTATAAAATCCTTGTCACTCAAATAGTTGCGCACGATTTGCATCGTCTTATGGCGCAAAAGTAGATTGTCCATGATTTCGCCTCGGCGGATATCAAGGTAACGGTATTTTAAACGCAGTTCCTCATTTACAGTGATACGCTCATCACTGATGCTGAACGGGGGCGTCTTGGATCGCGATAAGATTTGCATCTTTTCGACTTCAACTTCGATGGCCCCTGTCTTCATTTTGGGGTTTTCCATCCCATCTCCGCGGTGGCAGACTACACCTTCAACTCGTATGACCCATTCACTGCGTAAATGGCTTGCACTTTCATGCAGAGCTCCATTTTTTTCTGGGCGAAAGACCACTTGAGTCAAGCCAAAGCGGTCGCGCAAATCAATAAAAATCAAACCACCGTGGTCTCTTCTTCTGTGGACCCAGCCAGTCAAGATGACCTGCTTACCAAGATTGACTTTTCCAAGTTCCCCACAGGTGTGTGTGCGATTATACATGCAATTTTTTCTCCAGCTGTTCAAAAGAGAGCTTTTCTACTCTACCAGACTCCATTTCTTTCAACTCAAAGCTATTGTTTTCCAATTCATTTTCACCAATCACAGCGACGAAGCGAAATCCTTTACGATCAGCATAACGCATCGCCTGCTTCAATTTTTTATCGGAAAAATCCATCTCGACTGCCAATCCACTTTTCCGTAAGGCAGTTGCTTTTTTGAAACAAAATCTTGCAGCAGCTTCACCAAGAGGAATGAAGAAAAGCACAGCTTTAGGTTTCTCTGGAAGAGCGACATTTTGGCCAATGCAAGTTTGGATGATTCGTTCAATCCCACTGCCAAAACCAAAAGCAGGTAGATCGGGTCCCCCAAGTTGCTTCAATAGACCATCATAACGTCCGCCACCACCAATACTATTTTGAGCGCCTAATTCTCCTGCGGTAATCTCAAAGACAGTATTATTATAGTAGTCTAAACCACGCACGAGTCGAGGATTCACTTGAAAAGGTATCGTCAATAGTGAAAGGACTCCATCAAAATGTTCTTTAGCAGCTCCCTGTAAGAAATCTAAAATTGAAGGGGCCTCTTCCAGAATCTTCCGATCACCCTCATCTTTGGAGTCCAAAATTCTCAAAGGATTGGTCTCATAGCGACGCTTGCTATCCTCAGATAACTCATTGAAGTGAGGTTTTAGAAATGCTTTTAGAGCTGTCTTAAACCGGCTCCTTGTTTCCAAATCTCCAATCGAGTTGATATGGAGAGTCAAATTGCGCAATCCCAAGCGATTGTAGAGTGTATGGAGCAATTCGATCACTTCGACGTCGACAAAGGGAGAGAAGGATCCCACTACCTCAACACCAAATTGATGGTGTTGTCTGTAGCGGCCAGCTTGTTGGCGTTCATAGCGAAACATAGGGGCGAGGTAGAAAAATTTGTGAAGCCCTTCCATGTGATTTTCAATGAAGGAGCGCATCACTGCAGCTGTTCCTTCGGGCCTAAGTGTCATGGACCTTTTGCCTTGATCTAAAAAGGTGTACATCTCTTTAGTCACAATATCGGTGGTAGAGCCGATGCTTCTAGAAAAGAGCTCGGTCGATTCGAAAAGGGGAGTCCTGATCTCGGAGAAGCCATAGAGTTTAGTCAGCTCTCGGACAGCACCTTCCACCCATTGCCACAAATGGGAACATTTCCATGCCTCATTATCATCGGGCAGAATGTCAAAAACGCCTTTAGGGATTCGATAATTCACCCGATCACAATACTCGAAGTGCTCTTTTTTGGGTATATATAGTCGTTTCAGTTTTAAATTGCGGTTCGGATCAATCATTTTGACCGCGTCTTGGGATCGCTCTTCACCACCCTCATGATAACATTTACAAGAAATAATATCAGAAATGATGGTCATCTAGCACGGCACCTTTGAGAGATCCTTTCTCACTCATGTTTAAAAACATGAGGATCAAAGCGCTCTCTCAAATTTGGCGCCCTATCTGGCCATCATTTCTGATATTATTTCTTGTAAATGGTATCACTTATCGCGTTCAGAGAATTTTCTCTTTCGGAATCGAGAGTGGTTCAATCAAATCTTTTGAATTTTCAAGCTCGGAAATCTTCTGGATGATGTAGGTCAGTTGCTGGCCGACTTCATTTCTGCTCGGAATCGTGAAGGCGAGGCCTGCAGCCAATCCCAAAAGAAAGCCACCCCCCACCAGTCCAAAAAGGAAAAGGCGGTTTTTTTTTGGTGCTTCGATTGGGGGCGGTGGTAGTTTCGGCCTCTCCCTCATCTCTAAAATAGTTTCTAACTTCTCATCGGAGAAAAGGTTAACCTCGTCTAGAAACTGGTCGAGCTCTTGTTCAGTCAAAGACATAATTTAAACTTGAGTGTAAATCAACTTGCAAAAAAAACAAAAGTGATTTTTTATCTCATTTCTGTTAAACTGCGCATTCACCGAACTCTGAGGAGGCGTGCTATGAACATCTCTTTGAACTTTCTCAAGCCTGCCGAGCACGCGGAAGAAATTCAAGATCAGGCCGTTGTTAAAAAGAAATATCGCTATTGGCGTATACGTATTTTTTATACGATGTTTATCGGCTACGTCTTTTACTACTTTACTCGAAAGAGTTTTACATTCGCGATGCCAGCTCTGGTAGCAGAGTTGGGCTATAGTAAAGCTCAGCTTGGTATCCTGGGAAGCACGCTCTATATTACCTATGGTCTTAGTAAATTTTTTAGCGGCGTCATGTCCGATCAGTCCAATCCGCGCTTTTTCATGGCGATTGGTTTGATTATAACGGGTGTTCTCAACATTTTTTTTGGCATGGCCTCATCCCTCTATCTTTTTGCCATCTTTTGGGGATTGAATGGTTGGTTTCAGGGCTGGGGTTGGCCTCCATGTGCCCGTCTTTTGACCCATTGGTATTCTCAGTCAGAGCGTGGTCGCTGGTGGAGTTTTTGGAGCACCTCCCATAATGTGGGTGGATTTTTGATCCCCATTGTTGTGGGCGTTTGCGCGCAGTATTGGGGTTGGCGCTCCGCTATGTTTATCCCAGGGGGGATGTGTATCATCGCTGGTTTCGTCCTAATGAATCGCTTAAGAGATACGCCCCAATCTTTGGGACTGCCGCCTATTGAAAAATTCCGCCAAGACTACACCCATAAAGGGCAAGAAAATGAGATAGGAAAAGAGAAAGAATTGACTACGAAGCAAATTCTCTTTGACTACGTTTTGACAAACAAATGGCTTTGGATGCTGGCGCTTGCGAGCTTTTTTGTCTATGTCGTTCGCATGGCAATCAATGACTGGAGCGCTCTATACCTCATTGAGACTAAGGGTTATTCGATGATTAAAGCCAACGGCTGCGTTGCTCTTTTTGAAATTGGGGGCTTAGGCGGTATGTTGGTCGCAGGGTGGCTGTCTGACAAATTGACTGAGGGACGTCGTGGTCCTATGAATGCGATTTTCTCTCTCGGTATGTTGGTTGCAGTCATGGCTCTTTGGATGATGCCCCAGGCGAGTGCTCTTGTTGATTCTGTAATTCTCTTCATGCTCGGCTTCTTCCTTTTTGGCCCTCAGATGCTAA
>Ga0214923_10000407_pt1 | contig 66243 bp, 54 predicted proteins | sample LL1510_MetaG_FD_177993 | JGI IMG/M metagenome (GOLD analysis project Ga0214923, IMG submission 177993) | Freshwater microbial communities from Lake Lanier, Atlanta, Georgia, United States - LL-1510 | ecosystem: Environmental > Aquatic > Freshwater > Lake | place: USA: Georgia | collected...
TGGTTATGCGGTTCCCAAAAAACTGTTGTTAGAGGACTTAATCAACAACCCCAATGATACCGAAGCTGGCTGGAATAATGCTTGGCGCAAATACAACTTGGGTGTATGGTTGGCCGCTAGAGGCATTAGGTAGGTTTAGGGTTTAGAAGAGCTGCGCTCGTTTAGGGTTTAGGAGGCTTCGCCGTTTAGGGTTTAGGGTTGTTTTAGGTCACCACCCAAAAATCCGTCTAATCTGTCTAACCCGTCTAATCTGTCTAATCTAATTAAAATCTGTCTAATCCGTCTAATCGTTTATATACGTTTATAAACCTACTATCCATTGATTTTCTGAAATATATTGGTTATTTTTACTGAACAAAGAATGTGTATCCCTCAAGAATAAAAAATATAATTATTAATGTAAAAATAAAATGAGTAGTATAAAATTATTTGGAGAGAAAAAAGTTCGCTCAGAGTATAATTTACAAGAAGAAAAATGGTATTTTTCTGTTATTGATGTGGTACAAGTTCTTACAGATAGTAAAGTTCCAAGAAGATATTGGAGTGATTTAAAAATGAAACTAGCCAAAGAAGGTAGCCAAGTGTACGATAAAATCGTACAGTTGAAAATGATGGCTGAAGATGGCAAAAAAAGGTTAACAGATACCGCTGATACTGAAACAATACTTCGAGTTATTCAATCAATTCCTTCTCCGAAAGCAGAGCCATTTAAACAATGGTTAGCTCAAGTTGCGTCTGAGCGTATTAACGAAATAGAAAATCCTGAATTAGCACAAACGCGAGTTAGAGAAATATATAAAGCTAAAGGCTATAGTGATGAATGGATAGAAAAAAGAATACGTGGTATTCTTGTTCGCGATGAATTAACCAACGAATGGAAACAAAGAGGAGTAAGGGAAGGGAAAGAATATTCAATTTTAACTGCTGAAATAAGCAAAGCTACATTTGGTATTATTCCCAGTGATTATAAAAAGTTAAAAGGGTTATCAAAAGCAAATGAAAATCTTCGAGATCATATGACAGATTTAGAGTTGATATTCACAATGCTTGGGGAGGCTTCTACAACTGAAATTGCCAAAAATAAAAATGCAATAGGATTTGATGAAAATCATAAAGCCGCAAAAGATGGTGGTAAAATAGCGGGGAATGCACGAAAAGAATTAGAAGAAAAATCGGGTAAAAAAATAGTAAGCAATGAAAACTTCAAGCAACTTGGAGAAATACCTTCTAATAAAAAGATAGATTAATTAATTTTTAGGGTTTAGAAGGCTTTGCCGTTTAGGGTTTAGAAGAGCTTCGCTCGTTTAGGGTTTAGGGGGCTTCGCCGTTTAGGGTTTAGGGTTTCCAAATAAAATCTGTCTAACCCATTTAACCCGTCTAACCCGTCTAATCTAATTTGTCGTCTAAACCTTCATAAACTTTTATAAACTTTCATAAACCCTTTCAATTCCTTTTTCTTACCTTTGTAACAGTGTCAACATTGGAAATCAATAAGAAAATTCTGAAATCAATGCAACGCATTGGTATGAAACGTTTTTTCACGGGTATTTTTTTCCTTGTGGCAGGATTGTTGTGGAAGTTTCTTTATGTTTCTGGCAACAACAATTCTGAAATTAACTTCCGAAAAATTCTCTCATTTTGGCCACTTTTTTGGTTTTGTTTATTGGCTTTGGGACTTTTGTGGTGGGTTTTCAGTGGTTTTAGATTGGTAATCGCCTCATTTTTTATTTTTGCAGGGGGAGCCTTTTTGGCTGAAACGATGATGCCGGGTGTGGTTATTAATGCCGAAAATGGTCCATATTTTATTATTCTTATTGGGCTTTTTATCTTTGCATTGCCTAGAAAAAACAACTATCAAACGAGTGCATATTCTTATGGCAATAAAAAGCCTGTCGATAAATCCAAAACAAAATCAAAGGCGCCAAAAGTGCCGTCTATTTCGTTGGCTGAACAAAAAAGGAATCATGCACAACTGTGAAATGGGTTTACCAAATCAATGAAAAGGGGAGAATAATATGAGTGATTTTGATAATGATATAGAAGAAAGCAGTGGAAAATCCAACATAACGGAAATCTTATTAAGAGATTTTTTGCCTTATTGGCCGGTAATAATTGCAGCTGCAATCATTGGCTTTATTACTTCAAAGGTTTATTTGCGTTATCAGCGTCCTATTCACCAATCGGAGGCGGGTATATTGCTTAAAAACGAGACTGAAAGCACGGAGAGTTTATTAAAACAAGTTGTTGGTAAGAAAGAAACCCCAATTGAAGATGAGTTGGAAATTTTAAAGGGTTCTAACGTGATGCGAAGTGCAGCATTGTTGTCAAACACTATTTATTCAGTTGAGTGGTCTGGCAGGTTTAATAACTATTTGGATCAGAAAAAAACCATGTCGTTTGCTGTTGAATTTTTGAACATAGACAGTATTACAACTTATACTTTCCCAATTTATTTGAATTCGGAAGGAAATATAGTGGCAAACGGAAATCAGATTTGTTTATACAATCAGGTGGTAACGCTTGGCGGGAACAAAGTTATTTTTAAAAAAATTGCTGGACAAGAAAAATATGCGAAGCGGCTCACAAATGCAAGAGGTGTGAGGATGCGTTTTTATTCTTTACAGGATGCTTCTGAAATTATAAAGTCAAACTTTAGCTTAGAACAAAACAAAAAAAATTCAATCATTACGTTAAAAATGACAGCGGATAAACCGGAAAGATCTCTTGAATGGTTGGGTGCCGTAATTGAAAGTTATCAAAAAGAAACTCAAAATGAAAAGCGCAAACGCGCCAAATTTACCATGGATTTCATTGATGATCGATTGGCTTATGTTGGACAGGATTTGGATTCTATAGAGAGCAATTTGGAGAACTTTAAAAAGCAAAATGACATTCAAAGGGTTTCGGTTGAGGCGGGGTTATATTTAGATAAAGTAAAATCTGGAGATCAGCTGTTAGCGGAAACGGATCTTAAGCTGATTGTATTGTCTGAAATTGAAAAGTACGTGCAAGGCAGAATAAAAAATCCGATAATGGTTCCAAGTTTGATTGGATTGGGTGATGCCAACTTGGTGGCTTATTTTGAAAAGTTGAGTGAGGCTGAAATCAAATATTACCAAATGTTAGACCACAATGGTCCAGAAAACGACGGGGTAAAGTCCCTCAAAAAATTAATACAAACGTATAAAGATGAGCTGATGGAAATTATCGCAAATACACGTGTTAATTTAAATTTGGTAAAATATAAAGCAGAACAAGATTTTGCAAAATACAATGGTGAATACGACAACATGATGCGTTCTATTCCGAGTAAGGAACGTAAATTGTTAAACATTACGCGTCAGCAGAATATTAAGAATGCCTTGTATACATTTTTATTGGAAAAGCGGGAAGAGTCTGCCATTCAACAAGCAGGTACACTGAGTGATTTACGCATTGTACAGGCGCTCACTTACAATGGAATTGTTAGCCCGAGGACTTATAACGTGCAAACATGGATTACATTGTTTTTTGTAATATTTGTATTGGTTATCTTATTTATAAAAAGCGCAGTAAACAATAAAATTTCTACTACAGCAGATATAGAGAATCGAACCAAAGTACCGGTATTGGCTGAAATTGTGCAAGTAGAAAACGACAATCCTATGATTATGAAGGAAGGGAATCGAAGTTTAATTTCGGAACAATTTCGTGGATTGAGAACGAATTTAAGCTTTTTTTTAGATTCGGAAGGGAAATCTAAATTGTTGGTATCATCGAGTAGTCCGGGAGAGGGAAAATCTTTTTTGGCCACAAATATTGCAATTGGATATGCCTTAGCAGGTAAGCGCACAGTTTTGGTTGAATCAGATTTGCGTAAACCAAACGTAGCAATACATTTTAACATAGAACGAAGAACGGGATTGTCTAAGTATTTAATTGGAAATGAAGAAAAAGATGATGTTATTTTTACCACGGAGTTTGAAAATTTATTTATAATACCTTCTGGTCCAATTCCTCCTAACCCTGTTGAGCTTATTATGAATGGCCGTTTCGAAAAGTTAATTGAAGAACTAGGGCTGGAATTTGACCATATTATTATTGATTGTCCGCCAATTGGTTTGGTAACGGATGCCCAAGTGATAGGGCAGTGGGTAGATGCGGCAATCTTTGTGGTTCGCCATCAATATACCCCAAAACGTGCTGTAGAACAACTCATAGAAAAACTCCGTGAAGACAAAAAATTCAAACAAATGGTGATTGTATTTAACGGCATAAATGGCGGTATTTCTGGATATGGGTATGGTTATTCTTATGGCTATTCGAATTATTATGGGTACGGCAATGCTTATGGATACGGCAGTGATAGTGATAGTGAAAGTGTATACTACGGTTCTGAAAAGAAAAAATCATCGAATCCATTACTTATAGCGTATAACTTGATTATTGTCCCATTTTTTGCATTTTTTGGCAAACGCAAATAATAAATTGCGTTCACAATGTAAGGAATAAATCTTCAAAATTAAAATTCAAACCTTTCGAAGTTAAATCGGTAACAAATTATTATTATCCCTTTATTAAACGACATCAAAGTATTGTTTTTTTGGTAAATTTGTTACTCAATATCGTATCAGTTTCAAAAAATAGATGTAACTGACATGGCGAAGCTTTTTAAATATTAAACTTCTGCACACCTGGAGTCAATGACAATAGACACCCTTCTTCACGGAAAAATTCGCGTAAAACTTCTCACCCGTTTGATGTTAAATCCAGCGAGCAGGGTGTATTTGCGTGGCTTGGAAAAGGACTTTGGGGTGAGTTCAAATACGGTTCGGATGGAATTGAACAAATTGAGCGCATTGAAATTGATTGAGGTAGACGAATCGGTGAGTGCGGTAAAGCAATACAAGGCAAATACTTTACATCCATTGTTTAATCCTTTGAGGAATTTTATTTTGAAGCATTTTGGTTTTGAGTCGTTAATTGAAAAGGTTTTTCAAAAGTTAGGAGATGTTGGGTGTGTTTATGTAACGAATGCTTGGGCAGAAGGAAAAGAATCAAATTTTATTGATTTGGTTGTGGTGGGAGATGTCAATAAAAAGTACATGAATCAATTGATAGCACATGCGGAGAAAGTGATACAAAAGAAGATTCGCGTGGCGGTTTTTGAATCGGATTTTGAAGAGTCGGAAATTATGAAGATGCCATTTATCAAATTAATTTGAGGGTAAAAAGAAATCATATAATCGCAGTAATAAGCAATAAAAAAAGTGCATGAACAAGGAATATAAAATTGGAATCATCGGTTTGGGTTACGTAGGATTGCCGTTGGCGGTAGCTTTTGCTGAAAAGTACAAAGTGGTTGGTTTTGATATCAATTTGCAACGCATTGGTGAATTGAAGAAGTTGAACGACCGCACATTGGAAATTTCTGTGGAGCAATTGCAGGAAGTGGTTATTTCGGATGATAATTATATAAACGATCATGGTACAACAGGGTTGTATACGACGGTGAATTCCTCTGATTTGTTTGGGTGCAACTTTTTCATTGTTACGGTTCCCACGCCAACTGACAAATACAACCGGCCCGTTTTGACCCCATTGATAAAGGCGAGCGAAACGGTGGGACAGGTTTTGAAACAGGGCAATATTGTGGTATATGAGAGTACTGTTTATCCTGGTGTTACTGAAGACGTTTGTGTACCCGTGCTTGAACGGGTAAGTGGATTGAAATTTAACCAAGATTTTTTTGCGGGATATTCCCCCGAAAGAATCAATCCTGGTGACAAGGAACATACGGTAACTAAAATTTTAAAGGTTACAAGTGGGAGCACTCCTGAAATTGCAACGGAAATTGATGCTGTTTACAAAAGTGTTATTTGTGCTGGAACTTACAAAGCGCCGAGTATTAAGGTGGCGGAGGCTGCGAAAGTGATAGAAAACAGTCAGCGCGATATCAACATTGCCTTTGTAAATGAATTGGCTAAAATTTTTAATTTGATGGGCATTGATACCCATGAAGTTTTGGAGGCAGCTGCTACCAAATGGAATTTCTTGAAATTCAAACCGGGTTTGGTTGGGGGCCATTGTATTGGGGTTGATCCTTATTATTTGGCTCAAAAAGCGCTCGAGTTGGGTTATCACCCAGAAATCATTTTGGCTGGCCGCCGGTTGAATGATGAAATGGGAAAATATGTGGCTACTGAAATGATTCGACTGATGTTGAAAAAGGACATTAAAGTAAAAAACTCAAACGTATTGATTTTGGGTTTTACGTTTAAAGAAGATTGCCCTGATGTTCGGAACACGAAGGTGATTGATATTGTAAAAGAAATGAAAACTTATGATGTGCATGTGGCCATTTACGATCCATGTGCAGATCCTGCCGAAGTGGAACATGAATATGGGGTTATTTCTCAAAAGCAGATGCCAAATGAGCAATTTGATGCGGTAATTTTGGCGGTTTCTCATAAGGAGTTTTTGAATATGAATATGCAAAGTTTGTTGAAACCTAAGGCGGTATTTTACGATGTGAAGGGATGTATTGAAGGGGAATTTATAGATTCGAGATTGTAAAAAAAATGAAAGTTTTTGTTACTGGCATAGCTGGGTTTATTGGTTTTCATTTGGGTAAGAAATTATTGAATGAAGGCTATGAAGTTGTGGGTTTTGACAACTTGAACGATTATTATGATGTTCAGCTTAAAGTAGATCGATTAAAAGAACTTGGTGTTCAGGATGAAAGCAATATTTGGATTTCTGAAAATCAAAATTTAAGATTTATTCAGGCAGATCTATTGGAAAAGGAAGTTTTGATGAATTTGTTTGAAGAGGAAGCGTTTGATTATGTTGTTCATTTGGCATCGCAGGCGGGAGTTCGTTATTCTTTGACTGAACCACAGAAATACATTGATTCGAACATTACTGGGTTTTTAAATATATTGGAATGTTGCCGGAATTACCCGGTGAAGCATTTGGTATTTGCGAGTAGTTCGTCGGTATATGGTTTAAATTCGAAAATTCCATTTTCTGTTGAAGATAGCACAGACAGTCCTGTAAGTATTTATGCTGCAAGCAAAAAGGCCAATGAATTGATGGCGCATACGTATAGCCATTTGTTCAAAATACCTACAACTGGGTTAAGGTTTTTTACGGTTTATGGCCCTTGGGGGCGGCCGGATATGGCGATGCACTTATTTACGGAAGCCATTATCAATGACAAACCCATTAAAGTGTTTAATCAGGGGAATTTAAGTCGTGATTTCACATACATTGACGATATTGTTGAAAGCATAAACCGTGTAATAGTGAAGCCCAATGTTAGAGAAGATTTGCCTTTGAATTTATTTAATATTGGCAACAATTCTCCAGAAAAATTGGGGGATTTTATTGAAACCATTGAAATGGAGATTGGTAAAACAGCGCAAAAGGAATTTTTACCCATGCAGAATGGCGATGTAGAAAGAACATTTGCTGATGTGCAAAGTTTGATAGATTATATTGGTTATAAGCCACAAACCACGATACGTTCAGGAATTAGCAACTTTATAAATTGGTACAAGGGTTATTATCGGATTTCATGAAGGAAGTAAAGGAAACAGATGAGCAATGGGATTTGGTTATAGAAGGGAAATCCTCTCTTTTTGACCTGAAATTTGCTGATGTTTGGCGTTATAGGGATTTGTTATTGATGTTTGTGAAACGCGACTTTGTGAGTTTTTACAAGCAAACAATTTTGGGTCCTTTGTGGTTTTTTATTCAACCTATTTTTACCACCATTGTTTTTGCTTTTGTTTTTGGCAATTTGGCAAACATAAGCACGGATGGGTTGCCACAATATTTGTTTTATTTGTCGGGTATTACCGCTTGGAATTATTTTTCAGATTGTTTGACAAAGACGAGTACTGTATTTAAAGATAATGCCAGCATTTTTGGCAAGGTTTACTTTCCGAGATTGATAATGCCTTTGAGCATTGTGGTGAGCAATTTGGTGCGTTTTGGTGTTCAACTATTGTTGTTTGTTGCCATGATGGTTTATTTTGGAATTCAAGGGGCAAATTTTCATATTACATGGGCAATTGCATTATTTCCGGTTTTGGTTTTGCTGATGGCGTTATTGGGTTTGGGACTTGGATTAATCATTACGGCATTAACTACCAAATACCGTGATTTAAGTTTCTTGGTCACATTTGGTGTTCAATTGTTGATGTATGGCACAACGGTTATTTATCCCTTAAGTGCTGCACCAGAAAAATATAGAAAGCTCATTGAATTAAATCCGATGACAGGAATCATTGAAGCGTTTCGTTTTGCTTTTTTGGGGAAGGGATATTTTACAGCATGGAGTTTGGGATATTCGGCAATTTTCACAATTGTGATTACGGTGATTGGAGTTGTTATTTTTAATAAAACAGAACGCAGTTTTGTAGATACGATTTAATGGAAAAGAATATTGCAATTAAAGTTGAAAATTTGTCGAAAGCCTATCAGCTTGGACAAATTGGAACTGGAACAATAAGTCGGGATTTAGAGAGGTTCTGGACAACCAAAATATTGGGCAAGGAAGATCCTTTTTTAAAAATAGGGCAAACGAATGACCGAACCGTGAAGGGCGACTCTGACGTTGTATGGAGTTTAAAGGACATTCACTTTGAAATAGAGCAAGGAGATGCTGTTGGCATTATTGGTCGTAATGGTGCTGGCAAGAGTACCTTATTGAAGCTTTTAAGCAGGGTAACTGCACCTACAACAGGAAATATAAAGGTTAAAGGTAGAATTGCTTCTTTATTGGAGGTGGGAACTGGTTTTCATCCGGAGCTTTCTGGTAGAGAAAACATTTATTTGAATGGGGCCATTTTGGGGATGCGCAAGAAGGAAATTACCCGAAAATTTGACGAAATAGTCGATTTTAGTGGGGTTGAGAGGTATATTGATACTCCGGTAAAACGTTACAGTTCAGGCATGTATGTTCGATTGGCATTTGCAGTTGCTGCGCATTTGGAATCGGAAATACTGATTGTAGATGAAGTTTTGGCGGTTGGTGATGCAGAGTTTCAGGCAAAATGTTTGGGCAAAATGGGTGAAGTAAGTAAGGGTGAAGGAAGAACGGTTTTGTTTGTGAGTCATAATATGGCGAGCATTATGAAATTATGTGAAAAAAGTATTTTGATAAACAATGGGGTTATCAGTGAATTTGATGTGACTCGTAAGGTTATAGACAAATATCAATTTGATTCAAATAGTTTGGTTATTTCAAAATATTTGGACAATATTAGGATTGAATTTGCAGAAAATTTCGAAATTTCCAATTCTTCATTCTTTATTTTTATTTCATTGAAAAGGCAATTGGACAGGAATGAAAAAATCATTTTGAACTTAAAAAATGATGAGAATATAACCATATTTCGTCATGAAATAATGGGATTTATTCAGCATTTGGACAATATCATAAAATTGGAAGTGGTGAACCCAAGGTTAATGCCAGGATGTTATTATTTGGAAACTTTTGTATCTGACGATATGAATCTGAAATATATAGAAAATAGGGTTCAATGGAATCAATTCAATATTGATTATGCAGTAAGTGAGTTTTTATATAACAAAAGACTCATTACTGTACCTAAAATAGAAACACAATTTGTATGAAAAGATTAACCAGTAAAAATTATTGGGAAAATTACTATCACAAAAGTGTTGTTAGTTTAGATAATTTGAAGATTGGCAGAACATACGATGCATATTGGGATTTAATATTTGAATCTGATGTAAAAAATGTAATTGAAATTGGAGCTTTTCCTGGAAGATATTTAACATATGTTGCAGACAAGTATAAGGTAGAACCTACTGCATTTGATTTTCAGACTGATTTGGGAATAATCAATGAATATTTCAAATTGTGCAATATTGAAAAATACAATGTAATATCAGCAGATTTTTTCGAGTATTCATTTGAAAAAAAGTATGATTTGGTAATGAGCATTGGGTTTGTTGAGCATTTCGAAAATTTCAATAAGGTGTTGTCAATGCAATGTGAGTTGGTGAATGAAGGAGGTTTTATTTTCATACAGGTTCCCAACAAAAGATATTTACGCTATTTTTTTGGCATTCTGGCAGATTCTGAGAATTTAAAGGCGCATAATTTGAAAGTTATGGACAAGCGTGTATTTAAAAATGTGTTGGATGAAATGGGATTTGAGATATTGGCCCTCGATTACACGGGGCCATTTCAATTTACGTTACATAATGATAATGGAAAGAAAAATTTTAGATTTTTAATTTACAAAATATTCAGATTGATATTTAAAACCTTTGGTTTAAATAAAATAGTTGTGAAATTTCCTTCCAAATTTTGGTCTGCGTCTATTGTTGTTGTTGGAAGAAAAAAATTTAGCTAACCTTATAACATTCTTTTCGTGCGGTATAAAAAAGTTTGCATTTATTCTGGAGTTTCTCCTTCAACAACATTTATAGAGAGGCTCATTGTTGGGCTTTCTGAAACAGATACAGAGATTTTGTTGGTAGGAAGAAGACATGAAGAAATCAAATACAATACTCAAGTACACAATGCCACCTATAAAAATTACTTCGCTCAATTTTTTTCAATTCTCAGATATTATATTCCATTATCATTAAAAAATAAGAAATTAATTGGTGCACAAATAAAATTGCAGTCATCCGTAAAAGTCAAGTTAAAAAAATTGGCAGAAATTAGTATTATTTTATGGCATAAACCTGATATTTTTCATATTCAATGGGCCAAATCGATTGGAGAATGGATTTTTTTAAAGGAAGCTGGAATCAAAATTGTGTTAAGTTTACGGGGTGCTCATATTAATTATTCTCCAATTATTGATAAGAATTTGGCGAATTTATATAAGCAATTATTTCCGATTGTAGATGGTTTTCACGGAGTTTCTAAAGCAATTATAGAAGAGGCGCAGAAGTATAATTTGAGCACTTCAAGCGCCAAAGTTGTGCACAGTGGTTTGGATTTAAAGAAATTTGAATTCAATCAAAAAGTATTTGATCGAAGTCAGTTAAATATTTTATCAATTGGCAGGGTTCATTGGAAAAAGGCATATCCTTTAGCGATTGATGTTTTCAATGAATTTCGAAATTTCGATACGAATTTTAATTATACGATCATTGGTGGATCTGGTGAAGATATTATTTTTCAAATATCACAGCTAAAATTAAATAGCCACATAAAAATCATTAAGAAATTACCATTTGGAGAAGTTATTACAATGCTTCAAAGCGCAAATATTTTGTTATTACCTAGCTATGAGGAAGGCATAGCCAACGTGGTATTGGAGGCAATGGCATTGGGTGTTTTGGTTATTTCAAGTGATTGTGGTGGAATGTCTGAGGTAATTACAGACGGTGAAAATGGTTTTTTGTTTGAAAACAGATCTAGAGTGGGGTTGTTGTCGAAATTAATTTTGGCTTCTCAATTAACGAATACAGAATATCAACGCATTACTTTGAATGCACGCAAAACAATTGAAGCTCGATTTACTGAAGAAGAAATGGTAAATGGAATGATGAATTTGTACGACACAGTTTTAGGTAAGTAATGAGATTATTGAGATGAGAATTTTATTTACAATACCTAATTTTGAAACGGCTGGGTCGGGGCATGCCTTGTTTCAGTTGGCATTGGGATTAAAAAACAGAGGTCATGATGTGCACATAATGGCCAAACACGACAAAGGTAAACTGATAGAATCTATCAGAAAATCGGGTATCGAGTTGCATATATGGAATTTCGAAAGTAATCCACGACCGATTTTAACAATGTTAAAAAGTGTTTTTATTACCTCAAAGGAATTCCGTAAAATAAAACCAGATGTAATTTATTCATATCATTACACTTCAGATTATACGGAGGGATTGTCGTGCCTTTTTGCAGGAGTACCCTGGGTTTATGTCAAGAAAAACATGTCTTGGTATGGTCCTAGTAAAAATGCTTGGATTCTTAGAAGTTTTTTGGCACACAGAATAATCGTTCAAAATACTGAAATGGTGAAGGAATTTTTATATAGATTCAAGAAAAAACTTGATTTTATTGCCATTGGAGTTGATATGCAAAAATTTCAACCATCCACGGTTTCCAGGAGGGATACATTCACTTTCTTGCATATTTCATCATTGTTGCCTGTGAAAGGAATTCAGGAATTGGTAGAAGCTTATTCATTGTTCTGTGAAAAAGACTTTCATAATCATCAATTGATTATTTGTGGAAATGACAACACGGCATATATTGAAAGTATCAAACATAAATACGCGCATATTGATTCACTTTTCTTTGTTGGAGAAATAAGTAATGTAAATGATTATATAAGTGAATCGCATTGTTTTATTCAATCCACTTTAAATTCAGGGAGGAGAGAGGGGGCTCCCATTGCTTTGCAAGAAGCTATGGCATCGGGTTTAATTTCTTTGGGATCGAGAGTTGCGGGCATAAATGATCAATTAAGAGATTTCAGTGAATTTCAATTTGATTCTTTCAATTCTGTTGAATTGCAAGAGAAAATGCAAATGGTTTTCAATTTATCACAGGCTGAAAGGGATGAAATTGGATTGAAAATGAGAAGGAAAATGGAGAAAGATTATTCCTTAGATGCTGAAATTGTGAAAGTTGAACAAATGTTATTTGGTTTAATAAGTTGAGCAAAAAAAACAATTCAATAATCTCCTCAAAAATTAGCCTTGTTGGATCGGGTAATCATTTCGATTATAAGGCCATTTGTGTATTTTCTGCCCTCGGATTTTTTCTAGATGATGATACCTATTTTTTAGGGCAAAAAGCATTAAGGTCGGCAACAAATTATGAAATAATCAGCAATGAAATAGTTGAAACAAAGCCTTATTTTCAATGGAATTACAATCCGAGAGATATAAGTCTTAAGCTGGCAACGGATGAATTTACACAACTGTTCGAATCCATTGTGAAAGAACAAACTCAGGGGCGAAAGGTGATTTTACCTTTGTCGGGAGGTTTGGATAGTCGCACTCAGGCGGCGGCACTCAAAAACATAGATGCGGATGTGAATGCATATAGTTACAGTTTTCATAATGGACATGATGAAACAGTATATAGCAGAAAAATTGCTGAAGTTTGTGATTTTCCATTCAAAAAATTCACAATCGAATCTGGTTATTTATGGGATCATATAGATCGTTTGGCTGAAATTAACCAATGTTATTCTGAATTTACACATCCCAGGCAAATGGCATTTGTTGATGAATATGCACAAATGGGTAATGTTTTCAGTTTGGGGCATTGGGGGGATGTTTTATTTAGTGATATGGGTGTTCCTGATGACTTGCCTTTTCAAAATCAGATAGATGTGATTTTGAAAAAAATCATTAAAAAGGGTGGACAAGAACTTGCCGAAGCTTTGTGGACAGAATGGAGGTTAGAGGGAAATTTTATGGAATATTTGCGTTCAAGGATAGAGGAGCTTTTGCTGAAGATTGACATTCCACATTCAGCAAACGCGAGAATCCGCGCATTTAAGAGTAAGTTTTGGGCCCCGCGTTGGACGAGTGTAAATTTATCTATTTTTGAATCCGTTAGACCCATCACACTGCCTTACTATGATAACCGCATGTGTGAATTCATTTGCACCGTGCCAGAAAAACATTTGGCCGGAAGGCAAATACAGATAGCATATTTAAAATTGCGTGCGCCTGAACTCGCCAAGATTACTTGGCAGGCTAACCGTCCTTATAATTTATATAATTACAGCAAGAATAGATTCCCATTTAATCTCCCATACAGATTATTTGACAAGGCAAAAAGAATATTGAATCAAAGAACTTTGATCCAAAGAAATTGGGAATTACAATTTATTGGACCTAAAAATAAAGTTCAATTGGAAAATAGAATTTTTCATAATCCTGATTTTGCTAAATTTATTTCTCCGGAATTGACAGAAAGTTTTTATCAAAAATTTTTGAATGAAGATGCTGTGAAATATGCCCATACGGTTTCAATGCTTTTGACATTTGGTTTATTTTCAAATTTAAAGAGATGAAAATAGGAATCGTGCTATCAAATCCACCTGCTTATTCTGAAACATTTTTTGTAAATAAAATAAAATTTTTAGAAGATTCGGGATATGAAGTCTTTGTGTTTGTAGATAAATTTTCGTCAAATAGAAATGAGAAATATATAGAAGGGTATTCGCAGGGAAATGGATTTATAGAAGACCTTAAAAGGAAATTTACTGTTTCGCTGCGATTATTGAATTCGCCGTTTAAATCGATGCAGTTATTTCATCGAAACCGAAAAGATGGATTTAGTTTGAGGCAGAATTTGATATCTCTATTTTCATCTGTTCATATCCTTGCGTTTGAATTAGATTGGTTACAATTTGGGTTTGCAACGATGGTTATGAACCGCGAAAATGTTGCCAGAACTATTGGAGCCAAAATGGCTGTAAGTATAAGGGGTTATGACATTGCAATTTACCCTTTAAAATTTCCCAATTGTTATGAATTGTTGTGGAGGAGAATTGACAAATTGCATTACATATCCGATGATTTATTGGCTTTGGCCATAGGCAATGGATTTGATTTAAATAAATCACACATGAAAATTACTCCGGCCATTGATGTGGAGAAATTTAAATATGTGGAACACAATCAAAACAGCCACTTGAAAATTACAACCGTAGGCAGATTAAATTGGAAGAAGGGTTTAGAATATACCATTGAGGCTTTAAGTTATTTAAAAACAGCTGGAATTCAATTTGAATATACAATCATTGGCGAAGGTGGAGATTTTGAACGCTTAAAATTTGCTGCATATCAATTTGATATTTTTGAAAATGTGAAATTCATTGGAAAAAAGCGTCAAGATGAAATCATTGACATTCTAAAATCAACCGATATTTATATTCAATACAGCATTCAAGAAGGATTTGGTAATAGTGTGTTAGAAGCCCAAGCAATGGGATGTATTTGTATTGTAAGTGATGCCGAGGGTCTTGGCGAAAATGTTTTGAATGGTTTAACAGGATTTGTAGTGAATAAGAGAAATCCCGAATTGCTTTTTGAAAAAATTAAAGAAGTCATTCACTTGGATGGGGAAGCCAAATTAAAAATGATTGAGAATGGTGTAGCTCGTTTGAAGCGTGAATTTAATTTAGAGCTACAAAAGCAAAAATTTATTGATTTTTATCAAAATGAAAATTTACATTCCTGAGATTAATTACACAAAATTCAATAAAAGTGAATTATTCACAGGTATTCGTCCTTTTTTAAAAGACAATAAAATTGGCAACTATCCTGAGCAATTGGAGAAATGGGGTATTCAGAATAGAATAATAACTTTAGAAAATAAAGACGAATGCGATTTTATTTTATATCCCTTGGTGATTTCAAGTAATGCCAGAAAAAATAACAAATTTGTTGAATTCCATAAATTTGCATTAAGTAACAAAGTTAAAAAAATTGTTGTTTATATAAGTGGTGATTATGGTTTTGTGTACCCCAAGCTTGAGAATGTAATCTACTATAGGATGGGTGGATTTAATTCGCAATTAGATAGAAATAATAGAATATTTCCATTTTTATTGTCGGATCATTTGAAAGGCATTATGGATTTGGATTCAATTGTTTTAGGGGACAAGAAATCAAAGCCTGTAATTGGATTTTGTGGACATGCTAGTTTTGACTTGTTGAAATTTATTTTTGAAAAGTTTAAATTTTTGAAAATGAATATTCGGCGATTTTCGATGAATAATTTCAATTTTGAACCACTATTTCCTTCAGCATATAAAAGGAAAAAAATATTAAAATTGCTTTCTAAGTCATCTTTAATTGAAGATAATTTTATCTTTAGAGACAAATACAGAGGTGGATTTACAGATGAGTCTACAAAAATAAAAACCACCCAAGAATATTATCAAAACATAATCGAATCAGATTACATTTTGTGTGTGAGGGGGAGCGGTAATTTTTCTGTTCGATTTTATGAAACATTGCTCATGGGTAGAATTCCAATTTTAATTGATACCGATTGTAAGCTCCCATTTGAAGATTTAATAAAATGGGACAATCATATCATTCGAATTCCATGGAATAAAAGACAGAACGTAGACGCAATTGTAAAATTTTATCACGATAATTTAAATAGCGAACAGTTTAAAAACTTACAAATTTCAAATAGGAATTTATGGCTAAATTTTATGAATTTAAACGGATTTTTTGAAGAGTTAAAATCGTTATGCTAGATTTCATAAAATACATAAGTCCCTCATGGTATTTTAATCAGAAATCAAACAATCAAATTCCTTATTTTGTAGATTATGGTTTATTAAAGCAATCGGAAATTGAGCATTGTAATTTTTATTCTGGGTATTCAAATCAAACTGCCCAAAAAATAGACGTAGCTTACCAACTTTGGAGACAAGGATATATAAGTAACGACATTGATAAGTCATTGGTTTGGAATGAAAAAGAGGTATCACTTAAAGATAAATACATCTTTATCAACCGATTCTTCAAAAAACATAGGTCATTTCTGGTTCTCATTTTTAGATTGTTGGAGTTAAAAAATCCAATAAAAGAATTTCACAGCTTTATACAGGCCATAAGAATAAGTCAAATTAAATTGGGCAATCATTTTACTCATGACATCCATGTATCTTCAACTGAATTTCTAAGCGAGAACCCTTTGGTTAGTGTAATTATTCCAACATTGAATCGATATCAATACTTAACCAATGTATTCCAAGATTTGGAAAAACAAACCTATAAAAATTTTGAAGTAATTGTTTTTGATCAAAGCGAACCTTTCAATGAGGATTTTTATAAAAATTGGAATTTAAAAATGCATGTTGTTCATCAGCAAGAGAAAGCATTGTGGTTGGCAAGAAATTCGGCAATAAAAATGTCAAAAGGCGAACTCATACTTTTGTATGATGATGATTCATTGATTGAGGGAGATTGGATTGAAAATCATATAAACTGTTTAAATTTTTTCAAGTGCGAAATTTCCAGTGGTGCGAGCATTTCAGTTGTTGGAGGCGAAGTGCCGAAACATTATTCGTATTTTAGATGGAGCGATCAAATTGATACTGGCAACGTGATGTTGAAGCGGGAAGTATTTGAAAAAATTGGTTTGTTTGATCGTCAATTTGAAGGCCAAAGAAAGGGAGATGGTGAATTTGGATTGCGTGCTTATTTGGCTGGGTTTAAAAATGTGGGTAATCCGCTTTCTAAAAGGGTGCATTTGAAAGTTTCTGAAGGTGGCTTAAGGCAAATGGGATCTTGGGATGCTTGGAGGCCCAAGAAGTTTTTTGCGCCCAGACCTATTCCGAGTGTTTTATATTTAACACGGAAATATTTTGGCACAAAGGCAGCTTTCATAGAGATTATTATATCCGCGTTTCCTTCTATTGTTCCGTATAAATTCAAGCGAAATAGAAAATTGATGTTTCTTGGTATATTGATTGGTTTTTTTTTAAGTCCTATGTTGTTGATTTCTGTCATTAGAAGTTGGCGTTTGGCATCTATAAAACTTAGGCAGGGTTCTAAAATTGAGTATTTATAAATTTTGGTAAAAACAATTCTCATTGTTGCCTCTGAATTTCCACCATTGCCAGGGGGAATTGGAAATCACGCTTATAATTTGGCTACTGAATTCTCAAAAAGCCACAAAAAAGTGATTGTTCTCACAGAGAAAAGAACCGATTCTGAAAGCGAGTGGATTGCTTTTTGCGATTCTGCAGAATTTGAAATAATAGGTATTAAGCGAAATAGATTGATATTTTACACCTATTTGAAAAGGGTGATTATTTTCTTATTCCTTTCAATAAAACTTAATCCAATTACTTTTTTTTCTGGTAAGTTTTCTATTTGGTTGGCAGCTATAAATCCTACTAAAAAAAATTCATTTGCAATCATCCATGGAAGTGAAATCAGGTGCAAAGGCGTGTGGAAGCGGATTTTTCATAAGGGACTTAACAGCGTAGAGAAAATTATTTCGGTATCTAAATTCACTCAAAATATATTATTTGAGACTTATGAAATAGACAAAACGAAATGTATTGTTATAAACAACGGTTTTCAACTTGAAAACAATGAAAATAAAACCATTATAAAGAATTTTGGTTCACAATTGGAGTTTGTTACGATTGGGGGTATGCATCAAAGAAAGGGCCAACATAATTTCATCCAGTCACTTCCAAATATCATAGCGCGTTTTGGGAATGTTAGATATCACATAGCGGGTATTCCTGAGGAATTAGATAGGTTGAAAGAATTGGCAGAAAGTTTAGATGTATTGAAAAATATTCATTTTTATAATAGCCCTACCAATGCTGAAGTTCTGGACTTATTAAAGAGGTCGGATATTTTTGTTATGGTATCAGAAAATTTGGAAAATGGCCATATTGAGGGATTTGGAATTGCTATTTTAGAGGCAATGTCTATGGGTTTGCCTGCGATTGGTTCAAAAAATACGGGAATTGAAGATGCTATTTTAAACGATTTCTCTGGTGTTTTGGTCAATCATTCTAGTGCAGAAGAAATAACGGATGCTGTTTATAAAATTCAACAGAATTACAGTGAATTTTCAGAAAATGCGCTTTTGTGGTGTGAAAAATTCAGGTGGGAGAGGGTAATCTATCAATATGAGGAATTGTTATGATGAAATTTAAAAAATTAGTCATCATATCTCATACGAACCATTACAAAAACGATCATGGAGTGGTGGTGGGTTGGGGTCCTACGGTGAATGAAATTAACTATTTGGCAGATTATTTCGAAGAAATTATTCATGTTGCCTGTTTGTTTGATGGAATAACACCTTTGAGTTCAAATGCTTATTTGAAAGATAATATTAGATTCATTCCAATTCCTCCTTTTGGAGGCCATAATGTGATAAAAAAGGCAGGTATTTTGTTTAAAATGCCAAAAATATTGAATATTATTTCAAATGAAATAAACGGTGCAACGCATGTTCAATTGAGGTTACCAACTGGAATTGGTGTATTGTTATTGCCTTATTTTGCTTGGTTTAAAAAACGCAATTTTACATTTTGGGTAAAGTATGCCGGTAATTGGGCGGAAAATAATCCACCATTGGGTTATAGATTCCAAAGGTGGTTTTTAGTCAAAAATTTTGCAAAATGCAAAGTGACTATAAATGGTTTTTGGCCAAATCAACCAAGTCATTGTATTTCTTTTGAAAATCCATGTTTAACATCGGATCAGATTAAATATGGCAGCATCATTGCCAAAAGCAAAATATTTAATAAGCCCTTTCGTTTTGTTTTTGTTGGAAGATTGGAAAACGCCAAAGGCGTAAAAAGGATTATAGAAGCGTTCAATAAATTAGATTTTGACGACATAGAATCTTTAGATTTTATTGGCGATGGACCGCTAAAAGAACATTATAAAATTGAGTCGAACTATTTAAAGGAAAAAGTAAAATTCCATGGATTTTTACAAACTGAAAAAGTGCATGGCATTTTGGAAAAAGCGCATTTTTTATTGTTACCGAGCACAGCTTCAGAAGGTTTTCCCAAAGTGATTGCTGAAGCTGCTTGTTATGGCACTGTTCCAATTGTTTCAAATGTGGGAAGTATTGCCCACTATGTTTCTGAAAAAAGTGGGATTATTTGTGACGGGAGGGAATTAGATTTGGCATTTATTCAGGCACTTTTAATATGCATAAATAACGATATCGGAACTTTAGAAGATCTTTCGAATGAAGTATTGTATGTTGCCGAAATGTTTACATTTGAAAATTATTTTAGGAAGTTAAAAATTCACATTTTAGTTGATAAATAGTTTATTTTATACGAGAAAAGACAATCAAAAGTTATTTTGGTTTATTTTCCATGTCGCCCTTGGAATCATTGCTACCATTTCAAAACCAGTGTTAATTTTTTGGTTTTATTTTCTGTTTTTGGTCCAGTTTTACAAGATTTTTACAACCAAAAAATTATATTTTAAAAAAATAAGGTTAATTTATTTATTATTTTATTTAAGTTCTTTCGAAATTTTAACGCGCATGGCTCATACTTCGCCAATCATTCCTGATGAAATAGGAAAATACTTCAATTTTGTTTTGCTCACATATGGAATAATTATTTCTTCAAAAATTAGAGATATAGGTTATTATATGTTATTGTTATTAATTCCTGGTATCCTCAGCGGGTATCAAGCTGCACCTGATTATAGATATATAGTTTTTAACATTCTTGGTATAATTAATCTATGTTTGGGCATTGTTTTTTTTGGAAAATTTGTTGTTCACAACATTCGAGTTATTTTTACATTATTAAGACTTTTAACTTACTCGTTAATATCAGCACTCAGTTTCGCAATAATTAGAACGCCGGATTATAGCGATTTGTCATATACTTTAAATGCAAACTTCGATGTATCTGGTGGCTTTGGATCAAATCAAGTATCTACAGCTTTTGGATTGGGTTTTTTCATAATGTTTTATTTGTGGTATAAGAAAATAAAAGTCATAGGATATTATAGGATTTTTGATTTAATCCTGTGCTTATTGTTTTTATTTCAAGGGTTATTAACTTTTTCAAGGGGTGGAATTATTGGAGGGGCTATTGGTGTTTTATTATTGTTTTTTTACTCTGGCAACAAAATAAATAATTTCCTAAGCTTTAATAATTTGAAATTAATAGTATTTAGTATTCCTTTATTGATTTTGGCTTTATTTATTGCAAATAATTTAACCCATGGCAATTTATTACTCCGATATCAAGGCGAAACAAATTCTACTTTGAGGGGTGTGGTAGATAAGGATTTAAATCATTTAACAACCAATAGACTTGAAATATTTTTAGGGGATTTAGATTTATTCAAAAATCATCCAGTATTTGGTGTTGGAGTCTCAAATTCTATGAATTTAAGGATTTTTCGGGAGGGAGTTAGTGCCCATGTTGAGTTAAGCAGGTTATTGGCGGAACACGGTATATTTGGTTTAATATTCGCTATAATAATAACTTATTTGTTTGTAATTCAGCGTTATAAATTGAGATCCCCGTATTCAATATTGTATATTTTGGCCATTATTGGGTTATTTACTACATTTCATGCGGCAACAAGAACATTTATTTCCCCATTATTAATCCCTTTAATGTTGGTAGGATTTAAATCAATTAATAAGTTGAATTTAGCAAAAACTGATAGCATGAATTCTTTGAAATTATAAATCATGGGTCTTGGTTATTCATTGTTATTTAAAAAAATTTAGTGTAAAATGAATTGGATATTCAAAATAACGCTTGTTTTGAGCGGTTTTTCTATTAGAAAGGCACAGTTGGAATTTAAATCAATAAATAGAATTTCTAAAACTCAAAGAGCTTTGGATAACTTTAGATTTCATGAAATGAACAATTTATTTTATCGTAGTTTTCTTGATTTCAATAATAGAAAAAAAATTCAAAATTGGAGTGATATCCCCATAATTACTAAAAAGGATTTTCAGATAAATATTGATGAAATTATTACCAAAGGATTAAAAAAATCCGAATTGCACGTACATAATACCTCTGGGTCTACAGGTACTCCCTTTTATTTTGCAAAAGACAAGTTTTGTCATGCATTGAATTGGGCTGAAATGGATTATCAACTTTCGAAACACGGAATCAACATAGGAGCTTCAAAACAAGCGAGATTTTACGGAATTCCTTTAAATGGTATCAACTATTATAAAGAACGTTTGAAGGATCTTTTGGCAAATCGGGTTAGGTTTCCAGTTTTCGATTTGTCCGACGAAAAATTATCTTTGGTTTTAAATGAATTTAGAAAAAAGAAATTCGAATACATCAATGGTTATACAAGTTCATTGGTCATTTTTGCTAAATTTTTAATTGAAAGAAATATTGTATTGAAAGATATTTGTTCCTCATTGCGGGTAGTTTTTCCAACTTCCGAAGTGGTTGATGATATTGATCGCAATATTATGGAACGAGGGTTTGGTGTGAGTGTAAGAAACGAATACGGGGCTGCGGAATTAGATATTTTGGCTTTTGAAGATGAGGATGGTGATTTTGTGTTAAATGAAGAAACTCTCTTTATCGAAATCTTGGATGAAAACAATCTTCCCGTAGAAGCAGGAATTGAGGGGAGAGTAATCGTTACATCATTATACAACAAGGCAATGCCTTTTATTCGTTATGAGTTGGGTGATAGGGCTATATTGTCTAATAGAATAAAAAATGGTAACCGAGTGCTAGAAAAGGTTGTTGGAAGAACAAATGATATAATCAAACTTCCAAGCGGTAAAATATCACCTGGTTTGACATTTTATTATATTTCAAAGAAATTATTGGAATCAGGTGGGCGAATTAAGGAATTTGTTATTATTCAGAAATCTTTAAATACTTTTCTTTTTAAATATTTGGCGAATGAAGAATTGTCTGCATCAGAGAAATTTGAGATTCAAAAAGCCATGGATTTATACCTAGAATCCGGATTGGTTTGCGAATTTTTACAATGTGATAGAATTGAAAGAACAAAAGCTGGCAAGCTAAAGCATTTTTTCTCAGAATTATAAATGAAAATCATCTATTTATATCAATATTTTGGAACACCCAAAGGAAGTTGGAGTACCCGGGTTTACGAAATGTGCAAAATATGGATAGGGCAAGGAGTTGAGGTTACTGTAATTACCTCTCCTTATGATAAATCAGATATTGTTGCAAAACAATTGATAACCAAGTTGAAAGTTGATGGTATAAATTTGATCGTAATCAATGCCGGCGATTCAAATAGATTTAGTTTGTTGAAACGGGCTTATAAAGCAATTTTATTTGCAATTATTGCTAGTTTTTATGCTATAAAACTGAAGAGCGATATTTTGATTGCAAGTTCTGGTCCGATTTCAATAGGATTACCAGGACTTTTGGGTAAATTTTTTTCAAAGAAAAAATTGATTTTCGAAGTGCGAGATTTATGGCCTTCAGGAGCAATTGAAATGGATTTGATTCAATCTAACCTATTAAAAAAGGCATTTCTTTGGTTTGAATCTATTTGTTACAACAAAAGCACTTTTGTAGTTCCTTGCAGCGAGGGAATGGATTTGAACATTAAGAATCGATTTCCGCATGTGAAAACTTTGGTTATACCCAATGCTTCTGATATGCATTTGTTTTCTCAGATAGATGTCAATTTCCAATTCCCAAATTGGCTTGCTGAAAACGATAAAGTTTTGTTATACACTGGTTCGTTGGGTTTGATGGACGCATGTGATGAAATTATACTTGGCTTTAATTTGCTTTCCAATAAAACAAATGTAAAATTGGTATTTATTGGAGATGGATCGGAAAGAAAATATTTGGAAGATTTGGTTTGCAAATACAAATTAGAAAATTGCGTATTTTTTCTTGGTTTGCTATCCAAAACGGATGTGGTTCAATGGTATAAAAAGGCCATTGTTTCGTTTGTTGTATTTAAAAATTATCCGATTTTAAGTACGAGTTCGCCGAATAAAATGTTTGACAGTTTTGCAGCTGGTGTGCCCATAATTCAAAATACAAATGGATGGATTTCTAATATTGTAGATAAATATGCAGTGGGATTTAATGTGGAATCTAAAAATCCAGAATCTATGTTGATTGCAATGAAAAGTGCATTAGAAAATGAAGATTTAATGCGCAATTACGGTCTAAATGCTACGAAAATTGCAACTGAAAATTATAACCGAGAAACTTTAAGTTTAAAATATTTAGAGGCAATAAATGAATCTCTCACTTAAACGAAAAACAAATTCTGGTCATTTCATCCCTGAAATTGATGGATTGCGATTCTTTGCAATTATCACGGTGGTTTTGTTTCATTTGAATACATCGCTTTCTAGCAGCATGGGTTTAACTGCAAATGAGGGAATTGCAGCACTAGGCGGGAAGCATAATTTTTGCCAAATGGGTTGGTGGGTGGTACGTTTGGATTTGGGAGTAAAGGTTTTTTTTGCAATTAGCGGATTTGTTTTGGCCATGCCCTTTTTGAAATATGGTTTGTTGGATGAAGGAAAACCAATAAATATTAAATCCTATTTTATAAGAAGATTAACCCGTTTAGAGCCGCCATTTGTAATTTCTTTGATCGTATTTGTGCTGATTCATATTCTTATTTTAGATGGTTCTTGGATTGAAATTCAAAAAGATTTTTGGGCAGGTTTGTTTTATATGCATGGACTGTTTTTTGGTGAACCCAATCCAATTAATCCAGTTACCTGGAGTTTGGAAGTGGAAGCACAGTTTTATGTTCTGGTGCCTGTTTTGTTTTGGTTGATTTTTAAATTCACAAGCAACGGAACTAGAATTTTGAGTATTGTTGCATTGGCATTGGTTTCAGTGTTATTTAAGGGATATTCAACAAATTTTGGGAACCATCATTTGTTAGCTACAATTTTGATGTATTTCGCAAATTTTAGTGTGGGAATATTGTTTGCATTTTTATTTGTTTTGGATGGGGAAAATTGGTTAAAAGTGAAATCTTATGTGTTTGATTTGATAGGATTTGCATCGGTATTTTTAATGTTTTACTTTTACAAACCCCAGCATATTTGGTATAACAATATCATTTTTAACTTGAGTGTTTATGTATTGATGATTGCCACATTCAAAGGAAAACTAATCAATTTCTTTTTTACACGACCTTGGGTATTTATCATTGGTGGAATGTGTTATAGCATTTATTTACTGCATTATGCTTTTTTCCATTTTTTCATCAAATTCACTTCTAAAATTCAATCGGGAATGGGATATGGAGTTGATTATTTACTGCAAATTTTTATTGCTGTACCGATCATGTTGTTTGTAACGACCTTGTTTTATTTGTGGGTTGAGAGACCATGTATGGATAAAGATTGGCCGAAGAGATTAAAATCAAAATTCTTTTAAGGATTTTAATTTTCATATTTTTCAAAAAGCGCTCCGGCGCTTTATTTTTTTGTAGATATTTGAATCATGAAAGTCCTAATTACAGGCGCAAAAGGTTTTTTAGGAAAGTATTTTCAATCTGAATTGGTTTCTCAAAAAATCGAAGGAATAAGTTTGGGCAGATCTTTGGGTAACGATGTTGTATGTGATTTATCCATAGATATACCTGTTTTTTCTGACGACACTTACTGCGATATGGTGGTTCATAATGCAGGAATGGCGCATCTTGTCCCTCAAAATAAAAAAGAAAATCAGGTATTTTTTGATGTAAATGTTACTGGAACAAGGCATTTGCTGGATGGTTTAAATGGGTTAACTAAGAAACCCAAGTGCATTGTTTTTATTTCTACCGTTGCTGTTTATGGGTTGGAAGTAGGCGAGAATATCGATGAGTTGCATTCATTGAACGGCATTACACCCTATGCAAAAAGTAAGATTGAAGCTGAAAAATTGATTCAACTTTGGTGTTTAGAAAACGGTGTGAACTATGTGATTTTGCGTTTGCCCTTGGTGGTTGGAGAAAATGCACCGGGCAATTTGGGTGCTATGGAAAAGGCAATACGAAAAGGGTACTATTTTCGGTTGGGAAGTGGGCTTGCCAGAAGAAGCATGGTGAATGCCGCTGAAGTAGCCAAATTGATACCCAGTTTAATTGATAAGTTTGGCATTTATAACCTTACCGATGGGGTGCATAGAAGTTTTGCCGAAATGGACAATATATTGGCCCTAAAGAATCAGACTCGCATTAAAAAAATACCCGTTTGGATGGGTAAATTGCTTGCAAAAATTGGAGATTTTATACCAGGTTTTCCATTAAATACTTATCGTCTGTCCAAATTAGCGCAATCATTGACATTCAACGATGACAAGGCTAGGAAAGAAATAGATTGGAAATAATTGAACATTGTGTTTGTTTATTTTGTAGATAGATTTTGTCAACTGCAATTCTAGTTAGATATTTGAAGTGAATGTTATTTAAATTGTTATTGGCCTTTGGTATTGGATGGTTGATTATCCAAGGCTATTTTATTTTGGCAAAACGTTTTGGCATTATTGACAAACCCAATAACAGAAGTTCTCACTTGTTCCCTACCATTCGGGGTGGGGGCATTTTGTTTCCAATGATGTATTTGATTGCAGGAAGTTGGAGTATCTACAGCGGTTATGGTAACGTTTCTATTTGGTTTTTGGTGGGGATTTTTCTAATTGCAACCATTAGCTTTTGGGATGATGTAACTGAACTTTCACCGAGAATTAGGGTTGTTATTCATTTGATAGCAGTTGGTTTGCTGATTTGGCAAACGGGCATTTTAGATTTTGGTGTATTGGCGGTTGTAATTGCAATAATTTTGATCATTGGAAGTATCAACGCCTATAATTTTATGGATGGAATCAATGGAATTACCGCTTTGTATTCAATGGTTGTGGTGGGAACACTTCATTATGTATTGCCCCAAATGAACTTGCAGTATTTAATGGTTGCCTTGCTTGTTTTTGCAATGTTTAATATTAGAAAAAAGGCAGTTTGTTTTAGTGGGGACGTAGGGTCGGTAACATTGGCATACATTATTGCCTTTTGTATAGCCAAGTTAATGGTTCAAACACATGAAATAAAATGGATTTTTTTATTGGGGATTTATGGCATTGACAGCATTATTACCATTTTATATCGTTTAAAGCGCAAGGAAAATATTTTTAAGCCCCATAGAACCCATTTATATCAGTATTTGGCCAATGAAAAGGGAATGAGTCACCTATCAGTGTCATTGATATACGCAGTTGCCCAATGTGGATTGAGTTATTTGGTAATTACCAAAAATGTTTTTGAATGTTTATTGGCTTTTTTAATGGCTACGGCAATCTATTTGATAACTAGAATTAAATTGGCACTGGATTAAGGTTTTCAAGGCTTGAACATTGATTTATTTATCTCTGAAATTAAAATTAGTGATTAAGTTTGTATATATATTTTTTTAAAGATGTTGAAGATTTTATTATTGGCCGACAAATTTCACGCAAATACTTTGAATTTTATTGACGCGTTGGAAAAGACATCAATGGTTGATTTGGAAGTTTTGACATTTGATATAAATAAAGCTGAAAAAAATTCGAAGTTTCATCTGATTATGAGATTGGTAGCTTTCGTTTCGATTTTTTATAAAATACGGTTAAATATAATCAAATTCAAACCTGATATTATTTTGGGTTATAGAACAACTTCATACGGCTATATTGCAACAAGGTTTTATAAGCAAGCAAAAATTGTTGTTGCCATGCAAGGCGTTTCTGATATTTTTCCTTTCGATAATTGGGCATCTCCAATAAAAAAAAGACTTCAGTACAATACATTTAAAAGGGCTTCGCTTATTCAGGCTTGGGGAAAGACCCAACAGAAAAATGCATTATTAAATGGTGCCGATCCGAATAAATTATTTGTTATGCCTAGAGGGATAAATCTAAATTATTTCAAATTTGGTGATCAATTTGCCAATGTTGAAACCATGAATTGGGTAGTTTCTAGATCTTTATCTATTGATTATAACCATGATTTATTGATTGGTAGTTTCTCTAAATTTATTAAAAATAACAACCGGAAACACCACTTATATATTGCAGGTGAAGGTCAATTATTTTCAAAGTTGTTGCTACTTGTTTCTGAATTAAAAATTTCTGATTACGTTACATTTTTGGGGCGAATTTCCAATAATGAGCTGTCTGAATTGCTGAGTAAATCTCATATTTATGTTTCGCTACCGGTTTCAGAAGGTGTTTCTGCATCTCTTTTAGAGGCTATGGCTTGCGGGTGTATACCTATAGTTACTGACTTGCCATCAAACCGCGAGTGGATAGAAAATCAACAAAATGGAATTTTGACAAAAATAGACAATGAAGACATAGTTGTTGAAAATTTTGAATATTTATTTGATAATTTAGATACTTTTATAGATGCTAGAATTCAAAATAGAGAAATTGTGGAATTATTGGGAAATCAAAAGATCAATACACAAGCTTTTATAGATGAATATCTAAAATTGATTTGATTAAAATAAATTTCAATTCATACATGAAGTATAATGAGTAGTGCCTTATAGATGTGGCAAATTTGTAACTAAATATAATTGTTGAGTTTGGGAGAAAGATATTTTTTGAAAAATACGCCAATATTTAGATTTTTTACAGAAAATTAACACAATAGTAATCTATGGTATATTCTTTTGCAAAATGTTATTTAAATTAAATTTTAGAAAATTTTCATTTGTTTTTGCTTTGATTGGTGCTTCAATACTGAATGCGCAAACTGAAGGAGATACAGTAAAAATGGAAGGACTTGAAATTAAAACGTATAAAAAGTCCAAAACAGAAAGTTCTATGGTTAAAGAAATCAGAGGTGCAAGCTTAACCGTGAGCGGTGTAACTTCAGAATTGATCAAAAGCATTCAAGTTTCTTCTGCTAATGATGTAGTAAAAAGGGTACCAGGGGTAACAATATTGGGTGATAAATTTTTGGTTGTCAGGGGAATTAGTCCTCGTTATAACGTAACCATGTTAAACGGTTTTAGCGCTCCTAGCTTTAACCCCGATTCAAAAGTTTTTTCTTTTGATATTTTGCCTGCTTCAGTAATAGATAACATAAAATTATATAAAACTGCGAGTGCTGAATTACCTGCAGATTTTGCAGGTGGATTGATAAAACTTGAAACCATTTCAATGCCTGATAACTCGGGATGGACGGTGAATGCGGGTATTGGTTTTGATGGCATTACGACTTCGAAACCGTTTTTGTCCCAAATTCAAAAATCGGATAAAATGATGGGTTTAAATTATGCTGCCAACGATATGCCAGAATTATTAAAAAACAGGCATTTGGATGCGGATCCTGCATTTACGCTTAAAGAACGTATAGATGTAACCAATGGATTGAATAACAATTTTTATCCAGAAACCATCAATGCGCCTTTGAATTACAATTTATCTCTTGAGAAAAGATTTAGATACAAGGCTAAAAATTATGTATTTGGTAGTACTCATTTTTTATCCTACCGTGACAATTACAATCACAATGTTGCGCGCAGATCTTCTGTTATTACGATTCCTGAATTGAGAAGAATTTTAAATTTTTCAGATGCAACATACAATAACCAAAAGATTTTTACTTTTTTAAATAACTTTACAATGTCATTCAAAAATGGTTTGCGTTTGGATTTGAAAAATTTATTCGTAAATGATGCAAATTATTCAGTTTTTCAAAGAAATGGATCTGCTTTACCTGGAGCATATGGAGAGAATGGTTTATATCAATACAATTCATTCATACAATATAGTTCGGCAAATACATTTAGAAATTTTTGGAACAGTTCATTGATCTATTATTATAATATAAATAAAAAATTACAGGTTGATGGAAATTTTGGTTTTACAAATTCAAATTATTTTGATCAAGACAGAAAATCAACACTACAAATAAGGAACGATGATCCTACCGGAGTTGCATCTACGCCGAATTTTATTACTTCTTATGCTGCAACGATGGATCAGCTGCGTTTTGGTCGTTGGTATTATACTTTACCAGAACAAACCAATCAAGCATCAATAAACTTTAAATACGAATTATCTGAAAATTCAACCCTGCAATATGGATATTATTATGAAGGTATTCAAAGAAAATTTGATTTGAGATGTTTGGGCATGGTTTCAAAGGTGTGGGATGGTGATAGCACGACACCTAGCCGGAGTGGTGTGTTATTGGATGAATTTACTTGGCCTTATAATTCATACACTGCTAAATCAATAAAAAATGCAGGTTTTATTTCTTACAAAGGGTCATTTAAAAATCATAATTTAAATGTAGGTGTGAGATTTGAATCTTTCACTTTTGATATTAAGAGTGCTGGCTTTGCCCCGGCTATTGGCAAAGATAGATTGGTGTTAAATACAGCAAATTTCTTTCCTTCTTTAAACTATACCTACAAAACGAATGAGTTTTCTCAATTCCGATTGGCAGCGGGTATCACTTGTAACAGGCCTGAATTTAGAGAATTGTCGCCTTTGGCTTATTTGGATATTGAGAATTGGTTGACAGCCAATGGAAATGCCAGTGTGAAACCAATTTCTTTGATTTATAATGGAGATGCTCGTTATGAATTTTACAAGGGAAAAACCATGTTCCACTTTGGTTTGTTTTGGAAAAATACCCAAAATCCTGTCATCACCAAGATGACCGATGCAATCAGATATAAATTTACGAATGCGGCTTATGCGATTAATTATGGGGCAGAATTTGAATTGAGATTCGAATCAAATTCATTCATTAAAAATGTAAGGTCGCCTTTGAGAAATTTAGAGTTTCTATTTAATGGTACCTATTCTCTTAGCAATGTTTGGGATTATAAAGATTCTGTAAATATTGTAAGTTTAAATCAATCTATGGTGGGCCAATCGCCTTATACTGTTAACGCAATGGTATTTTATAAAATGCCACAATACGGTTTGAAATTTGGAATTTCTTATTTCAAACAAGGCGATCGAGTTATTTTCATTGGGGATAATTCATCTTTATTTAGCTTGGTAGAAAAAGTTGCTGCCAATCTTGATATTACGGCTGAAAAGTCTTTTGGCAAGAAATTTACTGTGAGAATGCGTTTGATAAATCTATTGAACAATGAAAATATCATTTATCAGGATTTAAACAACAATGGTAAATTAGAATATTACAAAGGGTATTCTAACGATATTAGTGCCGACAATATATTTAGGGCGAATAGGAACATTTTTGGAGGAAGTTTAAGCGCAAGTATCAACTTTTAACAAAAAGATAATATTCACATTATTGTTGATAAATCTTTGTGCTTCAATTTTGCAATACCAAAAAAAACAAAAAAACATGAAAAAATTATTATTAATCGCTACGCTTGCTTTCACGGGTAGAGCAGCAATGGCACAAACTGGAGAAGCATTGGCTTTCTCTAAAGTTGGAGATGAACTTACATTATCTACTATCAGTGGGGGTTACAACGATTGTAAATGTACTGTGTTAGACACTATGTTTAGTTTACAAAACACAGGAACTGTTGCTAAGCCAGTATTGGTTGCTGGTTATGGTGCTTGGGGTGCTAAAAAAACAACTTCTACTGCTGGTTGGACAATTTCTAAAGGTGTTGTTACTTTAACAAAATCTTGCTATTACTTACCAGGTATCGTTCATTTCGATTCAGGAGTTACAGTAGTTATTCCAGCAGGAACTAAATTTTATGGTTCAACTCTTTCTGCTTCTGCTTTCGTTGTATTGCCAAAAGCAACTATAAACGTAAAAGGTACTGCTGGTGCGCCAGTAATTATGACTTCTGCTAAGTCTCCATCTAACAGACACCGTGGTGATTGGGGTGGATTGGTTATCGCAGGTCGTGCTCCAGTAGCTGGTGACGCAGGTGGAACAGCAGCTATGCGTACAGGTAGTTTGACTTGGATGGAAGGTTTAAAAGATTTGCCATCAGCAACTAAAAAAGGTGGCAACATTTATTTAGTTGGAGGTAGCAACGAAGCTGATAATTCAGGTGCTATTACTTTCTTGCAAGTAAACTATGGTGGTTTCAACGTAGGTGCTGCTGGTTCTGGTAATGAATTAAATGGTATTTCATTATATGCTGTTGGTAACAAAACTGTGATGAAAAATATCCAAGTTACTGAAGCTGGTGATGATGCAATTGAATTCTTTGGTGGTTCTGTAAACATTTCAAATGTATTGTTGATTAACACGCTTGATGACGATTTAGATATTGATTTAGGTTACCAAGGTACAATTCAAAACGTTGTTGTTATGCGTTTGGATTCAAACTCTAGAGATATCTCAGGTTCTAAATTGGTAGAATCTTCAAACAAAAATCAAAATCACCCACGTCGTACAATAGCTACCATTTCTAATATGACTGCTTTTGGTCCTCGTAGTTTTGCCGGTAAAACTTACACTTTTGGTAAAAAAGTTCAATATTATGATTTTGGTTTTGCAACTCAAACTATTAGTGGTGTGAAAAAAGTTATCAAAACAAAAAATGGTGCAGATTCTTTTTCTGGTACAAGAACTTGGAGAGATACTACTCCTCCTTCAGGTACTAAAAATGCAGTTGACTTCTTCCGTGGTGTAGAAATTAATTCAAACTCAACTATCAGTGTCTATAATTCAATCATCCATGGTTATGATCAGGGCGTAAATTTTGCAGATTCTCAATCTATGGATAATATTGATTCAGGTGTAGTTTTTGCATATAATACTATTAACAATTGTACGGAAACTATTACATCTTCTACAGGTACTAAAGGTTCTGCTGCTTTAAACAAAAGAGCTGGTAAAGGTTTTAATAGTGCGAATGCATTCCCACGTAATTCATCAACTTCTTGGTTGAAGTATGACCAACAATTCAATAACGTGTTAGCAAGTGATGCTATCAAAGCGCAAGGTTACGAAATTACTTTCAAGCAAAATGAATTGCCAGCATTTAGTACACTTGCTTTTTACGCTAACTTTGGTAAAGATTACCCTGCTACTAATAAAGCACTACAAACATTAGGAACTTCTTGGTCTCCTGTAGTATCGGATAAATCTTATCCTAAAAATTCAAATTATGCAAATCCTTTGGATTCATTGGTAGTTCTTAAAATAGTTACTAGAATTGATAACAGAGGTGTTAAAAACTTTACAACAACTGGATTTGATTTAGACCCTATGGATAATTATTGCGCTGGTCAATTTGTTAGACCTTTGGATAGCGACAACGGTACTATGGGTACTGTTAAATCTGAAATTTATGTTGAAAACCCAACTTCTTTTGGTGTAATCAATATCGGTTTCAACAAAGTAAACGCTGATAACATGACTGTAAACGTTTACGATTTATCAGGTAAGAAAGTTGCTTCTAAAACAATGAATTTAGACAACACTTCTGGTAACGTTGCAATGGATGCTACTAACTTAACTAATGGTGTTTACGTTGTAGAAACCAACTGTGGTGGAGTAACATCTTCTTCTAAGGTAATTTTAAATAAATAATATTTATTTAACAACATATTTACAGGAGGGGAATATTCCCCTCCTTTTTTTGTATTATGAAAAAATATTTTATTTTTGGGATTTTTGCCCTTTCTTTATCAAGTTTATTTGGTCAAAATAGGTATTCGAATTTGTTTTGTGAGGGCGATACTTTATTTAATGGCAAGCTTAATGTGAGCAGTGAAGGGTTAATGAGTCGTTCCTATTTATTTTCTGATTTCAATGCATCTGCGTTGTCAAATAATATTTTACAGGGGAGTATTAATGGAATTACATTGAATAAATTGGGGTCAACAGTGAATACAGTTGGTAATATTCCATCAATTGAAAGTGTAATCATGTATGTGACCACAACAGAAAATAGAAATGGTTTCCAAAAGGGTCATGTGTACAAGGTAGTTGCTACAACTAGCCGTGAGCCTTCTATTAAAAATATTTCGTTAAATAGTGTTACCGAGTTGAGTGGAACATCCCTGTTCGGCAATAATTATTTAAGTGATTTGGGTAAGATTCGATTAGGTTTGACTTCTTTCTCTAGTAGTTCTCAAAAAGGAAATTATTTTTTCGATGAACATGTTTCAAAATCCAATTCTGAATTGTTCTTAAAATTAGGTGATACTACCTCAGTGAGTGTTTTGCAAAAGATTTCCGGTGCTACTTATCCGAGTGACGATGCTAATTATCAAACGATCATGGGTGATATTAAGGCATTCGAGAATACGGGTTGGATGGTAGAAGTTGATAGATTGGGTGATAAATTTAATGGTAAGAGATATGATTTAGGTAGGGGAAATAGAATAGACTATTGGTTACAATCTATACGCAGTAGCAATGCTAATAACGTATTAGCATCCGTAATAAATTCTTATCAAATATTTGGTGATTCTGCATCGATTATAGTGAAAACAAGTTTGTCAAATGGAATTCAAAAGTTTTATGTTTATAATGAAAATCAAAGTATTTCGGATTATTTTGTTTTAATGAATGATGTGGTTGCAGGTAATCCTATGCCGTTGACTAAAAATCAATTGTTGGATATATACGCATTGGCAATCAAAAAAGGTGCTACTTTATTTCCTAAAATTTCAAGTATTGCCTATTCATATAATATGGGTAGTTTAATTATAGGTGTTCAAGGTGGTAAATTTCCAAGTGTGAGATTTTCAGATACATCTATTGTAAAAAAGTCTACGCTTTCTAAACTTTTTACAAGTTATGACGATGGCGCTGAATTGAATGTTAAATATGGTTCTTTACTTTATTTAGATTTAGTTAATAATAAATTAATTAATGGTGTTACTTTGGGAAACACAGGTGTTAATAACAAGATAATTTCTAACCCTGGAAATCTAAGTGTACATAATTTTAGTTATACTGATTCTAATGGTAACATTCAAAACTTTGAATATATGGCGTTGGTTGAGTCTGTTTCAACAAATGAAGATAAACAAAATCCTGCTCGTTTTGCAGATCCAAGTGATTTTCAGAATGAAGTTTACGTTACAATAATTCCTGATAATGGTGTTATTGATAAAACTTCATTTAAATTGCTAAGTACATTGCCGAAAAATACAGATATGGTTGTAGCTGAATATAAAGAATGTTACATTCCATTTTTGGGTGCAATTAAAGATAAATCACAAAAAATTAATGGTGGGGATTCTGTTTTATGGATGGATGGTTTTGCAAATAATTTCATTAATGGAACTACATGCAATAGTGCGTCTGTGAAAGAATTGACCAAACCATTGAATTTTTATCCAAATCCATTTAACAAAACCAAAAATAACGTGTTAACAATTTCAGATAAATTAATGGGTAATGTAGCTATTTATAATATGCAAGGTGCATTGGTTATAAATGCATCATCGAATAAGGTAGATTTATCAAACGTTGCTTGTGGTATTTACATAATTAAGAGTGGTAATTATGTGGGTAAACTTGAAATATTAGAATAATGAAGTTGTTTTTTAAGTTAATTCCGTTTTTTATTTTTACATTGCTTTTAGCTTCTTGTGAACATGAGCATGAATTTGTGCATGATTCCCCTGTGAGTTTAAAGTCTTGGTTAGATTATTCTGATAGTGATTATTGTTCGGGCACATTTGGTTTAAATAATAGCAATGGACCTTTAATTGTGCGTTCGAATTTTGATTTGTTATCTGATACGCAGTGGTCATTCATGGTCAAGATTCCCAAAAAGAGTCCTGTTAATTCAAAAGGTATTGATTTTTTAGGTTTTAAAATCATGAATTCATCTGTGGGTATATTTTTAGATAGTGCTAGTTTTACTTCTAAAATTATGCAGACATCTTCAGGTCAGTTTAATGCTTTACAAACAAGAATTATTCCAAGCAATTTCAAGATTACAAGTAAAAATAATGATTTTTTTGAATTTAATGGTAAAGTAAAAGTTTATTATGAATCCACTTTCTTTCCTTTAGATTCTGTTGAAATGTCTTTTACTAATATTCTTGTTGAAAAATCTTATGTTCGTGTTTGGGTGAATGGTGGAATAGTCTCACCATTTAGTTGGGATATAGATTTAAAGGCGGGTAATGAATACAATCCTGAACCAACAATTTCGATTATGCCAGAATTTGGTAAAATAATTCAAATTGGTTTGGGTTTGATAGATGGAAAGAAAAAGTATGAGATTCTTCCAGCTGAAAAGCAATTTACAAATTTGAAGAATGCTGGACAAACTTGGACGCCTAGTTCCGGATATTTCTTGTTTGATAAATTTTACTATAAAGACATTGTCAAAGCAAACTTGCGTATTAATTATCAAAGTCCAGATAAATCGAAAACCTATACGGTGGATTCAGTAAAAATTAATTATTCGCGCATACCGTTTTAGAGTATTTATATCTTATAAATCAAAAAAAGAGCCATATTGGCTCTTTTTTTGATTTGGGTAAAACAAGATTTTGCTGAATTTATTTTCGTTTAACTGTAATTTTTATTTGAGTAAGTAAAGTTGGACTGTCAAAAATTAATAATTTGGTTACAATGGATTATTTACAGGTTTACAATGGAAATTAACTTTGCAAAGTGATATTACCGATTTTCGATAGACGAATACGTTAATAAAAAAAAGCAATGCTAATAAATTAATTTTTGAGACTTAAAAACTTTGTAATATGCCGGTGTTGAATTTTGTGATTTTAGAAGAAGATTTGAAATTTAAAAATTTTGATGAAGAAATATTAAACAATGGAGTAAGTATCATTTTATATAAGAAGGCCGGCAAATAATGGATACATTGATAGAAATTTATATCTTAAAGCGGTTGGGTAAAAAATATTTGCCCAAATGGCTAATACTTTCAATAGATTTGATCTTTGTGGCTGTTTCTTTTGTGTTTGCAATATTGCTTCTTACAAATTTTTCTTTCCATAAGATTTATTCACACTCCCGTTTACAAGTTTTGGGCCTTTTGGAATTATCTTATTTAATTTCATTTCTTTTGTTTAATTCTTACGAAGGAGCTTTTAGACATACTGGTGTTCGAGATTTAACACGTTTGATTTCTGCTTGTGTTTTATCACTAGCTATTTCTTTTACACTTACGCGCCTTTTTGCATTTGGTAGTTATTTTCAAGTCAAACATATTACTTTGCCTTTTTTTATTTTGCAAGGTTTTTCTTTCATTTTTGGGGTGTTAGGTATTCGTTTGTTTGTAAAATTGGTTTATATCCGTTATGTCCTAAATAACAGGAGTAAGAATGTGGTTGGTGTATTAATTTATGGTGCTGGTTCAACAGGTGTATCTGTATTAAATGCAATTAAACATGACCGTTTTTCAGGTTTTAATGTTGTTGGTTTTATTGATGATAATAATAGTTTAGTGGGAAAGCGAATTAGTGGGATTAAGATTTATTCGCCTGTTGACGTTTTTAATTTTGAATTTATTCAAAAAAATAAAGTGAGGGATTTGGTTTGGTCAATACAGTCTGAAGCTGGTACTTCTTTTCAAAAGGTAGGTGATTCTTGTTTAGAATATAATTTATCATACCATAAAGTACCGAATATTAAAGATTGGATTGGGGGTTCTTTGAGCCGTAAACAGTTGCGTAGGGTTAAAATTGAAGATTTGATGAGCCGCAGTTCTCTCCCGCTGGAGAATGATTTACACAGAGATTTTATTTACAACAAGAGTATTATTGTTACAGGTGCTGCAGGTAGTATTGGAAGCGAGTTATGTCGTCAGATTTTACAATGTCAGCCAAAATTGTTAATTTTATTTGATAACGGGGAAACGGCTTTGAATGATTTTCTTTTGGAAATTAATAAGCATGCAAATTTTGCAAATGTAATTTGTTTCATAGGTGATGTTACCCGCGAAAATAGGGTTACTGAAGTTTTTGAAGATTATAGACCAGAATTGGTTTTTCACGCTGCGGCTTACAAGCATGTTCCAATGATGGAATTAAATGCCAAAGAAGCCGTTCGTGTGAATGTTGAGGGAACCAGAATTGTAGCCCAAGCAAGTGTTAAATACGGTGCAAAGAAGTTTATCATGATTTCAACCGATAAGGCTGTTAATCCTACAAATGTAATGGGTGCTTCTAAAAGAGCAGCGGAAATATTGGTGCAAAACATGAGTGGAAAATCTGATACTGAATTTATCACCACCCGTTTTGGTAATGTTTTGGGGTCGAATGGTTCTGTAATTCCTTTGTTTAGACGTCAAATTGAGAACCGCGAAAATGTGACTGTAACTCATAAAGATATTACACGGTATTTGATGACGATTCCCGAGGCTTGTCATTTGGTTTTCCAAGCTGCCACTATGGGAAAAGGGGGAGAGATTTTTGTGTTTGACATGGGAGAGCCTGTTAAAATTTACGATTTGGCTGTTAAAATGATCAAACTAAGTGGATTGACACTTGGAACAGACATTAGAATAGTAGAAACTGGATTGAGGTCTGGAGAAAAATTATATGAGGAATTATTGAGCAATGATGAAAATACATTGCCTACGCGTCATCCTAAAATATTGATTGCAAAAGTATGTGAATACGATGATGCACAAATATTACCAATTTATAGTAATTTAAGTAATGCAGCGTTTAACGGAGCTAAAGATTGGGAAATAGTAAAAATGTTGAAGGGATTAATTCCAGAATACAAAAGTCAGAATTCTGTATATCAAGAACTTGATTAGCACTTGCTGCACCCAATGTGTTTAGGGTTTAGATAGCTTCGCCGTTTAGGGTTTAGGAGGCGTCGCCGTTTAGGGTTTAGGGGGCTTCGCCGTTTAGGGTTTAGGGTTGAATTGATTTAGAAGGTTATCCAAACAACCGGTAGGTTTTCTAAACGAGCGAAGCTCTTCTAAACGGCGCAGCCATCTAAACGACCGTTAGGTCATCTAAACCCTTTTTATTACTTTTGCTCTTTTATGAAACATAGAATTTTAAGTTTACTATTGGCGGCTTGCAGTGTGCTTGCTTTGCGTGCCGATGAGGGTATGTGGCCTTTGAACTTGCTTAGCAAGATTCAAGACAAAATGCAAGCCCGCGGTTTGAAATTATCTGCTGAAGATATTTATGCTATTAACAAATCATCTGCAAAAGATGCGGTTGTGCGACTTATGTCGAAACAAGGCAGAATGTTTTGCTCAGGTGAAATTATTTCTAGCAAAGGGTTGTTCCTTACCAACCACCACTGTGGTTACGATGCAATTCAAGAAATTGCTACGCCACAAGACAATATCCTTGCGAACGGCTTTTGGGCGAAATCTATGCAAGAAGAGCGTCGCGCTGGTTTTAACATTGGTTTGCTTCGCAAAATTGAAGACGTAACTACGCAGGTATTTAACGGTGTTGCCATTAACGCTCCTGAAACTGAAAGGGTTGCTAAAATTGCTGCCCAAGTGAACGTGGTAAGAGGCAATCTTTTGAAAGCCCTTGGCGATGAAGCTGCGAACTATATCATTGAAGTGACTCCTTTTTACAACGGAAACCAATTTTTGGCAATGTACTACGAAGTTTTCCGCGACATTCGTTTGGTGGGTGCTCCACCAGAAAACGTGGGTAAATTTGGCGGTGAAACCGACAACTGGAGATGGCCTCGCCACACTTGCGATTTCTCTATGTTCCGCATTTACACAAACGCAAATAACAAGCCTGCCGACTATAACGCAGCAAATAAAGCTTTTACCCCTTACCATCACTTTCCAATATCCCTCAAGGGCGTAAAAGAAGGTGATTTTGCAATGACAATGGGATATCCTGGCAGAACTACCCGTTATACGTATTCTGAGGGAATCCGTTACCTTTCAGGTAAAGAGCGCCCAATGCGCGTGCAAGTGCGTCGCGATATCATGGACGTTTATGAAACCTACATGAAGGCCGACAAAAACGTACGTTTGATGTACAGTTCTAAGTTGGCAGGATTGGGTAACTATTGGAACAAATTCAATGGTGAAGCGAAAGAATTGTCGAAACCTGAGTTCTTCCAAAAGCGCAAAAGTGCCGAAAAGGCCTTCGAACAATGGGTGAGCGCCAACAACAAACAAGACGTTTATGGCGATGTAACCAGTCTTTACGACGAAGCTTACGCCGGAATGAATAAATACGGTTTGTACGCCGTGTACTTCCAAGACGGTGTTTCTAACAGCGTGCCAATGGCTAACGTGTCGCAAGTTTATGGAATTATCAAAACCCAAAAGGACATTGCAGCAATGGATGTGGTGAAGGATTCTGCAAAAATTCGCAAAATGAATGCGGCGGTTGCCAAAATGATTGCGGGTTATTCTGAGGGAATTTCAGAGGCTTACCACGAATTCAACGGAAATATTGAAAAACAAGTAATCGCAGTTGTTTTGAAACACATTTTGATGGACTTAGACCATGCGTCTTTGCCTGCATCCATGTTGAAAATGGATGAGAAATTCAAGCACAACTATACCGCTATGGCAAATTCTTTGTGGAGCAGCTCTATTTTCTGCGATACAGTGAAATTAAAAAAGGCAATGGCCAATTTCAAAGCAAAGAACATTGAGAAAGATCCATTGTACACGATCATTGCGGGATATGTAAACATGATGAATGTTGACTTAAAACCTACATTAGATGAAATTACAAACAAATTGGCACGTGCAAATCGATTGTACATGGCTGCACAATTTGAGATGGAGAAAGATAAAGTTTTTGCACCTGATGCAAATGGAACGATGAGATTAAGCTATGGAACTATTGAGAGTTACAAAGCCCGCGATGCTGTTGATTATTATTATTTCACCACGTCACGCGGTATCCTTGAGAAGTACATCCCAGGTGATTTTGAGTTTGACGCTCCAGAATCGCTGATCAACATCATCAAAAAGAAAGACTTTGGTCGTTTTGCTGATGCGGATGGTGAATTACATACATGTTTCTTAAGCAATAACGACATTACTGGCGGTAACTCTGGTAGTCCTGTTATCAATGGCAACGGCGAATTGATTGGAACGGCATTTGATGGCAACTGGGAAGCGATTGCGAGACTTTGGTTTTATGCCATCAGTTCAGCGCACGATCAGTGTTGACATCCGCTTTACCCTTTTCATTGTTGAGAAATTGGGTGGCGCGGGAAATATTATTGCGGAGTTGGAGCTTAGGTAATTCTAAGGTTTATAAAAGTTTATAAGCGTTTATAAAAGTTTAGACGACCTGCCGGTCGTTGGATAGTGTTTCTAAATTTGATTTAACCCCTAAACCCTAAACCCTAAACTGCCGAAGGCATCTAAACCCTAAACCCTAAATGGCGAAAGCCTCCTAAACCCTAAACTATAAGAGATGCTAAACGGATTTTGAATTTATTGGCAATTTTTACGGCCAAAGATTTGCTGATGCTTCTTTTGTTAGATAGGACCTCGCTAATGATACTTTTGCTAACTCCAAATTCTTTGGAGATTTCATTTGCTGTGATTTGATGTTCTTTGAGCAATATTTTTAGTATTTCGGCAGGATTTGTAGCTGTAGCAACGATATATTTCTCTTCATAGTCTTCAACAAGCAATTGTAGCAAATCGATTTCATCGGCTAACTCGTCTGTATGGTTTTCGATTAACAATCCATCCAGTTCTTCCATACGATTTACATAATGGTTGTATTGATCTTCAGTTTTGATTCTTTTATAAAGTAACTTGGTTTCCATTGCTAAGTTTTTAATTATTTACAAAGTATTGTTTACTCTGTTGGCAGAGTTCATTGTATTCATTGTGTGTTCCAATCCATTTGATGTAAAATCGTACATTTTTATTACCAAAATAATATGAGGTAATTAATCGAAATTTATTACCTCCAATGTTAAAAATAACCCGGTTGAAACCATTCCCCAATAGATCAGCTCCAGCGAATAATTTGGGAATATCACTTGGTTCATTCAAATCAGCAATCAAAACTAGTTTCAACCATTTATCAAAATCATTTTTTCCATTTCCATGAGCTTTAACGAAATCGGAAATTGTTTTCTTCTTTATCAAATGCACTTTCATCTCTTCACAATTCAAATATAAATAAAAGTTCGCAAAAAGAGAACTTCGAATTTAGTATTTAGCAAAAATAAACCATAGTTAATTGAATAATAGTTAACGAAACGTTTATAGATGTGTAGAAACGTTTCTAAATTAGATTTAACGCTAAACCCTAAACGCCGCAGGCATTTAAACCCTAAACCAGAAGAGCGAAGCTCTTCTAATCGTTTATAAACGTTTATGAGACGAATCGGGTGAAAATAATGTAGAAATTTGTAAGATATAATTTGCTAAAAGGTTAATTATAATTTACTTTTGTATGAAATGTTCGGAAGCTTTAAAGATTCTTAAAATGGATGGTTGGATTCAAATTTCTCAACGTGGATCGCATATTAAAATGATTCACAATGTTAAGGAAGGGTGTATTATTTTCCCAAATCACGGTAGTAAAGAATTGGCAAAGGGAACGGAAAAGTCTTTATTTAAAAAAGCGCAAATTGAAAGGTAGTTTTATGAAAAAAGTCAAGAGTAAATTTGAGGTTCAGGTGGAGATTACGGCGACGGGTTATTCGGCTGTTTTGGAATACAAGCAGAATGAAGTGGTTTATACCACGGGTAGCAACATTACGGAGTTGAATTTTAATTTATTGGAAGCGTTTAATTTGTTGCTGGAAGAGAAGGGCTTATTTGTAGAAATAGACAATTTGAATTTATGTTTAGACTTGCAACAATTTTTTGAGTATTACAAAGTAATTAACAGCAAATATGTTGCGAATCGAATAGGGATGAACGCTGCATTATTGTCGCAGTATGTCAATGGAAAGAAAAAACCATCAAAAAAGCAGAAAATGAAAATCATGGATGGGTTAAATGCAATTGGGGCTGAGTTGGTGGGTTTGTCGGAATTCAAAGGGGTGTAACTTGAGGAATTGTAAGGTTTATAAAAGTTTATAAGCGTTTATAAAAGTTTAGACGACCTGCCGGTCGTTGGATAGTGTTTCTAAATTTGATTTAACCCCTAACCCCTAAACCCTAAACGGCGAAGCCTCCTAAACCCTAAACCCTAAACGCCGAAGGCATCTAAACCCTAAACCAGAAGAGCGAAGCTCTTCTAAACTAATTTTCCTATCTTTGTTGTAATGAAAATTTCAATCAATTGGTTGCGAGATATTCTTCCTACAAATGTTGAAGCAATTGAAATTGCTGATAGATTGTCGGTGAGTGGGTTAGAGGTAGAACACATTGACGAATGGCAAAGTTTGCCGGGTGGATTAAAGGGTTTTGTTGTGGGTGAAGTTTTGACTTGTGAGCAACATCCCAATGCCGACCGATTGAGACTTACAACGGTGAATATTGGGACTGCCGAACCCTTGCATGTTGTTTGTGGGGCACCCAATGTGGCTGCAGGACAAAAAGTGATTGTTGCCACTGTTGGAACCGAAATCAATATGAAGGGAAAAGAACCCTTTGTCATTACCAAATCAAAAATTCGTGGTGAAGCAAGCGAAGGCATGATTTGCGCCGAAGACGAAATGGGAATGGGCAGCAACCACGATGGAATTTTGGTTTTGCCAAATGACGTTCAAGTGGGTACAACGGCTGCTGATTATTTTGGGGTGGAAGTCGATACCATGATTGAAATAGGACTTACTGCCAACCGCGGTGATGCCGCTTCGCATTTGGGTGTGGCAAGAGATTTGGCGGGACTTTTGGGATTGTCTATCCCTCAAAAAAATATCCCTCAAATTGGAAATACAACGGAAAAATTAGACATTCAAATTGCTGATTCTGCGCTGTGCGAAAGATATTATGGAATTAAAATTGAAGGTGTTCAAATTGCACCTTCTCCGCAATGGTTGCAAAATAGATTGCGCGCCATTGACATAGAGCCTAAAAACAATGTGGTGGATGCCACCAACTATATTTTGCATTCGGTTGGACAACCGGTTCATGCGTTTGATGCCGACAAAATTTCGGGCAATGTTTCTGTTAGAAAGGCAGTTGCAGGCGAAAAAATTGTTTTGCTCGACGGAAATGAAAAAGAGCTAAACGCCGATGATATTGTAATTGCAGATGCATCGACTGTGCTTGCAATTGCGGGTGTGATGGGCGGTAAAAATTCGTCCGTTTCTGAAAATACCACCAATTTGTTTCTTGAAATTGCACATTTTCACCCAGGAATGGTTCGCAAAACTGCGAAGCGACATGTGATCAATACCGATGCTTCTTTCAGGTTTGAAAGGGGAATTGACAAAGACAATATTGGGTTATACGGTCGCGCATTGGCAGATTTGATTGTACAAATTGCAGGTGGAAATATTGTGGCACATCAGGATGTTTATCCCGTGCCGTTTGTACCTCAAACCATTTCCCTGAGCATTCCTGCAATGAATGCATTCAGTGGCATTGAAATCCCTCAAAATGAAGCCGCTTCAATTTTGAAAAACTTGGGATTTGGTGTTGCAGAACATGCTGATAGCATATTGGTTACGGTCCCTTCTTGGAGGAACGATGTTTCTGAACTTGTTGATTTATACGAAGAAGTGATGCGCATTTACGGGTTCGACAAAATTCCGATGAGCGGTAAAATGCAAGTTTCTTTGGGAAATTTTGAGGGAATGCGCAAGCGTAAAATTGAAAATAAGTTGCGCGCTTATTTGGTGTCGCAGGGAGTTTTTGAGGCTTCAACCAACAGTTTAACGACCTCTCTTTGGTGGGAAGGCGATGAAAATTTGGTGCAATTAAGCAATCCTTTGAGTTCAGACATGGGGGTGATGCGCAAGAGCATTGTTCCAGGTTTGTTGTTGTCGGTGGCGTTTAATAAGAACCGACAGGCCGACAAAGTTGCCTTGTTTGAGATTGGCCGCACGTACGAAAAAACGGAACAATCTTTCAAAGAAACTCCGGTTTTGACGATGGTTTTCTGGGGTAAAAACGCGTCGGAAAGTTGGGAATCGCAGCAACGCGGGGTTGATTTTTTTGATATCAAACGCTTGCTGAAAGGCGCGTTGGGTGTGATTGATAGCGCATTGAATGTTGAAGACATTGAAATTAGTTTGGTTAAGCCAAACTGGTTGAAAAAGGCCGATTTGAGTGGCACTGTATTTTCGGTGGAGATTCCATTGAAAAAGTTGTTGAAATCGGGCAAAAAGGCATTGAAATATGTGGCTCCACCAAAGTTCCCTAGCATGCGGAGGGATTTGAGTTTGGTGGTGGATACCAAGGTTACGTTTGGTGAACTTCAGAAGATTATCAAGGCACAAAAGATCCATTTCTTAACGGAAACCAAGGTGTTTTCTGTTTTCGAGGGAAAACCTTTGGATGAAGGCAAAAAAGCCATTGCATTGTCGTTCCTTTTGAACAAGGCCGATGCATCGTTGACGGACAAAGATGCGGATGCGGTGATGCAAAAATTAATGACTGCTTTTGAGCAGTCGGGTGCGGTAATTCGTAGATAATTAAGTTTTTATGGGTTCTGTAATTACCTTCGACATTGGGAATACGAGAACGAAGTTTGCTGTTTTTGGAGCAGATGGCTCTGTTTTAGAGGCTGGTGCTGATTGCGAAATTGTGGATGTTTTGAACAGGTATATAGGTGCTCAGGTTATTTACTCCTCGGTGGTATCAGAAATGAACGCACATTTGGCTGATAAAATTGCCTTTTCTGTTTCACTTTGTAGGGACATTGAAATATTGTTAAAAAATACGGAAACTTTGGGAAAAGACAGATTGGCGGCGGTGATGGGTGCGAAGTTTCTTTTTGGCAATAAAAATTGCTTGCTCATTGATGCGGGAACCTGTGTTACCTATGATTATCTTTTGGACAATGGCCAATATTTGGGTGGTGCAATTTCGAATGGTATAGGCATGAGATACAAGGCGTTGAATGCGTTCACCAGCAAATTACCGTCCCTCAAAACCAATGAAGCCCAAGAAAATTTTGACGACGTTGGTATGGATACCGAAGGGGCCATTCACAGTGGGGTTGTCAATGGATTTTTCGATGAAGTGAATGCCCGCATTGACAGATTCAAGGCAAAATATGATCATTCTATCGTTATTTTCACGGGTGGAGATGCCAAGTTCTTGGCGAAACACATTAAATATGAGATATTTGTAGAACCTTTATTGGTACATTACGGTTTATATCATGCAATTCAAACAGCTTAAAGCTTTATTTAGTATAGGATTTCTTGTAACATTTGGTGTTCAGTTGAATGCACAAGGTACAAGTGGACAGAACTTTACGGGTTCTCCTTTTAGTAGTTATGGGTTGGGAGAATGGACGGGTTCTAACTTTTTACAGGCCAACACTGCAATGAATACCCATTCTGGGTATTATTCTTATAGTTTGTATAATCCGGCTACTTTGGGCAGTGTGCGTTATACGACTTTGGATTTGAGTGGGGGATATAAGGAGGGATTGATAACTTCGGGTAGTCAGCAGCAATCATTTACAGGTGGTGGTTTGAATTATTTGAGTTTGGCATTTCCTGTTTGGAAATATTTAAAGAAGGAAGTAATTGGGTATGACAGTGCCAAGAAACTGAAGCGGTTAAAGTATGTTCCTTACGGTGCAGCTTCGTCGTTGGTTTTGAAACCGTTGACAACTGTTGGTTATGCTTATTTTTTAGACAATGATAAGGGTTCTTTGCCAACGAGAACTTCGTACAGGGGAACTGGGGGCATAGATGTGTTTCAGTGGAATTTGGGATTCAGATTGGCGAATAAGTTAAACATAGGATATGGACTGGGCTATGTTTTCGGAAGCTTAAAAGAGAATTCTTTGTTTTCGGTGCCTGATAGTTTGTCGTTGGGTGTAGTTGAAGATTCTAAGGTGAATGTAATTAGAGGGATACAGCAGCAATTTGGTTTGTTGGCGAATTTTAAGTTGGATAGTACGTATCATAAAATAGGCTTATCGTATGAAATGTATTCGGGGTTGAGTGGAACTCAAAACCAACTAACTAGAAATCTTGAGGTTTTTGGTGGTTACACTTCTATCATGGACACCATTTATATCAACAATGGGGTAAAGAAAGATTTTACAATGCCAACGGCGATTGGCATTGGTTATGGTTTTCAATTTAGAAGGGCATTTTCTTTGAATTTCGATTTGCGGAAGCAAGTTTGGGGAAATGTCAATACCTTCTTTGACAAAACGAAGCACAAAGACAGAATGGATTATGGCGTGTCGTTGGTGTTGAATCCGGTTGATGAAAAAGCGCCGAATGAGCGCAAAATGAAGCCACCAATTCGTTTTGGGTATGTGTATTCAACCACCCAAAACGTATATAGTTATGCGGGTGCTGAGCATCAGGTGATTGAGCAGCGCATGTCGGTTGGGTTTGGCTTGCCGTTTGTGCAACGTTACTACGACAATTCGGTGATTACGAATATGGTGAATGTGAACATTCAATATTTGACCCGTGGTTTCAAGGTTGGTGGCATGCCAAGTGAGCAATATTTGGTATTGGGCTTAGGATTACAGCTTGGTGACATTTGGTTTGCGAAGCGCAAATACGATTAAGCGATGTTGGGTAGAATTCTCATTTTGTTTGTTTTTGTGGGACTTTTGGGTTGTACGGAATTAGACACGACGGCCTACAGAAATAAGCGTAGGGATTCTATTGTAACGAAGGAGTTTGCCGAGAAAATTAGCATTGATTATACCGATTCTGGAAAAATCAGGGCAAGGGTATTTAGTCCGCTGTTGGTTGCAGTAAAGCAGGTACGAAAGCCATACATGGAGATGCCAAAGGGATTGAAGGTAGACTTTTATGAGGCTGATGGCGACATACAGAGTTATTTAACTGCTGAGTATGGAATTAGCTATCCCGATAGCAAAAAGGTGATTGTTCGGAGGGATGTAGAAATTTTGAATGTGAAGGGTGAGCGGTTGAATACAGAAGAATTAATGTGGGATCAGGCAACGGGCAGAATATATACCAACAAGTTTGTAGAGATTACCTCGAAAGATCAAATAATTACGGGCCAAGGATTAGAGAGTAACCAATCGTTTACCGATTGGGAAATTTTGAATGTAATTGGCACATTAAATGTACCCCATGATAAAATACCACATCCTCGCTCTGTTGTGCCTGGTCGCGGCAGGTATTAGCTTAATTGAGCTTTTGGCAGTTTATTACACCACAAAAGGTGATTTCACATCGGTTGAATTTTGGCTGATGGTTTTTGTATTTGCGTTTAGCATGATGATGTATTTCCGAATAAAACGATTGCGGAAAGAAGCCTTGTTGAATCAGAAGAAATAAGTACTTTATGCTGTAATTGGCACCTAATTCTTTGCAAATTTTTCGTGAAACATCTATAATGTTGAAAATAAATATACGATATTAACAATTGCAAAACATTGATAATGTTTATTTTGTATTTGTTTAATGAAAACTTCACAACTTTTCCACATTTTTATTCACATTTTAACAGACTAGTTGGTATATTTGCTGTGTTATGTCAAAAAATACTACACGCGAAAAAATATTACAACGTTGTTTTGAGGCGATGGAGGTTGTTGGGTTTGAAGCGTTGCGCGCTGATAAAGAAGTTTTGAATTTAAATATTTCAAAAGGTGCATTGTATCATTACTTTCCCAGCAAATTAGACATTGGGTATGCAATGGTTGATGAAATTATTAAACCCATGTACGAAAAGAAATGGTCGGATTTGATAGACCGTTCTGAGGGCATAGCGAATAGCGTTTACGAATTAATTGAATCTGAGAAAAACAATGCCACAGAGAAGAAGATTCTTCGCGGTGATGTGTTGTATAATTTGATGTTAGAGATGAGCGGGGTAGATGCCAAGTTCCGTCAAAAGCTTGAAGAGGTATTGGAGTTACAAGTAAGAATATTACAAAAAGCCATATTGGCTGGTAAAAACTGCAATGAAATCAAATCTGGCGTTGATTCTAGGTCAATGTCGTACTTGCTTATCGGCCAATTGCATGGATGTTATGCAATTGCAAAAACCCGAGCATCTAAAGACGTATTTACATCAATGGTCAGTGGTTTGCAAAAACAATTGATAGATGTATTGTACGTAAATGACCCTTCACGCAATGCGCAAAGGGCCAGTGTTGCAAGTGCATAAATAAGCAATTAAAGGTCGAGCATTTTCTTTTTGGTTTTGTAATCTTGAACCAAAAATTTATTTCTGGCACCTTGTCCTGTTTGGCTTAACAAGGTTCCATTTTCTTTACATGTTTGCAACCAATGTTCGGTTGAGCAAACCCATTTTGAGCATTCACTGATAACAACGCCGCTCATTTGTGAGCAAACGATGGCAACTTTGTCTTTCACTGTATGAAAGATCATGCTATTGTCGGCATTGATCATTGGGGTAAAGAAGAGTTTGTATTTTGCACCTTTTAGGTTGGGCACGTAGGGATTGAGTTTCACTCCGGCTTCTGCTTGGTTGTGAATGAGTTCAACAAGCATGTCGTATTCGTGCATTACTTTTTTATAGATTTCCTCGTTTTCGAACATCCCACATTCTTTATAATGTTGAATTTGGTAGAGGGTTGAATAGAGGGTTTCGTAGCTCCAAATTTCGTGGGAAGCTACTTTGAGGTATTTTTCTGCCAATTTGATATGGAAGCTTTCTTGTCCATTGTTAAAAGTAAAGGGTCCGGAGTGGAATTTTGGATTTTTAATGAATTCTCTGTTCCAGATAAAGGTTTTAAAAGCGCTTAGAGCGGGAAACCACATATAGTAGAAAAAAGGAATTTCTTTGGCTCCATAGGTAATTTGCGAATGCGGCAAATGAATACAGCGGTCGAGTTTCAATTCTAATTCTTTATAGAAATCTGAAGAAGTGTAAGTTTCAAAATTGAGTGGTTTGTATTGTCCACTTAACCAATTGAGATTTGTTTGTGCCAGCGTGTTTAAATCTATGTCGAACTCTTTTGCTAACTTCATGAGTTCGTCGGCTTTCAAACTTTGTGGGTTTTTGATTCTTCTGTATGCTGAATCTTCTGAAATGTTTAATAGATCAGCCATCATTGCTGCTGTGCGTAAACCCATTTTTTTAGTTTTTTGGGTTAAAATTTCTGTAAAAGTGTCGATCATAAGTTTTGAGATTTTTAAGTGTTTCGATGACTTATACAACATAATGTGATTTTGCACCCAATCGTTTTGCGAAAAATGCAAAAAATAAAATTAGGGGGAATGATTTTTGGACAAAAACGCCAAGGATAAGTACTTAGCAAGCGTCAACTTTGAATTATCAAAATTGATACACTTATGAAAATACTTATTATTCTTAAAAAGCAGCTTGTTGGTGTAACGTGGTTTACACAAAAAACAGCGGTGAAGTTTTTAAATCTTTTGGGATTTGGCTTGGATTTTATTTTAGCGAGAGGGGGTGCATTATGAAAAGGAATACGCTTGTTTTGATGGCATTTGGTTTGTTGTCTTTTGGCTTAAAGGGGCAGAGTTTGCGCAGTGAGTGGGTTGAAAAATTCAGAAAGATTCAACCTCCAAATTCAAAAATCATAGAAAGCACGATGCCGTTCTACAATTCGGGCAGAACGAATGGCGGAATGGATGCGGATACTTTGAATTTTTTGAACGGTAAGGATTTGGTTCGACAAATTTTGTGGTTGAACACAAATGATGAAATTGAGTTACATGAAATTGATAGCGTTCGTGGCGACATTGAAGAGTCGTATATTAAACAGAATATCATTCCAGTTACCTTAGTTGATTACAAGTATAAAGCCATTCACGATTCAGTAGAAAAGATGAATGGAATTGGAATCAATGCAAAAGACAGTTTATACGAGTTTAAAACCGGCGTTGGATATCATGGCAGTTTGTATGAAGATAAATATGCGTTTGGTGTATCATTTCCGTTGGAAAGAATAAGAACAGATTTCAACAGAATTGTTGTTGATGAAAGGTTGATGCTTTCGAATATTGCATTGAATCCTTTAGGGGTTTGGAAATTGAAAATCGGAAATTTTCAGGCAGATTTTCAGCTCAATGTGCCTATAAATGTTCCATTTATGACCGATACGCTTTTGGAAGTTGAAATTGGGTATGTGGTTCCAGAAACGGATGTAAGGGTAAGTTTGATTGAAAATCCCTGGCCTGTTTCTGGAGGAAAAACCAAAATTCTGGGTAGGGCTGAAACGCCAAAGAATCAAAGTGGAGGTTCAGGTTCTAGCGGAGTTAGTGGCAGCAGTAGCAGCAGTAGCAATGATTTGCCTAATGATGGATTTGATCATTATAAGGTGAGTGGTAATTTTGTTTATGTGCCTGCTCAAAGAATTTGGGTAGAAACCATAGATGGTTTTCCTGGATTGCCAGATTTGAAGGCTTTGGTGACATTGGATTATGGATCAGACAACAATAAAATTCATACGTGTATCAAGAAACCTTTGGTTTTTATTGAGGGAATTGATTTTGGTTACAAATCTTATGGATTTGGTGAGAGAGATTTTAAATGTGGCACCATGGGTTACAGGGACATGGTTGCGGGGAAACAATGGAATGTTGAAACTCAGAAATATGAAAGTTGTGAATCCATTGCCCAAGTTCCAGAAATTCTAAAGCGATACAAGGCTGCTGGTTACGACGTTCTATATGTTGATTTTTACGACGGTGCGAACGACATGGATTTCAATTCAGAAACGGTGATTAAGGTGATACAAAGTATACAATCGCAAATGTGTGGTGAGAAGATTCATGTGGTTGGGGTGAGTATGGGAAGTATCGTGGCTAAGATGGCTTTGAAGAAAATGGAGCGCAGAAAATTAAACAGTTGTGTTGCCAGTTTTACCAGTTTTGATGGGCCAAATCAGGGGGCAAATATTCCTTTGGGGTTGCAGAGGTTTGTTAGTTATATGAGTGATGTGAGCGATGATTCGAAGTATGTATTAGAAAAAATGTTGAGAAGGCCTGCTGCGAGGCAATTGTTAGAACTTCATGAATCGGTGAACGCGGGTTGCGACATTGAGCGCAGAAAATGGGTGAGAACAGATACATTAATTGGAGGATATCCGAGTAACATGACTTTGTTGGCCATAACCAATGGTTCTGGATTGGGAAGCAAGGGATATATCAAAAAATTGGATGGTAACTTTTTAAAGCCAGCTGATCCTTTGGTTGAAATTGAATTCAAAAGACCATTTAGTAAAAACATTCCATGGTGGACATCAACGAATGTGGCAACGATTTATGCGGCGCATAAGTCAGCCGGTTCAAGTTATTTTGTTGCAAAAATGTTTGGATTTTTTGGGTCGAAATCTTGTTTTAAGAGTGATAAAAGCAATGTACAGCACGACCATATCAATGGAAGTTGGAACAATGCCATTGGCAGGGTAAATGATTTTGGAAGACTGGGGAATTTGTTTTTGAAGGCCGTTCGTTTTACCGACAAAACTACATTTGTAAATACCGTAAGTGCTTTGGATTTGAAGTTTGCCAAACTCTCTAATAGCGGTCAAAATATCCATGACATGGCATTGACTGTTAATTCAAATTCGTTAATGATGCCTTTGGGTTCTGAGTTCAAAACACCCTTTCAGCGTGTTTTTATCCCTCAAAAGAACCAGGAGCATGCATATTTAGATAGCTCTGCTAGCGGTAATGCCATGTGGTTATTGAGGGAATTAAATAAAATTACGGATGTAAATCACAGCACGGTGGTTGATAAGAATTACAATTATAGGGGTTCAAATGCAGTTAAAGTGAAGTCAATGGAAGTGTTAAATGGGGCAGTGTTTGAACTGAATGGTTTGGGAGGATTTCCTGCTATTTCAAAGGAGGATTCGTTGTTAGAGCGCAGCTTGGAAATTCACAAATATTATTCATCTACTTGTATGAATTCAACTTACAACGTTACCAATGGTTCAACTTTTGGTATTGGTAATTACAAAAACGGCACTGAATTCACAATCAACAGTGGTGGAATTTTCAAATTGAGTTCGGGGAGCAACTTACGCATTCGTTCTGGAAGTAAAATGATTTTAAACGAAGGTTCAGAATGTATCATTGGAGAAAATTGCAGTTTGGTTTTAGATGACAAATCTCAATTGCTTATTGAAAGTGGTGCCAAGATTTATTTGAAGCGAGGAAGTAAAATCTTTTTGAATGGAGAAAATGCAATGTTTCATCTCAAGGGTGATTTGGTTTTGGATTCTGGTTTGAAATTCGAAACCCGTTCGATGACCAAAATGGGAATCATGAAATTCACCAATGTGGGTTACGGATATGGTGATGCAAACATTAAGGTTTTGGGAAGAAACGCGTCGATGAAATTTGTTGGTAGCGGTAAAAATGGGTTTGCAAATATGCAAATTGAAGGAAAAGTGACTTTCCCTTATCAAAAGTCTGCAACTACGTATCCAATAGACTTATTGAATTTAGATTCTTGTCGTGTATTGTTTGATGGATCTGGGCAATTGGTTGCTGGAAACAATGTAATGTTAAACAACAGCAAATTTGAGTCGGTTAGTTGGGCAAATGGCCATGGCAAGGGAGTTTGTTATTTTGGCGATGAAATGGTAGTAAACAAGTGTAATTTTAGCACTTTGGATACGGGATTGGGTATTTCTACAAAACAGACTTCGGGGCATAATGAATTAACTAACAATATTTTTGAGGAATGCGCTGTTGGTTTAATTTCGAGGGGTCGCGGCATAGAAATTGGCGCTTCTCAGTTTACCAATAATGAAGTTGGGGCGGTTTTTGAAAATTTGACTGAAGAATTGATTGTAAAAGATTGCGACATAAGCAATAACAGCAAAGTGGGTTTGCATGTAAAAAATGGATATTTAAATGCATCATTTGCTTTTGTTACGGGTACTAATTTTTATAAGAACAATGTGTCGTTAAAAATGGAAAAACAGTCGTTATTGTCGAAGTGCAATGTATTTTCTTTGAATCAGATTGGCATTGATATTCGCAATGCAAAGTTGTATTTGGGAAACAAGTTTTACAAATACAGTGATTATTTGGAGGCTTCGGTTGTTGGGGGAAACAATGCCTTTTTGAATCAGAAAGTTGTTTCAATCTACTTACAAGAGGCGATGCCATATTTGGATGGAGGTAATAATTTCATTTATACCAAAACGCATACAGAGAACAAGTTGCAAATTTATGGCACGGTTGTGATGGACTATAATTTGCCTTATTGGGACAATACATTTACGAAGTTTAACGTGAATGGCAATTATTGGATTAACAATAGCAAAAAGTACAATATTGATTCTGTAGATGCCAACTGTGTAGATGTTTCATATATTTCTGGCGGAGCAAATATTCCTTTGAAATTATCTGGAAATGTAGTGAGCAGAAATCAGTTCTTGGATTGCGTTGATCCTACTAAAAATATTGATTTTGGACATGGATTAAAATCTAGTGTACATGGAAATAATGATATGATTGACAAAATTAATTTAGATTTCATCAAACCCATTGCCGATGGTTTTGAAATTGAAGGTGAGAATGTTGCTGTGAATGTGTTTAATGTAAGTGGTCAATTGGTTCAAAAATCGGTTACAAAGGAGGTTGGAAGGAATTTCTTTAGATTATCTACAGGAATTTATTTTATTCAGGCACAAAATAGCGAAGGTATTTCTACAAAGAAAATATTTGTAAATAATTGATATGTATTTAATTAATTGATATACGAAACTCAAAATTTCTGGTTGTTGAATAGGTGGGGGTAAACATTTATATACATTTACTAATGAATCAACTAGATAGCGTTAATTTTGTAAAATGAGATTGACATTTTGGGGTGCCGCTAGGCAAGTTACTGGAAGCATGCATTTGCTTGAGTTATCTAGCGGCACACGTATATTGATAGATTGCGGATTGGATTACGAAAACAGAAAGGAGTTTGAAAATAAGAATGCAAATTTCCCTTTTCAAGCTTCAGAAATTGATTTATTGATTGTTACACATGCACACATTGACCACACTGGTAATGTTCCTAATTTGATTAAGCAGGGATTTGCTGGTGAAATTCTTTGCACAGGTGCAACATTAGAATTGAGTGATTTTTTATTGCACGATAGTTTAAACATTCAACGAATGGAAATTCATAAGAAACGAAAAATGGGTTCTCGCAAAAAGGGCGGTATCAAGTTTGGCAATGTGCCACAGCCATTGTATGCAAAAAAGCATATCATGGATATGTTGTCGATGGCCCGTTTGCTTGAAATTGGTGAGAACTATGCCTATAGCGATGACGTTTCGATCAGTTTTCATACTTCAGGGCATATTTTGGGAGCGGTGAGTGTAAGGCTTGAAATACAAGAAGATGGCAAAACCAAAACCATTGGTTTCACGGGCGATTTGGGTAATTACAGATCTAAGTTGGTTCCAGATCCTATTCCAATGAAAGGTTTGGATTATTTGATATCTGAGAGTACTTATGGTGGCCGCAGACATATTACCGACAGCCGATTGGCAGAGGAGTTTATTTTGGAGGAAGTGATAGATGCTTGTGTAACAAGAGGTGGTAAGGTTGTTATTCCTGCATTTAGTGTGGGTAGAACCCAAGCAATTATTTTTACGCTTCATCAATTGTACAGAGAGGGAAAATTACCGAATATTAAAATATTTACCGATAGTCCTTTGGCAATAAAAAGCACCAAGGTTTATCAATACAACTTGCAATATTTGAACGATGAAGCGAAGCAGTTTCAATCGAAGTATGGCAGTTTGTTCGATTTTCCTTTGTTGCATGTAATTGAAGATGAGCGTCAAAGTGAAATTTTGAGTGTACTTCCTGAGCCATGTGTGATTATTTCAGCGGCGGGTATGGTTGAAGGTGGTAGAATTCAAATGCACGTGAGAAACAATGTGGGTCATGACGACAATACCATTTTGATTGCGGGATTTTGTGCGGAAGGAACTTTGGGAGATAGGCTTTTGAAGGGACAAGATTTCGTAGAAATTGAGCATAGAAAACGTCCTGTTAGGGCGGTAATAAAAAGGACAGATGTATTTAGTGCGCATCCTGATCATCCACAATTGTTGGATTATTTTGAGCGTTCTAATGACGGTAAATTAAAGAAATTGTTCTTGGTACATGGCGATCCAACCCAGATGGATATTTTGGCAAATGATGTCAAAGGGGTTGAAGTGGTTACACCAATGCGGGGACAACAGTTTGAATTGATTTGAGAATTTCAGTAAACATATTGCTTTGGCCTTTGTCTGTTTTATATGGATCAATTGCGTTTTTAAGGCGAATGTTTTACGAAGTTTTCGGGTTTCGTAAGGTGGGTAAATTGCCGAGTTTGGTAATAGGAAACCTTACGGTTGGTGGCACTGGTAAAACACCCATGGTGATGTATGTTTCGAATTTATTGAAGGATACTTTTTCTATGGCGGTTTTGAGCAGGGGCTATGGGAGAAATACCAAGGGGTATTTGGAATTAAATGGGCATTCTCAGGCAGCTGAGGTCGGTGATGAGCCGTTAGAGATGTTTGAAAATTTGGATTCAGTTCCTGTTGTTGTTTGCGAAAACAGGGTCATGGGAATTGATAACATTTCAAGTCATTTTAAAGATGTTAATTTGGTTTTGTTGGATGATGGATTTCAGCATTTGCCTTTAAAAGCGAATGGATATGTATTGTTGTGTAACTACAATAATCCATTTTATTCAGACTGGGTAATGCCGGCGGGCCGTTTGCGGGAATTTGCTTTTTCGGCAAAAAATGCCGATATTATAGTAGTGAGTAAATGTCCTTCAGCCTTAAGTGAAGCGGAGGCAAACTCAATAAAAAGGCGATTGGCCAAGTACAGTACGGATGTGTTTTTTGCTACATATAAAATGAGCAAGCCACAGCATTTGTTTGAGAGGGAAATGCAGTTGAGCCAGGGTGAAAAGGTGATTTTGGTTACGGGGGTTGCAAATGGAATTGAGGTTAAAAACCAATTGGAGGGATATGAAGTTTTGAATCATTTTAACTTTGCCGACCATAAAGTTTTCAATGCAAATAACATCAAAGAATGGTTGGGTGAATGTTTGTTATTGAACGTTCAGAACATTGTTATAACTCGCAAAGATGCAGGAAAAATCAAGGACATCATTAAAATGAATGGCATTGATACCCAGGGTATTTCTTTTTACGAAATACATACGGAAGTAGTTATTTTATTTGATCAAGAAAAGCAATTTAAAAATAGTTTAATTAATTTAATATGAAACACATAAGAATTTTTATTTTTGGAATTATCATAGCACTGTCAACAAGTTTGTTGCCAAGTTGTAGTCCTTCAAAAAATATTGCATTTGAAGAATTTACATCTGTTGATCCAGGTGGATGGGATTGGAAAGAGAAAAAGAAGTTTACGTTTAAGGTTGATGATGATCAGCATTACTATGGCTTGAATTGCCAGTTGCGTATTTCAGCTAATTATGCCTACAGTAATATTTGGTTGATTTATACAATCCGAGGTCCTAAGAAGTTCATGCACAAAGAGCAATTCCAAATGGTTTTGTCTGACAATTTGGGTAAATGGAATGGACAAGGTGTATCGAATTTGATCAGTTTTCAAGTGCCATTTATGGGGCAACAGAAACTTGAAAAGGGGGTATACACCATTGAATTTAATCAAAACATGCGCGATGAAAAACTGAAAGACGTGAATAACATAGGTCTTCAGGTGATTCGAGGGCAGATGATATTGTAAAAATTAAGTAGCGAAGAGAATGGTAGTGAAGGGATATGCATCGGCGTTGCATGGGGTGAATGCTACAAAAGTAATTGTTGAGGCCAATGCCACAACAACGCCCGATTTTGCAACATTTATTATTGGATTGCCGGATGTGGCGGTTCGAGAAAGTTTATTTCGCTGTGATGCAGCGATTAAGAACTCAGGTTTTGAGCCATTGCGGCAAAAAATTGTAATCAATTTGGCACCTGCCGACATACGAAAGGAAGGAAGCGCATATGATTTGCCAATTGCGGTTACGATGTTGGCGGCAAGTTTCCAACTTACTGATGATCGCCTCGGTGATTACATCATTATGGGGGAATTGGGTTTAGATGGCAATATATTGCCAATAAAAGGTGCTTTGCCAATTGCAATTCAAGCATTTAAAGACAAGTTTAAGGGTTTTATACTTCCGAAGGAAAATGCAAAAGAAGCGGCAATTGTTAAAGATTTAGAGGTTTATGGGGTTGAGAATCTGCGCGAAGTTGTTGAATTTTTGGCTGGTGAACGAAATTTAGAAAGGGTTGTAGTTGATCCTCGTGGCGATTTTGAATTGGCAATGAATGGGTACGATGTAGATTTTTTAGATGTTCAGGGACAAGACAACATCAAGAGGGCCATGGAAATTGCGGCTGCTGGCGGGCATAATTTGATCTTATTTGGACCTCCGGGGGCTGGTAAAACCATGTTGGCAAAGCGATTGCCATCGATTATGCCGCCCATGAATTTGCATGAGGCTTTGGAAACCACCAAAATACATTCTGTAGCTGGAAAGTTAGGTACGAATGCGTCTTTAATGGCTGTGAGGCCTTTTCGATCGCCGCACCATACAATTTCTGATGTTGCTTTGGTTGGTGGAGGCAATAATCCTCAGCCGGGTGAAATTTCTTTGGCACACCATGGGGTTTTGTTTTTAGATGAGTTGCCAGAGTTTAAGCGTTCGGTTTTGGAGGTAATGCGACAACCTTTGGAGGAACGAAAGGTAACGATATCGCGTTCGCGCTGGTCTGTTGATTATCCAGCATCGTTTATGTTGGTTGCCAGCATGAATCCTTGTCCATGTGGATACCACAATCATCCCTCAAAATCGTGTACTTGTGCGCCGGGAGCAGTGAATCGATATTTGAGTAAAATCAGTGGTCCATTGTTAGATAGGATAGACATTCACATAGAAGTTTCTCCAGTGTCGCACGACGAGTTGGCATTTAGAAAAAAAGATGGTGAAACGAGTGCTGATATTCGGGCTAGGGTAATAGAGGCAAGAAAAATTCAAGAGGTGCGGTATAAGGATGAAGCGGGGATTTTCAATAATGCCATGTTGCCGAGCAACAGGGTTCATGAATATTGTGAAATACCGGCGGCTGGACAAGTTTTGTTAAAGGCGGCGATGCAGAAATTAAACTTAAGTGCACGCGCTTACGATAAGATTTTGAAATTGAGCAGAACCATTGCCGATTTGGACGGTTCAGAAAAGATAGAAATTGCACATATAGCCGAGGCCATTCATTTCAGAAGTTTGGATAGAGAAGGGTTGTTTGGGTAATCTTTTAGATTACTTCCCCTTAAACTCAGGTTTTCTTTTTTCGTTGAAAGCGGTTACGCCCTCTTGGTAGTCTTCTGAACGCCCTGCAATTTCTTGGCAATATGCCTCGTATTGTAGCATGGTGTCGAGGTCGGAATGGGCGGCTTTGTTTAACATTGCTTTGATCATTCCAATTGAAAGCGTTGGAGCCTGAGCGTAGTAATCGGCAATTTGTTGAACAGTAGCATCCAAATCTTCTTCGGTAGCAACGCGGTTAATCAATCCCCACTCTAATGCTTGCTGGGCGGTGATTTTCGGAGCCATGGTGGCCATTTCAAATGCACGGGCTGGGCTTATTGCTTTAGGCAAAAAGTAGCTGCTTCCAGAATCAGGAACCAATCCTACATTTACAAAAACTTCAATGAGGGACGCTTTTTCAGAGGCAATGATAAAATCACAAGCAAGGGCCAAAGAGGCGCCTGCACCTGCTGCTACACCATTCATTCTGCAAATGATAGGCTTTGGCAATTCGCGCATTGCTTTGATAATTGGATTGTAACGTTTGTATAAGCTATCGGAAAGCGAGCGATTTTTAGACCCTGCAATGGCTTTTAAATCTTGACCACTACAAAATGCTTTACCTGCACCAGTAAGCACCACAACGCGAACTTCGTTGTCTTTCTTAATTTCTTTGAACACCGCTTGCATGTCATAGCTTTGTTCATCGTTGAATGCATTAAAAACATCGGGACGGTTTAAAGTAACATAGGCAATGTTGCCTTTTTTCTCGTATAAAACGCAAGTTAATTCCATATAATGTACAATAAAATTGAGTTTACAAATGTAATAGAAATTCCTACGATGCTCCCTATGATTAATTCTTGGTAGGTATGTGCTTTTAATATTTTTCGCGCAATGAAAACCAAGGCTGTTAATACCATCAACGCGGTTAAGATGATATTTATATTTTGAGGGACTAATAATGCGTTAGGCCAGTGATACAAGTTTTCGCCCACCAGGCAATCTCCTTGAAGGAAGTTTTTGATTCTGTTGAATTCTCCAAACGCAAATGTGGTAAATGCAGTAATGGAAAGCATGTGAATGGAGATTTTAAAGTTTAAGAACACAAAAATAGTTTGCACCAAAAGTGACAAAACCACCAATTGCTCCCATTCAAACAAAGGATGTAGGTTTAATAATTTGTTGTAGGTAATGAGATTCTCTTTTGTATTCAGCAATTCATGTGAGTAGAACATCATGAGCATTGCCGACAATAATGCAAAAGGTACCGCAATTTTACGTTCTTTTACACTTGCCAATTGAATGGATTCGAACCGTTTTTTATAAACCATAAAAACCACAAACAACATGGGAATTATGATATACAACAGCAAACTGGCTGTGAGTAGTTTCGATTGTGTGAGTTTCTGAATTTCGAGAATATTGGAAATGTCGATTCTCGACATAAAATAGACACCCAAAATAGCCCAAAGGCCAGGAAAGGTGATGTAAGTAATAATTTTAGCTATTATTTTCATGTTTAAAAGGCACGCTCAATTCCGAAACGAAGTCTAAATTGAAGGTTGTTTTCGTTGATGTTGGTGATATTTTTGAAGAAGGGAATATCGATTCTTACACGCAGTGAATTTACCTCTGATAGTATAGTTCTCTGGGAACTAGAATTCTTGAAAATCACTTTTTTATTGATTTTCAAATTTACCATTGCCCCTATGCCTGCATCGGCAATGATGGGACTTGTTATTTGCTTTTGATTTACGGGTTGTGAAATAATACCGGCATCACCGAAGAGATAGGTTTGGATATTGATCCATTTCAACCTTGGAACCGCCGAAAAGAACCGTGTGAAATCAATTTCTACGTTTGCAGAAACGCCTGACTTTCCCCTAAAAAATGCAAGCGATGTGTCGTTTTGTTTTAATGCAATGGGCGAATTATTATAGCCTCTAAGATTGAGTCCCCCACCATATTGAAGATACATGGCTTGGTTTAGTTGGGTAAATCCAAAGTCGCGCATCAGTTTATTGTCCATCATGTCTTCTGGATTTGCTGCGGCAGCATAGAGTGCAGATTCGGCAGTTGGATTTTGACCTCCTCCATATTGACCAAAAAGTCTAGTTTTTAGCAATATTTTTCCAATGGGTTGATTGTGTTTCCAGGTTCCTTGAACATATCCAAACTGGGTTTGACTCCATGGACTTGGCAAACGGGTATTCACATTGAAACTTCCAAAATGTCCCCAGCCTGCATAGGTCTTTGTCCAAAACAAATTCAAACTGATATTATCCTGGTTGCTCCAAAAAGATTGTCCCAATGTGTAATTGTTATAATTGGTTTGAAAAATGGAATTTAAATTTGATTCATGGAATGTTTCACGGAAATAGTTTTTCATGTATTTACCGTATAAATCGAAGGTGTGATTTTCAACTTTCATTTTCCAACCTAATTTATTGATAAATAAATTATTGTAGAATTTACTTTCAACATAATAAGTGCCATTATTTGCAATTGTATGGGCATAATTAAAATTGTAGCTAATTGGTTGTGCTCCACGGTTGATAAGCAAATTGGGTTGCAAAGTTGGTTTATTGAGGGAATAATAGGTTTCTAATTCAAACACATGTTTTCGGCCTTGGTATTGTCCGGAGAGTTTTACCCCAGCCATCCAGCCATTGAAAGCGTTGTTGGTTAAAGTGGGTCTCCAAAGGGTTTTGTATCCCCCAAAATAAGAATCATCGGAACCATTTATGTAATCGAAATTGATAGAATTTCGGTGTTTCCAAACATTGTCTGATCGATTAATATCGGCCAATCGGTAGCTGCCATCTAAGAAAATTTGCTCCAATTTATAGTTAGGAGGCATGTTAATTTGAAATGTATATTCAGGTTTAATTCTGTCCCAACCAATCCAAGGAACCAAGTTTTGGCGTTCTGGATTTTTGTAGAAAGTAACGGGAATGGTATTTTTTATGATGGTGGGCTTACCCGTTAATTGAGAAACAAATAACAAATCAAGGTTTACGGGCATTACCATTAACCCCTTTCTTTCAATGGTAATTTCATAGGTGAACTTTGATATTTTTTTCACTTTTTTGATGCCGTAATCGCAGGCATCGGTGGTTTCAAACCATTGATCGAAGAATTTATTTAGGTCGGTTTGGGCAGTTTGAATAACAGAGTTTCTAAAATCATCGATGTAGGGGTGGCAGAATTTCCATTGAGACACATAATTTTTCATGGCCTGTGAAAACACCGAATCGCCTAAGAAATACTGAAGGTTGTAAAGCATGGTGGCTGTTTTCAAATACACATGTTTGTATCCTCCGCCATGGCCCGTTGCTCCATTAAATTCATTGCTATGGGTATTCAATTTGCTGTCGTTGGCGTCGATGGCATCTTCAATATAGCCGGCGTAAACCCGTCCATATTCAGGGAAGTTCTCGTTTGTTAGTTTTTTTAAGCCCCAAGCCGTTAAGAACTGTGTAAATCCTTCATCAAGCGCAGCTCTGTAAGTTTCGTTACTTCCCACCATTCCATAAAACCAGTTATGGCCAATTTCATGAATGAGCAAACTTTGGTGACCGGGATAGGTACCGCCATCCATCGTTATCATGGGGTATTCCATGCCATCTCCGGCATCGGCGGCTACAATTTTTGGGTAGTTGTATTGTCCGAAGTCTTTGCTAAAAAGTTCTATAATTTTCTTTACAAAACCCGCTGTTTGCTGCCATCCAGCGGCATTGTTTTCTTGGGCAATGGCTACACAGTTTACGCCGTTAAATTTGGTTTCACTGATTCTGTATGTTGGGTCGGCTGTCCATGCAAAGTCGTGAACATTGGTAGCGTGAAACCACCATTGTTTTCTTTTGTTAGACGGTTTGATAATTACGAACGGTTGTTCACCAATTGGTTTTTTTGCAAAATTCGAAATGTCTATTTTTTTTCGGAGGGAATCGGGGAGTACCGAATTGCGATTCATAAGTTCACCCGTTGCTTCAACGATGTAGTTTTCTGGTAAATCTAGTTGTACGTCGAATACTCCAAAATCGCCATAGAATTCTTTTTCAAGGTGTTGGTCGGTGGCCCAAGTAAATTTTCTGTCGTACACACAAATTTTCGGAAACCATTGACAGCCATTGAAATGTTTCACGCCATGGTGGTCAAAAACTTTCATTCTCCGACGAATGGAACCCCTATCGAAGTAGGTGATAAAATCGATGTTGAAATCAACTTTTTCACCAGGAAGCAGGGGTTTGGGTAATTTTATTTTGAGTATGGTATTGTGTATTTCAAAGTCGATTTTTTCGTTATCGATGGTGAAAGAGGTAATTTCGATTCCTTTGCCGCCATTTTCGTATTTGCCATTGATAACTTTTACTTTATTGAGTTTATACAATTCGTTCGTTAGACTTTTTTTGATGAAGGCATTTTGATAGAGATTGAAGTAGGCTTCGGTGAGGGTGCTGGGACTATTGTTGTAATAGGTAATTCTTTCACCGCCTTTGATATATTCGAAAGTGTCGTTTAAATAGGCATGAATTTTATAGTAAACATCTTGCTGCCAATATCCCTCATAAGGTTTTTTATTTTTCCAGTAATTGGGATCTGAGGAATTATGGAGGTCATCAAAATTTGGCGTTTGCCAAATATTCCAATCATATACGTTTTTGGGATTACTGTTATTGGGTTCATCGGGTGCCGAAGGACGCTGATCAATTTCGACTTGAGAATACGCAGCATTGCAAAAAATAAATGTAAAAAAAATTGCAGAAAACGTGAGTTTTTTGAACATGAGTGCAAGATAAACAAATTGGATAATACTATTCACTTGTGAAGTCGCTATAAAATGTGCAATTTTGCTCTAATGAATCAACCATGGCAATATCGTAGCGCAGACTATGATGAAAAAAACGTTGGATTTTACGTGAATAATCACGGCGAAATTCATAGAATTACTGTGGACGAGAATGGTGAATTGACTTCTCACGAAATCGGGAAGGATTTAGAAATTCGCATAAACGACAGTGAGGTTGATTTTACCAATGGAATTTCATTTTACCCGAAAGAATTTATTCAAACTAAAATTCCGGGATTAACTTTAAATACAAGGGTATATTTATCTGATTCTATTTATTTGGTTTACAATTCTGAGGGAAATAATTTCCACTTGGCACAATCGATGTTTACCAAGGCAAAGCAGATGTCGGAATTGCATAAGAACTTGGTTTATTTTTGGTTGCATGAGGGAAAGTTGGTTGTGTTGGCATTTAAAGACAAGCAATTTTACTTGGGAAATTCATACGATGCAACGAACATTGCTGAAGTGATTTATTTTGTAACTGCCATTATGCAGGAGGCCAAATTTGATACGATGCCGTATTTTTTGGCTGCTGATGTTTCTGAAACGAAAGCAGATCAGTTGGGAATTGAATTTGAAAGATTTGGCATTGATTTGCAATTGGTAAATAGCAAAATGCCTTATACTTCAGCGAATGAAATTCCTGAAATGCATATTGCAACAAACTTATTGATTATTTCTTCATGCGCGTTACCGGAGGAATTTTAAAGGGCTGGGTAATACCCACCAAATTTGCTTCACATGTAAGGCCTTCTACCGACAGAATGAGGGAGAGTTTATTTAACTCTTTGGTTCATCAATTTGGTATAGAGGGAAAATTGGTCTTGGATATATTTTCTGGGTCTGGAATTATTGCTGCTGAGTTTTTAAGTAGGGAAGCCAGTATGGTTACTTCCATTGATTTGGATGGAAAAAACATATTGCAGCAAAAGGCGATGCAAAAGGAGCGGGAGCTCAATCATTGGGAAATTATAAAGCAGAATATTTACAAATATGAGCCTAAGAATGGGCAACAATTTGATATCATTTTTGCAGATCCGCCTTACGATATTCCCAACATTCAGCAATTTCCTAAAATGTTTTCAGAATGGTTGGCCGATGATGGAATCATTATTTTGGAACATAAGCCTCAGTTGCAGTTTCATGAAGAGCATCTATTAAAAAAAGAATACGGTAGTACAACTTGTACTATATTCGCTAAACAATAATAATATGACAAACGAAAAAATTGCAGTTTTTCCTGGCACATTCGACCCAATTACCAAGGGTCATGTAGATATTGTTGACCGTGGGTCGTTGATTTTTGATAAAATTATTATTGCCATTGGGGTTAATACAAAAAAAACAACTTTGTATACGTTAGAAAAGAGAATTACTTGGATAAAGGAAACCTTTGCGCACAATTCAAAAGTGGAAGTTGATTTTTACGAAGGGTTAACAGTTGATTATTGCAAGAAAGTTGGAGCTAATTTTTTATTGAGAGGACTTCGTAATGGGAGTGATTTCGATTATGAATCGCATATTGCACAGTTAAACAAAGCATTAAATGAAGACATAGAAACCGTCTTTATATTGAGTTCGCCGGAGCTAAGCTATATCAGTAGTACGTTGGTAAGAGATTTAATTATACACAATGGCAACTACAGGCCATTTTTGCCTGAGGCAGTTCAGGTAAATCTTTAAGAAGGATCGATTTGTGCCAGTGCTTTGTTCACGATGTCGCGCACACTGTTGTAAGATTGAAAATCTGTTGATCTAAACCAATCTAGATTTTCGAATTTCACTTCAGAAATACCTTCTTCAGCTTGCGGCTTAAGATTATTTTTACCGTTGCTGTTCATGATATACCAATGTGTAACTTTCATCAAAACAACATCATCTTCAAAATAGGCGTGATAAGTTTCACCAATTTTGTTGCTTATATTAATCATATTGATACCTGTTTCTTCCATTACTTCTCTTAGGGCTGCTGCGCGTTGATCTTCGTGCTTTTCAATTTTTCCTTTAGGAAGATCCCATAATTCGTTTCTTTTGATGGTGAGTAATTGGTTCTCTTTATTAAAAACCAAACCACCAGCGGCTTGAATAAGGGTGTAATTATCTGAAAACTCTTTAAAAGTTTCAGAGGGATCAGATGCAATTAATCCGAATGTCATTACCTTACCGCTTGATGCGCTGGAGGTAAGAATTTTAAAACTAGTTAGCAATTCATCATCTCCAATAAAGTACAAATTAGGAATGCCCTTCAATGCACTTGGAGAATCTGTTATGATAATTGCACCTTCATTAAAATAAATTTTGTAGGTTTGTGGCTCCATGTCTCAACAAAGTGCAAAATTAGCAAAATTTCTTCTTGAAATAAAGGCAATTAAATTATCGCCGAAAGAACCATTTACTTGGACGTCTGGAATCAAGAGTCCAATCTATTGCGACAACCGCATGGTTTTGTCATTTCCAGAGGTAAGAAGTTTTGTTGCTGACGCTCTTGCGGAGTTGATAAAGACGGAGTTTTCAGGGGTTAACAGCGTTGCTGGAATTGCTACTGCGGGAATAGCACATGGTGCTTTATGCGCTGATAGAATGGGAATTTCTTATTGTTATGTTCGACCAGAGCCCAAAAAACACGGATTAAAAAATCAGGTTGAGGGACATTTGGCGGTCGGAGACAAGGTAGTATTGGTGGAAGATTTGATTTCTACGGGCAAAAGTTCGATGCAAGCAGTTGAT
>Ga0214923_10000408_pt1 | contig 66176 bp, 64 predicted proteins | sample LL1510_MetaG_FD_177993 | JGI IMG/M metagenome (GOLD analysis project Ga0214923, IMG submission 177993) | Freshwater microbial communities from Lake Lanier, Atlanta, Georgia, United States - LL-1510 | ecosystem: Environmental > Aquatic > Freshwater > Lake | place: USA: Georgia | collected...
AAGGTATGTTTTGATTCATAACCAAAGCACACCAATCCCAGTTAAATTGTGGGTTTTCTATAACATCTTGAAAAGTAATATTTTCATTTTTAGAAATTGCGCTATGATTCCATTCTATTTCTGGGTGATCTATAATATACTTGAACCAAGACATTCTATGAACTAAAGATAAATAAAGTTTTTTCTCGATTCGTTTTAATGGAAAAACTTGCATCTTATATACGAAACCACAGGCCTGATGACATGAAACTTGAATATGATCGCATGATTCGTCTATCTCTCAATTGGTTGGATACGCATCGCATTAGAGAGAAATCGGTATTTCTTGCACAAGAAGGAAAGGAATACACTGCCATGCTAAATTTCTTGGAAGAACGACTTGGTTTTCGTCCAGAATTTGAAACAGAACTCTTCAAATTAATTATCAATACATAATAAATGGCAAGTATTTCGTTTCGAGGGAAATTGACATTTGGGTTTGACAAACAAGAAGATGTAGATAAATTTGTTCAACATTTTCATGTTGGAAAAGAGGGTAGCAAATCTGATTGGCCTGAAGACTATGAACTTGGAGATTATCCGTTTGATACTTTTAAAATTACAGATTTGAAAACGTCTGGTATGGAAATTGAATTGAGTTTTGATTTTACAAGTGAAAATGTTGGCGGCATGCCTCGTGAGAGATTTGTTGAAGCGATAAAGGAAGATTTTGATAGTTTGGCAGGTATTGATACTCCCGAATGGTACATTACACGTGCAGTAGCAACGCCGTCTCAGGAGGGAGCGCGAAGACGACGACGCAGAACAACACGAAAGCGCAAGACGGCAAGTAGAAAAACTCGTCGTCGTTAATTTTTTAAACAGTCAAACAATTTCGAATACCAGTAACGAGATTTCCGGGCCTTGTTCAATTCTTCTTCAAATCGTTTATCGATAGTGAGATAGTCATCTTTTAAGCGAATTATGGAAGAAATCTTTTCCTTTATTGCTATAGATAAATCTTCTATGCGGTGTTTTTCATCTTGTGTAAGATTCATCTTTTCTGATAACTTGTGTCTTTCATTCATGTAATCCTTGAGTTCATTGACTCGTAGCATTTCCCGATTGGCAATTTTTTTGACTTCAGAAAACACGTTGATATTGTATAGATTTGGATACCTATATCGTATCTTTTCGGGAAGAATAAATTGGTTCGTCTCTTTTATGTCACGAACTTCCTTTTCAGTCTCTTCTATAATTTGCGGAAGTTTGTTTTCTTCACCCTCTAAAAAAAGAACCTTTCCAGAAGAAAATTCAATACGAGATTGAAGTTTATCAAACTTGTATGCAGCAGTTCGATGTGCTTCGGCTCTTGCATCAAGTTTCAGATAATTAATGAGAGCAAGCAAAAAGGCGTTAAATCCGTTCAAAGAAGACACAATTGTTGGTCCATAACTTGCATTCTGCAAAACAAGACTTAAAATTGTACAAATTGCTGTAATCATGATTGCTGGAAGCATAAGAAAGTTTAATCTTTGTTCACACACTGTTTTTGATTCTGTATATAATAATTTTTGACCCTTGAGATACATGGCAATAATGTCAAGAATAGCAGAAAAATTATGTTTCTCTATAAAATACGTGTCTTGAACTTGTTGATTGACAAATTTAAATCCATATACGCTGCGAGCAACAGACTCTTCAATCGAAGATTCGACAGCACTCCCTTCTTCTGGTGGAGTTTGTATTTTTATTTCTATCTCTTCTCCCATATTAATTTACTATATATTAATACAAATGTTGGACAAATCCATGCCAAAAGGATTGTCGTCAGGAGGAGGGACGGTAAAAATTTCTTCTACTCTTTCGTGCACTGCTAGTCCCACGAAAAACTGGAAGAGTTCAAGTGTAAAGAATGAAACGTATGATAAGTCTGAAAAAATGTCGTCGTCGTCTGAAATTAGCAAGTCTTCGTCAAGTAGTAGTAGTTTTCCCATCAACGATAGTATGTCATGTCTTTTTTAGACTTGCCCTGCGACGAATAGTTACCTTTAATTTTTGTTTGAAAGTAGTTCGCCCCCCTCCTGCAACTGGAATCATTTTTGTTGGTCCGGTATTTGCTAATCCAGAAAGTCCCAAAAGACGTTTTTCCAACAGGGTATTATATTGACCCAATTCTGGGTGTTCTAGTTTTTCATGATAAATATTGCGTCGGGTATTGCCCTCAATAAATGCCCCCTTTTCCAACTCGTTTAATGTATCAACGGGAGGACTATAAATTACAGAATCATTTTTATCAAGATTTATCAAACTAGGCAGGTAAAAAGTTACTAATGATTTAAAATTGGCAATATCATCACTTGTAAAGGGTTGATTATTCCATGCTTTTAACAAAAGGTTTTGCAATTCTTCCTTTTCGTATACAGAAATATCTAAAATATCATTTACTACTAGTCGTTGTACTGAATCTGCATTGGCATCTACAAGAGTAGTTATGTTTTGATCCTTTACTTCTTGATAGTTTATGTAATCGTTTACATATTTTTTTGTCGAAAGTTGTCTTGATACTTCTTCTTCGTGTATCAACACTGCTTCATCAGGGAGTTTTGCGGTAATATAGTAATTTAATATATGTAGTGCTTGTATTGCATAAAACTTAAAAAGGAGACCCAATTCAATAAGAGCATTCTGGTAGACAATCGCCGCCTGACCCCCCGTTTGCGATCCTAGTATTGTTATTTTAGAACCTAATGTAATTTTATTTTTTCGAAATTCAAAAATCGGTTCTACAATTTCATTTAAACCATACTCGAGATAATTCGGTCCTCCTGCCACAAGTCCGTAAGTAGCAATATAAGACGCGCGATGAATACCAAAATTATAAATGTCAAAAATTTCAACGTGTTCGTTTATTGAAGAATCTGCCTGCTTTAAAAACGGTATATTCGGTTCTCTATTTGTAAATATGTTATTAATACCATTTATTAATTCGTTATCGACAAATCCAAACAGGTCTTCAAATTTTGTCTTATCAAACAATTGCATGTATGGATAAATTTTATTACGGATAGGTTTCATTATCTCCATAAACCTTTCTGAACTGTCGATAAAAACCCGATAGTCTGCATCTGTTCTATCAACCCATGAAGGAATAACAGGAATTTCTTCTGCCGCCGGGAAATGTATGATTAATAATTCGTATACCTTTTGATAGTAAAGTGCCTTTTTATTAATTATTCTTAACACGATATCTTTTACTACTGGCAAAACTGCAGGAAACCCTTCCAAGAAGGAAACTACACGGTCTCTGGCCGATGTAAGTTCGGTAAAAAAACTAACAACATTCGACCTTGCATTGAAATAGTAATCTGCCGTTTTCTTACACGATTCAAAAAGAGTCTTTGCAGTAGATTTGAGTTCATTCGACACTATTTGTTCTGGTGTCAACCCTGCTTTTGGATTTATAAAAAATAGAGCAGTGTTTCGATTAGAAGTGAATATAGAAAGTTTAAAATATCCAGATAAAGCGGCCCGTATTGCTGATAGTTTATCAACTGTGATAAACACGTCTATTTTTCCGCCAGACATGTTTACTTGCTCTGCATCACCAAGCGTTTTCAAATCTAAAAGAATTCTGTTTAATATATCCACTTGTCTAACTAGTTGAATTTCATTTTTTTTAAGACCCGAGCATGTTTTTATCAATAAATCTCCAAATTTTTTAGGAATGACTTTTTCACGATAATTTGCATTTTTGGTACAACCCTTGTTCAAATTATCCAAAATATTGTTGAGACTTGGTCCTGCAGTTACGTTCATTTTTTCGCCTTGTGCATTTATATAAAATGCAAACTCGTCTTTAGAACCAGTAACAACTTGCATAGTTACACCTTGGACTCCCGATAAATAATTTCTTATTACATGATTTTCACCCTCCCCGTTTATATTCGTTACACCTGGTCTAGATGAAACCCCATTTGATGAATCCAAAAGTGTACCGACTGTTCTTCTATGACCTTTTGGATCTAAGATTTCATGCATCCATGGACTGGCGTCGCATGTAAACGTGTTCAGTCCTAATACTTCTGCAAGATTACGATATACCAATTTAATGTTATCTGTCCCAGTTATTGAACATACTCTTCTTTCTTGAATTTCATTTACTGTTGTTTTTCCCGGAACAAATTTCAAAACACTAAAATCAGAATTTGCACGTATACCAAAAAACTGAGCAATCTCTTGATTGTCAAAACAATACCTAAAAAAAAGATCCTCTATTCCAGTAAATCCTATCGGAGGATTCGGTGAACCATATATTTTTTCTCCAACATATGAGCGCAATAATTTACCATCGCCAACATCCAATGCCTGTATTTGTTGTCGTATGTTCTCATTGACTCCTCTTGAAAGTTTTGATGCTGCATCGTGTAGTATATCAACAAACCCTAATAATTTCATTACCTCTTCACGTGATCCGGTTGACATAGTTATTTTAAATACAGAAATATTAGTTCAAAACGAAAAATGAAAAGATATTACAGCATACTCTTATAAGAATACAATGTCGTCGACCATCACAGGCATTCAGTTTGGTATTACTTCCCCAGATGAAATTCGTCGTCGTTCTGTTGTGGAAGTAGTAACTGACAAGACGCATCAAGGGAGCAATCCTGTTGAAGGTGGAATTTTCGATAGTCGCCTCGGTGTTATTGAAAGTGGAAAGATTTGTCCAACATGTAAACACACAAACTTGCAGTGTCAAGGACACTTTGGACACATTACTTTAACCCGCCCCGTATATCTCTATCAATTTCTAGACTATCTTATCAAGACACTCAATTGTGTTTGTTTGAATTGTTCGGGACTTATTGTAGTAAATGATGGAAATGAAGACGAATACTTGACATCGGAACTACGAGGAATGGATCGTCTCGCAAAAATTCGTCAAGATACTGTAAGTTTTATTTCAAAACTCAAGAAGGATATTGTTTGTCCCAAGTGTGGTTCAGAACTCATGAAGAAGATTGAGAAGCGTCAGGGAACGGTTTGTACATTGCAGGGTGTTCGTAAAGATAGTGATGACCCTGTAATTCTTCCGTCAGAACTTGTTTTGCGATGTCTCGAACGACTTGCAGATAAAGATATTCGAATTCTAGGATTTGACCCACAGTATTCGCACCCTGCGTGGATGGTGTGTACAGTTCTTGCAGTACCACCGTTGACTGTACGACCCCCTGTGGTTATGGACGACAATCAGCGGATGGATGATGACTTGTCGCATAAATTGATTGATATTGTTCGCAGTAATCAAAAACTTCGTGATCAAATTGACAAGGGTCAGTCTCGGGATTACATTGAACAGCATACGGCGCTTCTCGAGTTCCACGTTGCTACATATGTAGACAATGACATTAAAGGCATGCCGCCAGCAGCACAGCGATCGGGTCGCCCACTAAAGACTCTAAAGTCTCGTTTGGGTGCCAAGACGGGTCGTGTACGCGGAAACCTCATGGGTAAGCGAGTAGACTTTTCAGCGCGCTCTGTCATTACTCCGGATGCTAATATTGATGTAGACGAACTTGGTGTCCCTGAAGAGATTGCACGAAACTTGACAAAACCCGAAACGGTTACTTCATACAATCGCGATCGTTTAATGATGTATGTTCGCAACGGAGCAAAATATCCAGGAGCAAAGTCGGTATACCTCAAGGAGGAAAAGAAGACGATATCCTTGCGCTATGTAAATCCAGACATGATTGAATTGCGCGAAGGTGATATTGTTCATCGTCACATGATTGATGGTGATCGTGTTCTCTTTAATCGTCAACCTTCGTTACACAAGGGTTCAATGGAGTGCCACCGAGTCAAGGTGCTTCCGTATTCCACGTTTCGACTAAATGTCAGTGCAACAAAACCATACAATGCCGATTTTGACGGTGATGAGATGAATCTTCATCTACCCCAAAGTATTGCTGCCGAGACAGAATTAGAACGTCTTGCAAGCGTACTTCGACTCATCATTAGTCCTCGCGAGAATGCACCAATTATTCAAATGGTCCAAGATACATTGACGGGCGCATTTCGTATTTCAAACCCAAAAATAAGCATTCCAGAGCATGTTGCAATGAATCTCGTAAGTCGTCTGAAGCGCTCAGTGGGTTCGTTTGAACGGAAAAATGGTAATCATACGGGTATGGATGTTATTTCAACCGTGTTTCCTCTGATGAATTTTGATGAGCGCGTAACCATCAAGAATGGAAAACTCGTCAAGGGTCTTCTCAAGAAGGGTGCATTCAATACACCGTCGCAGGGTGTTCTTCATGTCTTGTATAACGACTTTGGTCCGGAGAGATGTGGACAATTTATCAATGAGGTCCAAAGCATTGTCACAAAATTTAACATGTTTACTGGATTTTCTACAGGGTCTTCTGATTTGATAAGTAACATTGAGACGGCAGAGTTTGTAGCAGAAACGCTTGCAGAAGGTCGTCGTCGAGTACAAGAAATTATCACAGATGTTCACGCAGGTCGGTTTGTAAATATTTCGGGTCGAACTGATGGCGACGAACTTGAAAATCAAATTAACAATACTCTAAAGGATATTTCGGCAAAGATTTCTGCACGTGTGATGGAAAGTCTGCCAAAGGAGAATCGTCTCGTTCAAATGGTAGAAGCAGGTGCAAAGGGTTCCGATCTGAACATTACACAGATGATTGCTCTGTTGGGACAGCAAATTATTGATGGAAAGCGTGTCCAATTTACACTGCAAGATCGCACCCTGCCACATTTTACAAAGTTTGATGATGGTATTGAAGCGCGCGGATTCGTAGAAAGTTCCTTTGTACACGGTCTTCGTCCGGCAGAATTCTTCTTTCACGCCATGGGCGGTCGTGAAGGTCTGATTGACACTGCTGTAAAGACGAGTGATACAGGTTATATACAGCGCCGTATGATGAAGACGATGGAAGACATGCGAGTCACGTATGATTCAACTGTACGAAACAATCAGGGGCAAATTATTCAGTATCGTTACGGAGAAGATGGCATTGATGCCATTTGTGTCGAGTCGCAACCAATTGACCTTGCTCTCCTGACAATTGAAGAAATCTATCGCAGGTATGCTCTGAATCCAGAAGAATTGACACCCATCTTGGTGACGCCCGTCAGCGAAGCACCGGATTTAGTCGATCAAATTTTATCGGATCGCAACATGCTAGTCAATGACGTATTTAACTATGTAAACAAGGACTCCATATTGGCACCCGTTCATTTGAAGCGCCTTGTTAATCGCTACAAGAATGAATACTCTACGAAGACAGATCTTGTGCCGTCGTATGTAGTTGATGAACTTTCTAAACTCATCAAGGAACCTTACATGATTCACAATAGGGTATTTCACTGCTTGCTGAGATTCTATCTGGCGCCTCGCCGATGCATCGTTGAGTATAGATTCAGCAAGGAAATCTTTGACGAGATTCTTCGGGAGATACGATTCCGGTATATCAAAAGTCGTGTTCATCCTGGAGAAATGGTGGGTGCTCTGGCAGCACAGAGTATTGGTGAACCGACGACGCAATTGACGCTGAACTCTGTGGATTGGGACGAGGAAATTGTAATTTCAAAGAATGGAAACATACTAATTTCAAAAATTGGAGAATTTGTTGACAATATGATGAATATCGGTGCTCCTACAAAACTTGACAATGACCAATTGTATTTGGAACTACAAGACGGAAATGATTGGAAAGCATTGTCTTGCGATAAGAACGGACACATGGTATGGACAACTTTGGAAGCAATTACAAGTCATCCTGTTGTAAACGAAGATGGATCAGATACAATCCTTGAAGTCTATCTACAAAGCGGCAGGTGTGTGAAGGCAACCAAGGGTAAATCCTTCTTGACACTTGTAAATGGCGAATTGGTTGCTACAAACGGAAGCGACTTAGTTGTTGGAAGCGAACTTCCAATTTCCATTTCAACATCAATGTCTTCTCTGCCTGTAATTTCACATTTGAGTTTGCGAGATATTCTGTCTCCAAACGAATACATGTACGGAACAGACGTTCACCGTGCACTTGAAATTATGAAAACAGACAAGCACTGGTGGAGCAATCATCAAGGAAAAGACTTTACGCTTCCGTATACCCGCGGTGACTCTTTCAGAGATGCATTTGTAAACGGTAAAAACAAGCATAAAATAATTTCTGGATTTGTATATCCAAAACACCAATCGTGCGAACCATCGCAGATTCCAGATACAATTCAATTAACAAATGAATTTGGATTCTTCGTGGGCGCATATATTGCAGAGGGGTCATCAAATCGTAACCAAGTTAATATCACAAACAATAACATTGACTACCTGAACCGAATTCGCAATTTGATGGATTCTTTGGAAATCGGAACTCATGTAGTCAATACACAAAAGATTATTGAGAAAACTGGAATCAGCGGAAGAAGTCAGAGTTTAATTATTCATTCAACAGTATTAGCAGGTGTTATGTCAAGATTGTTTGGTCGTCGTTCATACGATAAGACATTCCCCGATTGGTGTTTACAAGCACCTGCTGTCTTTCAGCAGGGATTGATTGATGGATATATTAGTGGAGATGGATGTGTACACACAGACGGAAGCATTACATTCACAAGTGTATCTAAAGAATTGATTGAACGCATGAACTTATTGTTTGCTGGTCACGGGATATTTACACGGGTAACCTCTCGTATTCCTGAAAACACTAAATTCCAAACTGTCCACGAATACTATACTTCTACCATTCCTCAGTACTTTGCGCAGATATTTGCTTCAAAGTTTACCCTGTCAGTGCCACATAAACAGGAACGACTTGTTGTTCGCAACCGATCATTCAAACGAACAATTATTAACGATGTTGTTCTTGACAAAGTATTGTCAATCAAAGAAGTTTGTCCAATCAAAGGACGCGTATATGACTTGACGGTTCAGGGAACACGTAACTTTACAACAAAAACACTAATAAATATGCGAGATACTTTCCATTCAGCTGGAACCGTAAAGGCAGGTGCTACTCAAGGTGTTCCTCGTATTCAAGAACTCTTGTCTGTTTCTCGCAATCCCAAGAATCCTCTAAACTATGTATATTTGAATCCAACGATTGCAGAAAATGAAGACCAAGCAATCATGATGATGCGCGAGATTCAAAAGACGACTCTGCGAGACATTACTCGAAGTGTTCGCATGTATTATGATCCATATCCTCTTTCTCCAGAAAACACTGTAGTCCAAGAAGATCGTGAAATCCTGGAGACATATCAAGCATTCTCTGTTGGAAAGGACGCGTGTGCTTCGAATTGGATTATTCGTCTAGATTTCGACAAGGTTGAAATGGCATCGCGTAATATTCTAGACATGGTTGCAATTCAAGATGCAATTGGAAATTCGGGGATTCCCATCTTCTCCTGTGTATACACGGACACGAATGCAGAGAAACTCATGATGAGAATTACATTTAATCCAGGAGTCATTAAAAATCTACTAAGTCTGAGATTTCTGGAAGACAAACTCTTGGATGTTGTAATTGGGGGAGTAGAAGGCGTAGGACGCGTGTATCGGCGCGAAGTCAAGAAGGAACTTGTGTGGGATGAAAATACACACGGGTATGCTTGTCGCAAGCAATATGTCCTCGATGTCGAAGGTACAAATCTATATGGTCTATTGAGTTTCCATGACGTCGATAGCACCAGAACATTTAGCAATGACATTCATGAAGTTCTTGACGTCTTTGGAATTGAGGCAGCGCGTCAAGCAATCTACGATGAGTTCTCCGAGGTGTTTGCTGCTGCATACGTAAATTATCATCACATGTCGGTTCTCCTGGATTCCATGACATATCAAGGTCGTCTAGTCAGTGTAGATCGATTTGGTATGAGTAAGCATGACAATGGAGTTCTTGCAAAGTCTTCGTTTGAAGAGACGTCCAAGATTCTATTCAACGCAGCAGTGTCGGCAGAGTTTGATGCCATGAAGGGAATTTCTGCAAATATCATGTTTGGACAGAAACCGCCCTGTGGCACGGGTCTAGTTGAAGTATTATTAGACGAGACAAAACTGCCAGACGGCGAAGAACAGACGTACATTGACTATCGCGAACAGATCAAACTGCGAGTAGAAGAACGCAAAGCAGAACCGGAAGGAGAATGTAAGATTGAAGACATTACAATGTGGTAAACTGAGTCAAACTCCTAAATAACTTTCCTAGTGGAGGTAATTATATGTGTCAAAAACGGATGAACTTTTTTCATGATAATATCGTATCAAAAAAATGAGCGTACTTCCTATCCTCCTTTCTGCTTCTGCTATTCTATCCAATTGCGGTGGTCCAAATGACCTTGCAACAATTAATAATTATGGAATTGTTCCAGACACGCCGATTGCAGGGCAAAACATGACCCTGTGGATTGATTATACTCTAAAGCAGGATGTAACGGGAGGAATTGCTGTATATGAGGCAAATCTAAATGGAATTCCATATATTGAAACGAACAGTCTATGTACACAGACGGAATGTCCTATTGTAGCAGGGCAGCACAATGAAAGTTCAATAAGTACATTTCCAAACTTTGTAGGAAAACTAATGACAGTTATTAGTTGGGAAGATGAAAACAGTCTTCCCATTCTCTGCGTTCGAGCAGTATTTAAAAACTAGAATGTAATTAGTCAAAACGGATGACACGAGGTGCGTATTTTTCAATGGTACATCTAATCTAATCTGGTATAATTGCGATGGAAAAGATTCAGTACGGACAAGCTGTAACGTTTCTGGTGGAGAATGTTTTGGAAGATTTCAAAACAGAGAAGAGTCATGTAATGTATGTACAAACAAAGTGGCACGGGGATATTCTTCTAATGGGGCCTGACAAAGATAGTCTCGAAGTGCAGTTCTCTACATTGGACGAGCATCGGTATCATAGTATGCTGGTTCCCGACAATTTGTTATATGGAAATGTTCTCATTCTTGGAGGAGGCGACGGTCTCGCATTGCGAGACGTCTACAAGAATACATTTGGAAAGTATGTCAACCGAGCAGTTGTCGTTGATTATGACGAAGAATTCGTTGAAAGATTTGGAAAAAGTTACGAACGAAACAAGGGGTCCTTGACAGATCCAAGAACTGTTATTGTACACATGGATGCTCTTGATTTCGTGAATTCATGTGATGAGAAGTTTGATACCGTAATTGTAGATCTTCCAGATCCAGATTCTGCAGAATTGCAGAAACTTTACTTGAATATTGTTTCCAGTATTTCAAAGGTAATGAAAGAAGCATCCAGATTCCTATGCCACGTAGGTCCCGTGTCGCTCTGTGAAAAACATCCAAATTGGAAATTTATCGCAGAGTTTTCAAACAGAATAAAGCAAATTACTGATTCACCGCCCGGTCTATCTACGGCATACATTCCAAGTTATTGTCACGAGTGGGGAGTAATTCAATTTACAAAAAATCTTGCCGTGTATGCATACGGAGATCCTGAAATTGTTAATATTTATCGGCGTCTCGTGTAACGAGAAGATCTCCGACGTTTGATAGTTTTGCCGCGACGCCGACCGGCAACCTGTTGTTGTTGAAAAGAGGGCGGAGGCGCCTGCTGAGGAAGAACAGAAGAAACTAATCTTTTTGTTGTGTCTACAGCACTGCTCCAGAGTCCGGTGAGTGTTTCCATGATTCCAGAAGGTTGGTTCATTGCTATTATATATATAGAAATAGTAATGGACACCCGGTTTTGGGGACCTTCGGGTTGGCAACTTTTGCACTTGATTGCTCAAGGATACCCAGACAACGCAGATGGCAAAACAAGAAGGCGCTACGAACTATTTTTCAATGCAATGAAAGACATTCTCCCGTGTAAATTTTGCCGAGAAAGCACGTCTAATTTCATGGCACAAAAAGAATATGCTCTTCATCCGGCAATGACATCAAAAAAAGACTTGACTTTTTGGTTGTACAGTCTTCACAACCGAGTCAATAAAAAATTACGAGATCAGTGTGCTGAAGATCCACGCGTCATTTGTCCTCCTCCCGATCCTACATACGAAGAAGTTTTTAAAGTATACGACGGTCTTTTACAGGTGAAACCAACCATTCCTCCCGGAATGGACTTTCTGTATTGTATTGTTTACAATTATCCTAAAAAGAAGGAAGACATAACAAGCGATAAAATACGCGCCTATTTTGAATTCTTTATGAACATATATGACGTGTATCCTTATAAAAAATTACGGAGAGTCATTCAAGATTTTATTGATTCGCATATAGTCTATGATGCTCTACAGTCGCGCACGGCATTCATGTCTTGGTTTCAAAACATGATGAAGGCAGTTGCACAAGAAACGGGTAATGTAAAGATTTTACCCTCTTGGAATAAAATTTCTTATTACGCATCAGGATGCAATAAGAAATCCTATCGTGGAAAGACGTGTCGAAATGGTCGCAGGGTTCGTAATCATCGAAAAACATTCAAAGTTACTCATTCAAGGTTAGTCACGTATCCGGTTCCCATGCCGGCAAATAACGAATAATGGAATACGATTCATATTCTCCTTCTAATATGGGGATTGAATGTTTCAAATACGTGCCTCTCGGAATTGTAGTGCATGCTTGTTTTAAATGAGGATTGCGCAGTGCCAAGACTTCAAAATAATGAACCAAATTTTCATATGTATCGACTACATCCTTTATTCGTGAATATTCTTGTCCTTGGTCATCCCATAACGTATTTTCAATAACCCACATTCTTGATTATATAACACCATATTTCGTTAAAGCATCTTTGCACGCAAGTTGTTCTGCCTGTTTTTTTGTTCCAGACTTTCCTTGACCAAGAACTTCTCCTTGAGAATTCACAACACCCATGGTAAAAACCCCCTGTGATTCCGAAAGCATTTTATAAGTAGGAGTAAATCCGAATTTTTGTTGGCAGAATTTTTGCATTCTATCCTTGTAGTTATCGTCTTCTCGCAAAAGAAGGGGAATGTCAAGATGATTTTCAATAAGAGACACTACAAAATCATTTACTATTGAAAAGTTATATCCACAGTCAATCCAAAGCGCCGCAATAAATGCCTCTAGAACATCTCCTAACTTTTCAATATTTTGACGTCCGTGATCTGGTTTCATTTCTTCAACATGCCGACTAATTACAAAATATTTATCAAGTCCAAGTTTATCTCGTGCCAGCATTCCAAGTGTCTTGTTGCGCACAATGAGTTTTTTTGTATTGGTCAAAAAACCAGGTAATTGTTCTGGAAACCGTTCGCACAAGTAGTTGGATACAACTGCGCCCAGTAAGGAATCTCCACGAAATTCAAGTTGCTCGTAGGATTCCTCTTGAAGATCCATAACTCCTGGAGGACATTTTGCAAGAATGGCAGGTTCGCCCGTCAAGGTTGTGTACTCGGACCGGCGAACATATGTAGAATGGATCATTGCCCTCTGGAATATAGAAATGTCCTTTACGCTATAGTTCAACAACCCATGCGATCGCAAGATGCTTTCAATATCTTCTGATCGCAGGGGTCTGTTCTTGTAATTGTACGGCGAATACTCCATAATTATACAATGTATAATAATTGTAAATCATTCTTTTTCCAAACATTATATAATTCATGGACCTATTAAACAAGATTATTAAAAGGATAAACTGGAAATGGGGAAGTTTTTCGCTTCTGCCTATATTTTTTGGAGCACTACTATCCATTATTGACATTGCAATGATGGGTCTTGCAAAAATGGTAAAAATAGGAAGTTTGTCTTGGAATGTTGGCATACCAGTTGCCATTGCAATCTATGCTCTCGAACCAATTGTTTTCTTAAAGGCACTTGACTACGAAGGCATAGCAGTCACAAATCTAATATGGAATTTAATCAGTAATATTGTAGTAACGGTGCAGGGTGTCATTATTTTTGGCGAAAAGATTCGAAATATTCGTTGGGTAGCAACTGGCATGAGTTTAGTTGCTCTGGCGCTATTTGCATACACTGACAACTAATTTAAATATTTTTCTCGTATAACTACCAATAACGCTGACGAAATTAATCGTATCACTCGCAAATGTTCGTTCCCGGATACATCTTTGGAATTCCTGCTTGCCATCCGTTCGCCCGCACTATGCTGTGAAATGTAACAATATTCACGGCATACTTCAAGAACTTCATAAGAGTAATGTTGGATTTGACTGTGCTTCGTCGGACGAAATGAAGTTAGTCCGTTCTATTGGGGCAAGACCTACCGACATTATCTATGCTAACCCTTGCAAGTCAAGACGAGAATTAAGCATGGCAAAAATATACAAGATTGAAAACATGACGTTTGACAGTTTATACGAAGTTGAAAAAATCACAGAACAATACCCAGATGCAAAACCCATTTTACGAATTTTCGTTGACGACAAGGGAGGGTCACGAATTCCCTTGAACAAAAAATTTGGTTTACATATAGATCAAGCACACACCCTGCTACAGAGAGAACCAAGATATCATATACACGGTCTTGCCTTTCACGTAGGAAGTGATTGCAGGTCGTTGGATTCCTATAAATCTGCCTTTGAAACTGTGGAAAAATTTTTATCCATCTTTTCTCATTTTAAACATGTCTTTACTCCAGAAATTTTGGATATTGGTGGTGGATTCTCTGGAAATTCAAAAAATGATGTGTTTTTCAAAGACCAAATTGCGCCATTTATACGCGAAAAGATCAAAAAAATGCCATTTCAAAAAGTTATAGCAGAACCAGGTCGTTTTTTTGCAGAGGAAAGTTCAACTCTTCACGTTCCAGTAATTGGCAAAAAGATGCTACCAAATGGCGAACGATGCATAACTGTAGACGACTCTGTATATGGGATATTTTCCGGAGTTTTGTTTGACGGGTTTAAACCGCAATTCAAATGTATAACCCGTGTTCCATATACATGTATGAAGCAATTCACAATATTTGGACGAACTTGTGACTCTGCTGATAAAATTGCAGAGGGGGTTTGGTTGCCTGAAGAAATAAACGACAACGATATTCTTGAAGTGAAAAATATCGGCGCGTATTCATGGGTATCTTCTAGTGAATTCAATGGATTTCCCAAACCGTCTATATGTATGCTTTCTTAGTCTTGCGGACATGTCTTCCTCCACGTGCCGTCCTTTTCGTAAAGTATGAATACAAACCAAGCGCACTACCTGCCAACAGGGCATCGCCAATCATTGAACCGCCTTTTTTGTAATGTTTTCTTGTTCTATGATGACGACCGCCTTCCATGTTACATCCACACCCCCCTGTTTTCTTCATTATATATTACTCATATTCTTTTCTTTGCCAAGAAACTTTGTATATATGGATGACGATACAATTCTTCATCAGAAATGTCAATGATATCATAGTATTTTGGACGAATCCAGTTATGATACGCAGTCAATGCAAGTCTACTTGCCAATTCTTGACCATGTATATTATTTGCTATTTGATACCCTCGCCGGTTCCAACGGTTCCAGTACTTTTTGACTACAATACCAAACTCTTCTTCAAGCGCAGTCAAATACTTGTCCTTTTGTTCTACTACAATTATCTGACATAGAGGGCACGTTTCATAGTATTTTTCGCACTGCAAATTGTGCTCAGCATGCTTCTCGCGCACCTTTTCAATGTATTCTTCCGACATTTAACTTGCTTCAAAAATATCTCTACAAAATGTGGAAAAATGTAGGGTTCTGTATTTCTTATAATCTGGACGCAGTAAATCCTTTTTTAAAAGCATGCTCTCAATTTCAAAAAATAAACTCTTTATTTCGTCGTGATAAGTTGTACCGTCTACTCTTGTATATAACCAATCTTCAATCGTGTCCATCGTCTTTATCTTCTAAAGCCAAGACCCGTGTAAAAGCAAAGTCCTTTGACACCAGTTCCTTCCGCTTATTTTCTACGATAAATTTACAGCACTCTTCTGCATTTGGGTTTGTAGACTTTTTAAAATAATCTTGAATGTTTAATTGAAGATCCTTCATACTCATTGACCAAGGTTTGTTCCAAGATTCGGGACGCTGAATCTTGATAAAAGATCCATCGTCTTGAATTTCCAACTTTGAAATGCTTTGAAAATGAGTACGCTTCAAAATGTCAGACATTTCATTCTCAATAAACTTCTTGTCTTCACGCAACTTGTAGAGTTGCCTGTTGAGATCCTTGAGTTTATCGTCAATGCTGCGAAAATTGCGAACACACTTGATAAGGTCGCGCTGATCGATAGAAGTCGTTGCTGCCATTTTTGTATGATTGTTCAAAAGTCTCGAAATGAATAATCCGTTTTGAAGGAATAATGGACCCTGCCGAAGTAGAAAGTCTTCGCGTTGCCTACAATAAAGAACATCCGCACGAAAAACCCATTAAAAAGGGTCCCAATGTCTGGTCTGAAATAACAAGACGACTCAGGGATGCATGTGCGTCTGGAACGCCCGAATGTATAGTTCATGCACTGGTTCAAAAACCAAATGCACCCATGTCTTGGTCTGTAAATTCAGAAGAATGGTTGTCTTCTGACGACATTGACCAGTGTCAAAAGTATTACGAGAAAATAATACCCGATTATTATTATGTCGGAAGCGTTCCTATTGATTTTGACCTGCACAATGAAACTGGAAAATGTCTAGTATCTTCGCTGTGCTCCCTGTCTCTTTCTGAATTGTACAGAAAGGGATATAGAAAAATAGGCATTGTATTCAATACAGACCCCCATGATAAAGGTGGAGAACACTGGATTGCAGCATTTGTAGATGTGCGATCCGAACTTGAATACCCAAAAATGGTCTTTTTTGATTCATATGGACGAGAACCCGAAGAAGAAATTCAGAGACTTATGAAACGATGGAAGGAACAAATTGACGACATGAAAATATTCAAAAAACCAATGAAATTGGAGTACAATAAGATTCGTCATCAATACAAGAATGCACAATGTGGGATGTATTGTATTTATTTTTTACACTGTTGTCTATTTGATATTCCAATGGACAAGCAGGTTCCAGATGACATTATAATGATGATGCGACCCATGTTCTTTCAATATAAACTTCGTAAATAGATAATGGATACAAGAACACTCATTACATTAACATTCATAGGAGGCATACTGTTGGGGGGCATTGCTCTTGCGATTTATGCATCTCTAAAGTTATTCAACGTGCCACCAAGTGACTCGCAACTAACCAAAAATTTAAATGTATATTCAGACCTTATAAAACCTGCACCGATCGGGTGTCCAAATGAATTTACATTGTGCGACTATTACATGGCAGCAAGTGGTTCATCTATTCTTCCAAAAAATACTGTATACACATACGTTACAACAGAATCCCTGTCAAAAGTTGTCCGTGGAGGTGCTCGGTTGGTTGAATTGTTTGTTTACAGTGTGAACAAAATTCCAGTTGTTGGTCTGGCAAATAAAAAGACGGGTAAAATGACAACATATAACACTGTAAAGTTAGAAGACTGTTGCGTTATGTTGGCAAATACTATATTTTCTGCAGATGCGACAATTGGATACAAGAATCCATTCGTTCTTTCTTTAGTATTCCAAACAAACGACAATGCCTTTTTAAATCAATGTGCAGAAGTTCTCAAAACAACACTTCGCAAATTCATGTTGGATTCGTCGTATAGTTATCAACGCAAAAATCTTGCCTTGGAACCCATTTGTGATCTTATGGGAAAACTTATCATTGTAAGTGGCGAAAATATAAAGGGCAATGGCATGGATGAACTTGTCAACATGTCATGGTCGTCTTCCAATATGCGAAGACTTACGTATTCACAGGCATCGCAAACCTATGACATTGACGAACTCATTGAATACAATAAGAGAAATATCACTCTAGTTGTTCCCGACTTGGATACAACGACGTTTGAAAACAAAAACCCCGAAATTTGCTATTCATATGGATGTCAGTGGGTTGCAATGGCATATGGTAGTCTGGACAATGCAATGGAAGTTTATACTGGCAAGTTTTTGGAAAGTTCGTTTGCTGTGAAACCTGAAATACTGCGTTATAAACCGTTAACTTATGAAAAACCGAAACCGCAAGATCCAGCGCTAAGTTTCCAACCCAAGCGAATGACATCTCCAATGTTTGATTATACCATCGCAGGTGTAAAATAATGTTGAAAGAAATATAAATGGAAGGTGGCAAGCGCTCGGCCTGGATGAAACATGTAAAGGCAACAATGAAGGCACATCGGGGACTGCCTCTGAGTGCAGTTTTAAAGATGGCAAAGAAGACGTACAAGAAACACACTGGCGGAACGTATATGGAGAAAATGGGTCCCATGGGCGGCGCTCGGCATCGCGGAGGTCAGTTGTACGGATTTACTGGCGGTCCGTACACGGGTTCTGAGTTATCCGATGGTGCGGGTCGTTTCAAGTATCTCCCGGATGCGTCTTACCAAAACCCGGGGTCTGAACTCCTGCATGGTGGTGCAGACGTTCATCCTCTAGCGCCCGTTGCTAAGGGAGGTCAACCTGCGCAGGTTCCTTTTACTCCGGGCACGGAGACTGAAGGCGGTCGTCGTCGCCGCCGCACCACGCGTCGTCGTAAAACTCACAGACGTTATTAATATCAAAACGAATCCTTACTATAATTTTCATTAATACATCATTATAAAATGTTGAAACTTGGAGATCTATCCAAGGCTCCAGAGGTGACTACTAATTACAAGTTTCCTCTTGATCCCTTTCAGAAAATTGCCATCAAGAGCATTCAAGATGAAGAAAATGTCATGGTGACTGCAAAGACGGGAAGTGGAAAGACACTTGTTGCAGAGTATCAAATTGAGTATTCTCTTTCAAAAGGAAAGCGTGTCTTTTATACAACTCCTATTAAATCGCTTTCCAATCAAAAATTTCACGATCTCAAGGAAATTCACGGGTCTCGCGTAGGCATCATGACGGGCGATATCAAGTTTGCTCCCCAATCTGACATTGTCATTTTGACTACAGAGATTTTGCGAAATTTGCTCTTTAAAATGGGAACTTCAACAGAAAACATTGGAACGACGGCAATGTTGTCTCTTGAAAATGTCGATGCAGTTGTTTTTGATGAATTTCATTACATCATGGATCCAGAACGCGGAAAAGTGTGGGAAGAGACTCTCATTCTTCTGCCTGCGCACATTAAAGTTATCCTATTGTCTGCTACAATTGACAGTCCAGAATTGTTTGGTGAATGGTTGGCACGCCTCAAGGGACGAAATTTAATGCTCGTTTCTACCCAATATCGTGTCGTGCCACTCAAGCACGGAGTTTATTGTGGCGATACATTTGAAATTTTCATGGACAATTCAAATGTATTTTACAAGGATGCGTACAACAGATACTTGACTCATGAAAAGAATCAAAATGACAATAAACGCAAACAGGTTGACAAGGTTCAGTCTCGACGTGCTGGAGGTTACGAAGATCCCGTAGTTGCAAAGGAAAACACGGGCAAATCCTTTGTCTTTCAAATGAACAAGACAATCGAGAAACTTAAATCAAGTAATTTACTTCCCGCATTATTCTTTGTCTTTTCTCGTCGTCAGTGTGAAGAGTATGCTCTGAAGGTGGAGGATCATCTTTTAACGCACGAGGAGTCTGCGTCTGTTCGCCAGATTCTCGGGTTTCATCTTTCAAGGTACGGAACGGAACTGCAAACCACGAAACAATACCAAGTAATACTACAACTCCTACAGAAAGGTATAGCATATCATCACAGCGGTCTTCTTCCATTATTAAAAGAAATTGTAGAATTGTTATTTAGTAAAGGACTTGTTCGTATACTCTTTGCAACAGAAACGTTTGCCGTAGGAATCAACATGCCCACAAAGACGGTCGTGTTTACTAGTTTCCAAAAACACGACGACGAAGGTCTTCGTATGCTACGAACGGATGAATACATTCAAATGGCAGGACGAGCAGGACGACGCGGCAAGGATACAGAGGGAATTGTAATGTATCTGCCCGATAGAAGACCGGAAGCACTTGAAAATGTTCAAAAGATGGCAACTGGCAAGCAACAGTCACTCTGTAGTCGTCTTGATTTTCATTACGACTTTCTAATCAAAAGTCTACTTTTGAATCGTTCTTGGATTTCCATACAAGATTCTTCGTACTGGAACTGCCTACGAAAACTTGAAATTGAAGAAATTGAACAAGAAATAAAAAAGTTGTCTGTTCGTCCAGACATTCCCTTTGCAGATCTTGAAGAGCGAGACATGTACGAAGGATTGATGAAGACGACGACAAATGCCGCACGAAAGGATGCACAGAGAAAATTAGAACAGTGGAAGAATAAACGTCAAAGTCCGGTGTGGGACAATTATTGGAAGTCATACAAGAATTACAAGCAAAATGAAGTACTGGTAAACAAGATGAAACATGATATTGAAAAACAAATGTCTAACAAGAATTGCTTTCTGGATTATCTTGAAACAATGGGATTTGTAAAAGATGACAAACTTACATCCCTTGGGATTCTGGCAAGCGAAATTAATGAAGGACATCCTCTTCTCCTGTCAAAAATGTACCAAGACAGTCATTTGAATTCATTGACTCGTGAAGAACTCGTTTCCTATTTCGCGTGTTTCATTGAAGAAGACGAAGAACCGCCATTAAATGTAGTCCCCGCCATAAAAACGGCAATTAACAAGACGGAAGAACTTGCACGTGCGTTTGAGAAAATAGATGAAAAGAGTCCAGCAAGATATTGGAAAATTCACTCTTATTGGTCAGAAGTTGTATACAGATGGATGCATGGGGAAGAATTGCCTGTATTGTGTTCAGAATACGAAATCTACGAAGGAAACTTGACAAAGGCACTATTGAAAATTTCCAACATTGCAGATGAATACGTGAACATGGCAACCATTACGCGAGACTTTGAAACACTTGAAAAGTTGCGAGACATTCGCCAGAGTATTGTTCGCGGAATTGTTGTTCCAGATAGTCTCTACTTGCGAGTTTAATGTAAAACGGAAGCATTTCAATGTATACTTTTTTTACTTGAAAAATGAAAGTTGCGGGCGTTCTTGACGTCCTCTCCAAGACCAAATATGGCATGACTTCACGAGGTGTGCCCATGTACTTATTGACTCCTATAAATCAAGATTTACCCCAACTCATATGCGGTTGTTCCATCAAAAATCCAAAAAAGAACATTTTGGTTGTAGCAGAAAAGGTCAATGACGACAAGATTCCACGTGGCAACATTTTGCATTATCTTGGCGATTGCGGTATTCTTGAAGCAGAACTTCGTGCGATTGAATATGCATACACACCAAACTATTGGCCATCATCCCTACCAAAGGTTACATTGCCGTCTATGAATCGAAAAATATTGGACGTAGATACAGTGAATATAGACCCCGTTGGATGTCAAGACATTGACGACTGTATTTCCTTCTGGGATTATCATGTTGCCATTACAATTGCAGATGTTGGTGAATGGATACAATGCAATCCCTGGATGAAGGAAGCACTTCATATTGGACAAACATTGTATCGAGAGGGAAATTCTGTTCGCAAGTTGTTTCCTCACGAGCATGCCATGTCTCTTGTTCCAGATGAAAAAAGACTTGGTATTGCGTTGATATTTGAATTTATAGACAATACAATTATGAATTCTCGATTTGAAGAAATTGTCATTATTAACAAAAAAAGTTATACATATGAATCATGCAAGGAGTGGAAATATTCAAATAAATTGCAAAGGTTGGCATCACACTTGGCAAAACGAGAAAGTAACGATCCACACGAATGGATAGAGCAATTAATGATTTACTACAACAAAATGTTTGCTGCCTGCCTTTCTGATATGGGTATGGGTCTTTTGCGCGGTCACAGTGCCCCCGATATGGAAAAGGTGGAACACTATAGAAAAATTGGTCTTCCAGAATATCTGGGATATTCGAGTGCTCAATATTATCCTATATCTGCGGGCAGTCTTCATTGGAGTATGAGTGGAATATATTGTCATGCATCATCGCCAATTCGTAGGTTTGCGGATTGTATAAATCAACTTGCATACAAGTGTATTGATTTCGTCGATGACTGTAGCACGGAATTAAACAGGTTACAAAAATATTCCAAAAAATTTAAAAGAGACGTTACATTTGCAAGTCTCATGAATGAAGGAAAAAAGTTAACAGGTGTTATCGTTAGTTCGCGGCGAATTTGGTGTCCTGAATTGTCCTGTATGATTACATGTGAAAATTCAGGATATGCCAGTCAAGAAGTAAATTTGGAATACTTCTACGATCCTAACAAGGTTACTTGGAAGAAGCGAGTCATATTCACCGTTTCGGGCAAGAGTTGCACATCTTCTCTTTTACAGGGGCAATAACCTGCGTCGGTTTCATAATGTACAAGACCAAAAACAATGCTGCTAGTCCCGAGACAACATAGCACCAATTTTTCATTAGAAAAGCAGGAATGCTTGTAAAGAAGGAAACAATCTGTTGAGAAAGAGTCGGAGCAGGAGCAAACTGACCACCGCGCATATTACTTAATAATATCAATTAATTTTTCAACTGCCTTTGACTTCCACGAATTGATGATGCAAATTGCACGTTCATCATGAGTATTGTCGGGATCAATTGGCGTGTTCTTGTGTATTCCAAGACGCCTATATATTGTTTCAACATCGCGACTACATTTCTTGATAAATTCCAAAAGTTCCTCGGGCGTATATGCTTTACAATACATTTCTTGATAAGAAGACATTTTACAGTATGTATACAAATTACACAAAAATCCGTTTTGCAGAGATGTTTAAAAGCAATTGACGATAATATTTCAAAAATGAGCGGAGTAAAAACATTCGTTTCATACTGGCCTGCGGGGAATGTAAAGCGTGTAATTTTTGAAGACCTGACAGAGAAGAACTATTATGAAACTGGAGAAATTAAGAGTATACTTTCTAGTAATGGTCGTAAGGAAGTTTGGTGGAAAAATGGCAAGACTCGGTGTATTGAAAGTCCCACTGAAAAAAGTTACTTTAACGATACCGGATTGATGATTTGCCGATCGAAACCGCAGGAGAAGTTGGAGGAATGGTGGTATGATAATGGTAAACCGTCGTCCATTAAGAGAGAACACACATATGAAGCATGGTATCAAAATGGCAATTATGAAAGAATATATTATCCAGACAATACAAAAAAATACTATTGGAGTAACGGCAATCCGAAATTGTTAATTGAATCAGATTGTTCAGAAACATACTTTGATGAAAGCGGTCTACCAATAGAAGACCCGGTTTTAAAAAATAAAATAAAGTTTGGGGTGTATAAAGTAATACTCAGTGTAGAAGATTTCATTTCGGTCTTGAATTCGAAAATCGAAGAGTAGGTTGCATCATTTTACAGGTATGTGACTTGTATAAATATAGTATGGGAATTCCATTTTACTTTGTTTCACTAATTAAACGCCATAGGGGAGTTGTTTCTCGAGTTCGTGTAAAACTTGAACCCGATGTTCTTGCTATTGATTTTAATTGTTTGATTCATAATTACATTGACAATAAGAATCCAGTGAATTCTGTCATGGAGGCATTGAATACTATACTCTGCGAAACATGTAGTCCTCGAAAGTACATGTACATTGCAATGGATGGAACAGTTCCGTCTGCAAAAATTGTACAGCAGAGATATCGTAGATTTAAAAAAGGAGACGCTGATCCTGATTTTGATAGGCATCAAATTTCTCCTGGAACGCCGTATATGAAGGATTTGAAGAGTGCCATACAGTCAAAATTTCCAAATGTCATTCTATCCGATACCGCGGAACCGGGAGAAGGAGAACACAAGATTTTTGAATGGTTGCGAACTCTTGAAAAGGAACAACGTAGAAGTATCTGTATCTATGGTCTCGATGCTGATTTAATTTTATTATCCTTGGCGCAGTGTGATTTGGCGCTTCCTCGTTCTTTTTGGTTGCTTCGCGAAAATCAAACATTTAACCTAAATGACGAAACTCCGGGATTTTCAGTATTGAATGTCAGCAATCTTGAAGTGGGTATTCCTATTCGGCAATATATCATGTTATCCATCATGTGTCTAGGAAATGATTTTGTTCCCAATATTGGACTTTTTTCTCTCCGAGAAGGAGGTTATGACCGAATGCTACAATTGTATTCACAAGCAGGTAATCCAGATGTATTGACTGCGGAAGGTCGAAGACGTTTTTTTGAGACTGCTGCTCTACAAGAATTGCCGTATTATCTTGAGCATGTTCCCAAGCGCGCTCATATACCTGAACTTGCAGTAGTTGTTCCCGACGGGTCCTGGTTGGAACGCAGGTATAATTTACACATTCAAGATGGGATACAAAATGACCAAAAGGTAGTAGAATGTTATTGGAAAATAGTCCATTGGACGTATAGATATTTTACTGAAAACAAGGCACCTGATTGGAGTTTTTATTATAGTTATCCAGAAGCACCTCTGGTGTCGCAAATTGTAAAATATTCAGAACCAAAAATTGCTTGGTCTTCAAGTTCTCCCTGGACATTGACCAAACACTTGCAGTTTATATTGCCTAGGAAATCAATTCACCAAGCAAAAAAATTGTGCGTATTTCCTGATGAATTATACGATGAAGAAACCGATACAAGACACCCATGGATGCGAAAGTACAAGTGGGAAACAGAACCACGAATTAGTCTACCTACCGAAGACTTGACAAGCGTCCAAATTTTCCATTCTTGATAATGGAAAAAGGTTTGGTTGGTGCGACAATTTTTGGAATATTCGGTGTACTATTTAATACGCTTAAACTGTGTAAAATTGGAGACGTATTAATGTCCGAAAATTGTAGCAGGTCATCCCAGACAAATGTCCTTGTAGACCAGTAACTGTCTTCAATATTGTAAAGTTCCTTTAATTTTGGAGCATTTGAAATGGCTTGTAACGTCATGTTTCTCATCCAATCTGCTCGAATGTACACAAGATATTCTCTCCTTTTTGAGACGGCAGTGTTTTCTGGAAGTATTCTTTTTAATTCAGCAATGCCCTCTGTAAAAGAATAAATCTTCTTATGTATTCTGGTATTTACCGTATTGTGCGCACGAAAGACAAACTCTAGTAAATTTTTACGAGACGCATTCCAGTTTGGATTTCGCTTTACGTATCCCGAAAACATTTCTTCAAAGTGTTGTTGACACGACGGACACACCAATGTATCTTTGAAGAAGGAAAACCATTGTGATACAAGTTCTCGTTCATATACATTTGGATTGTCTGGATAACATGCAGAAATAGAATGTAGAGTCATCCAACCGAGTGGACCCCAGTATTTTGTCATTAAAAAATGATGAGGAAATTATCACGATAGAAGTCCTGCACCTACAGAATCGGCATATAGTGATCGTAAAACAGAGACGGGTACATTCTTCTTGTCTGGAGATATAATCTTCTTTTCAATCAACTTTTTCCGTATTGTTCCAATGTCTGCCTTCATGGCGTGCTGCTTTGCAGTTTTACGCGCCTTTTCAATACCGCGAATAGTCATTATTTTTACCGATTTCCTTGTGGGTGGCGCTTTGGATGGATTGTGTGTAGGTACTATTCTTGCCGTCTTGCGAAGAATGCCCTTTGGAAATGTTCTAGTTTGACGTCTTCTTTTTCCTCCCGTCTTTGGATTTCCGACGGATAGATTGGGATTATACGGCGGTACAGGATTCGTAATCGTATACTTGTCCATGCTCGGGTCCCTTCCTGCAAATGCGGGGTCTTCTTCCTTAATAATGGTTATTTGGGTACCTGGCGGCGGTGCCATTGACATACTATTATTTAATCAAAACGGAATAAAACTTACAGACAAGATGCTCGTTATAAGAACAGGATGGAAGCAGTGCGATCGTATTTCAAGCACGGCATTTCTCGTTTTTCCGAGGCGCAAATTGAACCGTTTGAAGACTTTCTTTACAACAAGATTCCATTGATTCTTCGTTCAACCCCGCCGATTGTGGTGTGGCATGAACAGGATGACGCAACAAAGAAATACAAGTACGAATTTCGCCTATCATTTGATAATGTTAGTTATATAAAACCCCGCATCCAAGAAGCAACGGGACGTCTAAAGACAATGCTTCCTTACGAAGCACGCATTCGTAATTTTACATATGCGTCTCAGATGTTTGCAGACATTATATTAACAGTACGATCGTATTACGGAGAAAATCTATCAAAGTTTAATGAAGAAACAAAAAAGTTTGAAGGCATATCTCTTGGTAGAATTCCAGTGATGCTGGGTTCTTCACTGTGTGTCTTGAAGGACTTTCCAATGTCTATGGAAGAACTTGGAGAGTGTCCACACGATCCTCTCGGTTACTTCATTATTCACGGAAGCGAAAGAACGATCTTGTCACAGGAAAAGATTGCAGACAATCGAATCATGACTTTCCTAACAAAAAAGACGACTACAAAGTACAGTCATTCTGTAGAAATGAAGAGTCTACACGAAAGTTTCACCCTGCCCCCCAAAAAGTTTGAAATGCGCATCTCTTCGAAGTTCAATGGTCTTGGATACCCAATTGTAGTCTGTTTGCCACGTTTTCGCGAAGACCTGCCACTAATGGTCTTCTTTCGTTGTATGGGAATACTCAAGGACAAGGAAGTATATAATTTGCTGCCAGAGTCAAGTGATTTCTTGGCAGCATCTTTTAAAGAATGTGCAGATTTGAACATCTTTACAGAAGAAGATGCAGTCGAGTATTTAACTCACTACTTGCAGTATCCCCCAAATACAGAGGATAAACGTTTTCACGTGCGAGAACTCTTGACGACGGAATTTCTACCACATGTTGATTTGGCGGGTGAAAAGAAGAAGAGCATTCATAATGTTCGGAAAGTAAAAACTATGGTGTCCATGCTTGAGCGTCTCATGAATGTTTATTATGGAAAACGACCGCAGGATGATCGCGATTCTTATCCAAACAAGAGAGTTGTTACTACGGGTGCTCTCTTGACACACTTGTTTCGTCAATTGTTTCAAAAGGTGTGTAAAGATATTCGGAGCAAGTTTGTTCACGAAATCAATAATGACAATTGGAAGAAGAGTAACAAACCGCTTGATGTGTTGGCAGTTTCCAATCTTTACAAGATTATCAAGGTGTCTTCTATCGAAGGCAAACTCAAACAAGCACTGGCAACTGGAAACTTTACTGTTCAGGGTCTAGGCACTTCAAACTCTACTTCGCTTTCCAATGCTACAAAATCGGGGGTTTCACAGGTATTGAATCGCATGTCGTACAATGCAACGCTTTCACACATTCGTCGTATTCAAACACCTGTTGAAAAATCTGGCAAGATCTTGGCACCTCGAAAACTTCACGGAACATCGTGGGGGTTTGTATGTCCTGTAGAAACGCCAGAAGGTCACTCGGTTGGTATTGTAAAGACAATGACTCTTTTGGCAACAATTTCAGGGCACGTTCCGTCCTTGGCAATCTTGAAAATTCTATATGAAATTCCAGAAATTACATGGTTGTCAGATATTTGGACAACAGGAAATGTAGTCATTCTTGTGAATGGTGCCGTAATTGGATACACGGATGACCCCCTTACCGTCCAAACAAAACTAAAAAATGCCAAGTACAGTGGTTCGCTTCATCCGCATACTTCCATTGCCTGGAACATTATGGAAAATCAAATTCTAATTGAGACGGATGCAGGTCGCTTGGTTCGTCCAGTATTTCGGGTCAAGGATGGCAAGATACTGGATTTTCCAAAGTCAGACAATTGGGACGATTGGGTCAAGACCTGTATTGAATACATTGATGCCAATGAATCCGAAGTTGTACAAATTGCCATGTTTCCAACCGAAATTGGAAAGCACCATACACACTGTGAAATTCATCCACACATGATTCTTGGTCACATGGCATCCATGATTCCTCTTTCAAATCACAATCAATCTCCTCGCAATGCATATCAATCTGCCATGGCAAAACAATCCATGTCCATGTATGTTTCCAATTTTACAAAACGTCTGGACAAGAATGCCTACCTGCTATGTTCTCCCGAACGTCCAATTGTTGAGACGCAAATTATGGATATTTTGAAAATGCATGAAATGCCATCTGGTTGCAATGCCATTGTGGCAATTGCATGTTATTCGGGGTACAACCAAGAGGATTCTGTAATTCTCAACCGAGGTAGTCTTCATCGTGGATTTATGCGAGGACTCTATTATACCCTGTATAAAGATGAAGAGCATCGCAACGTTGCATCTGGTCGCGAAGAGCGCTTTTCTCGTCCAAAGCAGGAGACTACTCGAGGTTATAAGAATAGTTCTTATTCTGCTATTCAGGAATCGGGAATTCCCATGAAAAATGCAGTCGTTCACGAAAATGATGTTCTCATTGGAAAGATTGTAAATGTCAAGAGCGATCCGCACGGTTATTTGTATCGTGATTTGTCCACAACACACAAGAATTCAGAACCTGCTCGTATTGACGGCATTTGGAAGGACAAGAATTCGGACGGATACCCGTTTGTTAAAGTGCGAGTTGTATCTGAGCGTATTCCGCAGATTGGAGACAAGTTTGCGTCACGTTCGGGTCAGAAGGGAACGTGTGGTATGATTCTTGACGAATGCGACATGCCATTTACCGCATCTGGTTTGCGTCCCGACATTATCATGAATCCACATGCAATTCCATCTCGCATGACAATTGCACAATTGTTGGAGACAATGTATGGACGCATTGGAACACGACTTGGAACTCTTGGCGATGGAACGCCGTATACACATCTCGGACTCCCTGAATTACGAGAGCACATGGTAAATCTTGGTCTTCATCCATATGGCAATGAAATCATGTACAATGGAATGACGGGCGAAATGATGGAAGTGGAAATCTTTATTGGAACCACACATTATCAGAGACTAAAGCACATGGTAATTGACAAGGCACATTCGCGTTCAAAGGGTCCAATTGTCTCTCTGACTCGTCAACCCTGCGAAGGTCGTTCACGAGACGGGGGGTTGCGCGTAGGAGAGATGGAACGAGATGTCTTTATTGCACACGGCATTTCGTCATTTGCCAAGGAACGTCTCATGGATGTGTCAGATCCATTCACTACAGGAACATGTAACAAGTGTGGAAGTCTTGCAGTCATGAATGAAAAGGATAAGATGTTTGAGTGCAGAAATTGCGGCAGCAAAACACAATTGGAATACAAGACAATTCCGTATGCAGTAAAATTGTGGTTGCAGGAACTTGAAGCAATGCACATTAGTCCTCGTTTAGTCGTCTAACAAATTTAGAACATTGTATTTACCTCGTGGTGTTTCAGGATCCCATGTTATCTTCATGATTTCTTCTCGTATGAGATCGCATTTTTGTTTACAACGCATCATTTCTGCCTTTTTCAGTTTCAAACGATACAACTCTATTTCCCTTCCACGAATATGCGGAAAATTAGAATCTTGACACATGAATTCGGGAAGTGCATTTCTATACGAAAATGTTCCTCCTCGCAGTGACCGGGGCAGGTCTGATGGAATGTATGAAAGTAAGTTACCTGTGAGATATGTATATTTCAAGTTTGGAGGAAAAACAGGAAGATCTTTTATCTTGTTATACGAAATATCAAGTATCGCCAGAGATTTCGGAAACGAAGGAACCTGTTTCAAGAGATTATTTGAAACATACAGGGATCGTAGACTGTTTGGAAGATCTGGAATTCTTTTTAATTTATTTGAACATAGACGTATATGTTCCAAGTTGTTGGGAAAGTATACTATTTCACTAATGTAGTTATTCTCGGCATAAAATTCTACTAGATTTTTTGGAAGATGATGAATGAATCGAATTTTATTCATAGACACATCAAGAATTTCAATTGAATCAGGAAGAAACAACCCTGTTAATTCATTTCCGTTTAGAAACAAAACTCGAACATTGTCAGGTATTGTAGGATGTGTTTGAAGATTCAAATTTCGTAGGTCGAGTGGAATACTATCATCATTGATCTCTTTCCAAATTCGCACAATTTCCGATGCGCTATTCATTATAAAACGGATTAACAATAATATACTGCTGTTATCCATATACGCAAAATGAGTCTTGAAATTGTTATTGGTCCCATGTTTTCTGGAAAGACGTCGTATGTATATTCTATTGTAAAACGATATAGTAGTATTGGTGTTTCCGTTGTTGTAATTAAACCAACAAATGACAAACGTTATTCCCTGCTACCAGAAGTCGTAAGTCACGATGGAGTTCGGTTCGAATGTGTCTTATCAATCAACCCTCTTATGGAACTCGATTTTGAAGTCACAGAGGCAAAGGTTATCATTATTGAAGAAGCACAGTTCTTTGACGATTTGGTGCCCTTTGTACGATCTATGGTTGACAATTTCAAAAAGATTGTAATCGTAGTTGGTCTAGACGGCGATTACAATCGCAAACCTTTTGGTACAATCCTGCAATGCATCCCCTTTGCAGACAAGGTTACAAAGTTAACTGCACTATGTTGTCGGTGTTCTGACGGAACACCTGCCATATTCTCTCATCGAAAAGTCCAAGACAGGGATCAGGTTCTTATTGGTGGGGCAGACAAGTATGAACCATTGTGCAGGGAATGTTATCTTGACCAAATCAAAATTAAAAAGTAAAATTAGTTTACATTGAAATCTTTCTTATTCAAGTTGCCATACCAGGATTCAAATATCAAACACGCATGCTGTCAAATCCAATTTAAAACTTTTTTTTAGTATTTTATGTGGTTTTTTATCATCTATTCATCCCTGTTATTATTGATAACAACATTCACAATATTTCCGATAGCATCGCAGACCGTTGTAGATTCGTATATCATCTTCGTAGTGCAAAGAAGAAAACCATTGCCGAAACCGTCTTTGAATTGGACGAACGGTAAGTTTTTCGTAAATTTCATCCAGAGCAGTCTGAATCACTTCATTAGACCTCTCAATCTCCAATGCTTTATCAATCAGTAACTTCATAAACGGATCCATTTAGACTCGTGTTCTACTTTTTAAGGTCGGGACTACTTTTTTTCTGTCTTCTTACGAATCTGTTTTAACGGTTTCGCCAGTATAAATTACAATTTTACCGTCGTCTCTTCGCATACGAAGACCTTCTATAAGTTCTCTAGGAACCATATTTAATTCTAATAATTTATCTCTGGTATAACTCTCTACATTGGAATATCGTTGTCCATCATGCCATTCAGTATATTCAATAGAATGAGAAGTAAAATTAAAGTTTTTTCCATTGTTAAACATTTCTTCTATATAGTAATAATCTTGTACAACAAATATTTCTTCATCTTTTTGAAATTTTAGAATAAATATTTTTGTACATGGTACATTTGTAAATGCTATAATTTCAGAATCTAAATTAAAAACACCCTGTATTTTTTCAATCAAGTATGTTGACAACAATTGACGAATTGTGAATTTTCCATCTATAACAGGTAGTTCTTTCCAAAAAAAATGTTCCATATGTAAGTTTGTTAAAAAACACCTAAATAATGTATAATCGTCAATGATATCGCATCATGAATAACTGCCCCCCAGTATGCAGAATAAAATGTAGTTTTGAATCCAAAAATCATTACAAGAATCAAAACAATCGACCGAAGAAATGTATTGATTAATGAATTGGATGTTGGATACAGGAGAATGTTTTTCATTATTCATGTAGAAGGTATTATTTGTGAAGGAATCAGAGTTGCTAGTACGGCGGGTCTTACTTTTCGTATGACTAGAACAAGCAGTAATAATACCATAAATCCTATAAAGACGTCTAAAATAATGCTAAATGATGAAGGAAACCCTGCAAAATACGATACAATTGGATTTGCATTGACTCCCTGACTGTATTCAACAAATCCGGGCGTGGTCATTTCAACATACCTGTCGTAATTCAAAGCATTCGTCTTCTTGTCCTCCAAGTAGTTTTTGAAGAATTGCAAATTGCCAGAAAGATTGTCCTTTATTTTTGACTGCTTGTCACGTATATTTGAAATCGAATCTGTATATCCCTTGAGTTTTTGTGTCTCATTTTCAAGCGACTGATATTGATTTCTGTATTCTTGAAGAACGGGTTGTAATTTCTCAGTTTGAAGTCTCTTCTTCTCCTGTTGTAACCAAGCGTCTCCATTTTTTAATGTATAATATCGAATACGAGCACCCTCAAATATTTCAGGTTCTGCATCTCGGTTACGAGCAGCATCTTGATAATATTTGAATGCTTTTGCTACTTCTGCTTCCGTCATTATTTAGAGACAACAGCAAAGTATATTGCTGCTGCTAACCCACCGGCAAGGGCCAAGACTGCAACAATAGATGTTACCGTAGAAGGTAGCACAAAACCGGCAACAAGGTAAATTAATAATACAACTGCCAATGTAAATGTCAAAATCTGTAGAGGTAACATTTTATTCTTGTATCCAGCAGTCTGTTTCTTTGCTTGAGTAATTTCGCTTTTTAATTTATCGGATTCTTCATATACGCCCGATATATTTCCTGTTAGATTGGTTGCTTCACGAATAACGTCGGATGCCTCTTTACGAAGTTTACCAGATGTTACTTCTGCTTGTGTAATTCGAATTTCGCCTCCGAGAGAATTGACGTCTCGTTGCAATCCTTGCTCTCTGGTTTCAACATCGCTTATAATTGCAGAGGGATCTTCATCATCTAGACGTTGAAATATATTGCCGTTGCTAGCAGATTCTTTAGTTGTAATCCATACGCGACTTGTTGCGGGATTTACAGTGACAGACTGGATCTTTCTTCCACTTGTGCTAATGTTTTTACACTGTGATGCAGAATCATATGGATACGAACATCGTTCAAGATTTCCATACGTCGAAGGATCCGTCGGAGTAGCATAAATTGCTTTATTATCAATAGATGTTGCAAGTGGAATCTTATTTTGTAACGCAGGAACTTCTACCCAACTACCCTGACCTGTTCCAGTGCCCCTGTACGTGCGATATGTTCCGTTTGTAAATTTGATATTATATACATTTCCAGGACTCGCAGAAAAGGTTCCCTGATCTAGTCCCTCTCCTGGAGGTTGCGGAACATCTACCCAATTTCCAGTTGTACACGGTTTCGCACAACCCTTTTTTCCAACAAATAGGAAAGAATCAGAAATACCTAAAGTAGTACCATCTCCCTGTGCGTCATAACTTTCCCAGTTTCCAAATCCGTCGATTGAAATTCGTGCAAATTTTCTTTTTCGTCTTGTTTCTGTTTGAACGTCCTTTCGGATTGAAAAAAGACTTGGCGGTTCTCCATAACCAAATGTTCCCTGACCAGTTATTTTAATATTTCCATGTGCCGAAGTCATGGCAGTCGATGGTCCAGGAGACCATCCAAATAATTCCCAAGTGCCAGGATTTTCATTAGGATATATTGCTTGAAACAATCCTTCTGGAAATGCGGTAATCCAAAACCCATCCTCTGTTTTGAATCCTATTTGGTTTCCAGACAAATATGCAACACGTAGTTTCAAAGGACTTGACTGCAGTCCATTTCTTCCAAAGTAATAGTTTTCACTTTGTACCGTAACAAGGTCATTCTTGCTTATGTCTCGATTTACTTCTACCTTTTCATCAGCATCGTACAAAATATACGCATACTGTGAATCTGTTGCAATATCTATTATATTTCCTACAATACCTGATGGCGTAGGAACTTGTTTCCACTCGGCGTCGTCACACGGTTCGCGACATCTCCAGACATGGTTATGCACGTTTACCCCCCAAACATACCCCCCTGTAGAAGAAGATACCCTTTGCAATTGTCCGGGCACATTGATCCAATTTCCAAACTGTAAAAGTTGATTCTTTACATAGTTAAATAAAGAATCAGACTTCTGACGATATTCCGTCATCTCTTATATTACTTACTGGAAATTCTGTCCGACAAATTTTGAGGTAGGTACGACAAGTCTATTTCCCAGACGAATGTCGGAAAGTTGTCTATAATCAATTTTAGGATGATCTTGAACCTGAAGGGACGACGTGGAGGTTGTCACGCCCAGTACCTGCAATTTGCGAATATGTGTAATGTCTGATGAGTTCATGGTAACCTGTTTTTTATTAGGTGCTTGGTATCCTACACAAGAACATCCGTTTGCCGTTCCAACGAGAATGGACGAAATAACAGACGACATTATATAGTAGAAATAATATAATGGATAGCGAGGTATATCAAGAAACAAATTCTGCACAACTAGCATCGGCAATGCAGCAGTATAAAATAGTTAGTGAAGGTTATGTTCGACTGGTACGATTGGGACTTGAATCGCCCCCCGACAAGCGCGCAGATTTCATTTCTACACTTGAAAAGGAAAATCAGCGTCTGCAACGCATTGTAGAAGGACTTCTTCATATGTGGGAAGGAGACAAGGCAAAATTGACAGAGTACGGAAAGTATAAAATTTCAGAACTCCGCAAAAGACTCGAAGAATACAAGAAGGAATTGGAAGAATTAAAAAATGCCCAGGATGAACTTGTAAAATTACAAATACTCAACCAGAGTGTACAAACTCAAAATACGCAGGATAGAATGGTCTATTTTGGATACATTATTGCATGTCTTGTCTTGTTGATACTCGTATTTGTACTGTTTGTATATACTTCATTCTCTACTTCTAGGACGACGGCAACGACGGCAACGTCAGTATTATCGGCGGGGACGACACAGTTGTAGTAGTCATGTAAAATCCAAAAATGAACAATATCGGCAACAAAACAAGTATAATGCCTATGCGTAAAAGAAGATTATACCCGTTTGAAACATTTATTACTTTGGGAGGTTCTGGAGTACTTGTAAAGTCAGTATATCTTTGTTTTGCAGTTTCAAATGTATCTTGAATTTTTTGAGCATCCTTGAACATGTCGGATGCAGAATCAAACAAACCAGACAATTGTTCATTGTCATTCGTATAAGTCTCTGAAAAGTACTTCATGTCTCGTTTTTCCTTGTCAACTTGAAGTCTTTTTTCGTCTAGTGTTTTTTCAATCAAATCTCGTGCATTTTTATATGCACGTTCATAATCAGAAATCCCCGTAGTCAAAAATTGAACATAATTTCCAGAGTATTCGTCAAGCAACTTGTTAAATGTTTCCATTATATTACATTTGCTACACAAAATCTATAGTACGGAGTTGACCCAGACGTCTCACTCTTTCTCATGATTTCAATAACATCTCCGGGTTTTGCACCAATCCATCGCGCTTGAGCATCTTGAACCCAAATGTACGGAAGGGGCATGTATTCCTTATGTCTCATTCCCAACTGCTGCAAAAACGGCAGGTCTACATCAAGAACAATTCTATCGTCCTGAACACGCTTAGTGATGGCAGGCAATGAGATGTGAAACTTCTCAAATACCTTTTCAATTTCTTCCTTTGAAAGAATTCGATGTGCAGGCACCTTTCTATGTCTTGTAATGTCCACCGTCAATTGTGCATTGTGAAATATTTGAATCTTGTTTGATACATTTGATACTGCATTGACAATTGTTTCAGATGGAGGAACTTGAACTACAATAATACCTGTAGATGCTCCGTTTTCTGCAACAAGATTGACAATATTTCCAATATCCTTTTCTGACACACGAGAACGTCCAGAAATTACAAGGACATTATCGTATTTTGTCACAGAACCCAAATCACTCTCTATGTTTTGTGGAGCATCTGTATTGACTCCTCGAGACTTTAGCATGGTAATGAGAATTTCTGTATTCATTTGTGTTGTCTATATTATGCCATTTCTTTTAATCCGTTTTATAATAATGAAAAACACCAGTCTTTTGTGGATAGTTCTAGCCGTATTAATCATTATTGGCGTTCTCTTTTCGGGAAGAGAGAAATTCGGTGTCCCAGAATTTATAGACCACGCTGACGATAAAGTTACTCGTCTAAACGAAGAATCATCGTATTCCCAGACGACAAACTTACTGCGGGCTCCGGATTCGAAACGTCCACCAAGAGGGACTCCGACGGGGCATCGCGTCGGGCAGTTTGAGGCACATACTGCTCCATTTTAGAGGGGTCTTTCCGGCACTCTTGTACAATGCTCCAAAACTCCTGCAGGTCCTTCAAATGAGTTTTCAACCAAAGAAAGTCTCTCTTGATGTTTTTAATTCGTATATTTCCGAGCGTCCAGAATATGATACGATATTCGTCGCCCTCTAGCGAATTCTTCCACTTTTTAAAGTCCTCTTCATCTTCCTTGTATGTAATTTTTCCATCGTCATGAACAGCAAATATTCCTTTATACGGAGATTCATTGTAATTTTTATACTGTGTTTGTGTACAGGTTTTGAATTGAACTTCTACATAGTCACACTCGTCAATTCCGGTACACTCCATCTGTAGTTGCATTTGGTGATAATAATAGTCTGGGACGGCACTTTCTTGAGTAAATTGACGACTAATTGGACACTTGAATTCCACAAGGCGTCCCCAACGAATATCAAGTGGATCTTTTGTTAGAACAATTCCGTCTGGAGAAGCACCTAGAAATTTGTAGGCGGGATGTTGTACACACGACACGTCAACGACTTCTGCCCCCCCTTGAATGTCTGAATAAATCTTTTTTGCTATCGGTTCAAATTGTGTACCCCACAGGCATGCCGTTATTGATGCTCCGTTCCCCCTGTCTTTTGGGGTTACTTTTGAGGTCAAGAGTTCGTAACGAGCAGCAGGGGTTGCTGTATGAAATGCCTTTGATACTTCAGAAGCAGTAATCATTTCCGATCGTTTTTGCAACCATCCATCTGTACGCTGATCTGCCTTGCCATAATCTCGAAGAACTCGAAAGATTTTTCGTCGTCGACACCATAATTTTCCAACTTCTTCCGTCTCAAGAAGTTTGTAGACGTGCTTCTTGTATCTAGTGTACGAGTAATTGTTTTCTCTACAAATTTGTTTGCACAGGCGATTTAGGTGTGTAGAATATTCTAATGACAATTGAAAGAGTTCCATTGTGTTTACTATACACGGGTCAACTGTTTTCCATTTTGACTAATAATATATAATGGGAAAAAATTGGATGATTATAATATTCTTGTTGGGTCTTTTGTTCCTTGCAGTAGTTTATCGCCCTACACAGGTAATTGTAAATGATAGTCCAGTGAAATTTTCATCCGTTCGTAAACATCCCTTTGATGTATACGCAGACCCGTATCACCCCCCTGAGCGAGACAATCCATATGTTTTAAATTCAAATTATCAACAGGTTGGATTTCTACAGGGTCAAGACCGCGCAGGAATGTTACCACTGTTTGGTAGACCAAATCCCCACAACAAGAACAAGTGGGATTATTACACCATGACTGATGGGATTAAATTACCTATTGGATATCGAGGAAGAAAGTGTCAAGACAATGGGTGTGACGAAATTAACACCTCTGACGAATTAAATGTAATGGGACTTGGCAAGTACAAGAGTCAACTATACGACACGAAGGACCTTACGCGCTTTTAAATAGTTGTAATTAAATATGGAAAAAGAGATTTCAACACAAGAAGATTGGGTACTACATAGATTAAACAAGTTCTATACTCTTGAAAGAATTCAAAAAGTCAAGGATATTCTTTCAGGAAAATTAAATATTTCACTGCGCATTCTAGATTGGTTTGTGACAAATTATGCAAAGGGGAATAACGTTTCTTATGTAACCGCGACTGGTAGACATGTGATTGTATATTTGGCATACAAGTCTCACCTGAAGGCATATTCAAAAAAAATGTTTGATCCATTCTGTCGTTGTGCTCGTATTGATTTTCATGGCATTTCAACAACTGTTGGACAGTTAAACTTTTTTGCATGGATTATTGAAGACGAAATTCTAGACTACCTATTGTCACATCGAGATCTTGTATACTCTGACATGGAAACACGAATGCCCGTAGGAATGGATGGTAAGAAGGCAGCGGATCCCGAAAATGCGACACGAAAAAAACGTCACGAACTATCACATTCTGCTACAAAGTCCATGCGAAAGCATGATGTAAAACTCGTAGTATCTTTCAAGTAAATATGCGGATAATTTTTGAGTCTTTAATACACATTAATTGTAATGTTGTCGCGAAATTCGAAACATGTATACCCAGTCAATCGCGATATAACCGAGTTTGACTTGGATACAGATATTGAAGAATACAATTATGACGGTCGAGAAGTCTATCGTGGCAATTTAGATCCACAATTTTCTACAGGTGAAATGCAGGTATATTGGTTGTACGAAAACGACTGCCGCGTAGGTCTCGTAGAACATATTAAGGAAAAACATACATGTTATTGGTTTCGAGATGACGTGTTTTCTACTCTTTTGCAAGAAGACTGGACTCCACAAGATAGAACCATTTGGAATATCATGAGCGAAGAAGCATACGAAGATTGTATGCGTCGTGGACTCGATACACCTGAAAAACTGAAACCATATACATCTCTTGAGATTGTAACACCTGCCGATATAATTGAATACAAACATGCCAACAAATCTTGTATAAACTGTCAGTCGACAAACTTATACAAGGGATGCATCACAGACAAAAAATTGCCTACGTTTGATATTTTTTATACTTTATTTGTTGATTCAGACGGTGTTATTTATGCTCCTCCGAGCGACACCCAAGTTTACGCAACCTTGCGACGACGAACTGGTGCCTTGTCTGACGGGGGTCGCACGGGTTCAGAAGTTGTACTTGGCACAGGAGTTGGGGGAACGTCGTCAACTGCCTGATCCGTCTCCTCCTCCTCCTCCTGCAGTGCTTTTGCTGCACCGCCTTCTACTGCAGCAGGCATTTCGCTGTCATCCTCATCCTCTACAAACATTTCACGAGCAGACTTCTTGGAACGCTTCGAAACCTGTACATACGTCGGTTTCCAAGTTACTCCAAAACTCTGACCAATTACATAGATTGAACCCTGTGCAACCATCTTTGCACTGCAACCCTTTCCAAATACTGCGGGGAGATCAGACGGGTTATTTACGTTAACGTCATCGTCGTGCTCGTCAATAATCTCCATACAAACCTTGCCGTCGTAAACCGGCAACTTGTAACGGAAACTTGGCGGGTACTTGCCATTTGGCACGTAACCATCATCCGTCTTGTCCACGCTGACACTCAAGAACTTATTGAATGAATCTCGAATAGACTCCTCGCCTCGCTTCTTACCAAACCACTTGGCACTATTCTCCGTTGCCGTCTGGATAACGCGCTCCTGAAAGTCTCGTAGGAAATTGTAGGCACGAGAAACGTCATCCGTTCCAGTTGCCTGTTCCTGAGCATACGGATCGCAACCCGTTAGCGACGCAGACATTGTATACGACAGTGTCGTGCTACCATCCTTATTTTCATTCTCCTTCACCAGACAACCTCCCGGAAACGTCATCTGTGGAAAACGAAACTGAACATTTTGATTGTTGTACTTGAATGCTACTGATACGCCTCCTTGCTTGTTACGTTTGGGTTCTGCGAATTGAATATCGTTTACTGAAATGCGAGTTACACTTACTACTGCGGGTGCTGCCATTGTGTGTATGAGAATATCAAAGTCTACTTAAATACTTTATAACTGAGTGGTGTGGCATGATTCAAGTAAAAAAACAACTGATCCGTTTTGTACGAATATTCTCGTATCTATTTATAGCTTATTATCGCTGAAATATAATGACCCCCCCACTGTGTCTTGCGTGCAAACGAAAAAATAGTACAGATCGATGTACTAATAAAAGTCTTCCAAATTTCATGTACTGCGGAAGACATGTCAAGATCAAGGATGTTAAACCGTGGGTAGCATCTCACCAAACCTTGCTACTTAAAATTATAAGAATTCAATCTATTTGGAGAGGAATTCTATGTCGAAAACCACTCAAATTAGCAGGCAAGGGGGTATTGAAACGTTCTCTGTGTATCAACGACGAAGAGATGATTACGCTTGAAGATAAAAACAAAGTCTATCCATATGATTTTTTCTCAATAGAAGAAGACGGAAAGGTATGGTTTTTTGACCAGAGAACTATGATTCAATGGTCTCAAAAAGAACTCATTGTTCGCAATCCATATACACGAAGTCAACTTTCTAATCAAGATACTGCTCGTATACGAGAATTGTACGTATGGAGACGCAGAAATAGAATGAATGTGTTTCACGATGCTCCTGAACCCATGACTGCAATTGAAAAACGAGACAAGCGTTGGTTGCGTATAGTTCAGATTCTTCGTGAATCGGGATTCCAAGACATTCATTATGAACATTTTATAGCATTAAACTACCCTCAGTTGGCAACATTTATAAATTCATTGACAGAAGACATTCGTTGGTGGATTCACGAAAAACCTGGAAGACCTGCAAAATATGTGCGCTGGCTTATCAACATGCGAAACTTAATGCATACATATAGACATCATGTAGATTTGAGTTCTGATATTGCATGTATTCTTCTGACCATTTTACACGACATTCCTAAAGTTCAGGATATATGTTTTCACATTTATAATGCCTATCAGCGGGCAGATGTTATTCTTGATTTAAGACTTTACTACTCGTAATATTTCTGTATATTCTTGTATTTTTCCCAGTGATACCCCCAACGCCCCAAAACAATTCTCTCTGTTATTGCGCGTCTAAACAATAATTGACGGAATAACTCGTAGAACATTTTCTACGTAAATTATCGTAGGGAATTTCAATTCGTTTTTATATCAAGTAGAAATTGAAAAAGTTGTAGTTGAGGTTGTTTTTAGTCTTTTTTTTATGAATTCATAAGCATCGCAATCAGTTCATTCTTTCTCTTCCCTGTAGCACCCTTAATCTTCCTGTGCTTACAGAGTTGCTTCAGGTCAGCGACCTTCATCTTCTTGTAGTCAGGTTGGGGCATGATGCCATCTGTATCTACTTCTACGACAGGGGGGAGTGAAGAAGAAGAGGAAGAAGAAGATAATGAATCTACATCATCAATAACACTATCTTTCAAGAATTCTCTCCAAAAGTCTTTCTTGAAATATGTGAATAATCTCCAATCAATTCTAAAATTTCCAATAATACACGCGTTGATGATTTCTTTAAATTGTGTATTTAGGAGTGTATTTTTTATTTCAGTTGCTTCTTTTATACTATCTACCTTTATACTCATTGAATTCTCAGAAGTAGCATATTTACCCTCCATATCAATTATAACATCATTCAAACCATTATCTCCAAATATCACCTTTGATATTCCATAATGTCCATTTTCACATGTTTTTGAATATAAATAACGAACACCTGTTTGTGGAATTGTGTGAACTACTGGATATTTAAATTCATCTGTTTTTGTTCTTGATGTATATGATTTATCGCTACCATAATTAGACCGATTATAAATAATTGGACATTTCTCTTCCCCCTCCTTTGCTAAAAGACGCATTACAATATCAATCATATAATTAGGAAGCCACTCAAATTCTCTCATATTCACGGAAACCTCTACTCTTTTTTCATCCTTCACAATTGTATCTTCAGTAGAAGGAGTTTGCTGAATGATATACCAGTCATATCGTGTTCCACATTTGAATGTTTGTAGTCCATCTTTAATCCCATGAATAGAAAGATACTTCATCTGGTTGTCTTTCACCATTTTTTCAAATAATCCAAAGAACTTTCCTCGGTCTGTATTGGGTTTTCTCCAACCTGGAGGATGAATAAATACCAAATACCCTTCTCTTTTAAGAAGTAAGAGAGATTTATCTACAAATGATTGCCAGATTGTATTTCCTGAAGCTTTTGTTCCAGATGCGTTATATGGTGGATTACCCATGATGACATCGAACTTCTCGACACCCCATTTTTTCATCGTATCCAATTCCAAGAAACTTCCACAATGAATATTCAGTTTGTAGATGCCTTCAGGGTCAAATATTTTGTTAGAAACACCCACATTCAATTTGTTCAACTCACACATATAGAGCATGTTCTCAAGAATATGTTTTTTGCGTTCTGCTGGATCTGGAATTGCTTCTTCCAATCCTTCCATCAACCGATGGAATGCCAATGCTGGATAATTCCCAATTCCGTTAGCAGGGTCAAGGAACTTCAAAGAAGGATTCTTCCAAATGGAAGGGTCTACTTCGGTCAGTTTGTCGAACTTTTGACCGATAAGAAATGGTGGAGTAAAGACTTCACCATTTTGTTTCTTTTCAATATCTTTTGGTTTCAAATGTTCTCCAAGAAAAGCGATGAGTTCTTGTGGATTATCAATCATTAGTTTTAAAACGCCACTAAAATACTCGATATTTTCCCTCGCGTCATCCATTTTTTCATAATGTTTTTGGATTAATTTACAAATTATGTCAAGCGGAGTTTCATGCTTAGTTTTATAAACATATTTGAGAAAATCGTTAAAGGCGTCACGGATTATTTCGGTCTCATTTATTTTTTTCATTGCCTTTCCTAGATCGTGTTCACAATCAGTTAGAAGAGCAATGAATGGAATTAGTCGAGAAAGAATGTCATTAATGTTTACATTTTTTTCATCTTTAGATGAATCATCTGTTTCCTCTGTTTCTTTAGTTTCTTGAGATTCTTCATCGCTGTCTGTTTCTTTACTTCTCGTCTCTATGCCAGATGAAAGTTTTTCTTGATCAGGGTTTACTTCAAGTGTATTCTTCTTACGAGATTCGTCGAAAGAAGAATGTGTAAAGTTTTCATTCAGTATTTTTTGGTCTTCTCCCAAATCAATCGTTTTCATTGCAAGTGTATTGAGTGATGTACGAGTCTGTTCCAGGATTTTACGCCATTGATTTTCAAGTTCTTCTGTAATCTTCTCTTGCGGAAATTCCTCAGGACTATCGGGGCACTGCCACAAGTCAGGATCCACATCAACGAGATTGCTTACACAAAAGTAAATTCTTTTACCAGAAGATTTTCCTGCCTGACCACAACGACTTGTAGCATATGTGTTAAGAGTGTTAAGGACACGCCAGACATTGAAATCCACTATGATTCCACACTTCTTATTAACCATCTCGGTAAGCACACGCATCATCTGCTGGTAGTTCATATCAGCACTCTCCTTATCGTGGAGCAGGAATCCTACATCTACCTCAGGAAGAGAAACACCAAGACTGCCTACATTACCAGTAAGAATAATAAGACCCCTCTTGCCATTTCCCTTTGCATCTTCAACCGCACGTGTCACATTCTTGCTAATATCATCCATACCAGAATCAAGGGTGAGCGTAGCAAAGTGCTTGAGAACTGGATTCGCATTGATGCGTGAAATCATAGCAGATTTCACATGCTCCAAAAGTTGTCCAACACCAGAAGGAAGGAACCATATCTGCGTGATAAACTCGTCATAATTACGATGCCCTATAGTCTTCCACCATCTGGTAATACGGGCATACATTGACATATCACCCTTCTTATAGTCCTTTGTCTTGTTAGATCCAGAAATTAAAGCAAGGAACGTATCTACTTCCTTCTGTTTTTGAAAAGTCTTCCCGTCCTCGGTAGGCATCAGAAGCGACCGCATTGAGAACCCATAGACATTGTCGGGCGAACCCGTAGCAACACGAAGTTCGTCGTAGATGGTGGGCTGCATAATAGTTGTAAGAATGCTCAAGCACGGCGCATTATCATAGCAGAGACGAATGGAAGCATCGGTCTCTCCACTCTTGTAGGTCTCGTCGCGGGTTATAGTCATATCAGATGCACCATACTTCTCACAGAGACGATCAAATACATGTGGCTCACCCCAACTACGCATGAGCCGCACGTCCTCCAAATCCCAGAAGATACAGCACTTAGCTGGAATATTATAATACTCTACTGACTTAGTGTAAGTAGCAGTCATCATAATCCGAATGGACTTTGAACCAATGTAAGTGTCAAGCATTTTGTTAGAGATTTCTGTACTTCCACCCTCATGAACCTCATCCAGAATCACAAGATCCCACTCAAGTCCAATAAGGGGATCGCGCTTATCCATCTTGAAGAACTGAATGGAAGCAACGGCGACCATATTCACATCTTTCTTGTTGGAAAGAGCAATCTCAGTAGAGGATGACGAGTTTAGATCATCAACCTTGTAAGTGGAGAATTCCCTGTGCTCTTTGAATACCTTGTTCCACTGGGTTCGTGTTTCACCTGGACGTGTAGTGATGATAAGAATCTTTTTGAAATGTTTAGCGATGAATGCGCCCATATACGTCTTTCCGGAACGCGGGAGAGCTCCAATGAGTATAGTCTTCTCCCCGGTGTCAATAAGACGTTTTACCTTTAAGCAGATAAGTTTCTGATGTAGGCGTGTCCTCAATGCGGGCTTCTGATCAGATAGAAGGTGACTGAGAATGGACTCAAAGTCCTTAGAAGCACACCGATCAATACGCTCAAGCAGGACGGCACACATCCTATTCAAGTCATCAATATCCAACGGGTTCAGATTGTCTTTTGAGACCTTGTTGCTTGCCTTTGACTTTTCGGCCAGGCGAAGAACCTCATACTTGTTGTCTACAAGCACGTATGGCACGATAGACTCACGAAACACAGGTTTACCGCATTCCGTATAACCACCGCTCTCTGTAAATTCAGTAAGCATTGCAGTAATCTCAAGGTCGTAGATAGACTTCACCCGAATCTTACCAATCTTACAAGAGCATACAGCAATCAGGTTTCCATCACGCCATGAGACATCAATCTTGTTTTGACCAGAAATAATTAGTCCTGTATTGAGGATGTAAAGGCGGTCTGAAATGTCAGATATGGCTTCCAGACGGCGTGTAGTAGGGACAGATTGATATGGGATTACAAAAGAAGAGGTGTTGGTTGGGTGAATCCCAAGAAGGACAAGAACCCGCAGAAGTGCCTCTCCAACATATCCCTTATTCTGTGGTGTAAGACCCGCAAGAATATCAGATGCAGTCTCTCCGTCAAGAACACGGGTAAGCAGTTCGCGTATAAACTTCGGAGGTGTTGAAACCCCGCGTTCACTCTTAATTCCAGAATTATAAGACATAGTGACATCAGAAAGACTGTCCGACATCTTTGAGCGTATTCGTTTGTAAGAAAACTTTAGAACTTAGTCTGACCTCCGTCGACCGATTTATGTGAGTGGTTTTGATTTACTAGAGGTCTCGCTCATCTGTTTTGACAAGGGTTTCCTATAGACAGGAAAACGAATTCATACCCTTCCTATTTCAGTGCTGTCATTCAAAATGAACAAGGACTATTTTAAAGGTCTACGCAGGACGTGGAATGCTCTTGTGGACATTTGTGCTTCGAATAAGTTTTCTACATACATTTTAGTATGGGTTCCTACTCTGTACATGATATTGTCCTTGGTTTATCAACAGACTTCCCTGACGTCCTATGTGTTTCTATCGGGTCCACTCGGTGGGTTATTTGGTCTCACTTGTTTAGTATCCATAACGAGCAGTGTTTCTATTCGGTATGAATATCCAAATTTATTGTATGTCTGTGCGTGCGTATATTCTGCCCTCGGTTCATGGGCAAGCATCAATGTATCAGTTCTTCTCTTCTACTTTGCCTACATTTTACCATCTCAAATTCTCTGGTTTCTGTTTCTATCAATGACCCCTGCAATTCTTGTATGGTTTGTTTGTGCGTCTGTCATGAAAAAGTACAGTCGTAATGTTCTATTGGAAATTGAACGCCGGATAACAACACCCGTTGTGGTAAGTGTTGTTTAAATAAATAAAAAACGGATAATTATACTTTATACATTTCTTAGATGTATAGAGAAATGTCCTTTACATTTGTTGATTTATTTTGTGGTATGGGCGGATTTCATGTTGCTCTTTCAAATCTTGGTGGCAAGTGTGTATTTGCATCCGACATTGATGAAAAGTGTCAAGATGTCTATGAACGAAACTTTGGCATGAGACCGCACGGGGACATTACAAAAGTAAATGTCAACAATATTCCTCCTCACGATATTCTTTGTGCAGGATTTCCGTGTCAACCCTTTTCAAACGCAGGGCATCGCGAAGCAATGGCAGACACCCGCGGAACACTATTTCGAGAGATCGAACGAATTGTAGAACATCATCAACCTAAGATACTTCTTCTTGAAAATGTCAAACATATCAAGACAATTCAAAAAGGCATTGTATTTTCAACCATCTTGAAAACATTTGAAAAACTAGGATATGTTATGAAGACGATTGTAATGTCTCCTCATCAATTTGGCATTCCTCAAACACGTGAACGCGTTTACTTTATGGGAATGAAGCAAGAATTTGATGTTCCAAATCCTCCCATAAAACAAAAACACGAAATCATTTGCTATGAAGACGGATTTGGTGTAAAGACTGAAATCAAAAATGTATTTGAAGCATGGGATGAAGTTCTTCCCTTTCTTCGAGAGCACAATATTAAACACCCTGTTCTATTGGATGAATTCAAGAATACAGACGATTTGACTACATACCCTGCGTGGAAGAAAAAGTATGTAGAAATCAACAAGCAATTGTATGAAAAAGACACGGAATTCTGGGATGCGTGGTTAGAAAAACACCAAGACCTGCTTTCAAAACGCAAGGTATATCGCAAACTTGAATGGCAAGTGGGCGAAATCAAAGAAAAGGATAGTATATGGAATCATTTTATTCAATTACGACAGTCGGGAATGCGAGTAAAAAAGGCAACTACATTTCCTACCTTGGTGGCAATTGTTCAAACACCCATTTATGGTCCCGAAAAACGATACTTGACTCCTCGTGAATGTGCAAGACTACAGAGTTTTCCAGATACATTTCTTCTCCACGAAAAGAATCAAATTGCATACAAACAACTTGGAAATTCAGTCAATGTGAATGTCGTTAGTTATATTGCCAGTCATCTTCTCAATAAAATCCGTTAAAATATCTTCAATCTTGCATACAGGGTATTGTTCAATAAAGGGACGTTCTAAAACAATCTTGTATTTTTCATCCAATTTTGGTATCATTTGTTTTACTTGTTTTTTATTTAGCATCAGCGATGAATCATTTTGAATATAAAGAGGCATACTAGAATCTGCATGCTCTGTAAGAATTGCATGATCAAAGTATAGAATGTAAATGGGATTATCAAGAACAATCAAGAATGTAGGAGCACAATCTGTAAGAGGTTTCTTATTTCCTCGATAATTTTCCAATATAACATTTGTATTCAACGTTGCCATGCTTTTGATAGAATAGGGATAGACTACAGAATCAACTGTAACATGTATATCAACTTTTGATGATGTAGATGCTACATTTTCACATGCAAAGGAACACTCTTTGAATGCTCTTACCAGCAATTCTTCATAAACAGATCCTACAATAAACTTGTTGATATTCAAACTCGGAGGAAACATTTGACGGACTGCTAACATTTTCTTTACAAGTTGATTGACATTGTTGCCTCGAATTCCATTCAAAAGCAATGCTGCAACTTCCATTTTTCTTTCAAGGTAAACTGGCAACTATTGTAAATAATACGTTTTGAAACCTATTTACGTAATACCTGGCATAGTTATACATAACTGCGTTAGAAATGCCTGCCACGAATTCTCATTCTGTAACAAATATGAGCACTGAGACCAAGAAGACTACCAAGAAGACTGCTGCCCCTACAAATCCTACCGTTGCGCCCACTCCGGTGGCAGAGACGCCCAAGACGTCCCGCAAGACGCCTGCCAAGACGGAGGTTACGGTTCCTGTTGTTGCGGCACCTGCACCGGCGCCTGCACCAGTAGAGGTCAAGGCAGTGACCCAGGAGACTGCTGCTCCTACGACGACGGCACCTACGCTAACGCAGGTTGTAGAGCACCTGCGCGAGGTTCAGTCGCGTCTAGCATCTGAACTCCGAGGCATCATTCGCGATACTCTACTGGCAGCAAAGTCTGCTGCTCGTGAGGTGAAGGATGCTCGTCGCAAGCGTCGTGTGCGCAAGGACGTGTCAGAGATGACGGAGGAGGAGCGTACTGCGTATGAGGCGCGTCGTGCGAAGAATGCCTTCCTGAAGCCGCGTGCACTGTCCCCCGAACTATGCACGTTCATGGGTCTACCCGCAGGTTCCCAGCGCTCACAGACGGATGTGACGAAGTTTGTGTCGAACTATGTAAAGACGCACAACTGCTTCGACCCTGCCAACAAGCGCCGTATCATCCCGGATAGCACGCTGTCTCGCCTGCTGAAGGTAACGGACAAGGACACGGTTACGTACCTCAACCTGCAGTCCTACCTGAAGAACCATTTCCTGAAGGCGTAATTAGAAATCCACGTCGGCATCGCAAATGACAAACAGGCAGCACAAGCACAATAAACAACTACAAAAAGAATCATTACCCCCCGATTGTGTTTTTTCGGTATTTTTATCCTGTTGTTGATTCATTTATTAAGGTCACGTAAGTATTTTGGTTTATAAAATGCGTGCACTGCCCTTTTAGTTCAGTGGTAGAGCGTCTGTCTTGTAAACAGAAAGTCCCCAGTTCAATTCTGGGAACGGGCATATTTTTTTGGTCGAACGACTAATAAAAATACGTCTATCAAATACCATACCAGTTTTTACATGTGTCTCCGATATGAAGACATAACATATCATTTTTGAGCATTAAAAAAAATCCAATTTTGATGTTGATCACCCGGTCCTACTGGACGAATATAGAAATTAAAGTTTTTGAAACCTATTTCAATTAAATCTGATTGTATCTGAGTATAATCTGAAACTTTCGTATCACAACCACTATTTGTAGTTAATGCATCATAATTGTTATCATAGTAATCAACACCCGGAGAATCCTTGCCATACCCCATTTGAATAGTTATTTGTCCACCGGGTTTAAGAACACGAAAGAATTCTTTCAAATAATTCAAACGTATTTCGTAAACACAAATATGCTGTAAAGATATAGTGCTCATAACAATGTCATATTGTTCATCAGCAATGTCACTTAAATCAACTCCGTTACACTTGATTAATCTATGTTTATCTAAATTTTTACCATTGTGTTTAATCCATACTACTGCGTTTTTCAAATTATTAATGGATATGTCTACGCCATCGATGGCATTGAATCTGTCTGAATATTTTACCATATTTCTTCCAGGTCCGCATCCAAAGTCTAACATTTTCTTAGATTCGAGATTGTTAATATCTTTGAATAGAAATTCGTAATCTGCCCAATCGTTATGTGCATGAAAACTTCCAACAACTGGGTCTACGTCAGACACCGACCAAAAAGTTGCTTCTGTCTCATATCTATTCACCTGCATCTCAGTATACTTATTATTCGGATTCAACTGGTTGTTCATTTTGTATTATAACGTAAAAAAAATAACAACAAAAACAATAATATGAATTTTATATTTGACCTTGATGGGGTTTTAGTGGACTTTAAAAAGATTCACAGGGATGCATTTCTTATTGCGTGGAATTCAACATATCCTGAGAAATGTATTGATAATGAATTTCACTCTGAGAACTTAGAAGCTCGTTCGACCATGCAGAAACTCGAGGTTCTTTCTAAGTTTTTCAATTTTGATTTTGATGCCAAGTCTATATCATATATAAAGCAAGAAATTACATGTAAACTTCTAGAAACATCGACAGTTTATTCCAGCACCAGAAATGCTCTTAAATGGGCAATAGAGAATAATATTTCTGTTTCGTGCTGTAGCAATAGTATTCGTAAAACTGTTGAGACATCACTAGCAAAATTAGCAGATCTATCTATATTTAAAACAATCCTTTCTAACGAAGACGTTGTCAATCCGAAACCTAGTCCAGACATATACAAAAAAGCAATTGAACTACTTGGATGTTCGCCAAACGATATTATTGTTTTTGAGGATAGTTTGGTGGGAAAGACAGCAGGTAGGGCAGCAGGATTAAATGTTATTGAAATAGTTGATGCGCTGGATATTACTCCCAACTTTTTAAGAGATATATATATACATAAACGACGAATGGAACCAAAACAAATAAACGTGGTGATCCCGATGGCTGGTCTCGGATCAAGGTTCAAGAAAGAAGGTTATGAAATACCAAAACCATTTCTACCCGTTTTTGGAAAACCAATGTTTAAACGTGTAATAGAAAATATTGTTCCAGATAGTCTTCTAGAACGCGCAATTATTCACATTGTGGCGAGGAGGGACCAAGTGGATATGTTTGAATCTCTAAAAGATAACGACGCAATACATCTTCATATTGTTGAAAAATTGACAGAAGGTGCAGCATGCACTGTCTTGACTCTAAAAGAAAAGATCAATAGTGACTTTCCACTCGTTATTGCAAATTCAGACCAATATCTTGAATGGAGTTCTAATGATTTTTATCGATGCCTTTTTCATCCGGATTTTGATGGAGTTATTTCAACGTTTGAACAACCTTCTCCATTAGATCTTAGATGGTCTTATGCTCAAATTAATGCGGGGGGGCGTGTTACAAAGGTTGCTGAAAAAGAATATATAAGTCCATTCGCCACAACGGGAATTTATGGTTGGAAACACGGTTCTGACTTTGTGCTTGATTGTGAAAGTATGATTTCTCGTAACATTCGTGTAAATAATGAATTCTACGTATGCCCTGTATATAATTTAGGAATCGAACGCGGTTTAAACATACGTACTCATAACTGCATAAAAATGTGGGGACTTGGCGTTCCAAAAGATTATGAATATTTCCTTGCAAACTATAAATTTAATGAATCTAAATAAAACCTTAAAAAAAACATATACACGAATTAATCAAAGTAGTGTTCCATCTGCTCAGTTAGATCTTTGTGCATCTCCTCCAAGTTTCTGTAAAGCTCTATGGGCGCTCGGAGATTGGATACCTACAAATGATTGGATGTCATTACTGACAGAACTTATACCATTCGTATCTCACGGGGTTTTGTATACGCCAGATAATGCCTTTGGAGGAAAACTACATTTTACACTATTTCAACTACAGACTTTCCCCGTGGATATAAATATTTTACCACCAAAGGATGAATTTATAGATTTAAAAGATATTGTTTGGTCATATCCTTCATTTCACGTTCAATTTAATGGTATTTCTAAAACTAGAAATGGACTTTTCCTATGCGGATATCCAACAACAGACATAAATAAAATACGTGAAAGAATTCGCAGTCAGTGTAATGATATTAAAGAACCACACCCCCAAGATATTTGCCATTCGACTGTATTTCGATTTCACACAGAACCGTCTCTATCGATACGTGAACAAATAGATGATATTGTAGCGAGATATACTGATATTCCACTTTTTAAGTTTGTCCCAAAGTTATGGGAGTATGGATGGGGCACGTGGACACAAACAGATAAAACGCGAATAGTCATTAATTCATTTTCAGCAGCGCCCTTATGGATATGTCACCGTGCCTTAAAAAACGGTCCAAATAAAAAACTTGAAAATAAAGAAGTTGAGATATTGCGTCGTTTGGAAGAAGGGTGGAATGTCGAGATAGATGTTTGGAATATAGACGGAGTATGGTGGCTTGGTCATGATAATCCAGAATCAAAACTTATTGATAAAGATATTCTAAAAAATTCGAATGTATGGGTACATTGCAAGAATCTAAAAGCACTCCAAGAATGTATTCGAATGGGAGATATTCATTGTTTTACACACAATTCTGATGAAGCAGTCCTTACTTCTAAACAGTATATCTGGTGTTATCCGGGTATAATGTTAGGAAAGAATTCAGTATGCGTAATGCCAGAACGATGTATAACATTATTAAACAATGAAGATGTCATGAGAACAGATGGTGCAGTATGTTCTGATTACACCCCAAACATATACTCTAAACTAAAAAATAATGAAGGATTGTGAAAAACCTCTAATAATTTTTTTATTTTCGGGGAATGCAAGAACATCTCCATTTTCGTATGAAGTTAACGACAGAAACTATAAAATTTTAAAAAGTTATACCGAATATGTATTTACAGACGAGTTTAAAAAAAAATACAATTTTAGAATATATGTAACAACAGACAACATACACCTGCAAGATATTAAAGACTATTTTAAAGAAATCAACATAGGGAATATACATTTAATTGGAAAAAACTATGAAATTGATTACTATATGAAACACATAGATAATAAACTAGACAATATAAACTCTTATATGGATGTATACAATTCTAAAGATTGGAGTTATTATGACAAGTATGAAAACAGTATTCATCAGCACTATAAAATAATGGATTGTTACAATCTATTCGAAAACGAAAATGACATAAAACAATGTACATTTATCGTTAGATTAAGAATGGACATCGAATTTACTGAAAATATACTAAGAATACTAACACTGCTTGAAGAAGACCCATACATTCAGATATTTATGCATTGGGATTTTTTTGCCATAGGAAAACCCGAAATTATGCGTTGCTACTGCAATGGTTTGAAAGGTAATTATGGTAATTACAATTTTAAAACAGTTGTACCCGAATTTTTACCTGTAATGATAGACTATAATCATTTAGAAAGAAAACGTTGGACATATGCACCAGAAAGGCAGTTATTTGAAATGTTATTTGAATATTGCAATAATAATAAACTGGAATTACATAAAACAATTAAATCAGTTGAATGTTGTATGATCGTTAGGTAATATATTTTATATGAAATAATTTTTATAATCCTCGTTATCTGGACTTTGAATGAGCAAATTGGGGTGAATAAATAAATTGTTATATCCTGCCATTACAAGTCGTTCGTGAAATCCAACATGTTCGCATACGCTTTTTTTTTCTTCGTATAATATTTTCGTGTCCATAAGAATTTGGTACTTATATATACCCAATCCACCAAATGCGCTTTTAACACGGATAGGAGAATGATTACGAGGTATTTGTATTTGTTTACTATTTATATATTTTTTCTTTTTCGATTCAAATGAAGTAGATGTATTATCACATTCGTATATCATTTTCCAGCAGTCATAATCAACTCCAAGTGCTCCTTTTAACGCCCAAATATCGTAATAACGATCAGTTTGATTTGCAAATAAGACATCCCAATTCTCAAAATTTATTACCTTTTCCAAATTTTCAGTGTCAAACGGTTCTGAAAAAATTTCATCTAAATCTATCATGATAACGTAATCGTATATGTTTTCCATTTGATATAATGCTTTTAAATATAGATTTCTACATATGGAAATTCTTAATTCTCTATTATTAAAATCTTGACTCGATAAATCGAAATCGTGATTTATAACGATAAGTCTTTCATCTTTTGTTTTTGCGTTCAATAAAGACTCCTTTGTACCGTCTGTAGAATTTGATTCGACAATTATTATTTTATAATTGTTATTGAAAACATCAACAATATCATATATATTTTTCATTATATTGTTGAAAATATGGTTTGCATTTTTCATCAATCCACACACTACGACGGATTTGTTCATTCTATTTCTATGTTGCATAATTTAAATTCCGGTAGTAAGAAATACGTAAATGGATACGAACTAATATTATTTGTGTTGGAATGAATATGATATATACGCTGTAATTTAGCTAGATTCAACAACCTATAACCTTTATTATAAAACTCAAGAGACGTTAAATTATCACATCCCGGGATTCCCATGTAAAAATCTAAAACAACATCGTTTACGTGCCCCGTAAATAACCAAAGATCTTGAGATGCTGGATTTTCAACCAATTTTTTCACAACTGTTTCAACATTTAAAGATAATATATTAGATAGATCGATTTTTTCAACATAAACTTCATGTCTTGTTAAGCAAAGACAATCTCTAGGCGATAAACGTAATTTTTTTGTAAAATTTTTATCAAGAATAATATCAGAATTTATAATACAGTTTATTTCATTATCTAGTGTATATTTTCTTATAAATTCTAAAATCTCTTGATACTTTATTCGTCCGTTTTTAGATCTTCGTAGTATTGTAACATTTTCAGTATGAACAATATTAGATGATTTGTCTGTAATTAGAAACAATTTTATACCTGGGATATTTGAATTCCACTTAACACATGCGTCTAACTCTGCCTGTCTACTAGACGAAGTACATGTGTAATACGGCGAAAAAACATTAATATTTAATATTGTTGGTTCAATATCAAGACGCTGTATTTTTATACCCCAGTATTGCTCGAACATCAGTTGCCATTGTTCTCCTATAGTATAGATGGAACTTTTTGATATGGAACTTTCTGGGACTAAATGGGGGTTTAAGTACAAGCTGGGCGTATTTAAAATTATTGACCTTCTTTTAATAAAGAAAGGAGTGTATTTACGACTCATTTTATTTTATATAGTTTTTTTTATTGGTAATTTTTACATTTAGAAGTAAATTTTTCATATCAAAAATTTATCTATTATGAATATTTATTCGTTATTACAATCATTTATACAGATACAATAATACAACCTGGGAAAAAATAACCAGAAATATTGTATTCGGGATCATTAAACCACTTCGAAGGCATATAAATAGGTCTATTTCGATTTAAAAAAGCACCCCACCATGAAAATGTAGAATTTGCCATTATACATGCTCTACATTGCGTCATTAGATACAGACTGTCTAGTTCATTTTCGTCGACTCGAATGCAGTCTAAAGTATTCAAAAACTCTTGTTTTTTACAATACTCCATGTCATTTGTAAAGATGGCAATTTTTGTTATACCGCGCCGTTCCTGTACATCTTCTATACATTTTTGATAATAACCTTTTAACCCTACATCGTGAAGTTGGTGATTTACATAATCGCCTCCACGAACGTGTATAAAACACCTTTCTTGAATATCTGGATATTTTTTAAGAAGGTCTGAATTTTCAAATTGTAAGTAATCTTTAAAATTAGTTGGTATGAATTTCCAATTTTGAAAATAACCAAACAACAGGGTATTTTTTTGTTTTGCGATTTCTAGGTATTTTTCTACATCAAAAGATTGAAGTTTTGGTCCTTCATTAACAGGCAACAATGGAATATTTACTTGCTCTCTATTCAATTTTTTGAATACATTGCGAAAGTAATCTTTATCTGTATGCGGCGATGATTGACGATGATTATATGAAAGATATATTTGGTTTCCTGTGAGACTACTAAATGTACACGCACTTGCGACTTGAAAAAGTTGATTTCCAAGACCTCCCATTAAGTACGGAACAATAACAGGCATTTTATACTATAAAAATTATATAAGTAAATGTCCAATCCGTACGTTATAAATCTTGACGAACGTACAGATAGATGGGAACAACTCCAAAAAGAGTGGAAGGGAGTCTTTAATTTAACACGCGTATCTGCAGTCAAAGAGACTCCTGGATGGAAAGGATGTGCTCTTTCTCATATTAAAATTATTCAAGAAGCAAAAGACAGGGGTGATCCGTATGTTCTTGTCTGGGAAGATGACTGTGTTCCAAGAAATAGACATCCGATTGCAGTTAAAGAACTTTGGAATGAAGTTCTCTACAAACTATCATTACATCGAGACAAATGGGATATAATTCTTGGAGCAACATCACGGGCAGTAAAGGGAGGAACGTATAATTCAACTCTATCTACGAAACATGTACGGGTATATGACCTTCCACATGGATTCACGACACATTGGACACTATATAATTCTTCATGTTATGATCGCATGCTTGAATACAAGAATACACTAGATGTTGAAATAGATGTATTCATGTTTCAGAAATTTAATGTAAAGGTCGTGATTCCGTTTCTCGCTCAACAGCGAGAGAGTTATAGTGATATTGAAAATAGGATGACAAATTATACGTCTTGGTTCGACGAGGCAGAAACGAGATTGGCAAATCAGCAAAAGACAATTCAAAGTATATTAAATAATACACCTCAAATATCATTGAAATTTATTGATCGTTGAATGTTTTTCTCGAGACAGGCGTATTCTTTTGCCCGTTCATAATTTTCATTTATAACGTTAATGTAATTCATATAAATAGGCACCCCGCCTGCTTTTTGTATGAGTTCATTCATATTTGTCGTTTCAAGAATAATCCATCCACGAGTATCAAACCAATTATTGATATTTGGACAACCGTAATAAATAGGAATAGTTTTAGTAATTAAACAATCAATAAGTTTTTCACTAAAGTAATTATTTTGTCGTGAATTCTCAATAACAACTGAAAACTGATAGTCTAAAAATAATTCTTCTTTACTCCCATGTAATATTGGATTGTTATAGAAATTTATCATTGGAAGTAATTTATCTTTTGAAGACCGAAACCATGTTATAGGAAGAGGAATAGAAAGTTGATTTGCGTATAAAAATTTACGGTATGTATGTGCGGTAGTAAATTCTTTACTTCCAGTTATGCTCGATATTTTTCTTTGTTTTCTTGAAATATCTATGTTATTGTATACTTGAGGAGATATCCAACACGTCCCCCACAAGTAAAATTTAGCATTTGGAAGTTTTAGTAGTTCTTCATCGTATGTTAAAAGAATATCGTAATTTTCATGGTTTTTTTTGAATAATTCATAGAATCCAAACTTTTCTGAAATCGCTCTGGGTTCGCACTGAATTTGAACAATTATAATTCCTGGAATTTTTTGTATATGTGGAAAATCGGTCGCAACAAATACATTCTTTTCTGTTTGTGGCAGTTTGTCTAATCTCAACCAACTACAATTCGTTTGATATGGCATTATATTAATCAAGATATATCGTTAAACTAAACCAATCGCGAGCGTCCAATTTAGCGTTATTATTTTTTCCGTTTTTGAAAAGGCACCAAAAACAAACATACCTGAATTCAAGCTAAAACATATTTCCAGATAAGGAAGAAGGTGGATATCTCTGGAAAGACACTCAGGACAGATTTGACTACGGACTATATGTAAACAACTTCAGACAGTTATAGAAAAGGTAGAAAAGTATAGGTTCTTAAACGAGACCCGCGTATAAATACAATTATTCTATAAAAAGTATACATATAAACAATGTATTATTCTCAATATAAACAAGATCAGTTTTTAGAAGAAAATGTATTTAAAGGTTATAAAAATGGTGTTTTTGTAGATGTCGGAGCGCACGATGGGTTAACAATAAATAATACATTATATTTTGAGAAAAATAATAACTGGACGGGAATTAATGTTGAACCAATTAAAAAAGTATATGATTCGCTAGTGATTAATAGACCAACTAGTATTAATATAAATTGCGCTGTTTGCAATAATGATGGAGAAACTGACTTTTTATGTAATACAGGGTATACAGAAATGATTTCTGGAATAAAAGACACGTTTGATTCGAGGCATTTACAAAGATTACATCGTGAAAATACCTTCATGCGTTCAACTACAGAAATAATTAAGGTGAAAACAAAAAAATTAGAGACAATTTTTGATGAACATAAAATAACACATGTAAACTATTTATCAATTGATGTTGAAGGGGCAGAATTTGAAGTAATTAAATCTATTAATTTTGATAAAGTATTTATAGATATAATTGAATTTGAAAATAATTATGATGATAGCAGTATTCCGATTTTACAATATTTAAACACTAAAAATTATGTTTTACTTCATAAATCATTAGATATATTTATGATACACAAAGACTCTAGTTTTAGACCAACGAACATTTCAAACCGGCACTTAGAATGAATCGTATTTAGGCTGACTGGCATTTTAATTGGGCACTAATGGATAACATATTTATCAATAATGCGTATGGTTTTATGACGGTTTAGGGTTGATTTATATGGCATTTTTTTGTATTTGTGGAAAATCTGTGGCAATAAAACTGCTTGGAATTCATACCGAAGAGTCTACGACAATGCTTTAAAACAATACGACAATCGCGAAATTCCAGGAATATCGGATCAATATGTAACGCAAACGTGTGTATATACTACTCCGGAACTTTTTGTTCTTAATCCAGAAAAAACAGGGGGCAATCGGTGGTTCAAATTCATAAGCCTTCTTTGATTTACACGTTTATTTAATATAATACAAAATGCAAGGTCTAGTTCTTTATAAATGTCCATTTTCAAAACGACGAGTAGGAAAATCGAACGACGGAGGGTACGTTATTGCAAAACTTCCGGGATCATATGACCTTCTGTTGGCAGGTGGTGTGTCGGATGATATATCGTTCGAAATGCAATTTCTTGATATGCACCCCGGACTTAAATGCTATGCATTTGATGGAACCGTGAAGTCTTTACCCCAACAGAATTCTCGTATTACATTCGTAAACAAGAATCTAGCGCCTGTAAATTCAGAAACGACAACAAATATGCGAGAGTACATGACTGACAAACACGATATTTTTATGAAGATGGATATTGAGGGACACGAGTTTAGAGTACTTCCTATGCTAATTGAACACAATAGTATACGTGCAATCAAGCAACTTGTTGTTGAAATCCATAGTCCTGCAGATATCCAGATGTTTCCAGATTATTTTAAAGGACTGTCCGATATCAAAAATTCAGATATGTTCCAGTTATTTGAGAACCTCAACAAGACGCATACATTGGTACATTTTCACGCCAACAATGCATGCAACATGAGTGTTGTGGAAGGAATCAAACTTCCCCACGTGTTTGAACTCACATATATTCGAAATGACTTTGTTCAAGAAAAGATTAAGAACACAGACCCGCTGCCAACAAATATCGATATGCGCAATATACCTTGGAAACCCGAATACGAACTCCGAGGATTTCCCTATTCTACCGAATTATAAATTGTTGTGGTTTAGAGATAACCCGATGAAGTAACTTAAATGCAACCCTCTATTAGATTTTTTTTTATCAATGTTACATGCAACCTATTGCATGTAAGCACGCCATAGCGTCTATTCGTAAATTTTACAAGGATGCCCCTATTTTTTTGTTTAATGACGCCTTGCACAAGGAAATCGCAAAACCATTTAAATCGGTCTTCGCAAGACACAATTCGTGGTGATATTCTTTGAGGTGCAAATTGAATATTTTCTAGTCACCCATGCAAACCTATATACCGTAGGTTAACAGAGGCACTGTTATATTCCCACCCTTCTAGCAACTTTTTACCCGGAATGGATTTTCGCAAAATCTCCCGACGACATACGAAATGCGCGCGATAGATTTTTATCAACCCTGTCATATACTTAAAATGGACGACAGAAATATCGTTTAAAATTATTACGCTTTGGATGAATGAAATGTTTGCATAAGTTATATGTTCGCAACTGACCAGTTATAAGCAACGCTATTTTCATTATATTAAAGTTATTATTTTATAGTGTAAACAATGCAACAACACCCTCTCCTACATCATTGTATTCAACGGGACGTTCTCTATTCTTTTTTTTCAATATCGATCATTATTTGTGATCTATATTGAATCTATGTTTCAAGATCCTTTTACTTTTCAATTAAAGATATACAACAATAAACAAACCTTGATAATAAGTTGCTTAGTTGCTGTATGCAAGACCGCCCATACCGCTCATCACACGCAGCACGTTGTAGTTCACCGCGTAGATGCGGACCTTAGCCGTGCGCTGACCACGGACCGTGTTGACGGACAGCGTCAGGTTCAGCGTCGCCTTGTCGATACGCGAGAAGTTGCACGTGCCGCTGGGCTGGTGCTCCTCCGGCTTGAGCGCAAAGGAGTACACGTTGATACCCGTTGACGGCGTGCGCGTGTGGTGCTGCCACGGTTGCACCTTGTCAAAGTAGCGACCCTCGCGCTCGTCGAAGCGGTCCTGACCGTTGAGTTGCACCTTGGCAACCTCTACCGGGTTCTTGCCTTCGCACTTTACACCAGACGCCAGGATGACCTTCGCCAGCAGGTAGTTCGTCGTGCCCTCGAAGAACTGATCGTCCATGCCTTGACCCGAGGAATCGTAGATCTCACTGCCCGTCGTTAGACCCGAACCAGACGCAGCACCCAGACCTGGTAGGTATACCTCACCATACGTGAAAGAACCGTTGCCGGCCTGCGGACTGTACGTCGGCACATTAGTGACGCCGCCGGTGGCACCAGTAGTTGCCAGCGCACCACGACCCAGAACTGCCGTCACGATGCCCTCCGTGCTCCAGTCATCGGTGTAGTTAAACGGCTGCTGACCCAGCGCCTCGGAGATCCACGGCGTCGGCGGGGAGTTGCAGTCCACGAAGGAATCGCGCTGCACAACCCACACGAGTTCCTTAACAGGGTGGTTAAAGTTCATCTGGATCTTGTTGGACGAGGCAGTCACCGTCTCGTCGCCCGTGAACTGTAGCTGATCGATTAGGTACTCGTGCGACTGCTGGGCAAAGCGGCGGCGCTCCTCCGTATCCAGGAACACGTAGTCAACGTACAGAGACGCAGCAACCAACTGCAGCTGCGAAACGGACGTTACACCGTTGCCCAGGCTGATACCCGTCTGCGTCGACAGAGCATTCACGCCCGTGTAGACATCCGCATAGCAGCAATTGTAGTTCTGCTCGAACTCTACATTGATGCGCACCTCGTGGTACTGGAGAGCAATCAGCGGGATCGCCAAACCCGGGTTGCGGCAGTACCAGAACTGCAGCGGGATGTACAGCGTCTTGAGCGGCGTGCCCGCGCGCGACAAGCACGAGTTGGTTGCCTCCGAGGCAGCGCACGTGGCATCCAGAGGAACACCACCACCATCCTTCAGTAGCACAAGGTCGGCAGAGTTGCCAACCATGTCGTCAAAGGACGCCTGCGTACCCGTCGGCTGCGTGAGCTGCGTCCAGATCTGCATCCAGTCACCATACTGACGATCGATGCGAGAACCACCAATCTCAATCTCCACCATCTTGATTAGACGATGACCCACGTAGTTCAGCCAGCGGAAGCGAACCTTCGGGTCCGTGAGCACAATCTGCGGCAGCGTCACCTGCACGTACGTACGGTACATTAGATCGGCGTTACGGGAGATTACAGCAGTCACACGGCGACCAAAGTCGGCCTGACCGTTAAACGTCACTTCGATTGCCTCCATGGCAAAGTTTGTGTGGCGCTTGTACAGCACCTTCCAGAAAGTGATCTGGGGATTGCCAGAGATGTAAATATCCTGCGCACCATAGGACACTAGCTGCATTAGACCACCACCCATATTGTTTGTACATAGCAACGAAAATATTTTTTTGACAGACGCACTATAGGTACGAGACGAGCACTGTGGAATCACATGCGTATTTTTATAAAAAAATAAAATATTTGTTAATTATTTACACAAGTATATTGTGAACAAAATAGTCTGGTTTATCAAAGTACATGTTTTGAACAAACACGTGATAATTTCCAAATGGATTAAATACACGACAATATGCTCCAGGAAGTTTCATGCCATCAAATGAAAAAAGAGACATGTAATTATCATAGTAGACAATGTCATTTATCGGATCAAATAATATGTGTTCTCCATTGTACTCAAATGCCTTGTATCCCTTGTAATGTATGCTATGAAATCCGGGGTGTCTTTTCAAAAAAGATAGGTCCCTTGTTTCTTTCCACTTTGGTGGGATTTCTAACGTGAAAAAAGGTATCCAGATGTATGAAAATTTCATAAAAGGAACTGCAGTAGATAGACTTATCGGGACAGATTGTAATTCAAACATGAATGTTATTGGTCCATATGTCTCCCTACACTTGTTTGCCATGGTTAAAATGAGTCTTTCAGAAACTCCTTCCCCTCGATAGGGTTTGCACACATAATTATAGCACACATAAATCATTCTTCTTGATTTTGAATTCCCCACAAAGTGCCCATATTTTGCAAGCAGCATTCCCTTCTGTGGAACCCAGAAAAGCATGTCATTTTCTCCTGCCGGGTTTCTTCTCGTTTCATAATGATCTTCCCATATGGATAAAGACCAACTTTGAATATGAGAAGGAACTTTTTTCCATCTGGAGAATTCTACATCATCGTATGCCGTATATTTTTTATCTCTAAAAATGAATGAAAAATTATTGCCCTTGTTGTAATCTCGCTGTATAGGCAGGGATTCCCACATTTCTTAATTGACAGCAATATAGTAATGAAGGAATATTTACCTTACGTCTTTATATTTCTTGTTGTAACGGGTCTATGGTTACTCAAGGAAGTTTATTCGAGAGATCGCGAAATGTTTGACAATCAAAAAGAAGGCAGCAAGAATACTGATAAACGCGAAGACTATGAAGAGATTTATGATGATTTTTATGCATCCGTTTATGACAAACTTTTTAGTATTCCAGAAAGAATATCCTTTGAAAAGGCATCTATACGAGAATATGCTCTCATGGAATGGCCTAAAAAGGAAGTGAAACTTTTGGATGCCTGTTGCGGAACTGCTCCCCTTGCTGATTTTTACTGTCGCGAAGGTATTGATTTTGTTGGACTAGATAGTTCCGAAGCAATGTTGAAGAAGGCACGTGGCAAATGTAGTTCGGGTAGATTTTACAAGGGAGACGTTACACGGGTTGAAACATTTCCGCCAAAATCCTTTTCACACGTTACCATGTTATACTTTTCAATTTACCAATTCCGCAATCCAAAGATGATTCTCGACAATATTTATTCGTGGTTGAAACCTGGTGGTATTCTTGTCCTGCATCTGGTAGACCCAAACAAATTTGATCCTATTTTAGATGCTGCATCTCCATTCCTTGCCTTTTCAGTTCAAAAATACAGTACAGAAAGAGTTATAGATTCTGACATATTCTTTGACAAGTTCAAATACAAGAGTCGATTCATAAAAGATCCAGATGACGATGAAGCACGATTTGAAGAAGTATTTGAATTTCCCAATGATTACAGGGAGCACATTCATAGACTATACATGCCGACAGTCTCGAATATGCTCGATATCGTTCGCTCATCAGGGTTTACTCGTCATGAGATGGTAGACATGACACCGGTTGGTTATGAGTATCAATATCTTGTCTATTTTAGTAAATAAATGTCTGATAATTTTAACAGCAAGGGGAGTACATCAAAAAATATAAGAAATCAAGATACGGGTGGCGGAGCATCTACATGGGCATCATTTCCTGCAATCGGGAATGTCAACATGTCAAATTACTACATATCAAATTTAAAAGGAATAAATAACTCATCTACTTCATTGGTTGGCAATGTGTTAACCATTTCAGCGGATAAGAGTATAGTATGGGCACCAGCAAGCGGTGGTGGAGGAGGCAATATAGCCTTGTGGGCAACATGTAATGCTGTTCAGAATGTAAATTTAGCAGGGAATTCTATTATCAATATAAACAATGTATCTACTGCCACATTAAATGCCAGTGTAGATGTATACATTCGAGGTACATCTGTTTCCTCAAGTATAATTACATTATCACAAGGTATATCTAACATATCCGGTTATGTATACACGCAAATTCCTAGTATATGCGGTGCTATAACTTCGCTGTCTGGAAATGTATCCAATATATCGGGGTATGTATACACGCAGATTCCTAGTATATGTGGTGCTATAACTTCGCTGTCTGGGTATGTATATACCTTATCTGGTGCACAGTTCTGGGCAAATTTTGCTGCGGTAAATAATGTCAATGTGTCTGGATTCTCTATTTCAAACATCTCATCTGCATTTGTTTCAAACAATGCTACGATATCTGGAACGTTAACAGTATCAGCAGAAATTGTACGCAATAATTTGAATGTATCTGGATTGACAACTGTATCTGGTTTGACTGTTCAAAATGTACTAACGGTTGGAGGCAACATTTCGGGTGTAACGAAATTCAATAGTGTCGATGTAAAATTTGGACTTGTAGATAATTTAATTGCTCTTGGTCAAAGTGCTGGATATGATAGTTCTGGTTCAGATGTCATTGCTATTGGTCAAAGTGCTGGGCAAGATAATTCTGGTTCATTTGTCATTGCTATTGGTCAAAGTGCTGGATATAATAATTCTGGTTCATTTGTCATTGCTCTTGGAAGTTTTGCTGGAAATAATAGTTCTGGTTCAGATGTCATTGCTCTTGGAAGTTTTGCTGGAAATAATAATTCTGGTTCATATGTCATTGCTCTTGGTGATAATGCTGGAAATAGTAGTTCTGGTTCAGACGTCATTGCTATTGGTCAAAGTGCTGGAAATAGTAGTTCTGGTTCAGACGTCATTGCTATTGGAAATGGTGCTGGATATGATAGTTCTGGTTCAGATGTCATTGCTCTTGGTCAAAGTGCTGGAAATAGTAGTTCTGGTTCAGACGTCATTGCTATTGGAAAAAGTGCTGGATATGATAGTTCTGGTTCAGATGTCATTGCTATTGGTCAAAGTGCTGGAAATAGTAGTTATGGTTCAGACGTCATTGCTATTGGTCAAAGTGCTGGGCAAGATAATTCTGGTTCATTTGTCATTGCTATTGGTCAAAGTGCTGGATATAATAATAATGGTGATAACAGTATTTTTATAGGAAACAACACCCTAGGAATTACAAATGCCTCTAATGATCAATTCATTGTTTACTCAACGGGTACAACACCAATTATTCAAGGTCGTCTAGATTGTAATTTCCTTGGTATAAACTGTAATTCTCCCAATTATACATTGGATGTATCTGGTACAACAAATACCAGAGGATTGACAATTAGTGGAATATCTTTTCCACAGACTATACCCAATCCTACAGATGTATCTGGATCAAGATATGTATTGACACTTTCTGATTCTTCTACATTTAGTTGGAGACGACCGCCACAAGCTACGTATGGTTTAACTAATCCTACAGTCGGATCTACTCCGAATTTTGGAATTTCAGGAGATGTATATTTCAAAGTATCTAGCGTTACTGGCGGCCAAGCGGGCACTTCAGTAACATTATTTTTCGCCTAATTCATGTAAAATAATTAATTGAATTTTAGATAATGGACGGAATAGTATTGGCAGTTGTAAATCCAGACACGGGAGGAATCTATTCTGCGTCTGGAAGTACCATTTTTGGTCTTGATGCCGGTGTAGATAATACAGGAGAGAATGTTGTTTTTCACGGAACAAATACTGGGAAGGGAAATACAGGGTCCTATGTATATGGATTGGGCGATAGTGCCGCATATTACAACACTGGAACGCGTGTAATTGCAGTCGGTAATGCTGCAGGATATCAAAATATAGGTTCTGAATGTATTTTTTTAGGAGACGGAGCAGGACAATCAAATAGTGGTCAACAAGCAATATGTTTGGGTGTTTATTCAGGCGTATCTTCTGGTAATGATTATTCTGTGTTCATTGGTGCATATGCTGGACAATATTCTGCTACAAACGGTTCAGGGTTAGATATATTTATTGGTTCAAATGCAGGGTCGTTTGCGTATGGTGACAGGACGATTGGTATAGGAACAAATGCATTGCGTTCAAATGGAGGCAATGATGTCATTGGTATAGGTTTTGCTGCTGGCGACAATGAGTTTAACATACAGGGGGTAGTATCTAATTCTATATTCCTAGGAAGCAACCCAGGTCAGAGCAACTTGAATGCGTCTGGGAATATCTTCATGGTATACGGAACAGAATACAATGCTCAACCGTTTCTAAGAGGGGACATGTCAGATAGACTACTAGGAATTGGTTGTACTCCGTCGTATAATTTGGATGTAACTGGTTCGGCAAGAATTACGGCAGATGTACATTTTACAGGGTTAACTAGCAATTCAAATCCATATATCCTAACTGTGGATGGATCGGGGTTTGTGGCATATGAATCCAATATACAACTTTCAAACTGGTCATCGTATCCGGCAAACACGGATGTAAACATGTCTGGTTACAGTATTTCAAATGTTAACAATATATCTACTGCAACGGTAAATGCAAGTTCCGACATTTATATTGCAGGCGTCTCTTTGTCTGGTGCTATAACTTCGCTGTCGGGAAGTGTATCCAATATATCGGGGTATGTATACACGCAAATTCCTAGTATATGTGGTGCTATAACTTCGCTGTCTGGAAATGTATCCAATATATCAGGGTATGTATACACGCAAATTCCTAGTATATGTGGTGCTATAACTTCGCTGTCGGGAAGTGTATCCAATATATCGGGGTATGTATACACGCAAATTCCTAGTATATGTGGTGCTATAACTTCGCTGTCTGGAAATGTATCCAATATATCAGGGTATGTATACACGCAAATTCCTAGTATATGTGGTGCTATAACTTCGCTGTCGGGAAGTGTATCCAATATATC
>Ga0214923_10000409_pt1 | contig 66001 bp, 25 predicted proteins | sample LL1510_MetaG_FD_177993 | JGI IMG/M metagenome (GOLD analysis project Ga0214923, IMG submission 177993) | Freshwater microbial communities from Lake Lanier, Atlanta, Georgia, United States - LL-1510 | ecosystem: Environmental > Aquatic > Freshwater > Lake | place: USA: Georgia | collected...
TATAAAATTATATATAAATATGTTTAATTATTCATGTTTTACAAAATTTTAAATTATAATAGTTTCTTAATATAAATCATGAAAAAATAAAAAAAAAATAAAATAAACTACATTCCATTCCAAAATATTTTAATTTATAGTTTAAAAAATAATTTCTCTGAAAATAACAATAATTAAAAAAAAGTATAAATATAATTATAATGAGTAATAGATCTAAATATTTTTATAATTATTAGTGTTTACCTGTTAATATTAATATGTCTATAAAAAAAATGAAAAAAACATTTTTTGTTTGTTCTTTTAAATAAAACTTATTACCGTAGCCATTTTGGCTCAAGCATTTGGGAGTTGCTTGACTTGGGTGCTATTTGTGAGCATCATGACGGAGCAGACGACGTCACAGATCTTCGATCTGATGGGCCTCCTCTTTCGGCAGCTTCCAAACCCGGATACGGAGCAGACAACGTTACCCGTCTTCAATCTGACGAGAAACATTTACCAAGAGTTTCAAAACTTGTATACGAATCATCAGATTCTGGTTCGTGATCATGAAAAGCTGAAGCAGACTTCCGAAAATCAGCGCCAAAACATCGCTTCGCTGAGTGATAAGGAAGCACGCCTGCGTCAGGCTTACGAGAAGCTGCTTAAGGATAATGATGAGCAGCGTGAAGAGTTAGCACGCCTGAAGCGTGACAACAAGAATCTTCGGACTATGAGCCTAAAGAATCCGCCGATAGCAACCTCTACTTCATCTGGACAGACCAATCCGGCGTGCGTGTGTGTATGTTGCGATGAGGAAAAGCATAAGTTCTGCTATGAAAAGAAGATCGCTGGGGACTGCTACTGCGATCGCATACATGCCGACCAAGTTACCGAGGGCACCCTGTATGGTTTCGTCATGTTGTTGTTGCTTCGCACCAAGCGTGACAAGGCTTGTAAAGATCTGCATCTTGAAGTCTGCAGAGGGATTCAATGGACCGAGCGCACTGACGAAGTTGCTATGCGTAACGTGTTCGTACATCTGCAAGAAGTAAACCCCACACTCAACTGGGTAGACGCCCAATCATTTTTCAGGCCACTGAGATCTTGAGTAGAAGCACTCGTGCAGTTCCAGGAGTCGAGAATGAGCTAACTCTTCTTGCGACAGTCTTCTGGTATCAGTGCGTTCTATTTTGATCACCGTCAACTGTTTTATTAATAAAACAGTTGTTTTGTTATTTTTTTCCAAATACACTATATTAGATATAATTATACTCAACTAATTGTTAGATTTACGAATAATAATTATTTTAAGTTTGCAGAAAAAATATTATATATTTATAAATAATAATTTAGATTTATGAATAATTTAAGATAAAATATTTTGGAATGTTAGTTTAATTTTTCTGAAATTTTAAGAACGCAGATTATTTTCTCTGAAAATATAAATAATTAATTATTAGGATAATATTAGATTTACAAATAATAATTAGTTTGCCTAGAAAATAATTATTATTTATAAATCTTAAAATTATCCTTGTAATTTTAATTTATTAGTCATAAATTATTATTTTAACAAATTATTATAAATCTATTTTTTTAGGTAAACTTAAATAATTATTATTTATAAATCTAAAATATTATTCTAACAATTTTAAATATTTGATTAGTCATAAATCTATTATTTAGGTAAACTTAAAATAATTATTATTTATAAATCTAAAATATATTATTCTTGCAATTTTATTATTTAGCCATAAATTTAAATTATTATTTTAGCAAATTATTAATACCATAGATAATTATATGGTCATATGTTTAATTATTTTAAATTTAAATTTAAATTTTTATTTAATTTATTATTATAATTTTATTAATAAATTTTTTATTAAGATAATTATCAAATTTATCATAATTATAATCAATTATTTTATTTTCAAAAAAAATAAATTGCATTCCAAAATAATTTGTAAAACTTAAATTATTGCATCTTTAAAGAAAATAACAATAAAAAAATATAAGAGAAATAATATTTATTTTTATGTTATATCTATATACATTATAAAAATAAATATTATTAATAATAATTTAATTTATATCATAAAATATTTATAATTACATATAAATATGCTTCATAGATTTTATTGTTGAGGTATATTAAGAAAACAACGATTATAAATTATTTTAATTATTTGTATCTATAAAATATTCTATAATAATAATATAATTAAATAATAATGCAAAAAGTATTATATATTTTAAAAAAAAAATATAATATTATATAAAAGAGGTTTGAGTCTTAATTTTACACATATAGTTTGTTTGTCATTAATTAATATTGGATCTTCTATATATTGCATTCCTATCATACGTCTAATTTGATTTTTATCAGTTGAACTATCAACACCATGATATGTAGTAGTTCCTTTGATAAATATACCTTCTTTTATATTTAAGTGAATAAATTCTTTATTATCTAATTATTGATACTACACATATTAATTAATATAGTTATAAATAATAACCTAAAAATAGAATGATGAATAGAAACTTTGTTTATATTTGTGACAAACTAAAATAATTATTATTATAGCAATTTAAAATAATTGATTATTCATAAATCTAAAATATTATTATATAAACTATTATTTATAAATTAAAAATGTGAACTTTGTTTATTTTCTCGGCAAACTAAAAATAATTATTATTTTTAGTAATTATTCTCATTTTCAGAGAAATTAAACTGCGTTCCAAAAATTTTAGAAAAATTAAACTAAACTACGTTCCGTTCCAAATATTTTAATTTATAGTTTAAAAAATTATATTATAATTTTTCTGAAATTTTTATAATTTCTCTGAAAATAGCAATAATTGATTATTCATAAATCTATAATATTATTCAACAAACTGTTATAAATCTAAAATATACTTATCCCGCAAACTAAAATAATTATTATTATAACAATTTAAAATAATTGATTATTCATAAATCTATAATATTATTCTACAAACTATTATAAATCTAAAATATTTTTCTGGCAAACTAAAATAATAATTATTATAGTAATTTAAAATAATTAATTATTCATAAATCTAAAAAATTATTCTATAACTATTATTTATAAATCAATGGAACCCGTTTATTTTTCTGGCAAACTAAAATAATTATTATTATATCAATTTAAAATAATTAATTATTCATAAATCTATAATATTATTCTACAAACTATTATTTATAAATCTAAAATGAAAATTTTATTAACTTTGTTTATTTATCTGGCACATTAAAATAATTATTATTCTAGTAATTTTAAATAATATTCATAAATCTATAATATTATTCTACACACTATTATTTATAAATTTTAAATGGGATGTTTATTTTTATGGCAAACTAAAATAATTATTATTCTAATAATTTTAAATAATAGATTATGAAACTTCATTTTTAAATCTATAATATTATTCTAGCAAATTATTATTGGACCTGTTTATTATCTTTTGTTTAATTTACTGTTTATTTATAAGTTTATTTAAAAATTAAAATTTAATAATTTAAATAATTGTAATTAACAAAGTTCCCTATTATTTTATTTAAAGAACTTTTATTTATTAGTTTTAATAATAATTTAAATAAGAGTGGTTCCTATTATTTTATTTATAAATTAATAATAAACAAAAAAATATTTTAATAATTAAGACAGCGCTAATTATAAATTATAATAATAAACATATATAGAAAGCTAATTTATTTATATTATTATTTTCAACAAGGTTATGATAAACACTAATCATAACTGATGATAATAAACATACCCATTAATTTAAAGAATATTTATTACCAAAATTATTAAAATCAATAAACCTCAAATATTTAAATTATAAGTTTAAATTTTTAAATAAACTGATAATAAACAGTAATATAAACATAAGATAATAAACATGTTCAGTCATAAATCTAAATTATTTTTTTAGAAAATTATTATAAATTGAAACTTCATTAACTTCGTTTATTTTCCCGACAAGCTAATTATTATTTATAAATCTAAAATAAACGAAGTTCCGATCCTAATAATATTAAATAATTGATTAGTTATAAATCTAAATTATTATTTTAGTAAATTATTATAAATCTATTTTTCTGGCAAACTTAAAATAATTATTTTTTATAAATCTAAAATAAATGAAGTTCCGGTCCTAATAATTAATTGATTAGTTATAAATCTAAATTATAATTTTAGTAAATTATTATAAATCTAAATTATTGTATTTTAGAAAATTATTATTTATAAATCTAAAATAAACGAAGTTCCGATGCTTGTAATTTTAAATATTTAATTAGTCATAAATCTAAATTATTATTTTAGAAAATTATTATTTATAAGATTTTTCATGTAAACTTAATATTTATAAATCTAAAATAAACTAAGTTCCTATTCTAATAATTTTTAATAATTAATTAGTCATAAATCTAAATTATTATTTTAGTAAATTATTATAAATGATAATTTTGTTAACTTCGTTTATATTCCCGGCAAATTTAAAATAATTATTATTTATAAATCTAAAATAAATAAAGTTCCTATACTTGTAATTTTAAATAATTAATTATTCATAAATCTAAATTATTATTTTAGAAAATTATTATAAATCTATTTTCCAGGCAAATTTAATATTTATAAATTTAAATTATTATTCTAATAATTAATTAATTAGTCATAATTCTAATGGGAACTTTGTTAACTTTGTTTATTATTTTAGTAAATTATTATCTATTTTCCCGATAAATTTAAAATAAACAAAGTTCCTATGCTTGTAATTTTAAATAATTAATTAGTCATAAATTTAAATTATTATTTTAGTAAATTATTATAAATGGGAACTTTGTTAACTTCGTTTATTTTCCCGGCAAATTTAAAATAATTATAAATTTAAATTATTAGGATAATAATTTTAAATAATTAATTAGTTATAAATCTAAATTATTATTTTAGTAAATTATTATAAATATGAACTTTGTTAACTTCGTTTATTTTCCCGGCAAATTTAATATTTATAAATTTAAATTATTATCCTAATAATTTTATTCTGGTTTTCAGAAAAATTATAAAATATTTTTTAAACTATAAATTAAAATATTTTATAATTTATCTGAAATTTTTATAATTTCTCTGAAAATAGCAATAAATCAACATTATTACAAATTTATTCAAAATGTACCTTTGGTAGAAAATAAGAGGAATGGATATATAAATGTTGTTTTTTGTTGATTATTTGGAAATATACCAAATCCAGTATATTTAAAGTATTACAAATTATGAATATTTATATTATTAAAATAAATGATATATATTTTTGATTATTATAAATTATTAGATTTTAATATAAATATATATTTAAGAATTTAATTATAATATTATTTATGGAAGATAATATTATATCTGAGTTAGCTAAATATACGTATGATAATACTCCTGAATATTCATTAAATGGATTAACTACTATATGCAGAGTTGTAGATATCTATGATGGTGATACATGTTCTTGTATTATTGGTCATAATAATGTATTTCATAAATATAAAGTTAGATTAGCAGAAATAGATACTTGTGAAATAAAATCTAAAAATGATGACACCCATTATTTAGCATTACAAGCTAGAAAAAAATTATGTAGTTTAATTTCTAATAAATTAGATAATATAGATATAAATATAACAAGAAAAGATTTAAGAACTATTTTAAATAATGAAATTTTTTTATTACAAATAAAATGTGGAGAATTTGATAAATATGGTAGACTATTAGGATGGTTATATTCAAATGATAACACATCATTAAATCAATTATTAATTAATTCTCATTTAGCATATTCATATAATGGTGGCACAAAATTATCTGAAAAATCACAAATAAATACATTAAATACATAAAAATAATATTTAAAATTATTATTTTAAATTAGTATGCATTCAATTATTTTTTTATTTTATACAACTTATTAGTTTTTAACAATAATTATTTAAATTATTATTAAAAAATAATAAATTAAATAATAGGTCCACCAATTATTTAAAATTAGTAAGATAATAAACAAAGTTCCCATTAGATTTATAAATAATAATTATTTTCAGTTTGATAAAAAAATAAATAAAATTCTTAATCTGAAAATAGCACTAATTATAATTATTAGAATAATATTTTAGATTTATAAATAATAATTTGCTAGAATAATAATTTAGATTTATGAATAAAAAATTATTTAAAATTGGTAGGATAATGAGGGGGCTTCGTTAATTTTGTTAATTTCATTTATTTATAAATATTAATTATTATAGTTTGACAAAAAAATATTTTAGATTTAAAAAATAATAATTTTTAGATTTATAAATAAACTTATAAAAGTCTCTATAATCAATTATTTAAAATTACTAGAATAATAAACAAAGTTAATAAAATTTTCATTAGATTTATAAATAATAATAAGTTTTCAGAAAAATAAACAAAGTTCCCATAATTTTATAAATAATAATTTAGATTTATGAATGGATATATTTATTATTGTCATATTATGTTACTGTTTATTATTAAATTATTTAAAAATTAAAAACTAATAACTAATAATTAAAATAATTACGGTTCATATTATTTTATTTAAATAATTATTATTAATTTTAATAATGGGCATGTTTAGTATCATCAGTTAGGATTACTGTTTAGTATTAACCTTATTAAAAAATAATAATAATAATTAATAAATGAAGTTAACGAAGTTCCCAAAATAAAATAATTATAAAACTTGTTTCCGTTTACGAAAGCAAGCTTTATTTATTTTATTCTATTATAATTTTATATTGGGAACTTAATTTATTATTTTTTTGAAATTTATCTATTAATTATTATTATAATTTTTCAATAAGATTAATACTAAACAGTAATCCTAATAGATGATACTAAACATGCCCATTTATAAATCTAAAATATTATTCTTGTAATTTGAAATAATTGATTAGTTATAAATCTATTATTTTACTAAATTATAAATGGGAACTTCGTTTATTTTCTCTGTAAACTTAAAATAATTATTATTTATAAATCTAAATTATTATCCTAATAATTTTAAATAATTAATTATTTATAAATATAAAATATTATTTTACAAATTATTATTTATAAAATTTTTTAGGCAAACTTAATATTTATAAATCTATAATATTATTATAGCCATGGATATGTTATGATTAGTGTTTATTATAACCTTATAAAAATAAAACTAGTAATATATTGTGCCTCACATATATTTTTATTAGTAAATATTATTAATGTAATTTATTTTGTTGAAATTTTTGTATCACAGTTTAATTTCTATGAAAATGTAATAATTTAAGATTTAAAAAATATTTCGGAACATAGTTTAATTTCTATAATAATAATTATTAAATTATTATTTGTTTATTATTAATATTTGATAAATTTGTAACTTTGTTTATTATACAAATTATTAGTTTAATAATGGACATATTTATTATCATCAGTTTTATTTACTGTTTATTATCAGTTTTAAAATTAAAAATTAAAAACTAATAATTTAAAATAAATGTGGTTACGAAGTTCTCTATTATTTTATTTAAAAGAACTTCATTTATTGGTTTTAATAATAATTTAATAATTTGGATAACAATAATTATCAAAAATAAAAAAATTTAGATTTTCAAATATAATATTTTAATTTGATTAGTCTAAAATAAAATATTACGGATTTAAAATTATAATATTATAATTTGATTAGTCTAAAATAAAATATTATGGATTTCAAATATAATTTTTAAATTAGTCTAAAATATAATATTCTAATTTAATTAGTTTAATATAAAGTATTATGAATTTTGATTTGATTAGTAATAAAATATTATTGATTTCAAATTATAATTTATTAAAATATTATGAATTTTAATACTTTTAAAGATTTAAACGCCAATATTTTTTTATAATAAAATTATAACTACATAAGTTTATTATAAAAAATAAAAAAATTGATTAATTTAAATTTAAAGTATATGAATTATTATAACTTATATGACTACTATAGATATGAACTATGCTAATATAAATATACTCAAGTTTATAGAATATATTATTACTTTTGATAATATTGATGATATTTTAGATACTTATAAAATACAATCTGAAAAAGGATATATTTTTGAAAAATTATTTGATATTATTATTAAATTTGGATTTTGTGATATTTTTACTAACTCTAATTATTATCATATGATTGGTAATTCTAATAATGCTAAACTTAAAAAATTAGAAAATATTAAACAATATCTTAATGAAAAAGTAATATCTAGTAATTCTAGTGGATGTTCTGATATTACATTACAAAATAAAAATGATGATACATATATATTTATTAGTTCTAAATATCCTAAATCAAATGAAGATATAAAAAAACAAAAATCAGTAGATTATTATGATATTCAAAAAATTATTGCTATGATAGATGATAATAAACATATTTATAAAAATTATAAAATATATTTAGTTGTTCCTAATAAGAAAAAAGTTTTAGATAAAGTTAAAACAGCTAATAATTCAAGTAATTATATTACTAAATATATGAATGAAGATAATATTTTAGATAAAGAAGACTTGAATAAATATTTTATAGCATTCAAACAAGATATAATTAAAAATAAAAATAATGATTGGAATGAAATATATTTATCATTAAAAGAAAATTTATCATTAAGATTTCATCAAGAATTAATTACACAAAAAACTAGTAATTTGATTGAAGAAGGTAATAAATCTTTTTTATGGGGATGTAAATGTAGAAGTGGTAAAACTTATATGATTGGTGGAATTATTATTAAACAATTAGAAATTATGAAAAAATTAAATGTTTTAATTATTACACCGGCACCAACTGAAACATCACCTCAATTTACTAATGATTTATTCAATAAATTTAAAGATTTTGATAAATTTAAAATTCATCATATTGAAGGTTCTAATATGATCAATAATATTGAAATAAGTAATAATAATATATTTGTAATGTCTAAACAACTTTTACAAAAGCATATTAATAATAAAACTATTATGAACATTAAAAATTTAAAATTAAATATTATTGCATTTGATGAAAATCATTTTAGCGGAACAACAAATTTATCAAAAAATATATTAGATTCATATTCTTCAAAAAATACTGTTAAAATATATTTAACAGCTACATATAGCAAACCATTAAAAGAATGGAATATTTTACAAGAATGTCAAATGTATTGGGACATTGAAGATGAACAAATATGCAAAAGTATATTAATTGATGAAAATAATTTAGATAAATTAAAAGAAAAACATGGACATGAATATATTATATCAACCATTAAATATTATACTAATTTAGGTTTATCAATAAATGATATATTTAAATCATATAAGATAATGCCTAATTTACATTTAATAACTAATATGTTTGATTCACAAAGATATAATATAATTAAAGAAAATATTATGGGTAGTCATTATGGTTTTAGTTTTGATGTTCTCTTTAGTTTGAATAAAGATAAAAAATTTAATTACAAACATGAAGTTAAAACTATACTTAGATATATTTCTGGTTCAGAAAAAGAACAAGATTATAGTATGGGTGATAAATCTATTTTCACAAGAATAAATAATATATGTTCAAGAATCCCATTTATACAAATTTGGTTTTTACCTTCTGATAATATTAATTTGATATCTCAAAATTTAAAATCATTAATGCGTGAAGATAAAATTTTTAAGAAATATAATATTATGTGTATTAATCGTCAAAACAATGATTTAGCAAAATATATTAAAGATGAAATATTAAAACAAGAAATAATAACAAAATCAGAAGGAAAAAAAGGTTTAATTCTTCTTGCAGGTAATATGTTAAGTTTAGGTATTACTATTAATAGTTGTGATATTGTTATGTTAATGAATAATACATTATCATCAGATAAAGTAATGCAACAAATGTATAGATGTATGACTGAAGGAGACAATAAAAATATGGGTTTTGTTGTAGATTTGAATATTAGTAGAGTTTTACAAACGTGTATTAATTATACTGTTTATAAAAATAGTAAAAGTGTTGAAGACAAAATTAAATATCTAATTGAAAATCACTTAATTAATATTGATATTGATATGATGCAATCAAAAAAAATAAATAGTGATAATATAGTTAAAAAATTAATGGATATATGGAAAGGAGACCCAATAAATAGTTTTAAAAATCTCTTAAAAAATTTAGATAATGATTATATTATATTTGATAATCCAACACAAAAATTATTAAATGCATCTTTTACAAATTCATTAAAAGATAATAAAGTAGATTCAACAATAGCATTAAAAGATGAAGATGATGAATTACAAGAATTACCATCAGGTAAGGAAAAAATAATAGATAATGAAGTAGATTCAATAATAGAATTAAAATATGAAAATGAAGAATTACAAGAATTATCATCAAGTAAAGAAAAAATAAAAGATAGTTCAGAAAATGATGATAATTCTTCACAAGATAATGATGAAGAAAAGAAAGAAGAAATAAAAATATCATTTACTAAAGATGTATTACCTTATGTTATACCTTTGACATGTATATTAACTATTGAAAACAAAAATAAAGACTTTATAAATATGTTAAATGATATTAAAGAAAGTAATGAATTATTAGAAATATTTGATGACCAATGTTTAATATGGTGGAATAAAAAAGGTTTAATAAATATTATTCATGATATTATAAATAAATATTTTGATAAATCTTCTAACACTTATAATATCTCAATACAATTTAAGATGTCAATACAAAGTTTATTAGATAGACCAAAAGAATTATTAGAATTAATATCTGATTGTTTGAAACCAAAAACAATAGAAAAAAAAACATTTGGAGAAGTATTTACACCAATGGACTTTATTAATAATAAAATGTTGAAAGATATAGAAGATTATTGGTTAACCAATAAAAATGAAAATATATGGACAAATGAGAAATTAACTTGGTATGATCCAGCTTCAGGAATGGGAAATTATCCAATTGCAATTTATTATAAGTTAATGGAAGGATTAAAAAATAAAATCCCAAATGAAGAACAAAGAAAAAAACATATAATTGAAAAACAATTATATATGGGTGAATTAAATAAAAAAAATTGTTTTGTTATTAAACAAATATTTAATATTAATAATGAATATAATTTAAATTTATATGAAGGAAATACACTAAATATAAAAACTAATGAAGTATTCGGCATAACTACATTTGATATTATCATTGGTAATCCTCCATATAATGAAGAATTAACAAGTGTAGGCGCAAAACCATTATATAATAAATTTATTGAATACTATGTAAATAAATGTAATTTATTATCATTTATAGTTCCTTCAAGATGGTTTGCTGGTGGGAAAGGATTAGATAAATTTAGAGATATGATGATTAATAGAACAGATATATTATATATAAAACATTATGATGATGCTTGTAAAATATTTGGTAATAGGATAAGTATTGAGGGAGGCGTAAATTATTTTTTAATTGATAAAGATTATAATGGTTTGTGCGATTATAATGGTTCAAAAGTAAAATTTAATAATTTTGATATAATATTAGATGGAAAATATTATAATGTAGTAAATAAAATATTAGAATATGATAAAATAACAAAATATTATATTAGTCAAGATTATTATAAAATTCAAACAAATGATATACGATTAAAAGATATTAATACGAATAATGATATTAAATGTTATGTATCACAACAAAAAGGATTTACAAAATTTATTGATAAAAATGAAATTAAAAAATCAATAAATAATTATAAAGTAATTACTGCAAGAGCAAATGGAGGAAATGGATGTTTTGGAAATATATTTTTAGGATTTCCAAATGAAGTTCATACAAAAAGTTATATATCTTTTAATCTAAATTCAGAGAATGAAGCAAAATCATTATTAAGTTATATGAAATGTAAATTACCTAATTTTATGTTAAGTTTAAGAAAAATATCACAGGATATTAGTGAATCGACATGTAAATGGATACCATTACTACCATTAAATAAAGAATGGACCGATGAAGAAGTTTATAAATATTTTAAGTTATCTGAAGATGAAATAAAATTAATAAAAGAAACAAAAATTAGCGGTTATAATGATATTAAACCAATTAATGAAAATGAACCAAAAATAATAAAAGATGGAAGAAAACAATATTATTTAATTGATGATAAATTATATAAGATAAAAAAAGATAAATCACAAGGAGAGTTATTTGGTAGTTATATTGATGGTAAAATTATTGAAGAATCAAATAATATAATAAATGACAAAAGTAAATCTAAACATAATAAAGAAGTTAATATTATTGAAAACAATGAAATTTTAACTATATCAAAAAAATAAAATAAACAAAGTTTCCAAAATCAAAAATAAATATTATAAGTGATATATTATTTTGAATGAAGAATCTAAAATTAAAGTTAAAAATATTATCAAAAAGAAAATTAAAACTAATACTGCTATTGAACTTTAACAATAATTATTTTATTTATTAACGGATATGTTTATTATAATATGTTTCATTTACTGTTTATTATCAGTTTATTTTAAAATTAAAAAAAAAATAATTTAAATAATTGTGATTATCAAAGTTTCCTATTATTTTATTTAATGTGTCAACTTTGTTAATTTTATTTATTAATTTTAATAATAATTTAAATAATTATTAAAATTAATAAGTTGTGTAATAAATGAAATTAAACAAAGTTCCAGTAAATTAATAATAAACAAAAATTAATTGGAACTTCGTTTATAATTAATATGGCGCTAATTATAATAATAAACATATATAGAAGCACCAATTATTTATAGTTTTTTTCAATAAGATTATAATAAACAAACAAAGTTCCCAATTATAACTGACGATAATAAACATGTTCATATATAAAAATAGTTCAAAAAGTGATAAAAATACTTTTTAAGATGACGAAGAACAAAAAGAAGAAATAAAAATATCATTTACTAAAGATGTATTACCTTATGTTATACCTTTGACATGTATATTAACTATTGAAAACAAAAATAAAGACTTTATAAATATGTTAAATGATATTAAAGAAAGTAATGAATTATTAGAAATATTTGATGACCAATGTTTAATATGGTGGAATAAAAAAGGTTTAATAAATATTATTCATGATATTATAAATAAATATTTTGATAAATCTTCTAACACTTATAATATCTCAATACAATTTAAGATGTCAATACAAAGTTTATTAGATAGACCAAAAGAATTATTAGAATTAATATCTGATTGTTTGAAACCAAAAACAATAGAAAAAAAAACATTTGGAGAAGTATTTACACCAATGGACTTTATTAATAATAAAATGTTGAAAGATATAGAAGATTATTGGTTAACCAATAAAAATGAAAATATATGGACAAATGAGAAATTAACTTGGTATGATCCAGCTTCAGGAATGGGAAATTATCCAATTGCAATTTATTATAAGTTAATGGAAGGATTAAAAAATAAAATCCCAAATGAAGAACAAAGAAAAAAACATATAATTGAAAAACAATTATATATGGGTGAATTAAATAAAAAAAATTGTTTTGTTATTAAACAAATATTTAATATTAATAATGAATATAATTTAAATTTATATGAAGGAAATACACTAAATATAAAAACTAATGAAGTATTCGGCATAACTACATTTGATATTATCATTGGTAATCCTCCATATAATGAAGAATTAACAAGTGTAGGCGCAAAACCATTATATAATAAATTTATTGAATACTATGTAAATAAATGTAATTTATTATCATTTATAGTTCCTTCAAGGTGGTTTGCAGGTGGAAAAGGATTAGATAAATTTAGAGATATGATGATTAATAGAACAGATATATTATATATAAAACATTATGATGATGCTTGTAAAATATTTGGTAATAGGATAAGTATTGAGGGTGGTGTAAATTATTTTTTAATTGATAAAGATTATAATGGTTTATGTGATTATAATGGTTCAAAAGTAAAATTTAATACTTTTGATGTTATACTTGATAGTAAATATTATGGAATTATTAATAAATTTATTAATAATAATAAAATAACAGATTTATATTTAGGTAGATATTTTGGTATTGAATCAAATGATAAAAATTTAACTAATGACGATAAATTAATTAAATGTTATGTATCTCAACAAAAAGGATTTATTAAATATATTGATAAAAAATTTGTTAAAAAAGAATATAATTTTTTCAAAGTTATTACTGCCGAAGCAAATGGAAGCGCCGGATGTTTTGGAAATAAATTTATTGGAAATCCAAATGAAGTTCATACAGGAAGTTATATATCATTTAAAGTTTCAAATGAGAATGAAGCAAAATCATTATTAAGTTATATGAAATGTAAATTACCTAATTTTATGTTAAGTTTAAGAAAAATATCACAGCATATTAATGAATCTGTATGTAAATGGATACCATTACCTCCATTAAATAAAGAATGGATAGATGAAGAAGTTTATAAATATTTTAAGTTGTCTGAAGATGAAATAAAATTAATAAAAGAAACAAAAATTAGTGGTTATAATGATATTAAACCAATTAATGAAAATGAACCAAAAATAATAAAAGATAGAAGAAAACAATATTATTTAATTGGTGATAAATTATATAAGATAAAAAAAGATAAATCACAAGGTAAATTATTTGGTAGTTATATTGATGGTAAAATTATTGAAGAATCAACTAATATAATAAATGACAAAAGTAAATCTAAAAATAATAAAGAAGTTAATATTATTGAAAACAATGAAATTTTAACTGTATCAAAAAAATAAAATAAACGAAGTTCCCAAAATTAAAAGTATTATAAGTGATAATATTATTTTAAAAGAATCTAAAATTAAAGAATTTAAAATTAAAGTTAAAAATATTATTAAAAATAAAGTTAAAACTAATACTGATATTGAACTTTAACAAAAATTATTTTATTAATTATTCTTGTTTTCATAGAAATTTTAAAATTTTTATAATTTTTCTAAAAATAGTAATAATATATAAAAAATATTTTTTTTATAATTTTCATTTTTTGACATGTTTATTATTATTTTTTTGGCTGTTTATTATCTATTATTTAAAAAATTAAAAATTAAAACATTGTTAAACTTTGTTATTTTTTTTTATTTTGAAAATCTTAATTAATTTTCAAATACACACAAAATATAACTGAAATTAACAAAGTTTACTCAATTGTTCTTATATTATTATATTATTAGTAATAATATTAAACTTATATATGCATTAATATTTTAATTTGAATAGCTCAAAATAAAATATTATAGATTTTAAATTATAAGTTAAATAATTAAAATATTATAGATTTTAAAATATAATATTATAATTTGATTAGTTAGAAATAAAAATAGTTTGAATTTTTAAATTATAATATTTAATATGTTTATTATCATCTATTTGATGTTCAATGTTTAATATGATGGAATAAAAAGGTTTAATAAATATTATTCATGATATTATAGATAAATATTATGATAAATCTTCAAATAAAGATTATTTTTCTTATAAAGTCTCAAGAAAAATTATATAGAACTATTATTATTCATGTTATATTTAATTTGGATTCTTATTTAGTTTATTAATATAATATTTTAAAATATTATATTATTGCTATTTTCAGAAAAATTATATAATATTTTAATTTAAAATTTAAATTAATTTTGGAACGTAGTTTATTTTTTTCAAAAATTTTATAATTTCTCTGAAAATAGCAATAAATAAATTATTAGACATAATATTTTAAAAAATATATTAATAAATTAATAAGAATTCAGAATAAATATAAATGAATAATAATAGTTTTATATATTTTTATTTTTAATATATATATATATATATATATATGGAATATATAGGATATCAAAATAACCAACAAAAATACAAGAAAAAATATATTAAATATAAAAATAAATATATAAATTTAATATCTGGAGGAACTATGGACATTTCTCTAAATGAACTACAAGAGTATAAATTAAATGAAGAATACACCTATACACAAGAAGACCCTATAGCGTATTATTGTAAACATCCATCACTTGAAAATGTATTTTGTATTTTTGAAAAAGTAGTCTCTCACGATAGATACAATACTACTGATGGCGATTATAGAACACGATTAAATTTAATAAAAGATAATACATTTAAACCTGAAAGGTACAAAAAAGCATATAAAAAAAGATGGGTCAATTTCTGCTTTATACTAAGGGGAGATGGAATACAGATTTCTATTAATAAATTTTTTGATTTTTATATGGTTTATATGGTATTATTAAATGATTCAATACCAACACTAGATGCATGGTTTAACACTTTTGATATTGAATCAAGAAATTTAATAATTCAAATGACAGCAAATATAGATACTGATACTGGTCGTGGAGTGCATTATTATATATCAAATAATACAGATGGAGAGTTGCGGGGCATATGGGGGAAATCAATACCATTCGACCCAATATATAAACGTCAATCAATTATTTTACATAGTTTTTCTGCATATGTAATATCTAATAAATTTAATACTATACAATATATATGGACGTCGCCATCAGATGCTATGACGTATATATTTAATTTATTATTTTCATATATTCAATCAAATTCATTAGTATTGGGTGAAATAAAATTAGACGATAATAATCCTCCCGAGGAATATAATAAAAGACCAATAAAGAAGGACCAATTAAATTATCCTGTGGGTGGCACTATGTATATACAAATTAAATTCCTTGCAGATATATTTAAAAATCTATTATATAATGATCTTGAACACAAATTCTATAATACAATAAGGGAACTTTAGATTATTCTTATTTAATTTATATATATATATATTTATATAAAGTAAATGTTTATTATCATCAATTTTAATTATTGTTTATATAACTTTATTGATAATATTAATAATAATTATATAATATAAAATAATAATAAAGCTTGCTTTTGTTTAAGGAAACACTTTATTTTAGTCTATTATAATTATCATAGAGCATAATAACAAAAGTATTAAGGTTACTAGTGAATATATTTATTTAAATAAATAATAAAATATACTTTAAAGAATTATTAATTACCATTAATAAAAATATTAAATATTAAACATGTTTATTATATTTGATTCTTTTACAGTTTATTATCAGTTTATTTAAAAATCAAAAAATAAATAAACAAAGTTTCATTTGTTATAACTTTATTAAAAATTATTGATATTTTCAAAAAATTCTTTAAAAATAAAAATAAAAACTAATAATTTAAATAATCGAGGTTTCTTATTAGTTTATTTTATTGAGTTTTAATAATAATTGATTATTTAAACTAATAATTTTGATAATATGTAAATTATTGCTATTTTCAGAGAAATTAAACAGTGTTCCAATAATTTTAGAAAAATTCTAAAATTATTTTTAGATAAATTAAATTATAATAATTTCATAAAAAGTATAACATAATATTATAAACTTTAAATTAAAATATTTTGGAACATAGTTTAATTTTTCTATTTTTTTTGGAAAATATTTTAATTTCTCTAAAAATAGCAATAGATAAAGTAATAATTAAAATATAATTACATATTAATTTAATATTAAAGTGTTCATATTCTAATTGTTAATTTTAATTCTTTCAATATATTAAATTATATTTGATTCATTAAAGCTAATAAATTATTAATTAACATATTTTTTTAAAAATAATTAATTATTTTATTAATAATTTAAAATGGTTAGATCTATTATTAAACATATTTATTAATAATTTATTTAAAAATTAATAATTTAAATTAGTATTAATAATATTTTAAATTATTAAAACTAATAATTTGTGTAATAAACGAAGTTCCCAAAAAATAATTAAAAGTAATAAATTAAACAAGAAAACAATAATAATAACTTATACTAATAAATATATATAGGAAATATCATTTAGTAATAGTTAGAACTTTGTTTATAATAAATATGTCTATTCATAAATATAAAATATTATTCTGTAAAACTAATTTATTTATTAATCTATATCTCACCAAATTAAAATAATTATTTATTCATAAATATAAAATTTTATTCTATCAAAATATTATTTATAAATAGACATGTTTATTATCAATTTATTTAAAAATTAAAAACTAATAATTTAAATAATTGCGATTCTTATTATTTTACTTAAAACGTAGTTTTAATAATAAATTAATTTAAATTTCTATTATTTTATTTAAGTTATTGGTTTTAATAATAATTTAAATAATTGAAATAAAAAATTGATTTATTAATTTTTTATTTATTATTTTATTGCTATTTTCAGAAAAATTAAACTAAACTACGTTTCGTTCCAAAATAATTTTTTAAACCATAAATTAAAATATTTTGGGAACTTCGTTAACTTATTTTATTTTTTTTAAAATTTTTATAATTTCTATAGAGATGCAATAATTAAAAATTTATAAATTTTTTATATTTTTTCTAAAATTTTTGGAACGCAGTTTAATTTCTCTGAAAATAACAATAATTAAAATAATAATTAGAAGCTTTAAATTATAAACAAAGTTAATGAAGTTCCCAAAATATTAATAAAACTAATTATTGCCCACCGTTGTGGATTCATCAAACATAATTAAATTAATTATTATTATTGAAAATAAACGAAGTTAACGAAGTTCCCATAATTAATATTAATTAAAATAATAATTAGAAGCTTTAAATTATAAACGAAGTTAATGAAGTTCCCAAAATATTAATAAAACTAATTATTGCCCACCGTTGTGGATTCATCAAAAATAATTAAATTATTGTTATTTTCAGATAAATTATAAAATTTTCAGAAAAAATAAACTACGCGTTCCAAAATTAATTTTAAATCTTAAATTAAAATATTTTATAATTTCAGAAAAATTAAACTAAACTACTTTCCGTTCCAAAATAATTTTTTAAACCATAAATTAAAATATTTTGGGAACTTCGTTAACTTATTTTATTTTTTTTTAATATTTTATAATTTCTATGGGGATGCAATAATTAAAGATTTATAAATTTTTTATAATTTTTCTGAAATTTTTATAATTTCTTTGAAAATAACAATAATTATTTAAATTTTATCCCAAGTTAAAAAAAATAAATAACAAAGTTATTTATTTTTTTATTTATAGTTGGAACTATTTATTTTTAATAAGTTATAATAAAAACTAATCATAATAAACAATGATAAACATGTAATTATAACATAATTATTATTTATAAATCTATAATATTATCCTAGCAATTTTAAATAATTAATTATTCATACATCTAAAATATTATTCTACAAACTATTATTTATAATATTTTAAATAAAATTATAATAAACAATAATTCAAATATACAATAATAAACATGTCTAATTTTAAATAATTATTTATTTGTAAATCTAAAATATATTTATAAATCTTTTTTCACGAAAAACTAAAATAATTATGATTTATAAATCTAAAATATTATCTTATCAATATTAAATAATTAATTATGGAACTTCATTTATAAATTTATTTTCTTGGAAAACTAAAATAATTATTATTTATAAATCTAAAATATTATCTTATCAATATTAAATAATTAATTATGGAACTTCATTTATAAATTTATTTTCCTGAAAAACTAAAATAATTATTATTTATAAATTTAAAATTTATCTTAGTAATATTAATAAATAATTATTCATAAATTTAAACATTCTTCTGCAAACTAAATAATTAATTATTTATAAATAAACAAACTTCTTATTTGTATAGCAAACTAAAATAATTATTATTTATAAATCTAAATATTATTCTACAAAACTAATTAATTAATTATTCATTAATCTAATGAGAACTTCGTTAACTTTGTTTATTTTTCATGAAACTAATTATTTATAAATCTAAAATATTTTTCTAGCAATTTTTTTAATAATTATTTATTCATAAATTTAAAATATTATTCTAGTAATTAATAATTAATAGACATGTTTATTTAAAAATTAATAATTAAAACAACTAAATTATATTATTAGTTTAATGAAAAATATTATAATTTAATTCATGAAAATAACTTTATTTATTTATAAAATATACAAACTTAATAAAGTTTCTAAAGTTATAATAAATATTTTTTTATAAATTAAACTGCGTTCCAAAAGATTATAAATTTATAATAAATTAAATATGAATAATTTTTCATCAGACTAAATATAAAAATTAATAATAAATAAAATAATAATTAAAAAAGCAATAATTAGAACTTATAATAATAAACATATATAGGAAACATAATTTATTTATAGTTTATTTTAATAAACATGTCTATTTATAAATCTAAAATATTATTCTGTAAAACTAACATTAATTATGGAACTTTGTTTATAAATCAAAAATATTTTATATGCAAACTAAAATAATTATTATTTTTAAATCTAAAATATTATTCTAGTAATTTTAAATAATTAATTATTCATAAATCTAAAAAAAAATATTTTAGCAAACTATAATCTATATTTTCGGGAAAACTAAAATAATTATTATTTTCAAATATAAAATATTATTCTAATAATTTAAATAATTAATTACTAGACACATTATGCTTTCTATATATAAGTTATGATTATTGGTTTCTTAATTAATAAATTATTTTTATTTATTATTAATTTATATATTATATAAATTATTAGTTTTAATAATTATATTATTAAATCAATAAATTAAATAAAATAATAGAACACATAGTTAAATTATAGTAATAATAAATGGGAATTTCATTTTTAACTATTAATTTTTAAATAAACTAATCGTACAGATGTTATAAAGAAACATTTTCAATAAAAAAAATGAAAAAAAATTAAAATAAATTTTAAATATTATATAAATAATATGACAGATATAAATTATAGAATGATTTATACAATAAGCGCAAATGAAACAATAACAAATAAAATAGTAATAATATTATGTAATCCGGCATCAGTAAATAGTGAAGATAACACAATTAAATTATTAAAAACATTATTTAATACTAATGATTTTAATAGTTTAATAATATTAAATTTATTTTCATTTGTTGCTCCTAATTTATTAAAGTTAGATAATTTAGATATAACATTGTTTTTTAATAATCAAGAAGAAAATTTAAATTATATTTCTAATTATCTAGAAACAAATAATAGTATAATTAATAAAATAATAATATCATGTGGTCAGCATTTTACAAGATCACAATATAAAAATATTTATAAAAATCACTATAATAAATTATTATGTATAATAAAAAATTATTCAAATAAAGTATATTGTTATGGATTTACACGTTATAAATATCCAATTTATATATCTTATAGAAATTTACGAAATACTAAAATAGCATGGTCGCCAGAATTAATTTTATTCTTTTCTTAAATATTTAATAAAATTAATTATTGATTTATTAATATTTTTAATAATTAATCTTATTTATTTCCCCATAATATAATAGATATTCTACCTTTTGAATTTAAATTAGTTGTATTATTAGATGTATTATTAGATGTATTTTTAGATATTCCATGTTGAAATTTTTTATTTGTTAAATAATCAAAATAAAAAACATCACCATTATTTTGTGGAAAACTAAATATAGATGATGATTCTACATGTTTAAATATTAAATTTCTTGAGTCTCCTAATGATAATCCAATAGTTATATTCTCTCTATCACCATTAGAAAAACTATGGGCGTCATGATGTAATGGTTTATAATTATCATATGTATAATAATTTATACGTGTTGCTAATACTTTTATTTTAAAATATTTTTGTAAACAATCTATAATATTATTAAATGTTTTACTAATTGTAGGATTTTCTATTTTATAATGTTTACTCCAATTAATTATATTTTGGTTTTGTGTATTATCAGTATCTATAAATGATAATTCATTATTTAATTTTGTGAATAATGTTAAATCATCAGTTTCACATAATAAGTTTGGTAAATAACCACATCCTTTATATAATATTTCTTTTATATCATATGATAAATTTGATACTAATTCAAAATTAGATTTAACTTTAGGAAAATATTTTAATGCATTATTACATTCATTATTAATAGTAATTATATCTTCATCATTATTATCATAACTCATTATAATTATTAGGATTTTTATATTTTAATTATAAATTTATTGTTTTTTTTAGAAAAATTATTGTATTTTCAATATTTTAAGATTTACAAAAATAATTTTGGAATATAGTTTAATTTTTCTAAAAATAAGAATAAGCTTTTAATATAAAAAATATTTTTTAAATAAACTACGATACTAAGTGTATCATATAAAATAAGTATATATCTTGACATGTTTATTATCATCTATTAAGATTAGTATTTATCATAACCTTATTAAAAATAATAATATAAATAAATTATAATTTTTACATTATTATTTTTATAATTATTATATTCTATTTAATTATTATATTATTAATTTATAGAAACTTTGTTAACTTTGTTTATTATCCACATTATTAGTTTTAATAATAATTTTAATTATTTAAATTATTATTAAAACCAATAATAATTTAAAATAATAAGAATTCTATTTATTTAAATTATTAATTTTTAATTTTTAATAAAATGATAATAAATAGAAACTTTGTTTATTTATTTTTGATTTTTAAATAAATTGATAATAAACAGTAAACAAAACAAATTATAATAAACATATTCTTTATCAAAATAATTATTTATTATTTAGGAACTTTGTTTATTTTTATAAGTTTTTTCTGAGATTTTTATGATAATAATAAAAAAAATCTTAATTTATAAAGTTATAATTATTATTTATTTTTCATAATTATTTTAGATTGTTATTTAACTTTAAAAATAATGCCTTAAATAAAAGTTCAAGGATTAATGTTTATTATAACATTATTGAAAATAGTAATATTTTTTTTAAAAAATAGCAATAATTTTATATTATTATTAATTATAATTATAAAATAAATCATTATTAAATATTATTATTTTATTATCTATTATTTATAAATTATTTTTGTTCTATATAGTCATAATAATTTGTTTTTTTTAATTAATAATTATAAAATATTATATATTTTATTTTTTTAATAAAAATTATAATTGATATTATATAAATAATTAAAAATAATTATTAATTAGAAAACCATAAACCTTTGGATAGAGAACTGCTAGATTGATTATTTAATGGCAGTATTAAATGACCATTAGCCATAGAACAACGCATTCCATCATAATTAGATTTCCAATTATTATTAGGAAAAGAAACACCACTGGGATTAACATAAAATAAAGTTGTGCTTACATTCCAATTAATACCATCACTAGAATAGAAAAATCCTAACAGATTAGTCCCATATATATTTCCTGTCTGTGCTGTATAAGTATTAAAAGTACACTGAAAACGAATAATCCACAGGCTACCAGACCAAAAAGAACCATTTATAGTATAATAATTATTATTATTAGGATTATTAATACCAGTTAAGGGTACAGGAACATATGGTAATTGATTATATGTCCATGTAATTCCATCATATGAATAAAATGTAAATAAAATATTAGAAGTACCATAAGTATCTTTTCCAGTCATTATAGCCATATTATCATTACACATAAACCATCCTACATTATCCACTCCTAATGTTGTAATACCTATATTTCTCAACTGCGGGGTTAGATCATAACTTAATGTCCAATTTATTTTATCAGATGTAGAATATAATAAACATTGATTAGTTGTTGTATTATATACATGTGAAAACCATAAACCATTAACATATATAATCTGATTTAGAACATTACCTATTTGTGGCAAACTTCCAAATGTCCATGTATAACCATCAGTAAAATACCATGTATAAGATCCATATCTATATGTACACATATTATTTACTTTATAAATATAAAAACCCATGCTAGTTCCGTTAGTTGGAAAAGCTCTTAAGGTATTATTAACGCTATCATAAATAAAATAATACCAATTACCAGGCAAATCTCTAAAACTAATAACAAATAAACCATTAGTTAATCCTAAATTAAGTAATACATAACTATTAATTATAGGTCTATTTAATGATGATATTTGTGGAAATGAAGATAAATTAATAGATATCCAATTATAATAATCTGTTGAAATCCATATAGAAGTATTTATAAGACCTGTTGTACTTGTACTATTAGGAACTGCCATATAAGTTTCTCCAGAATACCATACACCAACTATTCCAATACATCCACCCATACTGAATAAAGTTGAAAAACTTGTAGATGATATAGGTTGTAATGATAATTTTAATTGATATAATATATTTAATGATCTATAATTATATCCTACTAATCCTGTTGGATCTGTAGCTTTATATGTTGCTGTATAATTGCCATATGGTAAAGTACTTGTGTTTGTTATTAATGTAGATGTTCCATTTATCAATACATTTACAGAATAATTAGATATATATGATGATATTGATGTTAAATAAACTGAAATATAATTATTATTGTAAGTTAATGCATATGCTCCAGGATCTGTATAAGAAGTATTTAAATCAATAGATAAATTAGAGGATCCACTTAAATATATTGTTGGTGCTACATCATTTAATCGCATAACAACAATACCGCCATTTCTATATAATCCACCAATTGGAATGCCTGCGTTTTTTGCAACAGAATTTAAAGTATAATTTTTTAATTTAGCTGACATTAGACCTAATATATTTATATTACTTAATATAGAAACATTACCATTAATAAATGTAGAACCTGAAATATTTAATGAGGACTTAATTGATATATTATTATTTATTATTGTTTTTCCAGATGCTAATAAATTTGTTCTTATTGATATATTATTATTTATTATAGATGTTCCTATAACAGATAAAGAAGATAATACTAAAGAATTCATTATTTTACTAGTTCCAGATACATTTAATTTAGATAATATTGTAGTTCTATTAATTATACTATTATTAGAAATATATAAATTATTTAATAAAAAATTATTATTAATTATACTATTATTATAAATATATATATTACTATTAATATAAGCATTATTAAGAATAGTTTTAGTAGAAATATTTAAATTATTCATTATTGAAATATTACCTGTAATAATTGAATTATTAGATATATTTAATATACTATTTAATGAAATATTATTATATATAATACTATTTCCAGAAATATTTAAAAAACTATTTATAGTCATTGGATTTTGAATTATACTAACATTTGAAACATATAAAGAAGAATTTATAAAAACATTATTTTGTAATGTGGATATTCCTTCTATGCTTAAATTATTATTATAATTGTGTGTTACTATATATCCAATATTTGATAACATAGGTGCCTTAATTACATACTGTAGTCCGTCGCTACTTGATTGTATAAATCCTGTTCCTCCTGTTCCCATTATTTGAATGCCACTATTATAACCTGTATCTATTCCTTGAAATATTGAAGAATTAATATTTAAAGTAATTAATTTATCACTTGTATTTAATTGTGTTGTTCCTATATAAGTAGAAGTTCCTTGAATATAAATATTAGAATTTTTATTACCAATATTAATAGTATTAGCATTTATGGATAATTTATTAGTATTAAAAGATTGAATAATAGATGACAAAAATGTTCCTTGGATTACGGCAATATTTGCATTTAATATATTATTTATTGTAGTGCTATTAAATAATTGTATTGGTCCTGATACTGATAAATTATTAATATATGCATTACCTGAAATATTTAATATAGAAAAATTGGTTATATTATTATTCATTATAGTTAATCCGGATATATATAAGGTATTTAATGTAGTTATATTAGATTTAGATAATAAATTATTAGGAATATTTATATTTGAATTTCCTGTTACTGAATTATTAAATATTACTGGACCAGAAATATTTAAAGACGAATTAATTGTTACTTTGTTCATAAAAGTAGAATTATTTAATATATCAATCTGAATATCATTTAATCCAACCATTGATTTATAAAGGTTTCTTAATAAAATATCTACATCAGTTAGCATTATTATATAAAATTAGATTATATATTAATAAAAATGTTTAATATATCTAAAAAATATAATTAATATATTAAAATTATTAATTTCAAATATAATTAGATTGAATACATTTTAGTCTTATTTAGTTTATTATGATATGTTTCTTTTACTGTTTATTATCAGTTTATTTATAAATTAAAAAATAAATTTAAAGTAGTTCTATTTATTATAACTTCATTAAAAATTAATAATTTAAATAACTAAAATTTTTATTATTATCGTTTTCAGAGAAATTATAAAAATTTCAGAAAAATTATAAAATAATTTGTAAATCTTAAATTATTACATCATCAAAGAAATTATACAAATTTAAAAAAAAAATAAATAAACTACGTTTCGTTCCAAAATATTTTAATTTATAGTTTAAAAAATTATTTTATAATTTTTCTGAAATTTTTATAATTTCTCTGAAAATAACTATAATTTGTGTAATAAACGAAGTTAACAAAGTTTTCGTAAATAATAAACAAAAAATAATTACATAAAAAAGTAATAATTATAAATTATAATAAATATATATAGTAAACATATATAGTAAACATAATTTATTTATAAAAACTTTGTTTATTATTTACAATAAGGTTATAATAAAAATAAATCAATCCGGACGATAAAAAACATGTTCAATAATAAATTATAAATCTACATATTTTAATGATAACATATGCTATGTAAAATTTGAAAATATTTTTAATATATCAAATATTTTCAAATTTTGGAAGTTTATTTATAATTATTTAAAAATATATTTTATATTGTTGATAGAATTAGACTAAAATATATATAAAGACTGAGGAAAAATTATATGTATTCATTTTATATTTAATTTGTATTTTTATTTAATTTATTAATATATTTTTTATAATATTATCTCTATTGATTTATTAAATAGCTTATTATATTCAAAAATAATAATAAATATTTTTATAGATAATTTTTTATAAACTAAGATTTAATAATATAGAAGCCGCCGCTATATGAGTAAAACCATAATATTTTTTTATTGTTTTATCATTAATAATAATTATAAAGCTTGCTTCCGTTTAACTTATAACGGCTTGCCCCTCGGGTTATCTTTCAGTCTTTTAATAAAAATTCATCTATATCATGTATGTCTTGTTTATTATTTTTAATATTACGTTTTTTAGGTGTTATTAATTTTATTTTCATTATAAATTTTATTTCTATAATCATCCCCTTTAATATAACCTTTATCACCAATTAAATTAATAGGTTTTTTATTATTTTATAAATTATCATTTATTTGAGTTTCCATGATTTTTGCATCATGAATTGACATGAGAATATTTTTTTAAATATGCTTTAGCATATTTAAAAAAATATTCTCATCTTAATAAAAAAAAATAATTATGCTTTTAGGCATAATTATTTTTTTTTATTGACCCTTTATAAACATTTATATAATGTGGCGCGCCATTTTTATTTATAATAACATTTATTTTAATTGATTTTGAAACTTTGTTTATGTTGTGTATTTTGTATTTTATTATTGATCTTTGGATATCCAAAATCAAGTTTACCAGAAAAATTTAGTAGAGTCTATAAAATAATTATTAGATTTGGATCTTTGATTATTTACGTTTATATTGTTTTAGTAAAGCTTTGTTTCCAATATTATATGCTTTTTCAAAAACACTTAATAATATCCATTTATTGGATTCCATTATTTTTTTCTTACTAAATCCAAATTAATATTTACTAGTTCACCTAAGCCGGTTCATGATAAATATGTAAGTTTAATTTTATATATGTAGTTTAAATAAAAATCATATTCATATTTATTAGGGCGACCTTTGATTTTATATATGGATCTGGAACTTCGTTTATTATTTAATAAACGTAGTTAACGAAGTTCCTGATATAACAATATTATTATAAATTTTACTTATTTTTGATTTCATAATTATAATAAGTTATGGAACTTCGTTAACTTCGTTTATTTGAGAACTTCGTTAACTTCGTTTATTTTTATAAATAAACAAAGTTCCATAAATTATCAATTGAATAAGAACACATTCATAATAAAATGAATAAACCTAATGTTTCTTTAGTCTATAGATTTTTTTTAAATTAAAATATTAATTTAAAATATTTATTATTATTTTTGAATATAATAATTTAAAAATTTATATTAATAAATTAAATAAGAAACCAAATTAAATATAAAATGAATACATATAAATTTTTCTCAGACTTATTATTATTTAAATTTATAGTAGCTATATATTGCTTATTATTTAATGGTGGTTTAATATAAAATTCATTAGTTAAAATATAACCATTATCTATAATACTATTAATAATTAATCCACAATTAATACCTTCATCAATAGTGTTAGTATTGTTAGATGTTTTATTTGAAGTTATTGTTTTAGATATATTATTATAATTTGATACTAAATTAAATGTTCTTAATACATATAAAATGCCATATATATTAAGTGTTGGCGATTTAATAAATAAATCGGCATTACTATTAATATTATTAGTTATAACATTACAAACATATATTATTTTATTAGTTATTATATTTGAAGAAAAATTAATATTATCATTTGTTATATTAATAATATTATTATTATTTAAATTTAACTTTAGTGAATTATTAGATAACTCTATAGAACTATTAATATAAGTATTATAGTTATTAGGTGTATTCAATAATTATAAATTTATATTAGGGTTTCTAGGTTGGTTGTTTTTTTGTTGCAATGCTGATATATCATGACTTCGGATGCTTTATTGGAAAAAATAGGTATTAATTGACTATTATTCATTATAATATAGTTATATTTTATTTATAATTAATTATACATTTATTGTTAAATGTGTTTATTCATGTGTTCAAAAAAAATATAAAAATTTCAGGTATTAAACTACGTTTAATTTATAATTATTCAATTTAATGATTGCTTTTAGTTAAAAACTGTCACAAATATAATGATAATAAGTAATTAGACCCCAATATTTTTATAATTATTGTTATTTTCAGAGAAATTATAAAAATTTCAGAAAAATTATAAAAATTTATAAATTTTTAATTAATGCATCTCCATAGAAATTAAAAAAAAATAAAATAAGTTAACGAAGTTCTCAAAATATTTTAATTTATGGTTTTAAAAATTATTTTAATTTATAATTTAAAAAATTATTTTATAATTTTTTTTTAAATTTTTATAATTTCTCTGAAAATAGCAATAATACTTTTATATGTTAATATTAATGCTTCTATTATTTTTAACATAGCACACGTTTATTATCAGTTTATTTAAGAATTAAAAACTAATAATTTAAATTATTATTATTTATTTAAAGGAATTTTGTTTATTGATTTTAATAATAATCTAAATAATTAAATTATTATTAAAATCAATAATTTTTGTAATAACATAGTTAACGAAGTTCCCTTAAATTAATAATATACAATAAATAATCTAATAATTAAGGCGATACTAATAATAATAATAAACATATATAAGAAGCACAATTTATTTATAGGAACTATATTTATTATTTTAAATAAGGTTATAATAAATACGTCTATAAATAATACACAATAAAAATGTTAAAATTTTTAAAATCACAAATTTATTATAAAATAGCAATAATTTAAGATATATAAATTTTCTGAAACTAAGAATACATTAATTCATATATTTAACTAAATAAATCACTAGTCCAAACCATAGGTTGATTCCAAATTTTAATATTAGTTATAGTACCAGTTAATAAATAATTAGATTGTATTTGTGAAATTCCAATATATACATCAGGACCCGCGGGTGTTGTTGGAAATACATTACAAGAAGTAGAACCTTGATAAGAAATAGTTTCATTTTTCCAAATAGTAAATGAGCCATCATTAGGAAAACTAAATAATAGTGAATTATTACCTGTTAAATTTGTATTAAACTCAATAGCATTAGGATCAATACCTATATAAGTGGCATCCTGATTACGAAGATGATATAATCCTCTATTTGAACCAGAACCAGAACCCCTAAAAGTAAATAACCCAAACAATGATGTTGAAAAATTTATTTGAAATGATATAGATAAACCTAAACTCCAATTATATAATGTTGGATTAAATTCTGTTCTATTAATATCTAATCCTACCCATGGTTGCCCTATATTCTTATTTGTTAAACACCAATAATTATTAGTTATATTTCCACCCGAAAATATAAATATTGGCATTGGTGGAGACGGTGGTGGTGTAACTGTTAAATTTCTAGTAGTATAACCAATTAATCCGTCTGGATCTGTAGCATTATAAGAAACTAAATAAGATCCTGCAGTTAAACCGGTTGTTTGTATTATTAATGGAGAAGTCCCAGAAATTAAAATATTATTAGATATAATATTAGTTGTTCCTGAACCAATACTATAAATATAACCATATAAATTAGTATATAACGGACTAGTTACAGTTATACCCAATTCTGTATAAGCTGAACCATAATTAATAGAAACTGTTGAATTACCATTAAGATTAATAGTTGGTGGAACATCATTTAACCTAACCATTAATATAGCTCCATTAATATATAATCCCCATACAGGAACTCCATTATTTTTTGCTTCTGTATTACTACTATAGGATGGTAATGTTGCTGTTATTTGTCCTAAAATATTTAAATTACCTAATGCTGTAAGATTACTATTTATAATAGCAGTATTTGAAACTGTTAATGAAGAATTTAAACTTGTTGCACTATTTAATATAACAGTTCCAGAAATATTTAAATTTGAATTATTTAATAATGAATTAGCTATTACAGTAGTTCCTGATACTGATAAATTACTATTAATTGTTAAATTTGATAATAAACCTGTTCCTGAAACATATAAAGAATTTAGAATTGATGTAGAACCATATAATATAGCATTATTAGACACATTTAATATATTTAAATTTGTATATGTTCCTGATATAATATTATTACCTGATACATTTAATATACTTAATATTGTAGTTGTATTATTAAATATTGCATTACCTGAAACATTTAAACCATTTGTAGTTAGTGAATTATTAAATACTGCATTATTTGAAACATTCAATATTCCCATTATTGTAGTATCATTTCGTATTATAGTTTGTCCTGATATATATAACCCTCCTAATACTGTTATATTATTATTTAATATAGTATTTCCAGAAATAGTTAATAAATTATTTATATTTGTAGGACCTAATAAATTAGATACACCCGAAATATTAATATTATAACTTGTGTCTTGCGTTAATATATAATTCCAAGTATCAGATATTGGAGTTTTTATTATAAATCTAGTTGCATCAGTAGAAGTTTGTATAAAACCAGTTCCAGAAATACCAACAATATTAATCCCACAATTATTACCAATATCATTAGCTAAATACGTTGTAGGATTTGCGTTAAGTGTTATAATTTTATCAATAGTTTCTATTTGTGTTGTAGCATCATAAAAAGAAGTACCATTAATATATACATTAGATATACTATTACCTATATTAATTGTATTACCATAAATATTTAATACATATCCTTCAATATTATTAGTTAATATATTATTGCATATTGCTGAACCAGATATATTTAATATAGAATTTATACTTATGGGACCATTAAAAATAACATTTCCTGATACCGCTAAATTATTATTTAATATACATGTTTGAAGTAAATTTAAGTTTGAATTAACACTTAAATTATTATTTATTATGGTAGATCCTGAAACATATAAATTAGAATTAATACTTACATTATTATTTATTAAAGTATTACCTAGAACATTACAATTTGCGTTAGTTGTTATATTATTATTAATAATACTTGGTCCTGATACATTTAACATGGAAGTATTAGTTAAAGTACCTAATAATATAGTACTACCAGATATATTTACTATTTCTGTTAGTCCAACCATATTTAAAAAAGATTGTTGAAGTACATTATCAAATGAAGACATATTATTATTTTATTTTAGATAATATTATTTATATTTAATTATTTATAATATTATTCTTGTTTTCAAATAAATTATTAGACTGAAAATAAATTAATCTTATCTATTTTATTATAAAATATAAATGTAGTTTATTTTTAATTAAATTATTTATATATTGCTATTTTTAGAGAGACTAAATTGCATTCCAACATATTTTAAATCAAGATTTAATATTAATTTTATAATTTATATGAAATCAATTTATTTAAAAATTAATAATTTAAATAAATGAGGTGTCAATTAGTTTATTTAATGTATTGATTTTAATAATTGGGTATGTTTAGTATCATCTGTTAGGATTGCTGTTTAGTATAACCTTATTGAAAAATAATAATAATAATTAATATAATAAAAAAATAATATAATATAAAATTATTATACGTTTAAATATTTATTTTATTCTATTATAATTATTATGGAGCATACTAAAATTATTAACATTATTATTGATTATATTTATTCAGATGAACAATTAAATAATATATTTAATCATCATAACCAAAAATATACTTTAAAAGAATTATTATTACTATTAATAAAAATATTATATAATAACATACCTTATAGAGAAATAAAAAACTATACACATATACATTGGTGTACGCACGCTTTCAGCGTGCCTATGAATGAAAAAATAAATAAAAATAATTAATAAAAAATAAAAATTGAAAATTTTTATTTATTATTAATTATTTTTATTTATTTTTTCATGTGTACAATATATAATTTTCATATGAAACTCATACAATATGATATATTTAAACGTATTCATAATTCTGGTGTAAATAATTATTTATCAAAACTGGATAAATCAACAAAATTATTATATACGGATACATCATTAATACTAAATAAGTTAGGGAACTTCGTTTATGGATATGATATCTAATAATAGTCAATTAAAAAAAATAATTATGCCTAAAGGCATAATTATTTTTTTTAATTAATATGAGAATATTTTTTAAATATGCTAAAGCATATTTAAAAAATATTCTCATGTCAATTAAAAAAACATAAAACAACTAAAATATCTATTATTACAGATACTTTTAATGTTCCATTAGATATAAGCGTATCTGATAGTTGTACTCATGATTCAGTTATTGGAAGCTAGCTTTATCTAATCAAATAAAAAATCTAGCTATAACAAAGCCATTATTATGTGATAATAATAATATTTTAATTGGCGATGCTGCTTATGATAGGTCTAAATTAAAAACAGAATTGAAAGAACTAAAAATAGGTGAATTAATATCTGGTTTTAATAATAGAAATAAACGAAGTTCCCAAAGATCCTAATAAAATAAGAAAGCATACATTTAAAGAAAAAATGATTTTAAAAACTAGAGGACAAATAGAACATAAACGTAGTTCCTATTAATAGATTTAAACAATTTAAAAGGATATCTATGAGATATGATAAATATGTTAAACATTTTAGTTCATTTATATATTTAGCTGCATTGATAATTGTTATCAAAAAAACTAATTTATATTAAGTGATTATTATTTATTAATGTGCATATAGGTTTAATATATTGATATTATTAATTTTGAAATTGTGTGTTTTATTATTACTAATAATATAATAATACGGGATCTATGTGTATTTTTTTCCAAGTGCGTTTAGAGAAAAATTAATTTCTAAATTAAGATTTTTAAAATAAAAAAAATATTTAAAAAATTTAAAAAATTAAAAAAAAATATTTTTTTAATTTTTTAAATAAAGCGATACTAAACAACAAATGACACAGACGATACTAAACATACCCATAATTTAAATAATTAAAGTTATTATTAAAATTAATAATTTATGTAATATGAAAATTAATAATAAACAAAGTTTTCATATATTTTTTATTATTACTATGATAAATGATTATCTTTATTCAATTTATTAAAAAGTATAATCTTATTTAATTTATACAAAACATAATTATAAAATAAACAACATTAACAAAGTTTTCATATATTGTTATTATTAGTCCTATTAATCAATATTCTTCACAAAAATATATTTATAAAATAAATGAAATTAACAAAGACTTACTAAATAAATAAATTTTATAAATATTTTATAATAAATTATAAAAGAATATTCTTATTAATTTATTATAAAATCATATTCTTATTTATTATTCTCTTTTTCAGATAAATTATAAAAATTTTTCTGAAAATAGCAATAATAGATGAAAATAAGAATTTTGTTAATTTTATTTATAATATTAATAACATTAAAAAGTTAGTTATCAATAATTCCTCCGAATAAATAAACTTAAAAAAGTTCCTTATATTGTTATTATTATTACAAGAAATAATTATCCTTATTCAATTTAAAAGTATACTCTTATTTAATTCATTAAAATAAAAACGTTAACTTTGTTTATTTATAAATAAATGAAATTATTAACATTATAAAAGTTTTTTGTTGAATAAATTAAGTTTATTTTATAAATATGATTATATAAATTATAAAAAATATTATAATTTTATAATAAATTAAATAATAATATTTGTTCTCAGTTTATTAATTTAAAAATTAGTTTGATTATTATGTTTTAATAAATAAATTAGTAAATATTTTTATTATTATTTATATTACATAAATTCGTAAATTTAATGATAACTTTAATTATGTTAATTTTTAATAAAGTGATAATAAATATAAAATAAATTAATAATAAATATACTTACAGATGAAATAAATATATATTAAGTCTGAGAAAAAAATAGGTGTATTCATTTTATATTTAATTTGGATTCTTATTTAATTTATTAATATAATTTGTAAATTATATTATTTCTAATGATTTAAATAATAGCTTATTATATTCAAAAATAATAATAAATATTTATAATTAATATTTTAATTTATTGTTATTTTCAGAGAAATTATAAAAAATTTAGAAAAATTATAAAATAATTTGTAAATCTTAAATTATTGCATTATCAAAGAAATTATACATATTTAAAAAAAAAATAAAATAAACTACGTTCCATTCCAAAATATTTTAATTTATGGTTTAAAAAATTATTTTATAATTTTTCTGAAATTTTTATAATTTCTCTGAAAATAGCAATTTCAATAAAGTTAATACTAAACAGTAATCTTAACATATGATACTAAATATACCTGGTGATAAAGGTTATATTAAAGGGGATAATTACAGGAATAAATTTTATAATGAAAATAAACAAAGTTAACGAATTTCCCAAATTAATAACACCTAAAAAAAGTAATATGAAAAATAATAAACCAGACATAAATGATATAGATGAACTTTTATTGAAAGACGAAGGACAACCTATTATAAGGTTGAATATTTTTTTAATAAATTAAAATAATGTTTTAAACGGAAGCAAACTTTATAATTATTATTAATGATAAAACAATAAAAAATTATTATGGTTTTACTCATATAGCGGCGGCTTCTATATTATTAAATCTTAGTTTATAAAAAATTATCTATAAAAAAATGCAAAACTTTCCCTATAATAGATTAGATATTTTTTAAATTAAAATATTATTTAAAAATATTTATTATTATTTTTGAATATAATAAGCTATTAAATAAATCAGTATAGATAACATAATAAAAATTGGAACTGCGTTTATTAATAAATTAAATAAGAATCCAAATTAAATATAAAATGAATAAATATAATTTTTCTTCAGTCTTTATATCTAATTATTATTTGATGTTATAGGCATATCACAATATATTCAAAAATAATAATAAATATTTTAATAAAAACTACTATATAGGATGTATTGCGGTTTTTCATAAAATTTTATCTATAAGAATAATTAAAATTAAAGAAATTATTTAAAATTAAATTATTTCAAATATTTATTATTGGTTTCAAAGAAATAATAAAAAAAATTTGATAATAGCAATAATAAAAATTTTTTTTAATATATGTTTATTATTATGATTTATATTTTTTATTTATTAGAAACTTTATTTTTAATTTTAAATTAGTTTTGGTTATTATTTATATTTGAATAAATAAAATTTATAATATTTTTTAGTATTATTTATATTATATAAATTCTTAAATTTAATGATAACTTGAATTATGTTAATTTTTAATAAAGTGATAATAAATATAAAAAACATACTGATGAAATAAATATATATTAATTATTATTCTTAATAAAATATAACTATAAATCTAAATATCTAATGTTAAAATATACTATGTAAAATTTAAAATATTTTTAACATATCAAATATTTATTATTTTGGAAGTTTGTTTATAATTATTTAAAAATATATATTATATTGTTGTTAGAATTAGATTAAAATCTAGATAATATTATATATATACATGGTCTATTAATTATATCTTTAAGTAAACTTGTACGTTCTTATATATACTGAATTCGGTGAAAGATTATATCCTGACCCACTACATATACTATAGTTCCCATTGCCTGACATACATACTGTTGAAGTATTATTACTCCCTGTATATGTATCATCATAATAAGCAATAAATTGCCATTGTGAATTCTTATAAGCATATAATTGTTGTTTAGCACTTAAAGAATCATAATTACCTGATATTAGCATACAATTTGATGACGTTGAACCATCTTGCCACCACACACCTAAACGATAGTTTACACTATAGCTACTCATTATAATCCAATCAACATTATTATAGAAGAAAGAATAAATAGTAGTAGAAGTGTGACTTAACACAAGCATAATATTACCACTTTCTGATAAAATTGCCCTACGAGGTTGTCCATTTAAATTATATCTACTTTTTGTAATAATAGATCCTAGTTGTATCCATGTTGAAGATTGAGAATTATATATACTTGCAATAATATACCAGTTATTATTAGAATCAGCCCCACTATATGCATTTATTAGTCCAGTACTGGAAGCAGAACAATCGCCTGATTCATCAGTAGAAGATAATAAATTAAATGTATTACCTAATTGATTCCATTGAGTTCCGTTATATTGAAATACTTGTAGTATGCCTAAAGATACCCTAGGATCATTATAATATAATATAGTTATTATATTACAATCATACGAAATATACATATCAGTTCCCATCCACGAATTAATATTATCAGATATAGTTTGACCTTTTTTAATCCATGAAGAACCATTATAATTATATACTTCTACACAATTATAAATTGTACTACCATTATTAGTACGATTCACAACTATAGTTAGCCCATCATATGAAAGCTTACCGTATTCCAGACGGTCGCCATTTACTGAACCTACTATTGGATTACCTAATTGAGTCCATACATTATTTATTATTTGATAAATATATATAGCTCCAGGACCATAACCATTAATTTTAGGTGTTGTGTTATTTTCACCGTAACAGATTCCAACCGCAATAATAGAACCAGAATATGACATTGATACAGATTGTATCCTAACAAATGCTACTCCTGCCGGTACACTAGGTGAAAATACATTACCATATTGTGTAATAGTTGTTGGTACACTTGCAAGTCCCGAAGGTGGTTGTGCTGGCGGTGGTGTAACTGTTAAATTTCTAGTAGTATAACCAATTAATCCGTCTGGATCTGTAGCATTATAAGAAACTAAATAAGAACCGGCAGTTAAACTTGATGTTTGCGTTATTAATAATGATGTTCCTGAAACTAAAATATTATTTGAAAGAATATTATTTGTTCCTGAACCAATACTATAAATATAACCATATAAATTAGTATATAATGGACTAGTTACAGTTATTCCCAATTCTGTATAAACAGAACCATAATTTATAGAAATAGTTGAATTACCTTTAAGTGTAATAATTGGTGGATCATCATTAAGTCTAACTTTAACAATTCCACCAGTTCTATAAAAACCATTAATAGGAATACCATTATTTTTAGCTGTTGTATTATTTATAAAATGTAATAATGGTAATAATATAGAACCATTTATATTTACTGTTGATCCAAAAGTAATATTTGAATTTATGGTTACCGGTCCCGAAATATTTAAATTTGAATATACACTTAATGAATTATTCATAATAGAATTACCTGATACATATAAGGATGAATTAATACTAACTGTATTATTAAAAATACTATCAGCAGATATATATAAATTACTATTAAATGATACTAATCCATTAAATATATTTAATCCTAATGAATTTAAATTAGATAAAATAGTTGTTGATCCTTGTAATATACTATTATTAGAAACATTTAATACTCCTAAAATTGTAGTATTACCTTGGCATATAACATTACCTAATACATTTAAATCAGATAAAACAGTAATAGGACCATTAAAGATAGTTATATTAGATACATTAATATTTCCTAATATACTATTATTTCCTGTTATAATAGTATCACCTGAAACATTTAATAAACCATTAGAAGAAATAGTACCATTAAAAAATGAATTATTATTTACTATTAATGAACTTAAACCTGATATATTATATATTGTACTTACACCGGATACTGTTAAAGATGATAATATAGATACAGAATTAAAAAAAGATGAACCAGAAATATTTATATTATTATCCATATCTTGAATAGCAATATAACTTATTGCACTTACTAATGGTGATTGAATAACAAACCTTGAAGCGTCAGAACTAGTTTTAATATATCCTACACCACTAGTACCTAATATTTCTATTCCTGCGTCATTTCCTATATCTACACCTGTATTAGTTGTAATAGAATTTAATGATATTATTTTATTAAATAATAATAATTGAGAACTAGCAATATAAGTAGTACTACCTTGAAAATATATAATAGAATTTGTAGTACCTAAATAAATATTATTAGCATAAAAACTTAATGAATTATTTAATGCTCCAATATTATTAGTTATTATACCTTGATTTAATTGAGTAATACCTGATACATTTAAGGAAGAATTTATAGTTATAGTATTATTTAGCATAGTATTACCTGACACAATTAAGTTATTTTGTATATTGGTATTTCCAGAAACAAACATATTAGAATTACATATTAAATTATTATTAATTATACTATTATTAGAAACAAATAAAGAAGAATTTATAGTTGCGTTATTACTAACAATCATATTTCCTAAAACATTTAAATTAGAATTAATGGTTACATTATTATTTAATATTGCTGTAGAAGAAACATATAAATATGAATTTATACTTGTATTCGCTTTTATAAGTGTATTATTTGAAATGTTATCAAATGCATTTAAACCTACTAATTGTTCATAAATATCTTGTAATTGTATATCAAATATAGACATATATAATATGTTATAAAAATAATTATATTATATTTATTATCAATATATTTTATATGATAATTAAAAATAACAAATAAACATATTTTTAAATATATAACTAAAATATAAAATAACTTGTATATTTATATAGTAATTATCATTAACTTATTATATTGTTAATTTCAGAGGAATTATAAAAATTTCAGAAAAATTAAACTACGTTCCAAAATAATTTTTTAAACCATAAATTAAAATATTTTGGAACGGAACGTAGTTTATTTTATTTTTTTTTAATTTGTATAATTTCTATGATGATGCAATAATTTCTCTGAAAATAATAATAAATTTAATTTTAACTATTATTATTTAAATTATATATGTTTATTATCATCTATTATGATTAGTTTTAATTTAACCTTATTAAAAATAATAAACAAAGTTCATATAAATAAATTATGCATTCTATATATGTTTATTATTATAAATTATGATTATGACTTTCTTAATTATTATTTTATTATATAAATTATCAGTTTTAATTATTTAAATTATTATTCAAACCAATAATTTAAATAAAATAATAGGACGTGATTATTTGAATTATTAATTTGTAATTTTTAATAAAGTTATAATAAATATGTTCAGTTTTTAATTATTATTTTTTAAATAAACTGATGATAACCAATATTTAAATTATTATTTATACTTATTGAACCTTGTATATTTGAACTACCAGAAAAAATTAATCCACCGTATATTGTATTATTTGAAATATTAAAATTATAATTAATAGTTAAATTATTATTTATTGTTAATTTTCCAAAAATATTTTTGGAAAACTAGCATTTGATAAAATATTATTATAAATATTTATAGCTGAATTTTATGTTATTGTATTTAATATTGTAGAATTTAATACAAATAAAGAATAATTAAATGTAATACCCCTAAAAATGTTGAATTTCCTGATACGTATATTTGTAATTCGGATAATTCCAATAATGATTTATATTGTTATTTTAATAGCATATCTATAAAGGACATAATAATATTATTATATAATAGAAATGAAAAATAAATTATTATGTTCTTATATTTATTAATGTTTTTAATTTTCAATAAAGTAATAATAAATATATCTAATGTATTATTTATTAATAATTTTATTTTTTGATAAACAATAATAATATAACTCAACAGATAATTATTAATTTTATAAAATTATTCTCATTTTTTGAGAAATTATAAAAATTTTAGAAAAATTAAACTTATGATTATATGTTATACATATAATAAAAAAATAACTAAAATTATTTTCTATACTAATTTGATAATAAAGAATAAACCTATTTATGCGTAATTTATTTTATATGTTCTTATACTTACTCTATTTACTGGTTGACCATTTCCGGAACCTGAACATATTACATAATTACCATTACCAGAAATAGCTAAACAATTTGTAATATTATTATAACTGGGATAATAATCAAATGTAGTAATAATACTCCAAGTAGAATTATTATATGCTAAAAGTTGTACTCTACTTGAATACATTGTAGCTATTATCATATCATCATAAGAAAAACTATTAGAAGTCCATGCATAAGTGTTAACTGAAGATATAGTAGAACTACTTACCATAATCCAATCTACATTATTATAAAATAAAGTTCCAAACCAATTATTTATTATAGAACAAACGAGTACCGTATATCCGTCGCCAGATAAACGTCCAAAACGCGCATATTGTAATGAAGGATATTTATATTGTGTAATAAGTGATCCTAGTTGTTCCCATTGTAATGATATAGGATTATATCTACTAACTAAAGTATAATTCTGTATATTTGCATTTGAATTGTATGCTGAAAATGAATTTATTAATCCTGAATTAGATGCAGACCATGCACATGTTCCATCAGAACTTGATAAATAATTAATTATATTACCTAATTGTGTCCATTGATTTATATTATACTTAAATACTTGCAATGCACCCGTTGTAGTAGATGAATCAATTTGATATGCTAGAGTTAATATATTAGTGTCTTGAGATATATAAATATTAGTTCCCATTCTACTTCCTACACTGGTATTACCATATATAGTTTGTCCTTTCTGTATCCATGCTGAACCATTATAAGAATAAACTTGCGCTTGTCCTTGATACCTTATACCCGTAGCTGTACCTTTATAAGTTTGTAACGAAACAGCTACTGTTAAACCATCATATGATAAATAACAATATTGATTATAATTGCTATCATCCATTCCAGCTATATTTATAGAATTACCTAATAGAGTCCATATATTATTTTGTATTTGGTATACTGAAACTGATAGAGTAAGTGACACTAAAGAATTGACAGCAATAATTGAGCCATCATAAGAAATTGCCACATTTGATACCCATGTGAAACTTGCAGAAGCGTTAGGATTAATAGTATTAGCAAATGCACTAACACTTACAGGTATTATAGGAATACCTTTGGAAGGTTCTGCTAGAACTATTAAATTTCTATTATTATAACTGATAAATCCATATGGATCAGTTGCAATATAAGATACTAAATAAGACCCTGAAGTTAAACTTGTTGTATTAGTTATTGTTGTAGTTCCTGAAACTAAAATATTATTAGTTATAATATTAATTGTATCAGAACCAATACTATAAATATAACCATATACATTAGTATATACAGAACTATTTATACTTATTCCTAAGTCTGTATAAGCAGAACCATAACTAATGGAAACTGTTGAATTACCTTTAAGTGTAATAATGGAAGGCACAGCGGGAACTATTAAATTTCTACTATTATAACTAATAAATCCATCTGGATCAGATGCACTATAAGATACTAAATAAGATCCTGAAGTTAAACTTGATGTATTAGTTATTGTTGTAGTTCCTGAAACTAAAATATTATTAGTTATAATATTAGTTGTTCCAGAACCAATACTATAAATATAACCATATAAATTAGTATATGCGGGACTAGTTATACTTATTCCTAAGTCTGTATAAGCAGAACCATAATTAATAGAAACTGTTGAATTACCTTTAAGAGTAATAGTTGGTGGATCATCATTAAGCCTTATTTTAACAATTCCACCAGTTCTATAAAAACCATAAAGAGGAATACCATTATTTTTAGCTGTTGTATTATCTATATAATGTGGTAATTGTAATAATATAGAACCATTTAAATTTATAGTTGAACAAAAAGTAATATTTGAATTTATAATTATTGGACCAGAAATATTTATATTTGAATTTATACTTAATGAATTATTTATAATAGAATTACCTGATACATATAAAGACGAATTAATACTAACAGTATTATTAAAAATACTATTAGTAGATATATATAAATTACTATTAAATGATACTAATCCATTCAATATATTTAATCCTAATGAATTTAAATTATATAAAATAGCTGTTGATCCTTGTAGTATACTATTATTAGAAACATTTAATACTCCTAAAATTGTAGTATTACCTCGGCATATAACATTACCTAAAACATTTAAATCAGATAATACAGTAGTAGGACCATTAAAGATAGTTATATTAGATACATTAATATTTCCTAATATACTATTATTTCCTGTTATAATAGTATCTCCTGAAACATTTAATAAACCATTAGAAGAAATAGTACCATTAAAAAATGAATTATTATTTACTATTAATGAACTTAACCCTGATATATTATATATTGTACTTACACCGGATACTGTTAAAGATGATAATATAGATACGGAATTAAAAAAAGATGAACCAGAAATATTTATATTATTATCTATATCTTGAATAGCAATATAACTTAGTGCACTTACTAATGGTGATTGAATAATAAATCTTGAAGCATCTGAATTAGTTTTAATATATCCTACTCCACTAGTACCTAATATTTCTATTCCTGCGTCATTTCCTATATCTATACCTGTATTAGTTGTAATAGAATTTAATGATATTATTTTATTAAATAATAATAATTGAGAACTAGCAATATAAGTAGTACTACCTTGAAAATATATAATAGAATTTGTAGTACCTAAATAAATATTATTAGCATAAAAACTTAATGAATTATTTAATGCTCCAATATTATTAGTTATTATACCTTGATTTAATTGAGTAATACCTGATACATTTAAGGAAGAATTTATAGTTATAGTATTATTTAGCATAGTATTACCTGACACAATTAAGTTATTTTGTATATTGGTATTTCCAGAAACAAACATATTAGAATTACATATTAAATTATTATTAATTATACTATTATTAGAAACAAATAAAGAAGAATTTATAGTTGCGTTATTACTAACAATCATATTTCCTAAAACATTTAAATTAGAATTAATGGTTACATTATTATTTAATATTGCTGTAGAAGAAACATATAAATATGAATTTATACTTGTATTCGCTTTTATAAGTGTATTATTTGAAATGTTATCAAATGCATTTAAACCTACTAATTGTTCATAAATATCTTGTAATTGTATATCAAATATAGACATATATAATATGTTATAAAAATAATTATATTATATTTATTATCAATAACTTATTATAATTTTAAATAATTCTAAATATTATTATTTAAATTAAACATGTTTATTATCGCCTATAATAATTAGTGTTTATTATAACCTTATTAAAAATAATAAATGAAGTTCCTATAAATAAATTATGTTTATTATTATGATTTATGATTTATGATTATTGCCCTATTAATTATTAATTTTCATATTACATAAATTATTAGTTTTAATTATTTAAATCATAATTCAAACTAATAAATTCAAATAATATGAACACCAATTATTTGAATTAGTATTTTTTCTTATGATGTAATAAATATTTATATTTGTATTTTAAATATTTATTAAAATATAAACTACCGCCTGTTTGGGGTAAAGTCTGTATCTCGTTATGTTCTTCATTAGTTAATATAATAATAAAGGTAGGTGTTTTTTCCCAATAATTAGGATTTGTACATATGTAACAATGCAAGTCATCAATATTACATAAATATAAAAAGTAGTATGTAATGTTATTAATAAACTTATATATAATACAATTTTTCATTTTAAGCATTACTTTATGATTATACTTTATTAGGGGAAAGTCTTTATTAGTATCGTTTTCTAATATATTTAATAGTATACGCCTATGAGATAGAGAAGTTTGATCGTTTGATATTATTGGTATAATACTTTTGGTGGTATCAATAGTACTAATAAAGTCAAATAATGTTTCAATTTCTCCTATTATGTTAGATTTAAAATATAGAGGAAAATTACTTTTTATAAGGCCAAGTGTATATATTTTTGTAAATATTTTTTCAGGTGTAGTTTTAAGTATTATATAATTTTTTGAGATAGATTGAGATTTGTTATTACATTTATTTAATTTAGAATTAAGAAATGTATTTGATATATCAGTACATATATATATATAATTATCATCATTATATATTGAGTTAGCTATGCTTACAGGTTTATGACCCATAAATTGAATTGTGTTTTTTTGTATACCAATATCAGGGTTTGATATAAATTTAGCAAATCCAGGACCAATAGGACTAAAATAATTATTTGGTATATTTAAATAATCGTCTACCACCAGTTCAGTACCTAATATTAATAATAAAAATAATGATGCCAATATATTTTGGTCACTAATACAATCATTTATATATTGTTTTAATTTATTATTAATTAATATTAAATCTTCAACTTTTGTGAATGATTTTGTCTTATTATCTTTCATAATTTGTAATTCTTTTAATATTAAAACGATGATGTCGTCTAGAGGTATTAACGATTCAATATTTTTTAATATTATATGATTTATCCTTTCTAAATCTGATTCAGTTAATAGATATTTTGTAATCCCTCCATGTGAAAAAATACAAGGATAAGTTTTTTCATTATCCCTATACTCCAATACATCTATAAGTTTTGTATTTTCATTTTTAAATATATCATATAATAAATGTATAATATCATCAAATGAAATGTTAGTATCTTTAATAGTATTATTGTATGATTCTGTATCTGTTCTTGGTTTTAACATTAATTTAAATAATATAATTATTAAACATGATTTAAATTCTATTTTTGAGGATTCTGTGATGCTTTTTAGGTGCTCATTTATTGATGTTTTAAAATCATTAGGGCATATATCTAATAATTCTAAATATATACTATCTAGTAAAGTGAATGCCCCAACTGTGCCAAATAATAAATTAAATATCTCGGACCACTTAAATTCTTTATTATCTAATTTTAACAAAGAATTATTCTTTAAAAAATCGTTGGCAGTGTTTACATTTAAATTTAATAAATATTCCGGATGATTTAACGGTGTAGGTGTATTACAGTTTTCTTTTGCGTACTCAAATAACTTTTCATATGAGTTTATACTTAATATATCAGGATTATTTAATAATACTAATTTTAATTTCATTAAATCACGATTACCAAGTAGAACAGTACATTTTTCTCGGTCTTCCATTATTCGTATAAATAGTAGATTTCTAATATTATATTTTTTATAATTATTATAACAATCTTTATCTAAACCAGTAAAAGTAGAATCCATAATATCACCTAACACAATAATATCTGCATCATCATTATCTTTCCATATATCATGTATATATGCACCTTCCGGATCAGAACATACTAAAGTGTTTAATGACATAAATATATATATATATATATTTATATTATTAAATGAAATATATTATAAAAAAAAATATTAAAATTCAAAATTATAGACTAATTATAATAATTTAATTATCTATATATAAATAATAATTTTGAATCAAAAGAATTACTAAATTATTATTATTTTAGAGAAATTATAAATAATTATTTTAGATTATAAATATTTATTCTTAATTTCTATTAAAATAGCAATAATGTTATCTATATAATGTTTTTAAATTAAATAATTAATTATTTAAGAACTTCGTTAGATTCACATAAACCGGATTTATAAATAAAAAATTAGTATTTTATTTAATATTTTAGATTATTATCAATTTTAAAAAAGTAAACTAAATTATAGAAATGATATTTATAAAAAATTAATAATTATTTTATAAGTTCATTTAAAATAAAAATATTGAAACGTATATTATTTTTTTGAAATTTTAGAACGTAGTTTATTATCTGAAATAGCAATATTTTTTTAAAAAATAACAATATTTTAATAATTTTTATAATTATGTTAATTTTTCTTTAAAAAAATAATATTAACATAATATAAAATGCTACCAGAGTAAATGTAATAATAAAAGTTTATTATTTTTCTAAAATTAAAAATAAATTATTTATTATATAATATATGAATAACTATAGGTATACTCAAACGTGGTTTTTAAATTCTGAAATAAAACAATTATTAAGTACATATTTAGATAATTCAAAAGAAAATAAATAATATTTTAGAAATTGGTTGTTATGAAGGTTTATCTAGTGTTTTTTTTGCTGATAATTTTCTAGATAATCAAAATTCAAGTTTAACATGCGTAGACCCTTTTTTATCTATTGATACTAATAATCATAAATATTTATTAATAAATAATCAAGAATTAAATTTTAATTTTAATACTTCAATTTGTAAAAATTCAAATAAAATAAAAATAAACGAAGTTCCATAAAATGATGTCAGATAACTTTTTTATAAATAATAATAAAACTTATAATTTTATATATATTGATGGATGTCATGAAACTGATTATATAGAACGAGATATGGAAAATTCATTTAAATGTTTGGATAAAAATAATATAATGTGGATGGATGATTATGGCGGTGGTGATGGTATCCAAATTAAAAATACAATGGATAAATTTTTATAAAAATATAAAGATAAATATATATTAATTTTTAGTGGTTATCAATTAGATATACAAAAAATTATATCTGAATAATTCAAATATTTATAATTGCTATTCAATTATTTCTAATTTATCTAAAATTAGAAATAATATATTATCTAAATTTATATTCCAACATTTATAATTATATTAGTAGCTATTTCTTTTGATATAATAATAGTTCTAGTGATTTTATTCTAGTTATGATAAATTTAATTGTTTAGAATATATTAATTTACATCTAGATATTATTAATGTAATAGCTTTTATTATAAAATTAATTATGTATAGAATCTATAATAGGTTTTATTGTATATAAATATAATATTATCATAAAAATTAAAAAAATTTATAGAATGCCTACTTTATTTTATTAAAATAATTTAATATTAAGTAGATATATATTGTAGGCATTCTTCAAAACTAGGTAATTTATGTATATAATATTTATTATAAGTATTATTATATCTAATTTGAATTGTTTCATTATATAATCCATTATTACTAATATATAATTTCACGGCTAATTCTTTATTAGTATAATTTTTTAAATTAATTGTTTGTAAGTGTGGCTGATTTTTATTATAATTAGAAAATACATTAATAGAATTATTTTCAAATAAATATTGATAAATATTATTATATGTATCTTGTATAAAATAATATTCAAATGATAAATTATTATTATCTATATAATTATTAAAAAATAAATCTAATTTATTATAATCTAATATATTTTTTAATAAATTAAAAATATTATTATTTAATCTATTTTTATTTTCAATTTCATTTATTTTATAGTCAAGATTAAAAGATATATAATATAAAGATGATAAAATTAATTTTATATTTTCATTAGTAAGTGTATTTCGTATATTATCATTCATAGTATTAATTATTATATTATCATTCATATTTGAATATAAATAATTTCTATATATATTATTATTCCATTCGTATTTTAATATTTTAATTATTACTGATTTTTGTATTTCATATTTTTCTTTATTATATAAATCAATTAATTCTTTTAACACATTATTATATATTATTTTATATGAAAAATTACTATATGATTTTTTAATATTAAATAAGTTATTATTTTTCATCATTATTTTTATATAAATAAAAATATTTAAATATTTTTATTTATATATAAAAATATTTTATAAATTATTAGTCTAATAAGATAGTAGGCTTATTCATTTTAGTATTAAATTATAATCTTATTTAATTCATAAAATGAAATTTATTTATAAATATTTTATTATAAATTAAATTGCGTTCCAAAAAATTATAATTTTATAATAAAATGAGTAATACTATTTTTCATCAGTCTTTATATAAATGGGCATATTTAGTATCATCTGTTTGGATTACTGTTTAGTATTAATCTTATATAAAAATAATAATAATTAATAAACAAAGTTCCCAATAAAAAATAATAATGAAGTTCCCAATATAAAATAATTATAATAGAATAAAATAAAATAACTAAAGCTGATTTTGTTAACTTCGTTTATTAATTATTATTATGTTTTAATAAGATTAATACTAAACAGTAATCCGAACAGATAATACTAAACATGTCCATTATTTTACTAAACCACCGAAGTTAACATTTAGAACTTCGTTTATTTAAAAATAAAAAATAAAAATTGATAAATCAATTTTTTATTTTTTATTTTTAAATATATTTTTTACCGTAATGAAAATATTTTAAATAAATAAAAAAATAAATAACAAAGTTATTTATTTTTTTATTTATTTAAAATATTTTCATTAGGGATGGTTTAGTAAAATAATAATAAAAATATAAAAATTGATAAATCAATTTTTTATATTTTTATTATTATTTTACTAAACCACCGTAGCCATTTTGGCTCAAGCTGTATTTAGTTGCGTTATAGATTCTATGACGAGTACAGAGGAAATAGACGTAACTGATTATACACTATATGAAAGTAGATATTATAAAATTATATTAGGCTCAAAAATAAACATTAATACTGATAAACAATTGTGTTTATATAATAATTATATATTAATACGTAAAATATTAGAAAAAAATCTAAAATTATTAACAAAAAGAAAAAGAAAAAATAAAAATGAATATGACTATATTCCTATTATAAATCCTGACTTTACAGAAATAAATTTTAAACCTCATAATAAAGCTGTATTTTATGATTATATGATGTCATACAATGAAAATAAATTATTATGTTGGTATATTTATTGTATTATAATAAATATGTATGATAGAATTGATAGTTTAAATATCCAAGGAGGATTTTTTAGAGATTGTTTTGAAAAAACACAACAATCAAAAAATTATATTGATATTGATATATATTTGTCATTATCTGATTTAAAGACACAGAAATTATTTATTAATAACGATAATAAACTTAGTTTTTCTAATGGATCATGCTGGATTAATTTTCCAGACTATTTAAATTCTTTTGATTCTATTATAATGGGATTACTATTCTTTTTTAAAATCAAATATAAATGTAATTTCAAAATAGATATAATAAAATTATCATATCATAGTAGAATTGAATTACCAAAATATTCAGAATATTATAGCATAACTATCACATATAAAATAATATATGGTGATACATTTTTCATTTTAAATTTAGATGTAAATCCTATAATGTATGCTAGTTTATCCAATGATATTTATCATCCTAGATTAAAAGCCTATTCTAATTATATTAGAATAAATAATATTGCAAATTATGATTATTTAGGAAATACTATAACTGGAAAACAAAATAAAAAAACAAAAAATATTGAACTACAGTTAGCTATTCCTACTGAAAAATTAAACTCTACTACTGTAGAAATTTTAAACTTATTTAATATAATAAAAATAATTAAACTTATATTAAGAGATACACCTATAAGTAATAATAATTATATAATTAATATTGTAAAAAGTTTTTTATCAGAGTCAGACCAAACATTACTTATTACTTATTTCAGTATTTATAATGGTATAATGATTCCTTGTCATGCTATGTGTAATAATTTTATAGAATTAAATTTAATGCGAAATAATATTATACATCGTGTATGTAAAAATATTAATAGGAGAGCAAATAAATTTAAATTGAAGAAATACCGCATAATAAATATTAAGTGTCATTGTAAAATATGTATTCACCAAGAAGAAACTATAACTGTACAAGAAATATTAGAATTTTCAAATTATATAAAAACTATACAAAATTAAAATTTAATTTTTATTTATTCATCTTTTCAAATAAATTTTTATTTTTTGGATATGTTTATTATAACCTTATAGAAAATAAACAAAGTTTTAACTATAAATAAATTATGCTTCCAATAGTTATTATTATTATTATTATTGTCTTCCTAATTATTTTTTATTAATTTTCGGGAACTTTGTTAACTTTGTTTATTATATAAATTATTAGTTTTAATAATAACTTAAATTATTTAAATTATTATTAAAATTAATAAAATAAAATAATAGGAACCATGTTATTTAAATTATTAATATGTAATTTTTAATAAAGTGATAATAAATAGAAACTTTATTTATTTATTTTTTAATTATTAATTTTTAAATAAATGATGATAAACAGTAAAAGAATAGATTATAATAAACATGTCCAATAATTAGTATTAATATTTTCAATAAGATTATAATAAATATGTTCATAATTTCATTATTTTAATAAACTACTTTCCAAAATTGTTTTTTTGTTAAATAATAATAATTATATCTAAAATAATTATTATTATTTATTGAAAAATGCATAATTAAGATTTAATATTTTAGAAAGTAGTTTAATTTCTATGAAAATAGTAATAATTATAAAATAAAAAATTGATAAGACACATAAAATTAGACTTATTCATTTTAGTATAAAATATTGTTCTTATTCAATTGATATTTTTTATATTTATAAAAATAATCAAAGTTCCCAAATAAACGAAGTTAACAAAGTTCCCATAAATTATTATAATTATGAAATCAAAAATAAGTAATATTTATAATAAAATTGTTATGTCTGTATCTAAAATAAATAATAATGAAGTGTCTATTATTTAAAATATATACTTGAAGAAAAAATAAAAGAATTAAAATAACAAATACGCAATTAGTGATAGATTATATATTACAAAAAATATAGAAGTAAAAAAAAAATATTCAAATAAACTAAAAAATGATGTAATATAGCTTAATATAAAGCACAATAAATTATTATATAATACAACACCATTTCATAAAGTTTATAAGAAGTAATTCAGAATTATAGAATATGTTATCAATATTTTTTTTAATATAAGTTTCTGTAATATATAAATTTTGGTCCAATATATCTTTATTAATAACTTCTATAATATCAGAGATTAAATTAATTATACAATTATCCAATTTATCTATCTGACTCTTACCATAATTATTATTATATATAATTATATTTTTAATACCTAAATTTATAATTTTAGTTGTTTCTATTTGTGTGTATTCTTCAAAGTGTATTAAAAATAATTTTGGTAAACATATTTTAAATAATTTTTTATAATATTTTTTATTTACTAAATAATCATTATAATATATATAATATGGGTGTGTATTGAAATTATCAAATATACCTAAATTATCTAGTAAATCTCTAAGGATTGATGTTAATATACCATATTTATCATGAAATATAAATGATTCTTTTTGTGTAACTATAGTATTATAGCAAAATCTTTTATATTCATCATAAATATAATTATTATTTATAAATTCTTTAAGAATTTTTTCAATAATTGAAATATTAACATTATTCAAATCAAAACTCCTAAATTTTATATCTCTAATAGATGATAAACATAAAATTTTATCTTTTGCAATATCATTTGTATAATCTTGTATATTTAATAATTGAGTATCTAATAATGCACATTTATGTTCTGTATTTGTTAATATAAAGTATTCATAATTTTGTAGTATATATTTTTTACATTTTGGCATTAAACATTTTGTAAGAATATCTTTAATAATTGTTATAATATCATATTTAATCTCATATATAGTTCCATTTATATATTTATAATTATTAGTATTAATTTGTATCTGAATAAATTCTTCTAAATGTTCCATTCTTTCTTCATTATATGATTTACTATATAATTGTATCCAACTATCTTTTTTAAATTTAATAAAACCTTCTTTAGTTTTTGAATTAGTTATAATTATATTTTTTATATCAGTATATCTAACTAAATCGTCATAAGAATATACATTAATAATGTTATTTTCTTCAGTATCTGAATTATATGTTTGTTTGTTAATTATTAAATCTTCTGTATCCAATGTATTTGTTTGTTTGTCAGTTATTATATCTTTAAATTTAATTAAGTTATCTAAACAAATTTTATTAATAATTTTTATCATTTTAATATAATCTCCTTCAAAATATTCATTACCTATATCTTTTCTTAATATAAATTGTTCTGTAAATATTTTAATAATATTTTTTTCACATATATCACATTCATAACTTAAACTTTGAAATATTAACTTAGCACCATTTGGATAATTTAAATAAACAAAATTATCTTTTATGTTTTCTTGTTTTATTTTACCAATTTTATATATATTTTTATTAGTTTTGATAAATTCACGTTCCTGCACTAAATATATGTAATGATCCATAATATAATTATTATATACTTTTTAAATAATTTTAATTTATGCTGCATAACTTTTTAATATTAATTAATTATAATATGCACAAAAAAATAAACTTTACATATAAAAATAATTTTCAACTAATTAAATAATAATATTATTATTTTGAAACTTATTTATTTAAGTATAAAATTGGTTTCTAGCTAACTATAATATTATTTTTAAATTTAAATAAAGTTCTCATTATTTATTACTAGTTTTAGATAAATTAAACTGTCTAGTTTATTTTTTACAAAAATTTTATAATTTTACTAAAATAACAATAAATATAAGATTGGTTTCTGATAACTAAATAATAATATTATTTTTAAATTTTGACATATTTACTATTATTAATTATAATTAATGTTTATTACAACCTTATTGAAAATAATAATCAAAGTTTCTATACATAAATTGTGTTTCTTATATATGTTTATTATTATAATTTATAATGGATCCCACTTTAATTATTAAATTATTTTTTATTTATTATTAATTTACATTCGTAATTTTTTTTATTACCAAAATATAGAGACCTTCATTACTTTCAATTATTTAAATTATTAGTTTAAATTTTTAAATAAACTGATAATAACTAATAATGTAAATTGATGATAATAAACATGTTCATTATTATATTTTAATCATAAGAATTAAAAAAATATAATTTTTAACCATTTATTCTTGTTTTCAGATAAATTATAAAAATTAACGAAGTTCCCAGAAAAATTATAAATTAAAATATTATCAGAATTTTTTATAATTTCTCTGAAAATAGCAATAATTTATTATTGTAAATATATCAACTTATTTTTTGGAACTTTGTTATTTTTAATTATTTATTATTTTGAAATATATTTTTTTTACTCAATATTTTTCATTTTTCAAAAAAAAAATATTTTTGTTGATATTTTTTATAAACTTTCCGTATCAATATATCCGTATCAATTTTTTATTAGTTTCATAAAAATAGAAAAGATAATTTAATTCAAATATAATATTTATTTTTATTGCTGCTATTTTCAGAAAAATTATAAAATATTTTAATTTATAATTTTTCTGAAAACAAGAATAAATAAAATAATATAGTAGACTGAGAATAAATTAGGCTTATTCATTTTATTATATAATTGTGTTCTCATTCATTTTTTATATTATTAGACTGATAAAAAAATAGGCTTATTCATTTTATTATGTTTTAGTGTTCATATTCAATTAATAATTTATATATTATTCTTGTTTTCATAGAAATTATAAAAATTTCAGAAAAATTAAACTACGTTCCAAAATATTTTAATTTATTGTTTAAAAAATAATTTGGAACGTAGTTTAATTTTTCTGAAATTTTTATAATTTCTCTGAAAATAACAATAATATTTGTTTATAATTAAATTATTTAATTTATTTATTTTTAATAAATCCACCGCGGCGGCGGCAATAATTAGTTATTTAAATAGTTATTATTATTTTTATGTAATTTAAAGATTCTAATTATTTGTTTACAATTAAAATATTTATTGTTAATTATTTTTAATAAATCCACTGAGGCGGCGATAATTAGTTATTTAAATAGTTATTATTATTTTTATGTAATTTAAAGATTCTAATTATTTGTTTATAATTAAAATATTTATTGTTAATTATTTTTAATAAATCCTCCGCGGCGATAATTAGTTATTTAAATAGTTATTATTATTTTTATGTAATTTAAAGATTCTAATTATATATTTAATATTTGTTTACAATTAAAATATTTATTGTTAATTATTTTTAATAAATCCACCGAGGCGGCAATAATTAGTTATTTAAATAGTTATTATTATTTTTATGTAATTTAAAGATTCTAATTATTTGTTTATAATTAAAATATTTATTGTTAATTATTTTTAATAAATTCACCGCGGCGGCGATAATTAGTTATTTAAATAGTTATTATTATTTTTATGTAATTTAAAGATTCTAATTATTTGTTTATAATTAAAATATTTATTGTTAATTATTTTTAATAAATCCACCGCGGCGACGATAATTAGTTATATAAATAGTTATTATTATTTTTATGTAATTTAAAGATTCTAATTATATATTTAATATTTGTTTACAATTAAAATATTTATTGTTAATTATTTTTAATAAATCCACCGAGGCGGCGATAATTAGTTATTTATTGTTATTTTCAGAAAAATTATAAAAATTTCAGAAAAATTATAAAAAAATTATAAATCTTTAATTAATGCATCCCCATAGAAATTATAAAAAAATAAAAAAAAATAAAATAAGTTCCCAAAATATTTTAATTTATGGTTTTAAAAATTATTTTAATTTATGGTTTAAAAAATTATTTTATAATTTTTCTGAATTTTTTATAATTTATCTGAAAATAGCAATAAATAGTTATTATTATTTTTATGTAATTTAAAGATTCTAATTATTATTTAATATTTGTTTACAATAAAAATATTTATTGTTAATTATTTTTAATAAATCCACCGAGGCGGTGATAATTAGTTATTTAAATAGTTATTATTATTTTTATGTAATTTAAAGATTCTAATTATTTGTTTATAATTAAAATATTTATTGTTAATTATTTTTAATAAATCCACCGAGGCGGTGATAATTAGTTATTTAAATAGTTATTATTATTTTTATGTAATTTAAAGATTCTAATTATTTGTTTATAATTAAAATATTTATTGTTAATTATTTTTAATAAATCCACCGCGGCGGCGGCGATAATTAGTTATTTAAATAGTTATTATTATTTTTATGTAATTTAAAGATTCTAATTATTTGTTTATAATTAAAATATTTATTGTTAATTATTTTTAATAAATCCTCCGCGGCGGCGGCGATAATTAGTTATTTAAATAGTTATTATTATTTTTATGTAATTTAAAGATTCTAATTATATATTTAATATTTGTTTACAATTAAAATATTTATTGTTAATTATTTTTAATAAATCCACAGCGGCGGCGATAATTAGTTATTTAAATAGTTATTATTATTTTTATGTAATTTAAAGATTCTAATTATTTGTTTATAATTAAAATATTTATTGTTAATTATTTTTAATAAATCCTCCGCGGCGGTGGCGATAATTAGTTATTTAAATAGTTATTATTATTTTTATGTAATTTAAAGATTCTAATTATTTGTTTATAATTAAAATATTTATTGTTAATTATTTTTAATAAATCCACCGCGGCGGCGGCGATAATTAGTTATTTAAATAGTTATTATTATTTTTATGTAATTTAAAGATTCTAATTATATATTTAATATTTGTTTACAATTAAAATATTTATTGTTAATTATTTTTAATAAATCCACCGGGGCGGCGGCGATAATTAGTTATTTAAATAGTTATTATTATTGTTATGTAATTTAAAGATTCTAATTATTTGTTTACAATTAAAATATTTATTGTTAATTATTTTTAATAAATCCACCGCGGCGGCAATAATTAGTTATTTAAATAGTTATTCTTATTTTTATGTAATTTAAAGATTCTAATTATTTGTTTATAATTAAAATATTTATTGTTAATTATTTTTAATAAATCTACCGCGGCGGCGATAATTAGTTATTTATTGTTATTTTCAGAAAAATTATAAAAATTTCAGAAAAAATATAAAAAAATTATAAATCTTTAATTAATGCATCCCCATAGAAATTATAAAAAAATACAAAAAATAAAATAAGTTCCCAAAATATTTTAATTTATGGTTTTAAAAATTATTTTAATTTATGGTTTAAAAAATTATTTTATAATTTTTCTGAAATTTTTATAATTTATCTGAAAATAGCAATAAATAGTTATTATTATTTTTATGTAAGGGCATGTTTAGTATCATCTGTTTGGATTACTGTTTAGTATTAATCTTATTGAAAAATAATAATAATAATAATAATAATAATAATAATAATTAATAAACAAAGTTCCCAATAAAAAATAATAATGAAGTTAACGAGGTTCCCAATATAAAATAATTATAATAGAATAAAATAACTAAATCTGGCTTTGTTAACTTCGTTTGTTAATTATTATTATTATGTTTCATTAAGATTAATACTAAACAGTAATCCGAACAGATGATACTAAACATGCCCATAAAAAAATATTTAAAAAATTAAAAAAATATTTTTTTTAATTTTTTAAATAAAGCGATACTAAACAACAAAAGAAACAGATGATACTAAACATATCCTAATTTAAAGATTCTAATTATTATTTAATATTTGTTTATAATTAAAATATTTATTGTTAATTATTTTTAATAAATCCTCCGCGGCGGCGATAATTAGTTATTTAAATAGTTATTATTATTTTTATGTAATTTAAAGATTCTAATTATTTGTTTATAATTAAAATATTTATTGTTAATTATTTTTAATAAATCCACCGCGGCGGCGATAATTAGTTATTTAAATAGTTATTATTATTTTTATGTAATTTAAAGATTCTAATTATTTGTTTATAATTAAAATATTTATTGTTATTTTTATGTAATTTAAAGATTCTAATTATTTGTTTATAATTAAAATATTTATTGTTAATTATTTTTAATAAATCCACCGCGGCGGCGATAATTAGTTATTTAAATAGTTATTATTATTTTTATGTAATTTAAAGATTCTAATTATTTGTTTATAATTAAAATATTTATTGTTAATTATTTTTAATAAATCCTCCGCGGCGGTGGCGATAATTAGTTATTTAAATAGTTATTATTATTTTTATGTAATTTAAAGATTCTAATTATATATTTAATATTTGTTTACAATTAAAATATTTATTGTTAATTATTTTTAATAAATCCACCGAGGCGGCGATAATTAGTTATTTAAATAGTTATTATTATTTTTATGTAATTTAAAGATTCTAATTATTATTTATTCTTGTTTTCAGAGAAATTAAACTGCGTTCCAAAATATTTTAATTTATGGTTTAAAAAATAATTTATAATTTTTCTGAAATTTTTATAATTTATCTGAAAATAACAATAAATAATATTTTAGATTTATAAATAAACGAAGTTTTTAAATTATTTTATTTTAATAAAAAATATTTTAGATTTATAAATACTTTATAAACTTTGTTTATATTAAATAATATTTTAGATTTATTAATAGACATATTTATTATTATAACTTTATTAAAAATTAAAAATTTATTGCTATTTTCTGGAAACTTAAAATAACTAATTATTTCTATATTTAAAAAACTTAAAAATATTATAATCTCTCTAAAAATAGAAATATTTATTTATAAAACTAAAATATTTTTTTATAAAATTAAAATGCATAATATTTATAAATCTACATTTTTTAGAAAATTAAATGAATTTCTAAAATTATTTATAAATCTAAAATAGTTTTTTATAGGTTTACATCATAATATTAGTTGAATAACAAAAGGAACAGACAATTTAAAAAAGAAACATAATTAGATCTTATATAGTTATTAGAATACATATATAAATACAATATTTAATCACGATTCTACATTATTTTATCAATATAGTATGCCAAAAATAAGATACTAAAAATTGAATTTAAAATAATATTTAATAAATAATCTCTTAAAAAAAAATTATATTTTTTTATTAACATTATATATAAATATTGAAAATTTAATTATTAAATATGTTTATTATAACTTTATTAAAAATTATAAATTAATAATTTAATCAATTAAAATATTATTATTGCTATTTTCAGAAGTATCTATAATTTTTAAAATAAATAATTAATATTATTATATTTTATATAAGATACTACATAAATACACACAGTTCCACAAGTGTATAGTGTAATATAATATTTAATAAACGAAGTTCCCAATTTTTCTAAAATATTTTATAATTTATCTGAATTTTTTTATAATTTCTCTGAAAATACCAATAATATAATTTTATCAATTTATTATTTGAACATAATTATTATCATCTATTAAGATTAGTGTTTATTATAACCTTATAGAAACTAATAATAATAGTTCCTATAAATAAATCACGCTATATGTTTATTATTATAATTTATAATTAGTGCCTTTTATTTAATTATTAAATTATGATGTTATTTATTATACATTTACAGGAACGTTGTTTATTACACAAATTATTAGTTTTAATAATAACTTTAACTATTTAAATTATTATTAAAATCAATAATTTAAAATAATAGACCTTCATTAATCTGAGTTATTTAAATTATTAGTTTTTAATTTATAATAAAGTGATAATAAATATAAGATAATAATTAGGTTTATACATTAAAAAATAATAATATTATTAAGCCGGAAATTAATTTTAGATTTTTATTTATAATTTTATAATTTATCTAAAAATATTAATAAATAATGAGATTTTATTAATTATTATTATTATGTTAATTATTTTAGATATTATAATAATATTATTATTAAGAGCATGTTTAGTATAGTATGATATAATTAGTGTTTATTATAACCTATTGAAAATAAAAAAAGTTTCAACTATTAATAAATTATGTTTTCTATATATGTTTATTATAATATGTTAGTGTCATCTTATTTAATTATTACATTATTTTTTTTGTTTATTATTAATCTTAATTATTAAAAAATAAATAATATTAATAAAGATTATACAAATTATTAGTTTTAATAATATAATTATTTAAATTATTTTTAATAATAACAATAATTAAAATATAATAAATATGTTCAAAAATTAAAATTATAATTATTTATTATACAAATTGTAAAGATCTAATATTTTCTATACTAATTTTATAATAAACCTATTTTTTGTTTTATTAGTAATTTATTTTATATGTCCTTATAATTATATTACTTAATGCTTGAGAAGTTCCTGTACCTACACATATTATATAATTACCATTACCAGAAATAGCTAAAGTATTTAAATTATTATTATAAGTAGTATAACTATCAAAAGCTGCCGCAATTAAGTTCCATGTAGAATTATAATATGCAAAAAGTTGTCCTTTTACTGGGATAGATGCTGTTTTACTAACTAGTATCATATTATTATAAGATGAACAATTAGTTTGCCAATTATAAGTGTCAATACTAGCTAAAGTAGAACTACTTATAAAAATCCAATCTATATTATTATAAAATAAAGTTCCAAACCAATTAGAGGATATAGAACAGATTATTATAGTATATCCATCACCAGATAAACGTCCAAACCGTGGATATTGCAATGAAGGATAATTATATTGTGTAATAAGTGATCCTAGTCGTTCCCATTGTAATGATACCGGATTATATTGACTAACTAAAGTATAATTTTGTATATTTGTATTTGCATTTAATGCTGAAAATGAATTTATTAATCCAGTATTAGATGCAGACCATTGTTTTGGATCGTCAAATGATAAATAATTAATATTATTACCTAATTGGGTCCACTGATTTGCATTATACTTAAATACTTGCAATGCACAAGGAACCCCTGTAGGATTATCTGCATGATACCCTGTAGTTACTATATTAGTATCTTGAGATATAGAAATATAATATCCCATTCTACTACCTATGCTTGTATTACCATATATAGTTTGTCCTTTTATTATCCAGTTTGAACCATTATACGAATAAACTTCCAGTTTTCCTTGACAATTTGAACCTGGCCCGGTACCTTTATAACCAGGTGTCGAAATTACTACAGTTAAACCATCATATGATAAGGAACACATACCTATACTTGCGTCAGTTCCAAATAGACTCATATTTATAGGATTACCTAATTGAGTCCATATATTATTTTGTATTTGATATACTGAAACAGAAGCATAAATTACTGTACTAATTGCTAGTCTTGAACACACAGCAACAATAGAGCCATCATAAGAAATTCCTACTGTATTTATATAATTAAAAGTATATCCTGATGGAAGATTGGGATTAAAAGTATTAGCAAATGTACTAATATTTTTAATATTTATTGGAAGACCTTTCGAAGGTAATGTTGGAACTATTAAATTTCTACTATTATAACCGATTAATCCTCCTGGATCAGTTGCTATATAAGATACTAAATAAGAACCTGACGTTAATCCAGTTGTATTTGTTATTGTAGTTGTTCCTGAAACTAAAATATTATTAGTTATAATATTAGTTGTTCCTGAACCAATACTATATATATAACCATATAATTTATTAAATACTATACTCGTAACAGTTATCCCTAAATCAGTATATACAGAACCATAATTTAATGTTACAGTAGAACTACCATTAATATTAATTGTAGGAGAAACATTATAATAGCAAATTGTTACAACACCACTATTATTATATAAACCACCTATTGGAATACCATTCTGTTGCGCTGTTGAATTTAAATTATAATTTTTTAAAGGTGCCGTTAATAGCCCCTTTATATTTATATTACTTAATAAAGTAATATTACTATTTATAATTGTTGATCCTGAAATATTTAATGATGAATTAATAGATGTATTATTATTTATAACTGTCGCCCCTGAACTCGATAATTGTGTTCTTACTGATACTGATTGTTTTAATATAGTTGTTCCTAATATAGATAATGAAGAAACATAAACAGTATTATTTATTAAAATATTATTACCAGATACATTTAACTGTGATAATATAGTAGTATTACCATTAATAATACTATTATTTGAAATATTTAAAAATGGTAATATTGTTATTTTGTTATTAATTATATTATTATTAGAAATAAATAGATGACTTCCAACAGTAATTGCATTTAATATAATAGTATTTCCAAATATATTTAACGTATTCATTATGGAAATATCACCTTTAATTATTGTGTTTCCAGATATATTTAATGAATTATTTAATGTAATATTACTATATAATAGACAATTACCAGAAAAATTTAAACTATTTGTTTGTAAATTACTTTTAATTATACTATTATTAGAAACCAATAAAGATGAATTTATAGTAACAATATTATTTAATATTGATGATCCAGATATATTTAAATTATTATTTATATTTTGTATAGCTATATATCCTGCATTTGTTCTAGGTGCTTTAATTGAATATATTGAAGCGTCTGAACTAGTTTTAATATATCCAAATCCTGATGTTCCTAATAGTTGAATTCCACTATTAATACCAGTATCTGCTCCTGACATAATAGGAGAATTAATATTTAAAGTAATAATTTTATCATACATTTGTATATTAGTTATTCCTATATAAGTAGATGTTCCATTAATATATATTTTAGATTTCTGATTACCAATAATAATTATATATCCATTAATAGATAATGAATTATTTATTGATTGGAATAAATTAGATACTACTGAACTATTTATATTTGTAATACCACTAACATTTAAACTATTATTTATACTTATTGAACCTTGTATATTTGAACTACCAGAACATTTTAAATCACCGTATATAGCATTATTTGAAATATTTAAAATAGAATTAATAGTTAAATTATTATTTATTGTTGTTTTTCCAGATAAATTTAACGAATTAAATATTGAAAAATTAGAATTTGATAAAATATTATTATAAATATTTATATTTGAGTTTCCTGTTAATGTATTTAATATTGTAGAATTAGATACAAATAAAGATGAATTAACTGTAACACTTCCTAAAAATGTTGAATTACCAGATACATCTGTTTGTAATCCAGATAATCCCAATAATGATTTATATTGTTGTCTTAATAAAATATCTATTAAGGCCATAATAATATTATTATATAATAGAAAAGAAAAATAAATAGTCTTAATTATTATATTAGTCGTATTTATTTATATTATTATTGAAAATAATAATATAAATAAATTGTGATTTCTATATATGTATATTATAATTTATCTCCATATTTAATTATTATATTATTAATTTATGGGAACTTCATTAACTTCGTTTATTATAACTTTATTAAAAATTAAAAACTAATAATTTTAATTATTTAAATTATTAGTTTTTAATTTTTAATAAAGTTATAATATATTTTGTTTATTTATTTTTAATTTTTAATTTTTAAATAACTGATAATAAATATATTTATTCTAATATTTATTTTATGTATTTAAAAAATTAATTTACAAATGAAAATAGACACAAATATAATAATAAATAATTAGATCTAAATATTTTTATAATTGAACATTTATTCATTAATATTTATTATTTGTTTTTAATTAAAATATTTAACTTAATTATTAATCTTCCATGGCGGCGATAAGTAGTACTATTAATAGTTATTATTATTTTTATGTAATTTAAAGTTTCCAATTATTATTTGTATTCAATTAAAATATTAGTTATTATTGATGAATCACGTGGCGCGGCAATAATTAGTTCTATTAATAGTTATTATTTTAATTAATATTAATAATGTGTTTTCAATTAAAATATTTAACTTAGTTATTTTTGATGAATTCACCGCAGCAACAATAATTAGTTTAATTACTAGTTGATATTATTTTTATGTAATTTAAAGCTTCTAATTATTATTTGTATACAATTAAAATAATTTATTTAGTTATTTTTGATGAATCCATCATGGTGTGCGCGAAAGTAGTTATGTTAATAGTTATTATTATTTTTATGTAATTTAAAACTTCCAATTATTATTTTAATTATTGCTATTATCAGAGAATAAAATATTTTTGTTAGGGATGATTTAGTAAAATAAAAATATAAACTTACTGTAATTAAAATATTTTTATTAGGGATGGTTTTAAATAATAGACATGTTTATTATATTTTGTTCATTTACTGTTTATTATCAGTTTATTTAATAATTAAAAATTAATAATTTAAATAATTGTGATTCCTATTATTTTTTTTAACTTGGGATAAAATTTGGAACTTTGTTTATTTAAAAATAAAAAATTGATAAATCAATTTTTTATTTTTTTATTATTATTTTACTAAACCACCGAAGTTAAAAAAAATAAAAATAAATAAAAAATATATAGCAAAGCTATATATTTTTTATTTATTTTTATTTTTTTTAACTTGGGATAAAATGTATATTTAAAAATAAAAAAATAAAAAATTGATTTATCAATTTTTTATTTTTTTATTTTTAAATATACATTTTACCGTAGCCATTTTGGCTCAAGTTTTAGGCTTTGTGTGAAACATATATTTAACAGTTTTTTCATATTTAGTTAAATTTTAAATGTCAACAATGCCGAATACACCACACTATCCTGAAGTATTAGAAGCCTTACGTTATATTGATATAAATATATTAAATATGTTCACACATGAAAACTTTTGTACAGTTAATATTTCTTCTGTTAGTAAAAAAAATATTAGTAAACAAATTTTAGATGTAATATACAATAAAATAAAAGATACACCAAATGTAACATATATATTACTATTAAAAAATAATATATCTGATACATTACAAAATGAAAAATATACAGGACTATCTATTAAATTAAAATGGAATTTCATATATGGTCATATAGATTTAGATGATGATTTTATACCATATTATTATTTACAAGATCATGATAACTTAATATATTATTTTCTTCTAATAGAATATTATAACAACCGGCTAATAGCTAACACACCTATAAATATATATATAAATATAGTTCCTTACGAGGATTCAAGAAAATTATTACAATTTAATAATTATTTAAGATTAAATTTTTCTCCTAAAATATATCAGTATGAGTATAATAATCATACAATTACAGATAGTAACATTTTGATAGCAATAGTTAAAAATAACTATATTGCATTAAATGATGCATCTGAAGAATTAAAAAATGATCTAAGAGTATTATATATAGCATTGAAACATGATCATAGAGCTTTAATATATGTTCCTGAAAACTTTAAAAAATGTGAAAAATTTATGTGTAAAGCAATTAAAATAAATTATAAAGTATATGAGTATATACATGAATCATTATTACATAATAGATCTATATTAAAAGAAGTTATAAATCAATATTATAAATGTTTCCCTATGGATTATAAATTTTACTGGTCTACACAAATGAAAGAACGTATAAGAGAACAATTTATTATGAAGATAATAAAAGATTTTGGTCATGCACTTGAATATGTAAGTAATGAAGATAAAAAAGATCCTGATTTAGTAAAATTAGCAGTTCAAAATGATGGAACTTCATTACAATTTGCGAGTAGTGAATGCAAATCAACAGATGATATAGTATTAGCTGCAGTTAAACAAAATGGTATGTCATTACAATTTGCATATAGTAATTGCAGATCAAATTATCATATAGCATTAGCGGCAGTTACAGAGAATGGTATGGCATTACAGTATACAAAATTAACAAATTATGAATTAATAGCTACAGCAGTTAAACAAAATGGTATAGCATTACAATTTGTACCAAAAACAGTACAACATTATGACAATATTGTAGCTATAGCAATTGAACAAAATAAAAATGCAGAAAAATATATTAAAATAACTAAACAAACAAAAATAAAAAATAAAGAAATAAAAAAGTTAAATATTGATTTTCAGTTTAATTATTAAATAATTATTATTATTTTATCAAAAATTAATAAATTTATTTTTATTTTATAAAAAAATTTTGAATACATTTTAATTTATTTAAAATTGAAAATAAAATATTAATAAAAAGTATTTTATTTTTTATTTATTAATATTTTTTGGAAACTTTGTTATTTCCTTTATTATATAAATTATTTATTATTAATTTTTGGGAACTTTGTTATTTTCTTTATTATATAAATTATTAGTTTTAATACTTAATTATTTATTGTTATTTTTAGAGAAATTAAACTGCATTCCAAAAATTTAAAAAAAAATAAACTACATAGTTTATTTTTTTTTTTTTTTTATTTTTTTAATTTTTTTGTT
>Ga0214923_10000410_pt1 | contig 65907 bp, 68 predicted proteins | sample LL1510_MetaG_FD_177993 | JGI IMG/M metagenome (GOLD analysis project Ga0214923, IMG submission 177993) | Freshwater microbial communities from Lake Lanier, Atlanta, Georgia, United States - LL-1510 | ecosystem: Environmental > Aquatic > Freshwater > Lake | place: USA: Georgia | collected...
TATAAATTCCCCCATCCTCATTCATGATGCCCCCAATCAAACAAAGTAAATCAGGGGCTTAGTTTATAAGGGGGGAGACAAAATCGCTTCGAAAATGAGGGGCGACAAAGTCGCCCAGTAATAACACACTCTACACTTTTCCTTCACAATTACCGAACAGTCTTAAGAACTCTTGGTAACTGAGGGTCATATCATGGCGCGCAGCACCACAATTTTACTAGTAGCTCTCTTAAGTCTACTTATCGATCCGGCCATGGGATTAGATGAGTTTTTTGACTCTTATCAATCCGGTTCCTGTTTAGCTCAAGGCAACGCATGCACTGCCTCCGTCTCGGGTTATGCCTCCCATTTTTATAACCCGGCGGCCTTTACCCGCTTTCGAAGGAAAAATACCGAACTCCATTTGGTTGTAGGAGAAGGCCACACGAATAAAGAAGCTGCGGGAACACTTTTATCCGCCAAGACAATTGGCTTGTATCATTTGCTGTCCCCGTTCCAAAACAACCCCGATCAATATCAGTTTTTTAGTTTTTCAACTCTTCCGGCGATCACATTCAGGAATTTTAGTTTTGCTATTTTGGGAAATACACAAGTCGCGGCCCTCTCAGACGGCACCACTCTAGATATTGATGCCCGACAGGATCTTATTCCGTCACTTGGTTATTCCCACTCATTTGCGGGCAATATCTTACGACTCGGAGTTTCTGTGAAAGGGGTTTATCGAAACCAGATGAAAGGGGTTTTTCAGCATTCAGCTTTAAATGCTCTGACCGAAACTGAACTTGGTGCGCTCTTCCGAGAAGGAATGGGTTTACGAGTTGATACTGGAATGCTCTTAGTTCTCCCTCACCGCTTTCTTCCCACTTTGGGAATTTCTTGGATGAATATGTTTGATACGGTTTTTCACGAAACCCATTATTTAAACTCTCAGTCTCCAGGAGCTCCGGAGAACATTCCGCAATCATTCCACGCAGGTTTTTCTATCAGCCCAAAAATCAGTCGGGAATGGTCGAGCACTCTTTCGATCGATTATCAAAACATTGAAAGCTATTACTTTCCGTGGAGAAAGCATCTTCACATTGGATTGGAGTTGCAAAGCAACAATGTTCTGTTTTTTTGGGCCGGTTTAAATCAAATGTATTTAACGGGTGGAATGGGAGCACGACTCAAAGGGGGACACTTGGAGCTTGGCACCTACGCAAAGGAAATTGGAGCGGCAGACACTTATCGAGAGGATAGAAGATATTTTCTGAGATACACCATCAGTTTCTGATATGAAAACCATCATCACCATTTTTGCCTGCCTATTTTCAGGGAGCGTCGGAGCCTCTCTCCTTCGTCCCAGTTATGAGTTTCCTCGAGCCACGGGGATGGGAAACGCTTTTATTGCCCTAGCAGACGATGCCACTTCAGTTTTTTACAACCCAGCTGTACTTGCAAAAAACAAAACCGTCCATCTTCACATTTTAGACGGTCAACTTCTCGTAGATGGAGCAGACACTCTCAGTCGCATGAAGAAGGCGATCTTTGACGGACAAACTGATAACTTCATCAACCCAGACAAACAATCGCTTGGATTTGGTTTTAAACCAACGTTAATTACCCCCTATTTTGGTTTAAGTGTCTATAGCCAAGGCTTTGGTCTTTTTGAACTGAATTCCCTCGCAGGATCCCACGTGGATGCTTTTGCTTATAATGACCTGGGAATTGCATTGGCGTTCGGTATTCCCTTCAGTGATTACTTCTCTTTTGGTTTCGGCGTTCGAGCAGTTCAACGAACCAGCATTGAACTGAGTAAACCGGTTTCAGAATTGGTGGCAGAACTTGGACTGGACGCTTCCACCATCAACAACAATCCATGGAATGCCTTACAAAAATATACCGGTGTGGGTTACGGATTCCCCGTGAATGCCGGCTTCCTGATTTCTTTGCCACAAGTCACCAAATCATCCCCTCTGATTCGGTTCGCAGGAACCATAGAAAATATTGGAGGAACGTCATTTTCAAAAGTTAGTGGCACTTCGGCGCCTTCCCATTTAGAGCCTTCCTACCATTTTGGGTCACTTCTTCAATACCCTCTCAACAAGGATTCTGTTTTAAACATCACCGCTGACATGAGGGATCAATTTCGAGATGTTGTTTTCTTAAAAACCTTCCATTTAGGAACCGAATTCCGGCATAAATATTTTGGAATAAGGGGCGGACTCTCTGAAGGCTATCTCACTTATGGTTTGAGTTTAGAATTCCCCCCTCATACCAAAATTCACTTTTCCTCATATGCGAAAGAGCTCGGTGAAAAGCTGTGGGAAAAACAAGAACGGTTTTATCAAGTTCAATTAATTATTGGTTTCAACCCTTGGTGATTAATGAAAAACAAAATCAAGGTCATTGATAGTTTTTGGACGTTCCTAGTAGCCACTGCTTTTCTAGGGCCCTTTGCTCTGCCTCTTCTTTGGAGAAATCCCAATTGGTCTAAGAAAACCAAAGTAATCGGCACCGTAGCAGTCATTATTTTAACTTTGGGTCTTGTTTATTCTCTAACGTTTCTAAAAGATCTGGCGCAACAACTTGAAATCGAGACGGTCTAAGCCCCAGCAAAAATCAGAACTTTTAGATAATCCCCCTCAGGATATCCCACTGGATGGTCGTCCTCCGGTTCCAAACTTTTCAGTATTCTGAGAGGCGGAACTAAAATCGGGCAAACCGTTTCTTTAAACTTCTTTCGATCGATTCGAGAAGTACAACAAGCTCCGACTAGAAGCCCCTTGGGTTTTAAGTGCTTCAAGCTCAACGAATACAACTGACGATAGGCGCGAAGAGCAACTGGTACCTGAGCCACTTGGCTCGTCATTTGAGGGGGATCTACAATGATCACATCAAACCTTTCCTTCTCGGGAAGCTCCTTCAACCACTCAAAAACATCGGCGGGGATAAAGCGATGTTTTTTCTCATTGATGACATGGAATTTTTTAGCGCTTTCTAAGGCCCCTTTAGAAATATCTACATTCCATATTTCTTGGGCTCCGGCCATTTCTGCAGCCAAAGCTAAAGTACCGGTATAACTAAAAAGATTTAAAACTCTTTTTCCATGAAGATTCTGAGAACTCAGCCATTTACGTAAAGCTCTGAGATCTAAAAAAGCCCCGCTCTTCTGCCCAGAACCAATTTGTACCGTAAAGGTCATCTTACCTTCTCGAAACTTAACCTGATTTGGCAAATGCCCCCTCAGAACTCGAATGGGCGCGGTTTCCTTGACAGAACTTCGTTTTGTGGGAGTTTTCCAAATCAGTTCCTTTAACCCGATCTTTTGAATGGCTAATTCGGCCAGATACCTACCCATCCGATCAACACTGGAAGAATAGGTTTGAAGAACCCCTGTCGAACCGTAGACGTCTAGTACCACTCCGGGGAATCCATCATTTTCTCCATGAATCGCTCGAAAAGCCTCTGTGTAATTTCTGAGATGATTTCTTTTCTTCAAAACCTTCTCGAGTTTTTGAGAAAACCAAACCGTAGGAGTATTCTCCTGAAAGTCTTTAAGGACTCTTATCGCAATCAGTCCTTCGGGATCGTAAAGCCCATAACCACACACTTTATTTTCATGATCCACTAATTTTAAAAGTTGACCCGACTGAAAAACCTCAATGGCCGAACTCACATGGCTTCTAAAAATCCATGGATGTCCCGACTTCAGGATGGAAAGTACTTGTTTGTTGATTTGGTAGCGTTGAGCTACCCACTTTTTAGATTTCACTACCGTCGAACGACCCTTCCATGGAACGTGGGCTTGTTCTCGCCTTTGTAACGTCCCTTGAGTCGACTGATTTCCTTGATTCTTTTTTCAGCAACTCGATCAGCACAACGGTATTCAGGTAATTTTTCCTGGGCCGAATGCTGAAGGATTGCTTTGATGCAGTAATAAATATTTCGAATCATTCGATTAGCTCTACGTTCATCGTAGCCGCCCAGTTCGATCGAAACGTTCATTAGACCACCGGCATTGATAGCATAGTCAGGAGCATAGAGAATTTTTCGCTTAAAAAGCTCATCTCCACACTCAGGAGTAGCCAATTGATTATTCGCACTGCCGGCCACGATGGAGCACTTTAATTTGGGGATTGTTTTTTCATTTAAAACCGCTCCCAAAGCAGAGGGACAAAACACATCAACATCCGCTTCGTAAATTTCGTCTGTCGAAACGATTGAAACTTTTCCTGGATACCTTTCGGAAAGAGCCTCACATCGTTTGGGGTCAATATCACAAACAAAGACCTTCATTCCATTCTCACAAAAAAGCTCAACCAAATAGGATCCGACGTGACCAGCTCCCTGAACCGCCACACTTAATCCCTTCAATTCTGATTTTCCCATTTGGTGCTCAACACAGGCTCTTAAGCCCTCGAGAACTCCTTTAGCTGTCCAAGGCGAAGGATCTCCTGAACCACCGTGAGTTTCGGCTACTCCCACCACGTGATCTGTTTCCATGAAAATATATTCCATGTCATTAACGTCAGTTCCCACATCCTCAGCAGTAATGTAACGGCCCCCCAGGCAATCGATAAAGGAACCAAAACTTCTAAAAAGAGCTTCCGATTTTTCTTTTTTGGGATCGGCAAGAATAACTGCTTTTCCGCCCCCTAAGTTGAGTCCAGCCACTGCGGCTTTGTAGGTCATGCCTTTTGATAAGCGCAAAACGTCTTCGAGAGCCTGTTGTGGAGATTCATAATTCCACATCCGACACCCTCCGAGAGCGGGTCCGAGTTGGGTATTATGAATAGCGACAATAGACTTTAGACCGCTCACCGGATCAGTGAAAAAAACAACCTGTTCATGTTCACCCTGAAAAATGGTTTCAACATTCGCCATAGGGGCCTCCGGAAAAAGGGCCACTCTACCAACGGGATGGGTAGTGCAGCAAGTAAACACTGAACCGAAAGCATTTTAACGCTTGTTGTCATGCTTGAGTTTGGGCGGACTCTTCACTAAACTCCGCCTGTGAATAAAAAGCACCTCTATACCGCCGAAGATACCCAGGCCATCCAATTAAAAAAGCCTGGCGAATTTCCTTTTACCCGGGGCATTCACCCCTCGATGTATACCCAAAAGCCGTGGACGATGCGCCAATATGCGGGATTCGGGGATGCAAAGAGCTCTAATGAACGGTATCGCTATCTTCTCTCCCAGGGCATTACGGGCCTCAGTATTGCTTTCGATTTGCCCACTCAGATGGGGTTTGACTCTGATCATGAACTTGCCCAGGGCGAAGTGGGCCGAGTCGGCGTAGCGATTAGTTCTCTGGAAGACATGGAAATTGTTCTAAACCAGATCCAATTGGATCAGGTAAGCACTTCCATGACGATTAACGCAACTGCAGGAATCCTTCTTTCTTTTTACCTCGCGGTCGCTGAAAAAAATGGAGTCGATCGAAAAAAACTCCGCGGGACTATTCAAAACGATATTTTAAAAGAATATATCGCTCGTGGAACGTATGTTTTCCCTCCCAAACCAAGTTTAAAAATCACCACAGATATTTTTGAATTCTGTAAACAAGAAGTCCCGGAATGGAACACGATTTCGATTAGCGGCTATCATATACGAGAGGCAGGTTCTACTGCAGTTCAAGAGATCGCATTTACTTTGGCTGATGGTCTTACCTATGTGGAAGGCGCACTCGCTCGAGGTTTATCGATTGATGATTTCGCGCCCCGCCTGTCGTTTTTTTTCAACGTACACAATAACTTTCTGGAAGAAGTAGCGAAATTCCGAGCTGCTCGTCAGCTTTGGGCAAAACTTATTCAAGAAAGATATCAACCTAAAAATCCGAAGTCTCTTCTATTGAGGTTTCATGCGCAAACGGCTGGAAGCACCCTCATCCCAGTTCAGATTGATACTAACGTGGTTCGAGTCACTCTTCAGTGTTTGGCAGCTGTTCTAGGAGGGGCTCAATCCATCCATACGAACTCACGAGATGAGGCTCTGGGATTACCCACGGCAGAAGCAGCTACCCTGGCTCTGCGAACTCAGCAAGTCATTGCGAACGAGAGCGGTCTTGCGGCTCTGATTGATCCGCTCGGAGGAAGTTATGCTCTTGAGTCGATGACCCATAGGCTCGAAACGGAAGCTTCAGCTCTGATTGAAGTCATGAACAAACGTGGCGGCGTGGTCAGTTGTATCGAACAACAATTTCAGCAAAATCTGATTCAGCAAGCAGCTTATGATTATCAGATGGATATCGAGAACAAGAAAAAGATGATCGTGGGACTAAATGCTTTTCAAGAGGAAAGCTCCTCTCCCCCCCCTATTCTTAAAATTGATCCTCGCGTTGAAAAAGAACAAATTGCTCGGCTTCAAAACTACAAAAGCCGCAGAAATACCAAAAAAGTGGAAGAATGTAAGTCAGCTCTCACTCAAGCTGCCAAAGAAGATAAAAATTTAATGCCGTTTATTTTCCAGGCCGTTAAAAATGCCGTTACGCTGGGAGAAATCGTGGGAGCCCTCGAATCTGTCTATGGACGCTATCGTCCCTAAATTTTAGAACAGCGCCCCACCAGAAGTCGTTTTTGCGAAAACTTTCCTCAACAGAAAAAGAGCTATGCTCATCAGAACCACCAGGGCAAGCGTCACATCCATGAGAGCAGACACTCTAGTTGAATGATAAATTCCTAATTTGGAAAGTCCAAAAGATACCCCGCCGAGAATCGAAATCACTAAAGTCCACTGAAATACAAACTTCCAAAGTGGCGTAAACGAAATGGAAGTTTGATTTTTTCGTAAATGTCTTCCAAGCATCCAGCTCAGGGTCACTACATAAAAAGCAATTCCTAAAGTACCCGATAGGGCTAAGCCATGAACTCCCCACATTTGAGAGAGCTTTACATAAACCGGAATAAAAAAGACCGTCGTCAATGTCCCCCAGACCGAAGGCAACCAAGTGGTTTGAGTTGCATAAAAACCTCGGGAAAGAAGGATATGATAAATCCAGAAAACCACTCCCAACCCCATCAATTGAAGAAGTTCGGCAGTCTCACGAAGATCATCAGGAGTTAGCTTTCCGCCTCCGTAAATGAAATCGGTAATGGGAAGCGCGTGAGTAAACATTAAAACAGCTGCAATCGGAGCCAAGGCCCAGATTTTTTGTAATTCCCTAATAAACGTATTTCCAAACTCACCATAGTCCTTTTTTGCCCAGAGTCTCGACAGGTGGGGATAGCTAGCAATCCCAGCCGCCTGTCCGATAATGGCAATCGGAATTCTCATTTCTGTTCTTGCATAACTCAGCCGACTAACAGCTCCCACTTTCATAAAGCTGGCCAAATATTTAGCAATCCACTCGTCTGCAACCACGAGTGAAAATGCAAGCATGATAGGAATACTCATCCATAGATATTTTTTAAAAGCAGCTCGACTCTCAAAATCCAAATAGAGCTTAGGAATAATCGGATAACCAAGCTTCACTAGACCAATGATTTGAATGAGACCATATCCCAAAAAAGCCCCAACCAAAACACCGACACTGAAAGAAGACACGCCAAGTTGCGGATATAAAAAAACTCCGATGAGAACAATGCTCAAATTATAAAGAAGTGGGGCAATAGCGGAATAAGTAAAAACTCCGTGAGTTTGCTGAACGCCATTCGCCATGCCCCCCCAAAAAAAGAAAAATTGGGCCGGGAGGATCAACCGCATGAGATCAGTCAAAAGTTCATGTTGTTCATTGGAAAAGCCAGGAGCTACCCAAGAAGCGAGTGTTCCGGCAAAAATCTGGCAAACCAGCACTAAAACCAACATTCCAGAACTCATAACGGTCGATAGCGTTTGGTAGACTCGTTTCCCTTCTTCGTCTCTCCCGTTGCCAGTGTAAGAGGCCAGAACGGGGATCAAGGAAATATTCAACGCTCCTGCAGCCATCAAATAGTTCAGAAAGTCTGGAATTGTAAAAGAAGCTAAATAGACGTCGGCCATTTGACTGGCGCCGACGGTCCTTGCAAGAACCCACTCTCTTAAAAATCCCAAAATGCGAGAAAGAAAAATACTCAGCACCATGAGAAGGCTGGCTCTTTGAATTCTTTTTGCGGTATCTTGCGTCAAGACTGAAAAATCCCTTTTGTTTCTCAATATTAGCCGGTCATTCCCTGAATTCGCAGCAAAAATCAGGTGCCGCAGACCGTTAACATCTTGGTTCTGAATTTCAGGGGGAGATTTACCGAAAAGAAAGTGATGGCCTCTCACGCTTCATTTTCAGCTCGCCTGGTCGTAATTGAAGGAAACGACAAGGGGAAAACGTTTCTGCTGCAGCCTGGAACGGTTATTTTGGGCCGTTCAAAGTCTGATATCATCATCAGTGATCCCCGTATTTCTCGAGAACACGTTAAATTGGAATTTAATTCAGAAAACGGGAAACTCATCTTCACTGATTTGAAAAGTCTTAACGGTTGCCAAATCAATGGAACTACTCAGCCCTCCGGCGAATTGAAAGATGGAGATAAACTTCAAATTGGAAATACGGTTCTTGATTGCCAAATGGGTTTAACGCCAGAGTTCACCCAAGACACAAGAAAAGAACCCATCCTTAGAACCGAAAAAGTTTTGATCACCTCGCAGCCGGAAACAGGAGCTGAAAACGAACCAACCCCCACGATGGTGGCTCCAGCACCGAAGGCAAGTCCAAAACCCAAAAGACCTCTGGCTTTAGTACTTTCTGGGTTCCTGATTTTGTTTTTGGCAATCAGCTTGTTTAAAACCAAAGCTTCTTCTAACGAAATAAAGACAGGTCAAAACATCGACGCGCGTCTTGCCAGTATTCGAAAAGAAATTGAGAACGAACAACCTCTCCAAGCTTTTAATCTAGCCCTCGCCCTGCAAAAAGAAGTTCCTCATAATCCTGAGCTAGAGGAAATCTTGGGAGACTTGTATTTAAAACAGAGAAAACTTGAACCTGCTATTCAACATTTCAAAGCCTCAATCGAACATCAAAATCCTTCTAAATTAATTCAATTCAAATTAACGAAAGCCTATCTAACGGCAGGATTTCAGGCTCTAGCGATTGAAAATTTAAAAAATATCGACAAACTCATAAAGGAATCGCCAAAGGAAAAAGAACTCTTCATTGAGCTAGCAAGTCTTCTTTTGGAACACCCAGAACTCAATCAATCTTTTGAAAGAGCCATTATTATTTCCAAGGCTCTTCAAACGGAAATTGCTCCAGAGAGTACGATTGGATACCGCCTGGAAGGAGCCATTTTATCGCAAGGCAAAAAATTGAAAGAGGCAGAGACCGTTTATGAGAAAGCACTGAGACTTTCCCCAAATGATGAAGAAGTAATGGAACAGCTCGCCGCGACCAAATTAAACTTAGAAGACATGGGCGGAGCCAAAGCGGTTACCGAAAGATGGTTGAGCCAAAATCCAAACGAAGTAAGGGCTTTGTTGGCACTTTCCTATATTAACTTTTACGAGAAAGACTATCTCGCAACCATTCCAAAACTGATGAATATTATCAATCTTCTGTCCAAGACTCCCGAGACACCTAGAAGACTTGAAGCTCTTCATCTTCTGGGATTGGTCTATTGGGAACAAGGCCAAAGGACCGAAGCTGAATCTTATCTTTCCCAGAGCTGCAAGCTCGGATTCCAAGCAAGTTGCAGCCATCAGGCTTTATTGACTCAGGAATCATCTCCTGCTCCCGCATCTAAGCCTGAATCACCAAATCGGCCATAATGGGAAGATGATCAGAGAGGACAGTCCACTTTCTTCCTTTTAAACAAGAGGCAGATTTCATCTGAGCATGTCTGAAATAAATTCTGTCCAACTGAAGGATAGGTAGGCGACTTGGAAAAGTTCGTGCGTGATTCTGACCGAATGAAAAAAAAGCCTCCTGAACATGGAGTCGATGCTGAAGCTCTTTGGTTACTCGCTGGCGCCAGTCATTAAAGTCACCTGCAATCAACAAGGGACTCGCTGTATTGATCGTCTTTTTAACATATTCAATTAATTCTTGAGTTTGGAACCTTCTTTCGAATTGAAACAAACCTAAATGTGCATTGACGGCATGAACTACCAATTCCTTTTCCGATTCTCCTTGGGGGATATGAATCACCCCATGCAGAAGGCCTCGTTTTTTTAGTTTTCCAAGCGTGATGTCTTTGAGAACAAAATTTGAAATGGGATATCGACTCATGATTGCGTTGCCATGATGGTGGCGAGAAAAAATGACATTTTTCTGATAAGCAAAATGGGGCCACATTTGGTCAGCTAGCCCCTCCAGTTGGTTCGCTACCTTTTCAGGCCATAGTTTCCCCAACTTCTCAACCGAACTGCCAGCAACTTCTTGTAGAAAAACCAAATCAGGTTTGAGTTCTTGAAGGGCCTCTTTGAGTATAGAAAGGCTAAGGCGATTTCTTCGAACGGTAATGCCTTGATGAATATTGTAAGAAATAACTCTGAGCCGCGTACCATCCATTTTTCCGGATTGTACTCGCCCTAAATTAAAACACCAGCGCCACTCCCAAATCCGACATTTTTTATTCCCGTTTGAGTTCAATTCAGTTAAAAGATTGGGATGAAAACGGCACTGTTTTTACTGACGTTCATGTTAATGACTGGGTGCAGCAGCACCGAAATCATTGAATCTCCTAAAACAGCCTTTGCGGCAGACACAGGAGTTCCCAAAACGCCCCAGGTAATTTGGACAAGCCGTGCTTTTGGACAACCCTATGAATATCTCGGACGGGTCCATGCCCGTAGCCTCACTTATGACGGAGCAATGGAGCGTCTGATTTCAGGGGGAAAAGATCTCAGAGCTGATGCTCTGATTGATGTTCATTTTGAACAAATAGGTTTTCTAACTGATCTTCAAGCTTTCGCTATTAAATACAAATGACCTCTCAACATCCGATTAAAAAAATTGCTCTAGTGACCGGGGGAGGAGACTGTCCCGGATTAAATTCTGCGATTCGAGCGGTGGTTCAAACAGCTATTTTGGAATATGGAATTTCAGTCGTCGGTATTCCAAATGGATTTAAAGGAATTTTAGAAAATCAATTTGTACCTCTCGATTTATCGAATACCACAGGTATTTTTTCTAAAGGGGGGACGATCCTAGGTTCTTCGAATGTGGATACCCCTTTTCGAGTTCCGGTCGTGAAAGACGGTAAAAAAACTTACGAAGATCATTCCGACCGATGCATGAGCTACTTCAAAGCGGCTGGGGTAGATGCCTTGATTGTTATCGGGGGCGATGGAACCCAAACGATGGCTCATGGGTTTGCAAAAAAGGGGTTAAAAGTAGTTGGGATCCCAAAAACGATTGATAATGACTTAAATGGAACGGAACTAACGATTGGTTTTTTCACCGCAGTTAGCACCGCAGTTGAAGCACTCGATAAACTTCATACCACTGCTGAATCTCATCACCGAGTGATGGTGGTTGAAGTGATGGGACGAAATGCCGGATGGATCGCCCTTTTTGCCGGTCTCGGGGGAGATGCCGATGTGATCTTGATACCAGAGATTCCTTTTGAGCTTCAGAAAGTAGCTGCTTTCTTAAAAGACACTCACCACACTCGAAAAAAATATTCGATCGTTGTCGTTGCAGAAGGAGCCAAATCGGTAGGGGGATCAGTAACCGTGCAACGAGTGATAGAGGATTCACCGGAACCTACCCGTTTGGGAGGGATTGGCCACCAAGTAGCGACAGAACTTGAAAATCTTACCGGTAGAGAGTGCCGAGCAATTGTTTTAGGGCATTTACTTCGAGGTGGATCACCCGTTGGATTTGATAGGATTCTCGCTAGCCGATTTGGCGTAGCTGCTGTTAAAGCGCTAATGGATGGGCATTACGACTCAATGGTTGCCTACCGAAATGATTCGGTTGAGCTAGTTCCTTTAGAAACTGGAGCAGGTAAAAATCGATTCGTTAATCCAGACTCTCTATTTCTTCAAGGAGCTCGCCATCGCGGAATTCATTTTGGCGACTCTTAATTCTTAAGACGTTCTATTTCCATTTCCCAAAATTTCTGACCTTCTTCAGGGAGGGTATCAATGGGATCGTAGTAGTCATAAAGTTGATTCAGAGCTTCTGGCTTGTCCCACTCAATGCTGGTTAAATAGTTTTTAGTCCAGTGTGAGATTCCCTTTACCCGATCATAGGAATGTACTTGATGAACCCACCGTTTTCCAACGAATGGAACGTCACAGACAATTCGGGGAGTCGCAAATCCGGGAAGATAACCCATGATATCGTGTTGTAGTTTCTGTGCTTGCGCTACGGAAACTCTCCAATGTTCCGAATTAGGAATCATGTCACACATGTAAAAGTAATAGGGCAGGATATTGCCGTGATCTTGAAGTCTAAAACACAAATCTAAAAGAGCTTTCTGGGAATCATTGACTCCTCTCAAGAGAACTCCCTGATTTCTCACATCTCTGAACCCCATATCCAGCAGTTTTCTTGCTGCTTTAGCCACTAAAGGAGTTACCGACTGAGCAGAATTAACGTGAGTATGGAGAGCCAAATGCACACCACGTGAAACTGCCTTTTTCGCAAGGCGTTCCATCGCTTTCAAAACTTCATCCTGAAGGAAGTGCTGCGGAACGCCCATCAGACCTTTACTAGCTAAACGAATATCTCGAATGTTTTCCAAATCAAGCAAGCGGGAAACAAAACCTTCGAGGGTTTCAGCCGGCAAATTAGCAATATCCCCTCCGGATACCACCACGTCTCTCACAGACGGAGTTTTTGATAAATATTCTAAAATAGCCTCGAGGCGGTCTTTTTGACCATGTTCGAATTTTCTTTTGGGAACTTGCGGAACACTCGTTCCTACCAAATCCATTCTTGTACAATGACCACAGTACTGAGGACATGTTGAAAGGAGCTCTGCCAAAACTTTAGTGGGATACCGATGAGTTAATCCTTCGACCACCCACATCTCTGCTTCATGAAGGCTATCTCTGCCTGCCTTCGGGTGGCTGGGCCACTTGCGATCTCTTTCCGAAAAAGCAGGTAACATGTAACGCCGAACGGGATCCGCCTTCAGATCCTTCTCATTCATGGTGTTAATCATTTGGGGCGGAACCAGAAGAGCCATGGTCGCTCTTTCCTGCTGGTCCTGTTGGATATCAAGAAGAAGGCTGTCTGAGATTAAATCCCCGAAGACTTCTTTTAGCTGCTTCGTGCTTTTAACCAGGTTTCTCTTTTGCCAAAGAGCACTTTCCCATTCCTCTTTGGTTACATTTTTGTAACCGGGCAAACGCCGCCAATCCGGTTCAACGAAGTCGGATGAGTAGTGGTACGGATACGGCTGAACTTTACCCGATTTGGCTATTTCTTTTTTGAATTCTGGTTTTCCTGCCATAAGCGTTTCCCAAGGGTTTTAAAGCCTTAAGATAGCTGCGAACGCAGGATTTTACAAATCTGGATGGAGTTAAGACGCTTTCTTGGGTTCGGAGAGGTCCACTTCGATTTTTTCGTTCTCGGTTTCTTTGTTTTTGAGGGCCTCAGCAATTTGCTGTTTTCGACTTTTACGGCCTTCTCCCTCAGCTTTTTCATTCCACTGCCCGGGAACCACCCCGCCCAAGCGCAGCTGAAAATCCTGTACATTACTGCAGTGAAGGAGCGCCTCTTCTTCTGAAATCGAGCCCTTACGATAAAGTTCCATCAGGCTTTGATCAAAAGTCTGCATCCCAATATGTTTACCGTCTTCAATTGCCCTACGGAGATCTTGTGTCAGGCTGGGTTCAAGAATCATTTCTTTAACCCGGAGGTTGCTAACTAAAATTTCTAAAGCAGGGACTCTGCCTTGGCCATCTTTCTTACGAATGAGCCGCTGTGAGATAACACCATTTAAAGTAGCAGCAAGTTGATGTCTCATTTGCTCTTGAAGAGCCCCATCCACACTCCCGACAATTCGGTTTATCGTTTCGACAGCATCGAGCGTATGAAGAGTTGAAAGCACCAGGTGGCCTGTCTCTGCGGCAGAGAGCGCCATTCGCATTGTTTCCTCATCTCTCATTTCACCAATCAGAATCACATCCGGATCCTGACGAAGGGCATATTTGAGAGCCTTGGTGAATCCCCCCGTATCGAGCCCGACCTCTCGTTGAGTAATGATACTTTTTCTATCTTTAAAACTAAATTCGATCGGATCTTCAATGGTGATGATGTGACAGGACCGGTTCCGAGCAATGTAATCGATGATGGCTGCCAAAGTCGTCGATTTACCACTGCCCGTAGTACCCGTAATTAGAATGAGTCCTCGAGGCAACGAGGCCAGTTCCTCAATGACCGGAGGCAAATTTAGCTCTTCAAAATTTTTTATATGGGCAGGAATATGACGGCAAACTAGTCGAGTATTGGAACGCTGATAACAGATATTGATTCTATAACGACCTGTTTCGGAGCTTTCGTAACCGAGGTCGACTTCTTCCCCGTTTTCAAACCGTTCAAGCTGACGAGGATTCATGAGAGCCGAAGCCCATTGGCTCAGCTGCTCTGCTGTTAGACGGGTTACTTTTTCAGATTCAGATGAATTTAGATAGTAAAGATTGCCGTTCACCCGAACGATGGGAGGCAATCCCACCTTCAGGTGAACGTCAGAAGCTTTTTTCTCAGTCGCCTTTTTTAGAATTTGCTCGAACTCCTCCAGCTGTTGGAGTTTTTCCGGCAAGTTTGTCTTTGGATTCAGACTTTTCAACAGGCTCTCCGCGTCCGTCTTCACTAGGCGCTTGAGAAGAGAGCACTAGTCCCCCATCTTTAATCGCCTTAGCTTCGACTTGCTTTCGGATCTTATCGACAAATTCAGGGTGTTCCTTGAGAAATTGCCTTGTATTATCACGACCCTGGCCTAGTTTTTCACCTTCATAAGCAAACCATGAACCGCTCTTTTCGATGACTCCATATTGACACCCCAGGTCAATAATATCGCCTTCGCGAGAGATTCCCTCTCCAAAGAGAATATCAAACTCTACTTCTCGGAAGGGAGGAGCCATCTTGTTCTTAACTACTTTTACTCTTGTACGGCTCCCCAAAATATCATCGCCATTTTTAATAGCGGAAATTCGACGAATATCCATTCTCAAAGAGGCATAAAACTTGAGCGCATTTCCACCAGTAGTGGTTTCCGGATTACCAAACATTACTCCCAGTTTCATTCGGAGCTGATTGATAAAAATGACACTCGTTTTGGATTTGCTAATACAGCCTGTAAGTTTTCTTAAGGCTTGGGACATCAATCGAGCCTGAAGGCCCATATGGGAATCTCCCATGTCGCCTTCTAATTCGGCTCTAGGGACCAGAGCAGCCACTGAGTCGATCACGATGACATCTACCCCACCGCTACGAACCAAAATTTCGGCAATTTCTAAAGCCTGCTCTCCTGTATCTGGTTGAGAAATGAGAAGATCATCCGTGTTCACTCCCAATTTCTTTGCATAAACAACATCAAGAGCATGTTCGGCATCGATGAAGGCACAAACGCCACCTTCTCGTTGAGCTTGAGCAATTGCATAAAGAGCAATCGTCGTTTTACCAGAAGACTCAGGTCCGTAGATTTCCGTAATTCTTCCGCGGGGAACTCCTCCGACTCCAGTTGCCAAATCAAGACCTAAAATTCCAGTGGAGACAACTCCCAAATCCATGGCAAGTTTTCGACCCTCTCCCAACTTCATAATGGATCCCTTGCCGAATTGTTTTTCAATCGACATGAGAGCCATGCTTACTGCCTTTTGTCTGTCTAGATTTTCGGGTCTTGCTAACTTGTCAGTCTTGTTGATCTCCATTTTTTCTCCTCTTATTCGTTAAAAATTTATATTCAAATCTGAGCTCGAACCATTAACTGCAAAATGATGTTTCCATAAATTCCAGCAATCACATCATCCATCATGACTCCCACTCCCCCAGCCACTTTTTCATCGAAATACTTAGCTGGTGAAGGTTTCACTATGTCTAAAATTCTAAAAACAAAAAACCCAACCACTAACCAATAGGGAGTCAAAGGAAGTCCTATCATAGTGATCATCATCCCGACAATTTCATCCATCACAACTTGAGAAGCATCTTTCTTTTTAAGAATTTGACACGTCTCGCCAGCCGCCCAGACACCAATGACAAGGAGCGCTATGCTTGTAAGAACCAAAACTATCCACGGAAAACTTTTTAGATACCAGAGGATTAAAAGAGCTAGCAAAGACCCCATCGTTCCCGGGGCAATTGGAAAATACCCAACAAAACCACCCGACGCGATAAAGATAGCTAAGAGTTTTTTCACGTTATGAGCGTGCTTTGGAGAAAGACGATTGGCAAGCGGAAGATGAGTGCTTTTTAACTTTTGGGAAGAGTCTTGAAGTATTTTTCTTTCACCAAACTTAATCTTCGATAAGCCCCGTCATAAATAATGAATCGATTTCCAACAGAAGTGATATCGGGATTTAAGTCAGGATGAAACTTCTTGGCTAATTCTCGATAGCGCTTGTGGATCAAGTTCCAATCCCGACAACCTTTGAGTCCCAGCAAGGACAATGCATTCTCAATCTCTTTAGGAAGCACATCCGAAACAATCGGCGGGGGGGCTGTTCGAGCAGGCCTTCGCGGACTCGGTTTAGAGACAAACTCAGCCCTTCCTAACCATCGAATTAAAAGCAATTCAGATAACTCAACACAAACCACTTTCACAAACCAAATAGAAGCTTCGAGAACGACACTCAAAACACTTGAGTTTTCCCAACGATCAGAAGATTGAAGTTTGGACTCCAGATGGCCAGGTTTTCGATAAGTATAATAAAAAGCCCAGAACAATAAGAATCCGAAAGGAAAACTTAATCCCGGTGGAAGTCCATCTAATCGAGATTCAAGAATCCACTCCAAAACTAAAAAACACGGCACACTCCAGTAAAGATGCTGAGAGCTTCTGGAGTTTGAATCCAAAGCATTATTTTCAGGATGAGAACGAGACTGGTGAAGATAATCTCGGTATTTTTTTGAATCAATGGCCATAAATCATTATTAACAAATGCAAAATCTTCACCAAAACCTGCTACTTAAATGGGCAAACCGAGTGTCTAAAGTTTAGGCGGTATTTTGATGGTCTTTTGGTTTTTCTTTTAGAATCCATTTGCTTAATTGAGGTGTTCTTTTTTTGAGTAGTCAAAAATTAGTCAATCGAGTGACAAAGTACGGTCGTTACCCTGGCTAAACGGAATTTTGGGCGTTGTATCCTCCAAGAAAACAGAAGAAAGCTTCGGCCCGACTTCTGCTTCTTACCGGGAAAAGAATTAAAGATTTATGTTGAGGTTCTGTTTCATAAAAAGGGGATTACCCATTGTCCTAGCTCTTTTGAGCTTAGGACTTACTTCATGCACTCAGCAGTTGCCCTTAGGTTCGGTAAACATGATGGTGATCCAGCCAGTCGGACCCTCTTGTCAGTATCAGATTAGTAGCGCCCCTCTCCAGACAATCGAAAACATCTCAAACCTTCAGGGACTTCTCGGCCGTGTGGTGGTCTATCCCAATGACTTGGAAAGCGATCCAAATACTTTGCAATTTGGCTTAGGATTTCAGAGGCTCGATTTGCAACTCAGTGGCTCGAATGGTTCCTATGCACCGCTTGATAAAGATAGCCTTCTAGGAGTCAGCCTCTACTACGGGATTGAAAAGGGATACCTGCTTTTCAAGAATTTAGATCCGGTTGGGGATCTGCTCAATGTCGTTCCAAACATGCGAGATACTTACATTGTTCAAAATGCGGAACTAAAATCTCAATCCTTCACCGATAAAAATTACTCTGACAACGCGGCTTATGTTCAAATCAATGGTTCCAATGGACCACGAGATTATTTCTTCCATTTTCCCAACAAGGAAATCACCACTATTCCTTTGGGTTTTAACGCTGGGGTCCTCATACACGAATATTCGCACATGGTGGCGCAATACCTCTTTCACAACAAACGCTCAGAAGCGGGAAAGAATCTCTCGAGCGATTCGGAAAACACTTTAGCTTCGTTTGAAGAAGGATTTGCCGATTACTTTGCTTTCCTGGCAACGGGTGATCCCGGTTTCTTTCATTGCAGTTTCCCCTTGGGAGAGGGAGATCGCGATTTATCTCACCCCAAGTCGCTCACTCCCGCACAACTAAACGCAATTAACACCTCAATCGATTTTGATTCTCATGACGGCGGAGCGGTTTGGGCTTCGGCCCAGTATCAAATCGGCCAGCTGATTGGACACGAAGCTAACGGTAGAAGCTTAGTTCGGTTCATAAATAATCTAGCAAGTTGTACTGGACTTGCTTCTTCCCAGGCGCAAATCAACTTCAATGTATTGAGAAATTGCCATCTGCAAGCGCTGGGCTCGAGTGGTAACTCAAGAATTCAACAGATCTATCAAAGTGCCTTTGGTAGCGCGGGGGGATTTTAATGGTTCGTTGGATTTCCTTAGCTCTTCTCTTGGCAGCTCTCCCTCTTCAAGCGAGATTGAAAACTGCTCCACCTCTTTTACCAGGGAGAGAGCGAGCAAGCACCCTCCCGCAGTCAGGTCTTCTGGAAGCTCAGAAGAAATCCTCTCGCTCTGAACTAACCGCACTGGGATTTGAATTGGGAACTATCGGACTAAAAAACACTTCTTCCGGCGATGTTGCCGGATTGCAACTTCTCTATGGATTGAGAGCTAACTTGATTTATCCCCTAAGTCCAAGATTTTTCTTAAAACCATCTCTTGGATATTTTTTTAAGCCTCAGAGTGAGGGAGAAGTTTCAATTACTCAAAATCTCGTTGAAGCCGGGCTTGGAATTCAATATGCCCTAGTCATAAAGAAGGATCTTTTATGGCATGCAGGTCTCTCCCAGCGAGTGGACTATGTTTTTTCACGAATATCCGTTGCAAACACTGCTGCAAATACACCCGGACTTTTCAGATATCGAGCCGGAGGAAGCACTGGCCTGAGAATAAAAATTGCGCCCAAATCAGACCTTACATTTGATCTGGAAGCGGGGGTAACGCCATTTGATAATTTTAGAATGCAAACCGGTTTTTCCTCTGGAATCATCTTTTTTATCGACTAAAAACTTTTCACTAACGAGAACACTGAACTCCGGTTAAGATTTCAGTATGACTTTGGCAACTTTTGTCCAACCCGACATTGATCCCGTGCTGTTTCATATTTGGGGACCTCTTCAAATTCGTTGGTATTCGTTGCTTTATGTGGGTGGGTTCATTCTCGCAAGATGGATTTTAGCTCGACTCGCAAAGGAATCTCGATTCAAGTTCACCCCTCAAGATATCGAACAGTTCATTGTTTGGCTTCTAGTTGGAACAGTGATTGGTGCTCGTATTTTTTACTGCGTTGTCTACGACTCACAAAACCTAATCAGAAATCCATTTTCGTTATTTGAAACTTATAAGGGCGGACTTTCCTTTCATGGTGGCCTGATTGGTGGAATTTCGGCTGCGGTTCTGTTCTGCAAGAAAAGAAAAATTCCTTTTTGGAATTTTACAGATGCGATGGCTCTAGCTACTCCGAGTGGTTTAGCTCTAGGGAGAATTGGCAACTTTATCAATGGCGAACTTTACGGAAGAGTGACCTCTGCACCGTGGGGAGTGGTTTTTAAAGAGGGGGGTCCCCTGCCCCGACACCCGTCGCAACTCTATGAGCTTTTTCTTGAGGGGATTGTTTTAGGTGGCGTGATGTGGTTTTTGAAAGGAAAGCTGAAAAAAGATGGTCAGCTCTCTTTTGTTTTCCTTGTGGGCTACAGTTTGAGTCGCTTTATCGTTGAATTTTTTAGGGAACCCGATAGCCAGATTGGATATTTGTTCTTAGGCCTTAGCATGGGTCAGCTGCTATCGGTCCTCATGCTTGCAGTGAGTCTGATTGGAGCTTATTTCTACTTTAGAAGTTTGGCAGAAAAAAGTTAACCCCCACAAAAACAGTGTAATTACTTTTCGGGGAACGTTTTCCGTAGGTTTCGGTAAAAGCTAAATAATCTCTCAAATCGAGAATAAGGCCCATCGAACGATTTAAGAAAAACTTAAAACCTAAACCAAAATCAACCACAGGATCCACGCCGGTTCGAATCGTTGATTCGGGATTACCTTTGCTGAGTTTTATGGTTTTTGTCCCAGCCAATCCGGCCCCAACTACCGTATAGAGATCAAAATAAACCAGTGAAGAACCGAACACTCGGATTTTTCCGTAAAAAGGTGAAAAGAGCAGATTGGTCGTTGCTACATAATCCAACTGCGCCGTCTGAAGATTCGTAATGTTTTTGTCGTTAACCAAATTATTTGCCCAAGAAGTAATCGATGCTGAAGATTTTTGGGCATCCAAAATCTCCCACCCGAAAGAATCTGTCAGATGCCAGGCAAGTTTTCCACCGACAAAGTATTGATTGTTGATGTCATCATAGGGCATCAAGCCGCCGGTTGCGGCCAACTCGAATTTTCCTGGCTTGTAATAAAGTTTGTTCCGAACGACTGAGCTTGATTCTTTTTCAAACTCAGATTGATTAGTGGGTGCAGCAGGTAAGTTTGCCGCATTGAGATTAACGGAGCTCAGGGCCAATAAAAGACTAAATGTAAGAAATGATTTCACAATATCTTATTTCATCATGGCCTCTGTTTTTTAACAAGAAGAAGCTCATGTCACAGCCCATCATTTAAAGAGAGTTTATCGGATCGACATCAATCGCAAGTTTAACTTTGCTTTTTCGAGTCATATCAAAATGACTGACCTGTTTTAACAGAACCTGCAGTTCCTTAACGGAAGTTGCTTTCACTAAACACTGCCACCGATAAAGGCTCTTCAGACGAGAAATGGGAGCCTCTGAAGGCCCTAATACCTGACACTGATATCCTTTTTTTGTTATTTCTGATCTCAGATACCGAGCTACTTCCTCCGAGTATCTTTGGACCAAATTTGGATCGGTATGTTGAAATCGAAGCAGAGCAAGTCTTTGAAAGGGGGGGAATGCAAACATCTTTCTCGCATTCAACTCAGTTGTATAAAAATCTATGCTCTTATTTTCGCTAGCCCATCGAAGTGTCGGTTGTCCAGGGTTAAGGGTTTGGATTACGACTTCCCCGGGCTCCCCCGCTCTTCCCGCTCGACCCGATACTTGAGTAATAATTTGAAAGGTTCGCTCATTTGCCCTGAAATCGGGAATATTTAAACTAGCATCAGCCATGAGGATACCGACCAAAGAAATTCCCGGGAAATCATGACCTTTCGCTACCATTTGAGTCCCAATAATAATGTCAATTTCCCCCCGAGAAATCGATTGAAGAATTCCTTCCAATTCCTTTCTATTTTTTATCTGCGAACGATCCATTCTTCCTATTCGCGCTTTGGGAAATATTTTTTGTAACTGCCGTTCCACCTGCTCTGTTCCCAAACCCATCGATTCTAATTCGGTTCCCTGACACTCACAGCATTGCTTAGGAACAACCTGGTGCATTCCACAATAGTGACATTTCAAACACGGAGGACTCTGATAGTAAGTCAAAGCCACATCACAATTCTTACATCGGTAAGTGTGCCCACAATCTCGACAAAATAAGAAATGAGCAAATCCTAAACGGTTTAAATACAAGATCGCCTGTTTCTTTGAGGAAAGGGTTTCCTCCAATCGCTCAACTAAATATCGACTCAACCAAGGCGTCCTAGCTTGGTACCATTGATTTCTATCTTTGACATCGACTAAATGTGTTTTGGGAAGAGGTTGCTCGTGCACTCTCTTTTGTAATTGAACATAACAATATCGACCAGAAGTGGCATTGGCGTAGCTCTCTAACGAGGGAGTAGCAGTTCCCAGAATCACTTTAGCGTTCTCGAACTTTCCCCTCACCACCGCCAAATCTCTCGCATGATACCGAAGAGAGTCTTCCTGCTTAAAAGAAGATTCCTGTTCCTCATCAACAACTATCAAACCCAATTTTTTTACGGGGGCAAAAATAGCCGAACGAGCTCCTACCACAACCCTTGCCTCTCCCTGAAACACTCTCTCCCATTGCTTCGAACGCTCCGAGGGAGTCAGATCACTATGAAGAACTGCGATTTGCCCGGGAAAACGAGCCGCAAATCGGCCCATGAGTTGAGGTGTCAAAGCGATTTCTGGAACTAAAATGATCGCACCTTTGCCCTCCGCTAAGATCGACTCAACCACACGAAGATAAACTTCCGTCTTTCCACTCCCTGTAACCCCATGCAGTAAAATCGGTCTTGTTTCTGTGGGACTAAGAATTTCATCTAGAGCCTGCTTTTGCTCTTGAGTGAGAACGGGTTTTTTTGCGCTTTCTTTTCCAAGCACCCCAAAATCAATCTCTTTGGCTTTGGCAGACGTTTTCCTTTTACGAGGCTTCAAGCTCAGACGAGGAATAGCAGCATCAAAAACCTCACCCAGCGGATGGCAATAATAATCCGATGTCCAACGCAACAGTTTCAGCATGTTTGCATCGAAAGCCGGTTCTGTTTTAAGCACCTGGGATATTGTCTTCAGTTTTTCTTCCGGGACATCTGTTTTCTGGGGAAAACCAATAACAAAAGCATGAGTTTTTTTTGTACCCAGGGAAACCTCAACAACGCTTCCCTCATTAATCTCTTTGGCCAAATCTGGATCGATTCGATAGTGAAACGAGGAATTAACTCGAAAAGGAACAACTACATCAACGATCATCGATAACCCAGTAAAATTCTGAGCCCCTCTTCAAGATTCACGGGCATAGAAGATTTTGAAGTTGCTGAAAACTTATCAAGCCATTGGGTTTTTAATTTCCCTTTTAACAGTTGACGTGAAACCAGACTCGTTTGAACGATGACTCGATTATCAACGACATAAGTCATGTCTTCGGGGAATAAGCCATCGCCGGAAATCTTTTTGCTTCCACGAAAGTTCCAAGCTGTTTCCTGATTTCCTTCTCGCCACTCGAGCCTGCTTAACAGAAGCGTTCCTTTGTCAAAAAAAACTGCCCTTCTTGTTTTTCCTTCTTCACTTCCCACGGCTATAATAGCTGGCCCTTGAGGTGTTTTTGAGAAATAGACATCTGGCTGAATCACATAATTTTCTTTTAAATCCCAACTAGCCGGATCACCTTGAGGGGTGAATGTTGTTTTATATTGAGTGAACTGATCTCTTTTCAAAAGCCTTTCATCAATCAAAACTTCTCTAAATTGATCGGCGTTGGATGCTGTATAAAAACTTAAAAAGGCTCGAGAACGGCTCAGCATTTTTTTATCCCCAGTGAAGGAATAAAAATTTTTCGAAAATATTCCCCCCACCTCGCCAAAGGAAGGACTTCTGAAAATCACGTAGATTTTCCCTCCAATTTCAGCAAGCCGCTCCTCTACCGCTATACTCTCCCCTGACTTCAGCTGAATTTGATGCCGAAAAACCGTTTCCGTAGGCTGGGACTTTCTTCCCTCGAAATTAACTTTAAATACCGAAGTCAACGGAGGAACGAAAGCGGAAGCCTTAAAGACCAAGCAAATACTGAGAATTAAAAACGCATAAACACATTTCATAAAGTTTTTAGATACTCTCGAAGTGAGGGAGCCAATTCTGGTCTTCTTAATGCTTCATCAATTTGAGCTTTCACATAGAAAAGCGGATTTCCAATGTCGTACCTACAACCCTTTAGATTCACTGCATGGAGCCCCTCTTTATCACAGAGCTGAGTCATGGCATCCGTTAACTGGATTTCTCCGCCAGCCCCCTTGGGCGTATGGGCTAAATAGTCAAAGATCACAGGATCAAAAACATAGCGACCTATGATGGCGTAGCGGCTCGGGGCTTTTTCTGGGGCAGGCTTTTCGACAGTCCCCAAAACCCGCACTGGAGAATCCTCTATTTTGTCCTCAGAAATTTTTAGTATCCCATAAGATTTGGTTTCGTTAAGTGGCACTTCCATCACTCCCACTGTGCTCGTCTGCATCTCATGAGATGTCTCTACCAGTTGCTTTACCGGAGGTTTCACTCGATTTAGCTCATCCCACGGAGGAAAAATTTCATCGCCTAAACAAACAACGAATTTTTCATCACCCACAATTGGCTGAGCACAAAGTACTGCATGCCCCAATCCCAAAGGCTCTTTTTGGCGAACACTTAAAATTTCACATAGGGTGCCAATTTTTTGAAGCTTGTCCGCAAGTTCATTCTTTCCTTTTTTTCGTAAAAAGCCTTCCAGGGCTGGAGAGAGATCAAAATAATCCTGAAGAGCGTTTTTGCCTCGACTGGTTACAAAAATGACCTGTTCAATTCCCGCCGCAATGACTTCCTCAACGATGAACTGAATGGTGGGAATATCGATGATAGGGAGCATCTCTTTGGGGATTTCCTTTGTGAAAGGAAGCCCGCGAGTGCCCAAGCCAGCCACAGGTATCACTGCTTTTCGTATTGGTTTTTTCATCGTGTGAATTCCTCTCGACTGTTCCATTCCACCTATCAGAAGTCAAAACAGGGATGACATTCATTAAAGATTATCACTGATTAGCCCTTTTAGTGTGGTTAAAAACCCGCAGATAAAACCAAGGCATGTGTCATTAAATACCCACAAAGCCGGGGATTTGGCGCAGAGCACCGTGGAAAAGATTGATTTTTTTATCCAACTTAGGGATGGTATGGGCGTTGCTTTAGGGAAGGTTCCCAAAAACAAACCACATGACGACCATGATTGATTTTTTTTCAGGCACTGAGGGGTACAGAGTTCAAAAAACTCTGCGCAAACCCTGCGTTTTCAAAGGCCATGGAATTCATTCGGGTTCCCCATCAAAAATTCAATTGATTCCCTGTGAACCCAATACGGGAGCTCTTTTCATTAAAAAAGAAGGGAAAAAAACTTTTAAAATCCCAGCTCACTTCGAATACGTAACTTCGACTTCTTTAGCAACGTCGCTGGGATGGAAGGGGATCCCAGAATCTCGAATTTCCACAGTGGAACACCTCTTAGCAGCTCTTTTTGCTATCGGTATTAATAATGTATTGATTGAAGTTGAGGGTCCGGAAATTCCTATTTTGGATGGAAGTGCGCTTCCTTTCATTGAAGGAATTTTAGATGCTGGAATTGAACTACAGAACTATTCCAGTCAGATTTTGAGAATCCTGAAACCCATAAAAGTTTACGAACACGGTGCCATTTGTGAACTTTTACCGCGGAAACAACTACGGTTGACTACCTCGATTGATTTTAATCATCCGAAAATTGGTGCCCAAACATTTGCAATGGATGTAACCCCGAGATCATTTGCCGATCAAATTGGGTGTGCCCGCACCTTTGGTTTTCTTTCGGATCTAGATAGGCTTAAGTCAAAAAATCTAGCTCTCGGGGCATCTTTAGAAAATGTTTTGGGATTCTCCGAAGAAGGCATCTTGAATCCTGAAGGAATGCGATTTTCGGATGAATGCGTTCGCCACAAGTGGCTTGATGCCTTGGGAGACTTGGCTCTGTGTGGATCTTGGGTTGAGGGAGAACTAGTCAGTTTTCGAGGGGGCCATGCAATTCACTTAGCTCTGTTAAGAGCTTTGAATAACCATAAAACCCATTGGGAACTTTCCAAACCCGAGAGTTTAACTCAGAATAAAGTCATTAGTCTTCGCAAATAGCCTTAACGAGCTGATTGGGATTTTGCTTTAATTCCCGAACTGTATCGTAAGCCAAAGATTTTCCATCTCCGAGAATGAGAACTTTGTTACAGACTTCTTCAATATCTCTCCAATCATGACTAACTAAAATTGCACAAAATCCAGAATCTCTAACTAATTGCTTCACCAGCTTCCTCAAACCCTTTTTCAGAGGGGAATCCAAAGCGGAAAATGGCTCATCCAATAATAAAAGCGGGAAATTCACTGCCATGGCGCGAGCCAAAGCTACCCGTTGAGCTTGGCCCCCTGACAGCTCCCACGCTCGTCGATCTTTTAACTCCTCAATTTCCATTTTGCTAAGCCACTCTTCAGCTATCTTTTGTAATTCTTTTTTGGGCAGGCCCTGTAGCTTCAGTCCAAAAGAAATATTCTCCAACACCGTTTGATTTTCAAAAAGCCACGGTTTTTGAAAAACCAAAGAGACTTTTCTTTTTTCTGGCGAAAGTCTGCTAATTTCATTTCCAAAAACATTAATGGTTCCAGATTTCAGAGGGACAAAACCTGCTATAGCTTGGAGCAAAGTAGATTTTCCCGAACCGCTCTGCCCCATCACTCCCAAAACATCTCCAGACCCAATCGACATACTAGGCAGGTTTAAATTAAAACCAGCCCGATTAACTTGTAGATTTTCAATGAGGACTTGATTCATCCCGATCCTCCAAATAGCCCGTTATCCCAAATAAAGTAATCATGGAAAACAGCAAAATGACCGTGGTGGCGCGGGCCTCCTGAAATCGATATCGACTCATGGACTGAAAAATATTCATTGCAAGGGTCTTGATTCCTGAGGGTGAGAACAAAAGAATACTGATTACCTCCCCCATGGAGAAACCAAACCCAATGAGCGCCGATAAAATGAGAGACCTTCTCATGAAGGGAAGTTCAACCCAAAACCATCTCTGCCAGCCAGTTGCCCCGAGGCTCTGAGCAATCCAATTACGCTCTCTTGAAAGTCTTAAAAAGCCCTCTCTGAGCGGAAATTGAATCAGAGGAATCACAAACACGGTCTGCGTTGAGATAACGGCTAAACAGGAAAGCCAGGACATCTCCCGAACCACAGGAAAAAAAACTGATAACGCTAATGCCACAACCAAACTAGAAAAAAACTGCGGTATCGCTATCAGCCAAATCCAACTGCTCGTTTCTCTCTCAGATTTAACTTGGTAGAGGTAGTGTAAGTAGGGATAAACAATCAAAACACTAAGGACGACAACTGCGAGGGCAATTCCAAAAGTAGTTAATCCGGCTTCGAGCAAATCGGACCAGTCTAAAAAGGACCAATCTCCCACTCCATCAATAAAAATTGAAATCAAGGGAAATCCGAGAGCCAGACCAGCGAGACTCCAAAGAAACACCCCCCCCATTCGTCTCATCCAATCATTTTTTGGCGCAAAAAACTGTAAATCAGAACTTTCTGATTCAAGCTTTCTTTTCTTTTGTAATCTCAAATAAAAGAAAAATAAGACCGCTCCGACCCCAGCCTGAAGAAGAGCAATCTGAATGGCTCGACCATTATCGAGATTCAATTTAATAGCTTCGTAAAGTGCCACTTCCAGAGTCGTAAATCGAGGTCCCCCTCCCAAAAATAAGACGATGAAAAGGCTGGTTGAACTATAGAGAAACGCCAAGATCCAAGAGGAAACGACACTGGGCTGCAGACTCGATAAAGTAATTTTCCAAAAAACACGCCAGCGAGACATGCCTAAAGATAGCGCGGTTAATTCCGATGTTCGCTCTCGGTCAGTTAGTGCGTTTCCTATCAAACGGAGAGGAATAGCAAAATTCAAAAAAACGTGCCCCAAGAGAAGGCCTTTCCATCCAAACACAGTTGTCTGCTTCCCCCATGAACCCAGAATTCCAAGGGCTACAATAATTGAAGGCAAAGATGAACATAGCAATCCAAATCTCCACAAAACCTTCCCACCAAAAATCTTCCATTCCTTAATCAGAAAAGCGAAGAAAAAGCCTAAAAGCACACTAAATAATGCACTCAGGAAAGCTTGCCCGTAGGTAAACTGAATTACATAAATCAGATAGGGATCCTGAAAAATGGATTCAGAAAATCCCTGGAATCCTAGTACCAATAAATTCCCCAGGGGAATGAGGAAAAAAAAACCCAGGAACAAAAACGTGGGAACAAAGAAAAGATAGCTCACTTCTGCCCCCGACTTAAAATCAATGTCCAATCCCGAATCCACTGTTCCTTTTTCAAACTCATTTGTTCCCAATCGACACTCAAGTATTTGGGAACGGGAATATCTTGAAACTCGGATGGCAACACGATTCCCCTTCTAGCTGGATACATCCATTGATAAGTAGGAAGCTGGGTTTGAGCCTCTTCTCCCAGAACATACTGAACAAATTTAGAAGCAAGTTCCTTCTGGTTACTCGACTTTAAAACTACCATCCCTTCAACTTGCCTGAAATGACCCTCCTCAAAAATAACGGGCTTTATCGATTCTTTTTTTTCTCTGATTCTGTGATAGGCCGGACTGGTTGTGTAGGAAATCACAAAATCAGCCTGCTTTCTCAAAAATAATTCGTAAGCTCCAGACCACCCAGGAGAAACGGTCAGAATATGAGGAGCCAAAGAGTTCCAAAACCCTGTTGCCCCCTCTTTGAGTTCTCCAAAAGTCCAAATCAAAAATTCAATCCCTAAAGATGAAGTTCTAGGATCTTGCACAACAACTTTCTGCTTTGAAGTGAGCATTTCGGGAAAAGCTTTTAAAGATAACTTCGGAGGAAGAATGGTGCGTGAATCATCATATACAAAAGATACGAAACCATAATCGAAGGGAATAAAAGCAGGGGTATTACTTTTTTTTAACGCTGGCTCTAACCCCTCCGACAGTGAAGGGCTGATTTCATAAAATAGATCTCGTTTTTCAACTTTTCGAAACAGAACCTCATCGATCCCCATTAAAAGATCAGCTTTTGTTTTTGGTCCCTCCAACAGAACTTGGTTGATAGCTTCTCCAGCTGTCCCGAAAGAAACAAATTGAACTTTTATTCGATACTTTTCGAAGAATTTTCGTGAAAGAAATTCGCCAAAACTATTTCGCCCCGTCAAGGCGTCATACGAATACACGCGCAAGATGGGTTCGGTATTCGCTTGCGCCTGCGCAGTGACAAAAAGACAAATCAGCACCAGACAACTTAAAAGAACCTGCTTTTTCCTTCTGAGAGCCCACCTTCCGATTCCAATCAAAGCTAAGAATAAAAAAATCAATGTGCCTATTTCTGTCAATTCCTGCTTTCTGATCTCGCTGGAATATTTGTTAGTAAATTCAAGACAACTCTCAAGAGAGTTCGAATAAAGAAAAGCTTCGGGACTTCCTTCCTTCGCATCGCGATACTTTTTAACCAATTCAAAGGACTGCAAATAACCAAAAGCGGTTTCATTCCACTTATAAAGTTCGGGGTTTAACTGATACCAAACACTTAGATGTTTCTGTTGGCTTTTATTTTGAAGGCCCTCGAGCAATGCCTGACAATTTTCTAATTCAGAGGCCATAGCAAGCTTCATGATTTGGCTCTTAGACAATAACTTGTAGCGGCCCATTCCTGATAAAGATATTTTTGCTGGATTACAAACCCCAGAGGTTTAAGAGCACCTTCAACCTGTCTTAATTGGCCACCGAGTAACCCAGACAAAATAAGGAGTCCCCCAGTTTTTAGTAACCGACTGTAATCCTGAGCTAAAAGCAAGTGCGTCTCCAGTAAAATATTGGAGACAATCAGATCAAATGAACCAGAAAGACTTGAAATCGAATTCCCTGATGCCTCAACTCTATCAGCTCGGTTGATGACTAAATTTTCACGAGCTACGCGAACGGCGTCCTCATCGTTATCAATAGCTGTAATCGAACCAAAACCTAAGTGATTTGCTGCAATCGCAAGAATTCCAGTTCCCGTTCCCACATCTAAGATACCAAGCTTCTGAAGATCGGGATAGAGTCCCGCAGCATCCTCAATTAATTTCATGCTGAGCTTTGTGCTCGGATGAAGACCCGTACCAAATGCCTGCCCCGGATCCAAAATAATTGGAAACATATCCGTTGGAATGGATGTTTTTAAATCCCATCTGGGTCTTAAGAAGAATCGTTCCGTTAATTTTTGTGCTTGGTAAAATTCTTTATACTTCTCGGACCAATTGTCTTGAGGGATAATACTATAGTTCCAAGTCAAAGGGGTGGAACCAGAAAACCCCTCCTTGAGTGACTCCAGGAACTTATTGATTTGTTCCTTGAGCTCGGTTTCGCGATCTTGCGGAAAGCAAGCGCAAACTCCCTGTGAAACACCCTTATCGATTGTCTCGCTGACCCCTTCCGCGCCGAGGTCAAAAAAGAAACTCGAAAGAGCTTCTTTAAGGGATTCGTCAGTGACAAGAACTTTAATTTGGAACCATTCCATCGGGACATACCTTATTACTCATTTGCAGGTTTAGTATCAAGCTCAGGTTTTTTCTCGGGCTTACCGGCGACTGCCCTTGTCCCGGTCTTTTGCTCAAGCCGGACTACTTTTTCCAAGGCCTGCTTGATTTCAGTAGGCTCTTTCAAAAGAGAGGCTGCCTGATTCCACGCCTCTGACGCCCGCAGGTAATCTTTTTTTGCTTCTAAAGCGAATCCCAGCCAGGCAAAGTTCCACCCTTCATTCTTTTCAATTTTGGTCGCTTTTTCAAAGAGTTTTAAAGCTTCATCCGTTTTTTTGAGATTTAATTGAGCGATTCCCAGCTCGCGTATTGCTAGCGGATTTTCCGGAGCGATTTGAACCACCAAAGCTAACTGCTGGTAGGCTTTTTGAAAATCAGCCAGATGGCGATAACAGATGCCCCTCTGAAGGCTGAATTCGTCTGCCTCATCTTTCACAGGACTAACGGAATCGATTTTCTCTAGAGCCTCTTTCCATTTTTTCTTGGCCATTAAATCCTGAATCACGATGGGAACATTTTGCAGCATTTTCTTTGAAGCAATAGCAGCTTGAGGATTCAGTTGCAGGGCTCTTTGCCAATATTTAAGAGCAGCTAATGGTTTTCCACTTGCCTCCAACAGGACTCCGATTTGCTCCAACACTCCAACATCTGCATTATCTAGTTTGAATGCTTCTGCTAGCCAACGAGCTGCCTCCCGATAACTTTGCGGTCCCTCTGCAATTGAGATTAAGGCTAAATTGTAACGAGAACCAATATGTCGTGGCCAAAGCTCAGCGGTTTTTTCCAGTGAATCCTTTGCCCGACGAATATCTCCTTGAGCTAGGTAATAACGGCCTAGTCCCCAATGGGCTCTGCCACTTTTGGGGTACTCAGCGATTAAGCCTCGGTAAAGAAAGGCTGCTGGTTCCAACTGCCCTTTCATTTCATAGAATTCAGCACTGAGCTCCTGAGCCTGTTTTCCCATAGGCGTTGTCTTGTAACGATCCAAAAACTTCTGAACCTCACGCTGGGCTTCTGAAAGTTTTAACTTCATTTTTTCTTCGTACTGCTGACGAGCTGCTGGTTCCAAATTTTTAAGTGAATCCGGTGGCAGAAGTTCATTGGCAACATTTCCGTAAATTCTGAGAAGTTGATACTCAGGCAAAGAACTCGAGTTTTTAAGTTTTTGCATCAGAAGCTCAGCTGCATTCGCACGAAAAGTTCGAAAGTAAACCCAAGCACACGCAAAGTTTATGGCTTCATCTCGACTTGGCAAAACTTCATATTGCCGACAGATTGGAACAGCTTCTTCGGAACGGTTCTCTTGAAGAAGCTGGCGAAGCAAACTTGCCGACCCGAAGGACACGTTTGCTGCCATCCCCAGTGTGAAAATAATCAAAGAATATCGCTTCATTGCCTCGAGGTCCTTTCTCAATTTCATCGCCCTTTTTTGCGAGAAACTTGAGAAAGGTCTGCTAAAGACATAAGTTAATGTATATAAAGGTTTTTTTAGGTTTTTTATCGCTTTGAAGTCCGTTCTTTATTGCCGCGCAGCGGTATTTGGGTTATGGCTTTTCTTTGGGGGGAGTTCCTATGGCCCACAAGAGCACTGTTCTTTTAGTGGATGATGATGAGCTGCTTCTCAGTTCGTTACAGTATCAGCTGGAGTCCCAGTTTGCCGTTTTACTTGCGACTAGTGCTGCCCCTGCCGAGCAAATTCTAAAGAATACCGCCGTAGACTGTGTTGTCTTGGATCTTCATTTGGGTGATGAAAAGGGAGAGTTACTTATCCAAAAGTGGAGAAAAAATTTTCCTTTTTTGGAGATCATTGTTTTAAGTGGCCAAAAGGAAATTAAAACAGCTATTGATTGTATGCGCTCCGGAGCGTTCGACTATTTAGTCAAACCGATGGAGCCGGAAGAATTGATAGTAACTATTGAACGAGCCATTGAGCGTAGAAAATTAAAAATTAATTTGGAAAAGCTCGAGCCGTTAATTCGACCACAACCCGTTCCCTTGTTGGGAAACTCACCTGCTCTTGCGGAAGTCATCGATAAAGCAAATCTGCTAAAAAACAAAACACACTTGAACATTCTCATTTTGGGAGAGAGCGGTACTGGAAAAGAAGTTTTGGCTCGTCACTTGTACCAGCAAGAGAATAACAATCAACGTCCATTTGTCGTGGCAAATATGCCAGCCATTCCAGTTAACCTTTTGGAAGCGGAACTCTTTGGAGTGGAAAAAGGGGCTTTCACCGACGCTAAATTCAACCGTCCTGGAAAATTTGAACTAGCGGACTCGGGCGACATTTTTTTAGATGAGATTGGCGATCTCCCCATTGAAATGCAAAGCAAGATCCTGAGAGTCTTGCAGGAAAAACAAGTTCAGCGATTGGGATCAAATAAAACAAAAAATCTTTCTTTTCGAACTATCTCCGCCACCAATCAGCCTCTTTCGGAAATGATTCTCAAGGGAAAATTCAGGGAAGACCTATTGTACCGTCTGAGCGATGTTGTACTTTTCTTGCCTCCCTTGAGAGAGAGAACAAGTGACATCCCGTTATTGGTGGAACACTTTATTGGAAAACACTCTTTGGAAAAGCCTCATCCGACATTCTCTTCAAACGCAATGGAACAAATGAGGAATTATGAATGGCCAGGAAATGTCAGACAGCTCGAATCTACGGTGAAAAGAGCCCTGGCTTTTTCCCAGGGGGGCCCAATTGATTCAGTCGAAATCTATGACTTAAAAAAACTCGGACCGGTTACGAATGTTCAAAATGTTTATTCGTCCAATGAATCCGTAGATTTGGACAGCCAAGTAAAAGAATTCGAACGAAAAACCATTCAGAAAACTCTCAAAAAAAATGGCGGAAAGAAAACACCGTCCATGAAAGAGTTGGGGCTTACTCGAGCGACTTTCTACCGGAAGTTACATGACCTAGGCATCTCCCAAATAGACTCGTAGTGTCACGCCCGTAGAAACATCCGCTAACACTAAAAATCCTTTTAGGCTTTTAGAGGTTTCAAAATGGCACCAAGCTGACTAGCGTCGATTTCACACAAGCAGTACAGGTTGTTGGTTTTTGTTTAGATTTTTGGGGGAAATCACAAATGGCTAAGCACCTTCGTATTTTCGGCTTCGGATTGGCTTTCTGGTTGGCAAGTCAGGCTTCCGCTCTCACTTCTAATCCTAAGAAAATAATCGTTCGGTTTCAGGATGGTTTGAAACAGGAAGAAATTCAGACCCTGCTTCAAAATCAGGATGTGGAAAAAGTAGAAGTCTTGGTTCCTTCTTTAAATCTGTATTCAGTGACGTTTAAGAAGTCCACCGTGAGCACTTCCTTCTTAAAAACTTTCTCTAATAAATCCGGCTTGATCCGGTACGCTCAACCAGACCATGTTGTAAAGTTACGTCAAAGCCCCAATGACCCGGAACTAAATGCCCAATGGAGCTTGAATGGTTTAAGCGCGCGCGGAGATATCGGAACTACTCAAGCGTGGGAAATCGGAACTGGTGGCAAGGATGCCCAAGGAAATGAGCTTGTCGTTGCAGTTGTTGATGGGGGGGTCGACGTAAATCACAAAGATCTCCAAAACAATATCTGGACTAACTCTGGTGAGATTCCTGGAAACGGCGTGGATGATGATAAAAATGGGTATATCGACGATGTAAATGGCTGGAATGCTGTGGAACAAAATGGAAGTCTTGCTGGTAATCCAACAGATATGGATTTTCTTCACGGAACTCACGTAGCCGGTATTGTCGGCGCTCAAGGTAATAATAAATTGCAAGTCTCTGGCGTTAATTGGAACACCAAAATCATGGGTGTTGTAGGCTCGTCAGGAGAAACTTCAGTAGTGGCTAGAGCTTACGGTTATGTCATCGCTCAAAAGAAACTTTGGATTGAATCCAAAGGGAAAAAAGGCGCTAATGTTGTCGTAACTAACTCAAGCTTTGGGGTCGATAGAGCCGACTGCACCAGTGGTGATTTCGCAGTTTGGAACGATCTTTACAATGAAATGGGAAAGCTGGGTATTCTTTCGGTAGTAGCTACTTCAAACTCTGATGTTGATGTGGATACAGAGGGTGATGTTCCCTCGGGATGCAAAAGTTCTTACATTATTTCTGTAACGAATACAGACTCAGAAGATGAAAAGTACAAAGATGGCGCTGGCTACGGAGCTAAAACAATTCACTTAGGGGCTCCTGGCACTCAGATTCTGAGCACGGTTCCAGGAAACAAAACAAAAAAATTAACTGGGACTTCAATGGCAACTCCCCACGTTACGGGAGCTGTAGCTCTTCTTCATAGCGTGGCTAGTAAACATTTTTCTCAGCAATATCAATCCCAGCCCGCTGAGGCAGCAAGGATCCTAAAGGATATTCTTTTAAAATCTGTGGACCCGATTTCTAGTCTCAAGGGAATCACGTTCACTGAAGGCCGTCTCAATATTTTCAAGGCTGCAGATTCTATTTCCAAATATTGATGGATCCATTTCTACAAGCAGCAATTGAAGAGGCCAAGCAGGGGCTCAAAGAGGGGGGAATCCCCATCGGCTCTGTGCTGGTCATCGATGGAACAATAGTGGGACGGGGCCATAACCGAAGGGTCCAAAAAGGCAGTGCTATTTTGCATGCCGAAATGGACTGTCTGGAAAATGCTGGCCGTTTAAAGGCCAAGGATTATGAACGAGCTACCCTTTACTCAACCCTTTCACCCTGTGATATGTGCAGCGGAACAGCTCTGCTCTATAAAATTCCAAGAATAGTGATTGGAGAAAATAAAACTTTTCAAGGACCGGAATCTTACGTTCGTTCTCGCGGGGTTTCAGTATCAATTCTTCAAAACTCTGAATGTATTCAACTCATGGAAGAGTTTATCAAAAAAAATCCTCAATTATGGAATGAGGACATTGGCGTCTAAGAATCCAACGTAATCTTTAACCGCATCACTCATTTTCCATTCGGCTTCAAAATGCAGATACTTTTTCGCCTTATCGATATCCGCTAGGGTATGGTGTTGATACGTTTTTCCTTCATAAGGCATCTCAAAATATTCAGGTTCAAATTCGGTTTCCATTGCTTGATTGAGATACGTCACTAATTGGTTAAAAGAAGTGCCGACTCCCGTTCCCACATTGTAGACTCCGGGCGTGGCCGTGAGCGCACAGATGTTGGCTTTCACTACATCTTTGACGTAAATAAAATCTCGTATCTGCTCTCCCCACTGGAACAGTCGAGGGCGTTTCCCGTCTCGCATCTGTTTCCAGAGGTGATAAACCATAGAGGCTGGTCGTCCCTTGTGAATTTCGTGTGGGCCAAAGACATTAAAATAACGAAGCCCCACTAAGTGAATCTGGCCTTCATTTTCCTGGGCCATCTTCTCCATTTCAAGTTTAGAAAGGGCATAAGAGGTCATGCATTCTTTCGTTTGCTCTTCTCTCATTGGCACTGGACCATTTCCGTAAACTCCAGCAGTCGACGCATATACAACTTTCGCACCATTTTTTTTGGCCAAACCCAAAATGTTTTTAAACCCATTCACGTTTCTCTTAAAAACTTCATCGTCTAATGGATAACGAGGATCAGTGATAGCTGCCTGATGGAAAATGGAATCAAAACTTTCCGAAGTTTCAAAATCTTGAGAGACATCTTGTCGGATGATCTTCCCGCTAAATTCTTTTAAATTCTGAGTGTCGGCGGAGAAAAAATCATCGATGACTGTGACGGAATGTCCGTTTCGTTCTAGCCACAACGCAAGCTGAGAACCAATGAATCCTGCTCCTCCGGTAACCAGTGCTTTCATAGTAATTGACATACCACAGCTTAAGTTTTTTCGGCACTGAGTACTTTTCACCATTTCAGGCACTTAACTCGTGGCGCAAAGGAGTTATTTATACTAACAAAATCCTAACGAAATATTAGCACTCTGTGCGTTGCCGGATGACTTGGTCTATGTTTGACTTGTTGTAAATAACTTACGGGGGAAACAACTTGATGGATCACCTCGACGCCAAAATTGGCAGTCAGTCCCGAAGATTATTACTTGCTGTAGTTTTCATTCTATCTCTGCCTGTTTGGGCAGTCACACTGGATGTATCCGAATCACCAAGAAGTAATTTGGTTTTGTCCCTTCGAGCTATTTTGAGTGCTCAAAAAAGCATTGTCATGAATGCATACGAGCTGACCTCTTACGATGTGGCAGATGCTCTGATCCAGAAGATTAATGATGGGGTTCGAGTGGAGCTTCTTCAAGAGGGGCAGCCGGTGGGGGGTCTGGTCCCTGAAGCAAAAGATATTCAAAAGAAAATTGTAAAAGCCATGGAGTCGAATTCTGGCTCTCAGATTCATGGTTATTGGATGATGACTTCTGAAACCCCCAAGGGAAAAAGAAGGTTCCGTTACAACCACGCCAAATATATTGTCATAGATGAAAAGGGCGTGATGGTGGGTTCAGAAAACTATTCCCCCTCTGGACAGCCTGAACCAGGCTCCAGCTCGGGAACACGTGGGTGGCAAACTTTTATCTACGACGAGCAAATGGCTCGAAATTTCCTGAAGGTTTTTAGAAAAGACATCAATACGGCTCAGGGAGATTTGGTTACTCTGTATAGCCCCAAAATTCCGTTACCGAAAATTTTAGGACGGGTTGCGGATTGGGTCGAGAGTATGCAGAACGTGGCGACTCGAATAGACAACCGGTTCTCTTGGATGCTATCGGATGAGCCCAAAACTTTGGAAGCCGACAATGTTGAGTTTTTAACCTCGCCAGAATCCAGCATGGTGGGATTAATGGCTTTCATTGAATCCGCGCAAGAAACCTTGGATGTTGAATTAATGAGTTTCAACCCGATGTGGGGAAAAACGGGCGAGGTATCTCCTCTATTCAACGCCATTGTAGCAGCGGCCAAAAGAGGCGTTAAAATTCGAGTTCTGGTTAATGACTCAAGGGCATTTGGTGGTGATAACGAATCTGAAAAGAAATTACTGGAAATGATAGAAAAAATTTCGAAAGAACAGCATCTTCCTATTCAGGCTGCAATTGCTGATTTACCTAAAATGCGAGTGAAATATATTCACAACAAAGGGGCTTTGGCTGATGGATACAAAACCCTGATCAGCTCAATTAATTGGAATCAAAATTCCGTAGAAAACAATCGAGAAACTGCAATTTCGGTCGATAGCCACTCAATCAATGAACATTACCAGTCCATTTTTGATTTGGATTGGCACGCCAGCCACTAATTTACGGATCCACACAATAAGTCGAAGTTGGATATCGGTTTAAGAGCGGAGCAAGAACCCAAGAAAATTGGATATCGCTCAAACTATTCGCCAAAACCTCATAGTTACGCTGATAATCAAACGGAACAAATTGCTGATCCACTGATTCCCGACCCTGATGGATGTCCAACATTAAAGTTGGGCTGGAACAATCAAAATTAAAACTTTTTAAATTTAAAGACCGAACTTCTGGATTCGCTGCCGTTCGATAAAAAACTTCTCTGGTTTCCAAATTGTAAACAATATTCCAGGTCGTTAATCCAGCCATCGAAACAGACTCTAAAACTGAAAAGCTTGTTTCAAGAGAGGGAGCATCCATTTTGATTAGGGAGGCAACTCGCACAAATCTTGAAAGAGAGCTCTCATCTATCGATGTATTGAGATAGAGCATTTCTCTCAGACGATTCACTCTTTCAAACTCCGTTTTTGACTCTTCATAACTATTGTTCGTGATTGCTTTGGGGTTCATTTCAATCCCCGAATGGACAACAGGTTTTCCATTAAGCCACTCGACAACAGCACAATTGGAAGTTTTATCGCACAGAAAATAATGAATCTTGCCCTGAATAGGTGACAGACGGTACCGAGGAAGTGCTTCGATGACTTCGGAGACGAGAGCAAAATTATCCAATTGGTACTGAACCCATGTCAGCTGGTTTAAAACCGGTCGAAAATCAAATCCCTCATATTGGCTGGCGTTCAACCAGAGAACTTCTATCGTTAGCCCCTCTTCATTAATGCCCCCATTGGGAAACTCTCGACCGTATTGATTGAAAGTGAGACTTCCAAATTTGGAAATCCACTGAGGACCTGATTCCCAAGGTCTAACGGTGAAGCCCGTTTTTTTTACGTGTCGTTTATTAACTACTAGAAGACCGCGATCATGGTGCCAATCGTAACTTTTGCCTAAGAAACTTCCTTCAGGACCTTTCCAATAAAAAGAAGTACAGGCTAAGGAAACCAAGGGAGATAACCAAAGAACCAACCCCACCAAGCGGACTAAAGTCATATCTAACCTTTCCCAAAATAATGCGGCGTGTTTACCTGATTTACAGGTGAATAACAATAATCCAGTATTCAGGCTGAAACGGGGGTGGGTAACCATTTGAATTCAAAAGATTTAATCGTACAACCCTAGAAGTGTTCAGTTTTGCATTAGAGGCTCCTGAGTTAGCTCCTCTTACGAGATGGAGCACTGTGGAACGTATGATGAAGAAGATTAGAAAAATTTTACTGCCCGTTTTTTCGTTGCTGATTTCGTCTTCAGTCTTTTCTGAACAAAGTCCTTTTATCCTTGATGGCAATCATCTCAATAATTGGCTTCAAACGGGGCAACACCGCCCCGTAGCGGAGCCCACCAACTCAAAATTTTCTCAAAAAGATTCAGAAGTAACAGACCCCCGAGTTCGCATTCACCAAGAAGGAATTTTAGATATTTCTGGTGAAACGATTACTCCCGTCAGAATTGCCGTAAAGGCTGGGCCAGTGGCCGTCGTGGGAAGTGTTGAATTATCGATGCGAACAGAAACTAACTCTCGATGGTTTTTTCGAGCTGAGAATATCGGACCTGAAGTCAACATCTGGGACGCCAAAGGTCGAGCTGTTCTTATCCCAGGAAATGTAACGTGCCAGGTGCTTCACAGAGCTTCACTAAATGATTACAGACAGGCTGGCTTAACCTTGACCGCAGACACTCCAGTCTTCAGTTACTCTTCTGGAACCAATGGAGAAAAAATGCGTTCCGATTTTTTTGAGGACGAAGATATTTGTCCAGTGGGAGAAGTACCAGCCTTCACCACTCAAAAAGATATCGAAAAGAAATGTAAGCAGTGTCTAGGCGCAGTTATTCAGACCCTTAAGGAAGATGTAAAAGCTAGGCTCTCAAGCTTGAGCTATTCAGTAAATACTCCGATTTGTACAGTAGACGCTCAATGCACTTCGCAAGATACCGATTGGAGTCGGGGACGATGTGTATTAGTAAAAGACCAGAACGACAGCATGTTTTCAGAGTGCCGGGCTCGTTCATCCGTAGGCGGGGCCTGTCCTGGAAAAGGCTCACGGGGCTTATTCGAATATGCCTGTGATCACGGCTTAGCTTGCGTAAAAACACAATCGGCAAAAGGTTATTTCGACTACAATAGATACGAATGTCGCGATCCGAAGAATTGGAAATTCAAAGGTCCTTTAGCCCGAACTGGAAAGTTCTAGAGAATCTTCGAAACCGTTTTTTATCTGAGAATTTCTCTTCTCATAGCTACTGGGAAAATCCCGAGGTTTTGGCTCAGTATGATTTCTTTTTTGCTCAACGAATCGGCTGGAAATGGGATTCCGTTCTTCGCGAGATAAAAGACAGATTTCATCTTGAAGCTCTTGAGTCAGTCACTTTAATCGATTGGGGCTGTGGAACGGGCATTGCCACTCGAAGGTTTCTGGAGTGTCTGGGCCAGGCTTTCATAAAAAAAGTGGTTTTTTTAGATAAATCCGCTCTTGCTTGTCAGTTTGCTCGGGAGTCTGTTCATCAGAAATATCCAGAGATCAAAGTTGAAACGACTCTGTCTGAACAAAAACTAGAAAAACGAGTCCTCTTAATCAGTCACGTCCTCAATGAACTTTGCCCGAACGCTGAGAAAGAACTCCTTTCCTTAATTGAAACAGCCGAACTCGTCATTTGGGTCGAACCAGGAACTCCTGCTTCAAGCTCCAAATTAATCGAGTATAGGGAACGCTTTCGACAAACCTTTTCTGTCATCGCTCCCTGCCCCCATCAAGAAACCTGTGGGCTTCTAAAGCTCGGAAGAAGCCCCCATTGGTGCCATTTTTTTGCGGATCCTCCCGCTCAAGTTTTTCAAGAAGCTCTGTGGAGTGAATTCTCCAAGCGACTTCAAATCGACTTGCGGGCTTTACCCACTAGTTTTCTAGCGATTGGAAAGGTCCCCCCAAAAAGTGCGGGAGCTAAGCGACTCATGGGTCGGGCCAGGCACTATAAAGGCTACTCCCTTGCTTTGATTTGTTCGCAGACGGGCGTTTCCGAAGAAAAAATCCTAAAGCGAGACAACAAACAAGTTATTGATAATTTGAGAGAAAATCTATTCTCCTCTTGGATCCCCTAAATTATATTGCATCGCGTCATGTTTTCAATTATAAGAAAGCCTCTTTTGGAGGGTTGCAATGCGAGTTTTGTGTCTTTTATCTCTATTTGTCCTTTGTTTAGGAGCCTTCGGTTCAACTAATAACGAAACCACGGCTATTACCTCAACCTCTCCCAAAGACAAACAAAAGCCCATCGTTCTTGAGGTAGGCACCGGAGTTTCAACCGCGGTCGTTGGAGCCCAACCGGGCCTTCACGTGGGAGCAAGATTGCCTTTGGGTAACTCAGGACTTTTTGGCGGCCTTGAAACCGGAACTTACTTCTATACCACCCCCAAATTCGGAACTTACATTCCTATTCTATTGAATTTGGCTGCACGCTTCGACTTCAGCCAAAACGCTTATCTGATGCTGGGGCTTGCTCCAGGCATTGGACTTGTTAGTTATGACAACTCCTCTAAGCCCGGCGGAAAAGATTACAGCGATACTTATTTCACCCTTCTCATCAAACCTGCTTTTCATTTAACGGTTGGTGAAGGAACTTTGGTAATGTTCTCTCCCAGTATCGGAACCTTAAATGGGAACCTGTTATTTTCTCCTGTTATTGGGACTGCTATCGAGCTATAGCAGTTATTATGCGATTCAATTCTGTTCTCGTTGCAAAACCTACTTTTTTTGAAGTTGCTTACGCCATCAATCCGTATATGACGGATGCCTCTGGTCAGCTCAACAAAGTTGATCAGAAAAAAGCGCAAGCAGAATGGCAAGTTCTTGTTTCAACTTTTAAAGAGACTGGCTTAAAAGTTTTCGAAATGGATGGGGTTCGGGGGCTTCCAGACATCGTTTTTACTGCTAATCAATCCTTCCCATTTTGGAATACACTGACTCAACGATACGAGATAATTCTCTCAAAAATGCGTTCCCCGGAGCGAGCCCCGGAGGTTCCCTACTTTGAAAAAAAATGGACAGATCTCGGCTTTACCGTGCACCACTTAAATTACCCGGGGGCATTTGAAGGCAATGGAGATGCCATCTATTCTCCTGATCACGGTGTAGTATTTGGAGGCTATGGCCCAAGAACAGACAAAGAAGTCTATACCGAATTAGTTCAACGATTTGGATTAAAAGTTGTTCCCCTGGAACTTCGCCTAAAGGATTTTTATCACTTAGACACCTGCTTCTCTATTCTTTCAAAAGAAGTAGCCGCTATCCAGCCGGATGCTTTTTCGAAGGAGGGCTTGCAGCTTTTGCGTTCCTATTTTTCAACATTAGTGGAGATTCCCCTAGAGGAGAACCGGCGCTATTTTTGCGGTAATTGCTTTTGCCCAGATGGAAAAAATGTGATCGTTCAAAAAGGTTCGCCTTCTTTTGCTGAACAGTTGAAGCGTTTAGACTTTCGGGTTTGGGAAATCGACACAACGGAATTTATGAAGTCGGGTGGATCCGTTTTTTGTCTTAAGCTGTTTTTTCCTGGGTGATACGCATCATCGGCCCCACCAAAAAAAACCCTCTGCTTCTTAGCGCCTCCACGCATCTTTCTATCACTTCGTCAGCGATACGAAACTGATCGGGAAAGTCTTTCACTGCATAGACTAATTTAACCGTCAGCCAAGATTCAGCCGCTTCTACTAACAGTACGGTAGGCTCAGAAAATCTGCTAATACCTTTGATGTCTTTAATGGATTCCACCAAAACCTTTCTTACTTCATTAATGGGAGTCGAGTGCGGTAGTCGAAACACCTGATTTCTCAAAATGGGATTTTTGGTTTTAGAAAAATTTAAGACTTGAGATTGGGCCACGATTCGATTGGGAATGGTGATCCACTCCTCCGTTAAGCTGGTTAAAATCGTGGCTCTCCAGGTAACTTCGTGAACCTGGCCAATCAGTTTTTGGGTTCCTGTTTGTATTTCAATCCAATCTCCCAGCGTGTATGGCTTATCAATTTGAAGAGCAATACCTGAAAATAAATTTCCGAGAGTTTCTTGAAGTGCAAGACCCACAACGATAGAAAAAAGGGCCGAAGTTGCTAATACTGGCGCTAACCTAAATCCAAAAACGCTGGTTGCGATCCATGAACCCAACACCACTGACATCAACAAAGTAAGCATATTGACCAACAGGAGAGGAACTCCTGTCTGCATATTCATGAAAAATAGATACTCAAAACTGAATATTCTAAAACTTTTTACAAGAATGATTGCACCCCAAAGCACTGTTGCTATTCCTACAAAAGGAACCAATTTCGGAATGACAATAGTTTCTCCCCGCAAAATCCAAAAAAACGTAAGAAGTCCTAGCCCAAGAAAAATATGTCCCAGAAGGTTTTTGAATAAGGCTCTTAAATTTCGATGGCGAGTGGGAGTCAGGTTTCGAAGTCCAATGGTATAAACCAAAAACGAAGAAAGGGCTGTAAATAAAACAAAAAGAACCGGTTCCAACTGCAAACTTTGTTCGATCCGATCAAGCGGAATCAGGTTTTGTGTAAACTGTGGAGGCACCCACTCTTATCGGATAATGTTCCGACTTTATAAAGAGCATGTTATTCCAAACATTTTTTTGCCTGCAGATAGAGTTCATTCGCACGTGTATTAAGAGAGAGAATGAGTTGATAATCGCTCTCAACGGCTTCCGGCAGAGCCTGGTTGGCCGTCTGAACCATATGCGATTTTTTCTCCTCAATATTACGCCTCAAAGCAGCGAGTTCACGGTTTTTGTTTTCCAAACAGTAAGAGCGAACTGAATCTTTATCGTCCTGAGCTTTTTCAAGAGCAACTGTTAGGTAGTTGCTCATTTGTTCAATACGATGGGAAATGACTACAACTTGGGTGACTACTTGGCTAGCATCCCTGAAGAGCTGCCTCTTGAAGCCAATTTCAACTGCCTGTTTTTTTCCTTCATCAGTCGCTAGAAAATCACGAATTGCATCGTAACAGCTTGCCTCATGACTCGAAGAAGCCACACACTGGATGTAATACGAGTACCAGTCCGAGCTTGCTGCGAAGACCTTAACTGAAAAGAGCAATAGGAAGCCGAATAATAGCCCACGGGCAAAGTTCACCATACGTTCCTCAGCTCTGAGTCTAATGGCAAATTGTGTAGGAATTGTTGAGTCGATGACTTTCCTTTTGATTTCATTTATTTAAAACAAAAGATGCACGGCGTGATTTAGAAACCCAGAAACTGTTCCGAAACTATTGGGTGCACACACGACTGAAAAACTTACTTCTGGGCTCAATTATTTTTTGCAGTCTCTTCTTCGTCTCTCCGCTCGCCCAGGCTGATAGTCGATATCGCAGTAAATTAGGTTTAGATCTCACTGGATTCAAACCTAACTTGGAGCAACCCATTGGTTGGCTTTCGGGCTTAACTTGGGGACAGTACTTTGGAGACTCTCAGGTATATTGGGGATTCGGTGCCTATTTCGGAACCCCCACTGGACGTGCACTTACCGAAGAATACTTAACGTTTGGAGGTCTTCTCGTAGGTTGGGAAATTCCAACCACCAAAAGAACTCTTTTCGAGTTGGATTTGCTGTTGGGTTATGGCCAAGGTGAAAAGAAATTAATCGGGCTGAAACAAAACTCCTATTATGTTGCTCAACCTGGGGTTGGTTTTGGATTTAAATTGGGTCAAGGTTGGAAAATGCTCTTTACCGCCCATTATGTTCATATGGCAGATGCCAAAGATTTTTCTGGGCCCTCTTTCGGATTAAGAGTTGAATTTAAATCTCTTAGTACGACAAAGTTTGTAAACGACTAAAACAATAAAATCGTGTTTTATCCTAGAATTTTTCTTGCAATTTTCTGGTCTCTCTTCTCCTGTTTGGTTTGGCTTTTGAGAGCCCTTTTTTCTTGGGGTAATGCTGATCTTTTTTCTCCATCCGTACGATTTATGTCGTGGGGAGGATTGCGTTCCCTCGGTCTGAAGACTCGAATCCTAGGTGAGGAGCACACTAAAACCCTACCCGCTGTCATGGTTTCGAACCATCAAAGTTTCTTAGACACTCTTCTTCTGGGCAGTACCTGGCCAGCGAAAGTAGTCCCGATTGGAAAAAAGGAGATCGGGCTTATCCCGATAATTGGTTGGTGGTTTGTTGCTTGTGGCGCAAGACTCATTGATCGAAGTCAATCAGCTGAAGCAAAGAATATTTTAGATAACCAAATTGATTTTATCCATAAAGGTTATGGAATCGGTATTACCCCAGAGGGAACCCGAAACAAAAAGGGCTTTGGGCTACTTCCTTTCAAAAAGGGAGCTTTCCATTTGGCTATTAAGGCCCAAGTCCCCATTGTAGCTTTTGTCATTGCTCCACTCGGAAATCTCGCAAACTGGGAAACAAAGAAATTAAGAAAAGCTATCATCCCTATTGAAATTCTGCCTCCCTTTCCAACAAAAGGCTTAAACGAAAGCGATGTGGATTTGCTGATGAAAAAAGTTCGAGTTGAAATGGAGGCTGCCCTAGCCCGACTTGAGAAAGAATTAGTTTATCTGTAAAAAAAGCCTACTAAGCATGGAGCTCAGTAGGCTTTTTCGGGGTAGATGGCTTTAAATCTTAATGAGCGACTTTCACTTTGTAGGACTTACTCTCTACCGTGACCTTGTCTCCCACCTTTGCTTCTAACTTCACGAGATAATCTCCGTTTTTCAAATACTGAGCTCTCCAAAGCATTTTCATTTCTGGTAGCACCGTATAAGTAGAGCGGATATTTTCCTCACCGGTTGCCGTATTAACGGCTTTGAACGTGATAGACGTATAGGGAACTGGGCGACCAGAGGTCTTGATCTCTAGCTCTTTACTTCCAGTAATCGTTTCTCCTTCAGTTACGTTTGTTAGCTCAACAGAACCTTGATGCGAACCATTGAGAACGTAGACCGTTCGGGGCTGTGAACCAATTTTACCTGAGGCGGTATCTGCTAAAGCGGCAATCGTATATTTGCCGTCTGGGAATTGGGTCGTATCAACGGAGATACGACTATCTGATTTTCCATTGGCCCAAAAAACCGTTCGGTCATCTTTGTTCACCGTCAGATTAATATCGTTCGTTCCACTGACAGTTGATTCCAAATTTACAGTTACCGTACCAGAGAGAACGGCGCGATCTCTAAGGCCTCCTAAGCTGACGAAACCTTTGGAGGAAGGTACTTCAATACCCCAAGTTTGATTGCCCAATCCTGAGGCATCGTCATAGGCAATTCGGAAATAACCTTTTTCACCCCAGTCTTCTCCCCAGCTATTTCTTACAATCCAAGCTTTGGCGCTATCATCCCAGCCCATCATGGTGATGGCATGGCCTCCCAACTGAGAACCAGTAGCGTGTTTATAAACCCCGCCCTTATAGAAAATAAAATCTTCATAAACGACCATTGAAGTCATTAGAGGGCCCTTCATCAGAGCTTCCTTAACTGCATTTTGGTCTTGGAAGAAAAAAGAAGGTTGGCTATAGCCTGTGATTTTGAGAGAACGCTTGCTGGAATCAGTACAGGTTTGGCTGCAAGCTAAATCTTTTCCATCCCCTCCACTGGAATAAGGAAAACAGTTCTCATCGGGAACGCCATTTTTTTGCATGAATTGAACGGCCATCATCGGATGCCAGCCGTTTTGACAAGCTCCACCGCCGCACGAAAAAAGATGCTGAGGAGAAAATGCCCAAGGAGAATTCGGTGTTTTATTCGTAATGTTCATTTGGGTTTCAAGAGCTGCGACGGCCGAAAAAGCAACACAACTGCCGCAGTTTGCTTGATTAAGGATTGGGGAGGCATAATTCACGCCATCTTTGTTTCTCCAATCAAATTTTGATGGAAGAGCCCGGTTTTGAACCAGGGGCTTAGCGGATTGAAAAACATCGAGGAAACCATCATCGAGTTGGAGTCCCAGAAGATTCTTCTTCTCTTGTTCAGAAAGACGACTGACCGCTGTTTCTCCCGCTGACCAACCAGCACCGCGGCTAGTCAAATGATTTCTCAAATCTTGTAAACTCAGATTTGCTGCGGAACCCACTCCTGCCAACAAAGAAAGAAATAAAAAAACACGACTGCTTGTCATGGTTGCCCTCGATGATAAGTTTTATTTTTTTGTTTCAGCGGTTTGAATCGATTTTTAAATTATATAGAAAATTTAATTTGAAATCTCCTTTTATACGAGGTCTCGTTAACTTTCGTTTTCTTTTCCTGCGACGCAATAAAATTTGGGGTATTCTTAATTTCCATGCGGGACACAAAACCTCTTCAACGGCGAATTGATGCTGCACTGGGAAAAATTCCCTTTGATACCGTTCTTAAAAATACCCAGACACTAGATGTTTTTTCAGGTAACTGGATAAGGAGAGACGTCGGAATCATCGACGGCACGATTGTGTCAGTTGATTTCAATTTAAAAGGCCATCGTGTTTTCGACTTTACTGGAAAATGGTTGGTACCTGGTTTTATTGACGCTCATGTTCATATTGAGAGCAGTCTCTTAACCCCCAACAATTTCCAAAAAGTAACTCTTCCCAAAGGCACCACAGGAGCCGTTTGCGACCCCCATGAGCTCGCTAATGTGCTGGGAACTCGAGGTATTGAATATTTCTTAAAGGCTTCGGAACAATCGTTCTTAGATCTTCGAATTATGCTGAGTAGCTGCGTTCCAGCTACCCACATGGAAACCAACGGAGCCGGACAACTAAATGCTGAAAAACTTTTGGAACTCAAGAATCGCCCCAATGTCGTGGGGCTGGCCGAAGTCATGAATGTCCCGGGAGTTCTCCATAAGGAAGAAGACGTTCTAAGAAAACTTTCTGGATTTTCGAATATGCCCATCGATGGGCACTGCCCTCTCCTTTCGGGAAATGAACTTTCCGCCTATGCCTCGACTGGGATTTCTAGTTGTCATGAATCTTCGGAATTGGCAGAAGCTAAAGAAAAATTACAAAAAGGGATATCAATTTGGATCCGAGAAGGCAGTGTGGCTAAAGATTTAGATCACTTGATCTCAATCCTAAATGAGAATACCTGGCCGTTTATTGGATTCTGCACTGACGATAGAAATCCCTTAGATATCGCAAAAGAAGGACATATCGACTACCTCATTCGCCAAGCGATTCAAAAAGGGGTTCCAGCTCAAACTGCTTACCGAAGTGCTTCTTGGAGTGTTGCTAATCATTATGGACTTAACAAAGGATGGAAGCGTTTGGGAGCAATCGCGCCTGGGTTTCAAGCAGACCTAGTGGTCCTTGAAGATGCGGCGACTTGTTCCATCAACCAAGTCTTTAAAACTGGACGACCCGTATCGGAGCTGCCTTTAAGATCGGGGGCGCAGGAAGAGTTTTCAAACTCAATCAAAGCTAAAATACCAGAGTTGGTTGATCTCACGGGTCCTACAGGTAAAGTTCATTGCATTGAAATTCAGTCTGGAAAAATCATCACGAAAAGAAGTATTCGTTCGTCAAATGACCCACAAGTGGCAAGATTGAGTGTTCTAGAACGTTATGGACATGGCTCAAAGCCTGCGAACGGGTACGTGGTTGGATTTGGAGAACATTTTGACGGAGCGATCGCTTCAAGCGTCGGTCACGACAGCCACAATTTGTGTGTCGTTGGAAAAAATCCAGCTGATATACAAATTGCTTTAAAAGCCCTGATTGAAATCGGTGGTGGTTTCGCTGTCGTTCGAAAGAAAACTGTTATTGCAGAGCTAGCACTTCCCTTCGGGGGACTGATGTCTTTTGAGGAACCGGAGATCATTCAACAGAAATTAACAGAACTAAGAAAAGCGAGTGAAGCAATCGGTTGCGAGCTGGCTGAGCCCTTTCTGCAATTAGCTTTCTTATGTCTTCCGGTTATTCCATCGTTAAAACTTACCGACAAGGGACTAGTTGATGTCGAACAATTTAAAATTATTGATGTGAGAGCTTAAATTGCCGACAAAAACATTATTTGGGTTCAGGTCTGGATCTTAATCCTAAAGTCCCTACCACCCATGGAATAAGTCTTGGAAAGTGCTGATTGAATAGTTGAATGATTTTTCCATGCCCTGTAATCACCGCTTCGCCCTTCCTTTTCTGGATGGACTTAATCATCTCTGTCACTGCAACCGAAGTCGGCACTCGAATCCAGGAAGGAATGGGATCGGGATGATCTGTTTTAAGGTTTCCTAAGTTATCAACTCTTCTAATATCAGAATCAACAAATCCAGGGGCTAAATGGGTAATGGATATTCCCTTCTCTTTCCATTCATATTGGAGAGCTTTCGCCAAGGCCCGAACCGAAAATTTGCTCATCGTGTAAGCAGAATTTCCTGGAAGCGGAACAAATCCCGCCACACTTCCCAATAAGATTAATTGCCCTTTTGATTTTTCGAGTGCCTGTTCTGTTGCATAAACCGTATTGAGAACACCAAATACATTGGTCTCAAACTGTCGTCGATAGTCTTCGACTTTAAGGTCGCTTACATTGCCTGCCACTCCAAATCCTGCGTTAGCAATAACGATATCTAAAGAGCCAAACCGACTTAAGACCTTCTTAACCGCCTCCTCAAGCTGGCCCCCTTGCGTGACATCAACTTGCAACCAATCCACTCTATCCCCTTCAGGACTCAATTGGTTGGCTAGGATTTCAAGTCGCTCGCTTCTTCGAGCTAACAAAAAGATATTTGCTTTCTGGGCGTAGAGTTGGCGCGCAAGTTCTGCTCCAATTCCTGAGGATGCTCCCGTAATCAAAACAGTTTTATTTTTAAAATAAGACATTTCCATTTCCTCTATCAAAGCACTTCAAACGTCCCAACCATTCCATCTGTGAACTCTGAGCATGCATATCAAAACCTTGCAATTCGACCAGCGCAATTCCAGCGGACTTGAAATAACTTAAATCGCGCTTCAAACTGTCTATATCGCATGACAAATAAATAAATTCTGAGCCTGGCTGACTCTTAAGCGCCGAAACAATCAAGTCTCTTGCTTGTTGATGAATTCCCCGGCGGCTTGGATTAGCTACTATTAAATCTGGATTTTGAAATTCTTCCGGAAAATCTCCTAGCCGTTTCTCAACCAGGCCTGTTAACACCTCAACTTTGTTCTCTAAGTCGTTGAGTTTCGCATTCTTTTGCGTAAATAGGGTCGACTCGCTATTTTCTTCAAGACTTACTGTCTTTTTAAAAAGACGCCCTAAAACACAAGCAATAGGCCCCACTCCAGAGAATAGATCCCATGCACAATTTTTTTTCTCTAACCGTCGAGCCATTTGTTCAATTCGCAAGTAGATATTCTCTGCTTGCCATGGATTCACTTGAAAAAAACTGGTGGGCCCCAAGCAGAAAGAAAGGCCCATCATTTTTTCATAAATAAACTTTTCCTGAGACAAAAGAACTGTTTCCTCTCCCCAAATCGAATTTCCTGGATCTGAATTGATATTCATCGCAGACACATCAATAGTTATTTCCCTCTGTTTGAGTTTCTCGGTGAGGTCCAAAATTTCTCTCTGCAAGGGTCGAGTCACCACCCATGTCACCATTAGCTGATCACCCGTTTGATTAGTGCGTGCAATGACATAACGGATATCTCCAGTCTGATCACTTTCTGAATAGGGCTCCAACGAAGATTCGTTCAATACAACATGTATTTCTTTTAATAACTTTCTCAATACAGATTGATGTAGCGGGCAAGGGGTTAATTCAGGTCCAATGCGGTGAGTTCCCGGATCAAACAAACCTAATCTAAAACGCCCGCCAGATTGCTTCTCCGGATTTCTACGAACTGCTAGTTTGAACACCGTTCGAAAACCTAATTTTCTGGGAGAGGGAACACTCCGATCTACCTTTGCACTTTCAAGTAAACCGGCCTTTTTTAATAAAGCTAATTCTTTTTGTGATTTTTCAGAAAGAGAGGAATCGTAGTCCTGATTTACGTAGGGACAGATGCGACAAGCATCCTGGATGGGACACGGGTCTTTGGATCTTTTTTTCTTATAAGATCGCACAAACTTCTTTTTCTAATGACTCCGGCTTTTCAACAGGGGCAAACCGCTTGATCACATTTCCCTTTTTGTCGACTAAGAATTTAGTGAAATTCCACTTGATGGCCTCGGTACCCAGAATGCCGGGGTTAGCTTTTTTTAAATAATTATATAAGGGGTGGGCTTCAGGGCCATTGACATCAATTTTACTGAAAAGAGGAAAAGTAACTTGATAATTGGTTTCACAAAAATTTTTGATGTCACTTTCAGACCCGGGCTCCTGGGAACCAAATTGATTGCAGGGGAAACCCAAAACGATTAACCCTTGGGACTGATATTTTCGGTAGAGCTTCTCGAGTCCTTCGTATTGCGGTGTAAATCCACATCGACTCGCCACGTTGACAATGAGGAGGGTCTTTCCTCGATAAGTGTCGAGCTTAGTTTCAAGGCCACTAATATTTTTTACTGAAAAATCATAAATTGACATAACGCGATAATACCCCGCTCAGGCTCACTTTCAAGAGCTTTTAGCTTCACTTCAAAAATACCGATAAACAAGTATTACTTCCCTTGAATCTCCATGAAAAAATCAACCGGAATCAAAATCGCAATTACAGGGGCTGGTGGCTTTTTAGGCTCTTCAACTTTAGATTATTTTTCTTTGGATCCTCAGGTCACTGAAATCCGAGCTCAATTTTCTCGACCCACCTCAAAAGAATTATCGAGTAAGGTAGTCCCGATTGTAGGAGAACTTAAAAACCCGCTGATTTGTGAGAATCTAGTTCAGGGGGTCGACTGTGTGCTTCATTTTGCTAATCGTGGCTTTCCTGCAGACGGGGAACAAAATCCTCCCCGACTCATTGGACTCAACTTAATCGCAACTGAACAGCTTTTGCAGTCCATGAAGCTGAATAAAGTTAAAAATATAATTTATTCGAGTACCGGTGGAGCCATTTATCAGGATTCCAACCGTCAACAACCTTATCGAGAGGATTCTCCTACAGTTCTTCGCACTCCCTACGCCGCCAATAAGCTGATATCCGAGTACGTTATCCAAGAGTTCTCACGTCATTTTCACATCAGTTCGACCATCTTGAGAATCTCTAATCCGTTTGGATTAGGCCAGTTAAATCGAGAAAAACAAGGTTTAATTGGGGTAATGCTCGGAAAAATGCTTAAGCATGAACCCATTAAGATTTGGTCTTCGCTGGATACCGTTAAAGACTTTATTTATATCGATGACGTGCTATCTGCTCTGGATTCAATACTGAAATCTAAAAAACCAGTTTCTGGTGTCTATAACCTGGGAAGTGGAGTGGGCATTAGTTTGATGGATGTGATTCGGACTGTCGAAACAGTCACGGAGCGCCAGGTTCAGTTTGAATTAACCCCCAATCCCATTCCGGAGAATCAATGGACTGTTCTCGACTGCTCCAAATTGACCCATGCAACGGGATGGAACTGCCAGCATCGATTTGAAGACGGAATCGAAGAACTTTGGGATCACTTAGTTTCCGAACTTGAAGTAAAAGCTGCTTAGTTTTAAAGTTACTCTCTACAGAGGAACTTTATGATCTTAGCAAAAGGTTACGCCACACTGGGCCCCAAAAACCCCTTAGGGCCTTTTCAGTTTGAACGCCGCTCCCCCAGAGAAAATGACGTTGTGATCGATATCGCCTACTGCGGTGTCTGCCACTCTGACATCCATCAAGCACGAGATGAATGGGGAGGATCCATCTATCCCATGGTTCCCGGTCATGAAATTGTGGGAACGGTCTCTAAAGTGGGAAGCGGGGTAAGTTACTTCAATGTGGGTGATTTAGTTGGGGTGGGTTGCTTGGTGGATTCTTGCCGTGAATGTTCCTCCTGTCACGAAGGGCACGAACAATACTGTCAAAATGGAATGGTTGGCACCTACAACAGCGTAGAACGCGATGGCCACACACCGACTTTCGGTGGGTATTCAAACAAGATCGTTGTGCGAGAAGAGTTTGTTCTAAAAATAGATCCCAAATTAAATCTAGCGGCAACAGCCCCTTTATTGTGTGCTGGCATCACTACCTATTCTCCCCTACGGCATTGGAAGGTCGGAGCGGGTCAGAAGGTTGGAATCGTGGGACTGGGAGGCCTAGGACACATGGCCGTTAAGTTTTCACGAGCTCTAGGGGCCGAGACAGTTGTTTTCACAACAACCGATTCGAAGAGAAAAGATGCAGAGAGATTGGGGGCCCATCAGGTCGTATTGTCCACACAATCTGAGCAAATGACTGCCCATGCAAATTCTTTCGATTTTATTTTGGATACTGTGTCTGCAGTCCATGACGTTAACCAATACATTTCGCTTTTAAAGCGAGATGCATCCATGGTTTTAGTGGGGGTCCCCACCCAACCTCTTGCAGTCGCTTCGACAGGTCTTATTTTTTCTCGAAGGAACTTATCTGGATCTCTCATCGGTGGAATTAAGGAGACGCAGGAAATGCTGGATTTTTGTGCGAAACATGAGATTGTTTCTGACATAGAAATAATCCCAATCCAAAAAATTAATGAGGCCTACGAACGCGTGATCCGTTCTGATGTGAAGTATCGATTTGTGATCGATATGAAGAGCCTTTCTTAATTATTAAGGCATAAAGCTTGCTTCTTAAATCTGAGAAGGAGGCCTTATGCCATTAGAGTCAATCTTTCCAATCAAAAAAAGCCAAACCCCGTCAATCACCTGTGAGCCGGGACAATCGATTCAGTCAGTAGGTAAACTCATGGAGAAACACAACGTCGGTTGTGTTGTCGTGGTAGAACAAGGGATTCCCAAGGGGATTGTTACCGATAGAGATTTACTTTTGCGCGTTCTTTCAAGAGAGCCTTATGAAAGATTCTCAGATTAGGAGATTACCAATGGTAAATTCATTGGGACAGGCCGTCAGCATCGTAACGTTTTCAGATCTGTACGCCCTCTTGGCGCACGAGATAAACGATCTCCAATGCATCATTTCGACTGATTCCGGTTTTGAATTTGGAAAGAAAGTAGCTCAGTGGTGATGTCCATCACCATCATGGGAATGCCCGTGCTCTAGTTCTTCTTTGGTTGCTTTTCGAACATCTAACACTTCGATATCGAAGTTCAAGGTGACGCCAGCTAGAGGATGATTACCATCCACAGCCACTTCATTCCCCTTAATTTCCAAAATGGTGAACACGCTCCGACGTCCATTTCCTAAATCGGCTTGAAACTGAGCACCTTCCTCCAAGGGAAAATCTTTTGGAAAAACATCTTTGCTCAAAGTGAGTTTTAACTGTTCGTTTACTTCGCCATATCCCTCTTCAGGGGAAATAGTAAGTTTAGTCGTGTCGCCCTTTTTTAATCCCTCAAGCCCATTTTCCATTCCAGGAATAACTTGCTGGTGCCCATGGAGATAAGAAAAAGGATCTAACGCATCGGCTTCGTCAAGAACTTCGCCTGAACCGTTGGTCAGACGGTACTTGATAGAAACGACCATGTCTTTTTTTATCATGAGTTCCCCCAAAATGAAGAGAAAGAATTATTCTCCCCGGGGGCCTGTTGAAAGGCAAACAAAAACTCTTTATTTCCGTTTGCTCTCGAGCCAAATTAACCCTCTAAATTCTCCCAGCTTAAAACCTGTGGCTTCATCCGATGGGTAATATTCAGACAGCTCTTTTCTCAGAGCCGGTTTGAGATCTGCTCCATGACACTTCAAACATACCGCTTCGACATAAAGGGGCTCTGCATAACCATAATGATCAGGGCCTAACTTTATTAACTTGTGCTGGCTTTGTTTTCTTACGGGCGTTCGAAGGTATTCTTCTAAAATCGGCTTAACCCAATCTCGAGGTTTATTGGATTGGTTTCTTAATTTATGACTAGTTCTGCCCACTTCAATTTGTTCCTGTTTATCTCCCGCCTTGGGAACTGACATTTTACATTCCCCTGAAGCAAGAGCTTTTCTAAAATTTTTTCGCGCAATCCAAACTGTTTCATGAGCTCGTTCAATTGCTTTTGTTTCTGTATCAATATCCTGCCCAATGAGGTTATGATTTTTCAAGCCACCCAAAAATAGGATTAAGAACAATAAAGTTTTCATGAAGCCATATTAGAGGACGCCGAAACGCTATACCAATCAATTTTCAACTTGAAATGTCTTGTGGGATTAGAGACGTTAAGTCCTGCGAAATGAAAATTGAGATCATAAAAATTGGAAAGTGTCGTCACCCTGGCATAGCTGAAATAGCAGCTGAGTACATCAAGAGGCTAAAACCTTACTTAGGGGTGGAATCTGTCATCTGGAAAGAAGGGGATGTTGAGTCTCGCTTAAATCGACTTTTCGATAAAGAAACACTGGTGATCGCCTTAGATGAGCGAGGAAAACAGTGGAGTTCAATCGCACTGTCTAAGCAGTTGGGCCACTGGGTAGACTCCCCCTCTTTTAAGAAAGTAGCCTTTGTTATCGGGGGACCTTATGGACTCCCCGAGACATTTCGAACCAAAGCAAATTTCATTTGGAGCCTTTCAGACTGTACGCTTCCCAGTGACTTTTCGTGGCTTCTTGTTTGCGAACAAATTTATCGAGCTTTTACGATTATTAAAGGGATGGCCTACCACCACGAATAAAAAGGCTCGATCACTAACTAGGTAACAGATAATGAATCAGCTTTTCTTGCGCTTTCTTAAATTTATCCTGAGTGATCGAAGCACTCATCGGCTTAAATAAAAAGCTAAGTGCAAACCATGGCTTTTCTATTTCAACACGATTTTGGAGATTCACTCGATAAGCATTCGACATGGCTCTTACTTCTGTCTCAAAAGAAACCGATCTAAGGTACGCGGCTGTGCCGGTGGCCTGAATCTCTTTTGAGCTGGTGAGATAAATGAGTTCTTTTTTTTCGTCGCTCTTTAGTTGGACATTCTGGCGGATCGCTAAATCGGAGCCCTCTTCATTCACCTTATCGGTCAGATCATAATTTACGATGACAAAGGGGCCCTCCTGAGAAATGAAAGGTCCCTGATGGATTTCATATTTTTCTGATCGTTGATATTCTTTTTGAAGCCGCTCAAATAACCAACGGATGCCTGCTTCTTTTTGGATATTCACCCAGCAAGTCCCGGTAATGGTCGCCGTAAAAACCCCCTCGGTCAGAGCGGGCTCCTGACTCCACGCGGGTTCCTCACATTTCCATAAATCTGTTTCTAGGGGACTCGCAACTGAAGAAACTGTAAAGATGAGTGAGAACAAAATCAGCAGGCGTATTTTTAAGATCGGTCGCATAGGGCCCTAATATAGGGCCCCTTCAGTACAATGGCATGGACTAGCGCTTCATAAATTTAGATTTAGTTTTAGTTTTAGTAGCAACCGTTCGCTTTGTTACCTTTATTTTACGCTTTGCCACCTTTACCGGTTTTTCTTTTACTTCCTCAACTGAGTTTGAGGCATTCATCGAAAAAGAATAATCATCTGCAGAGGGTAAACTTTTTAAAAACTCTTCATCGGAGATTGAATTAACTTTTTTTAGGGCTATCGGAGCTGGATATCCAGGGACTTGCTCCACAATTTCACGAGCGGGATTCATTCCCTTTTTTACTGCAAGTACAATGAGGACTAAAAAAACAAAAATAAGAATTACTCGAGGTAACATAAAACGTTCCTTATTCCTCTTACTCTCTCTTCTCTCCCCTACAGTTTTGCAACTCGCTTGCCAGCGCTTTGGCCGTAAAACCCCGGCAAAGAGCATCGCTAGGGCTCCAATTTGGCAGACCTACACTTTTTTCGTCACTTGAAGCTTGGCCAATTCTGGGCTACCTGAGAGGGATATGAAGCTAGAATTAGTCGTTACGCTCACCCTCGAAGCGACTCACAGCTTGGAAGAGCGCGAGAAGCCCCACGACCATCGCTGGGACATTCAAGTGGGGTTAAAGGGTGATTTGGAGAAAGGACGCGTGGTCAGCCTGACCCACGCTCAGGAACTTTTAAGTTCCCTATTGAAACCACTTCAGCACACTTTCTTGAATAATAACGAATACTTAGATAAGAACGCCCGAACTTGTCCTACCTGTGAAAATCTGGCTCTATTTCTTTTAGACCGTCTCAAGGAGCCGTTGAATCAACTCAATCCCAAAAATCCTCCGGCAATAAGCTTTATTCAAGTGGGCATTTGGGATGAGGGAGTTCAGCTAGGATTTGCCAGACTGTCGCTCTGAGAAAAAAGACTCCGCTTTTGATTCAGGAAGGGTTGATATAAATCTTCAATCCCCAATTCATACCGACTCAACTGAGTGTGGGAGGTCTCAAAATACCGGATGATAGATTCCCGAAGAGCCCTCACCTCATCTGGCTCACCGTAGAGTTTCTGAATTTGACTGGCCAGAGCTTCGGCATTTCCAGCCGGTACAACTTTTACAAACGGCAATCCCGGGAAGTTTTCAACTGCTCCAACATGATCAGTCCCGATACAAGGGACCCCATGTGCGAGGGCCTCGGTAATCACTAATCCAAACCCATCATCCACCGAAGGCAAAACAAAAAGGTCACATTCGTGATAAAAATCGCTCAGGTTCGGATAAAAACCTCGAACTTCAATACTGGGCTGGCGAGCGATCATTTCCTTAAGGAGAGGAAAGTTTTCTAACTGAACTGGATTCATTTTAACGATGAGACGGGCATTTGGAAGATTCAGTTTCTCCCATGCTTGAAGAAGATAAAGGAGCCCTTTACGAAGTGGATTGCCAACAATTGTGCCGACGGTTAATACATTCTTTTTAAATTTCTGTGCCGGGATCTTAACTGGAATCAGTCTATCAAGCGGAATTTTTTTAAGCTTATTACTTGGAATCCCTCTCTCAAGTAGGGTGTTTTTGGTGTAATCGGAGGGAGTAATGATAGCGTGGGCTTCTTCATATTCCTGAATTGATCGCTCAATCCACCATCCTGGTTTTGGAATGTAACCAACTTTCAGTTTTTCACTTTCTCGAGCAATGAGTTCTTCTTGAAATAGGACATGGGGACATGAGCGTTCTAAGAAATACAGGCTCCCTCGCTTTTTGGCTTTAATTCCGGTGATTAAACTTAAGCCCGCCCAGCCGTGAAGAACATCGCAATCACGAATTAAGTAGCTACATAATTGGTCGTAGATCTTATTTTGACTCAACTCTAACGGTGCAAAGTCTGTTTTAAAAAGCCTTTCAAGTATCACCGCAATTTGCGGGATAAATTGGTAAGAGAAAGCAGCTTTTGTCCGGAAGTTTTTTTTTGGACTGGATGAATATACTTTCACATCACACTGCAGCCCATAGAGTTTATCTATGAGCTGCGTGCTGTGAAAACGGGTTCCGGGTAAGACGTTAACTTTCATCTCATTACTTTTATTTAATTCCCGGAGCAGCCATCTGATCAAGCAAGTACATCCAACCTGCTCGCTGGCGTTTTACCGTGCTGTCGCGCCATTTTTGATAGTTGGGTTGGAATCCTTGAGAGCTCGCGTTGAGTTCGACAACAAACGACATCACTTTTTCTTTTCCATACATCCAGTCAATCGAACCTCCATCAACGTTGTAAAGAAGATCGTATGCCGTTCCCGCTTTGTAGGTTCCCGAACCGGAGTCTCGAACCAATTTACTTGCTAGCTCCTTTGCCGTTTTTAAATAGATCTGGGCATCTGGCTCTGGAACTGCCTGCGGCTCGCAGCCAAACGGATAAATAACGATTTCTGAATAGGAGTTGAAAGAAAGATTGAACTTGGGTTGCGTGCTCGTGATAAGACCCATCATGGCCTTTGTTTCAGGCTCTGATCCTTCCGAAGGTCCTCGATAGGTGTCTGAAAACTGAAAGCCAGAGGAACCATTACATTTTCCCCAGGAGTAAGGATAGTTTCGGTTTACGTCCACCCCGTAACCGCCAAGGGTATTTTTTCTCCACATGTTATCTTCAGACCATACTTTGTTGTTTCCATCTGGATTTACCATGGGAACGACCCAAATTTCATAATTGTCCATCCAGTTTCTAACCTTGGGATCGGTTTCGTAGTTCTTAGTCAAATAATCAATGATGTCCAGCGCGACTTCTGTGGTCATCACCTCTCGAGCGTGGTGCATAGCATCCACGACCATTGCTTTTTTGGGTGCTTTAACTTTTGAAGCTTTTTGGGTTAAAGCCACAGCCCAAATGTCTCTTCCCTGATGGGATTTCCCAATGGATTCTCTTCGAACTAAGTCGGGAAAGTTTTTTTCATAATCAATCAGGAGAGCCTCTAGTTCACCGGGGTCCTTATATTCCTCATCTAGGCGCTCAGCTTCTCGAAAAGTGAGAATGGCCAAATCACGAGTAACTTTTAAATCGCTTTCAGTTACGACCAAGCTGGCAGTGTTGTTTTCTAAATTAATTCCCGCCACGTCGAGTCCGCGAGCCCTCAAATCTCCCAACTCGCTTGCTGCTTTTAAGGGAACTTCGACATAAAAATACTTCTGGGAAAAGGCCTGATTTCCCGCCAGCACGAAGGTTGCAGCTAAGAAGAGCCACTTTTTCATAGATTTGTTTCCTTTTTTTAAGATTTTTAGTGCGGTGATGTTTTATTTTACCGTATCTTAAAAAATGTTTTGAAAAAGTTACTCCGATAATCAGTTACGTTTGTTAACGCAAAATGCCCAGGGGTGTCATTGATTTTGGGGGATGGGGCGCAATCCTTCATGGATTACGCCCCGGTGAGGATTGTCAGTGACTCTCTTTAAGTTTTTCCTTCACTTTAATTTGGATCACTTCGGGCTTCGTTTCCTTCTCTTGCGGAAGGGCTAATCTTAAAACTCCATCCTCATAAGAGGCCTCTATATTTTTTGAATCGACAGTTTCTCCAAGTGAAAACGCTCGATAAAATTTTCCAGAAAATCGCTCCGTTCGAGAAAAACCAGCCTCAGACGTTTTCTCTGATCGATTTTCACAAGGTCAAGGGTGGGACAAGAAAACTCTGATTTTTCAGATTTTTTTTTTGACCCATCATATTTTGCTCGTGGTGTCGTATTATAATAAAAGTAAAGGAGGTCCTATGAAGTACTTAATGCTCGCATTAGTAACTTCTCTTTTGTGGATCGGAAATCCAGCATTCTCAAATGAAGAAGTGAAATGCACTTGCGATCACAAATGCACCGAAGCCTGTGAAAAAGGTGAAGGCGGCAAGACTTGTGATTGTAAGGCTTGTGAATGCTCAAAAACTGGAAAATGCCCACACCACAAATGTGGGGGAAATGACGAAAAAAAAGAAAAACCAAAAAAGTAATTAGTTGATGAAGGCACCCGTTACACGGGTGCCTTTGTTATCCAAAGTTTTACAGAAGTTCCTTCAATATCCTGCTCGCTCGAAAAACCAGTCGATTGGGTCGAAGCCTTCATTGCATTAGCAAGAATTTCGTCGGAAATATAGGTTTCAAATCTTTTAAAAGCCCGCATTAAATTATCTGTCGTCGCAACTTCCACTAAAATTCTATCCGTCACTTCAAACCCCAGATCTTTTCTGAGTTTTTGAATACGATTGACGAGTTCTCTCGCCAATCCTTCTTGGACCAACTCATCGTTAAGCTGAGTATCGAACCAAACTGTCACTCCGCCTTGGCTTTGGATGAGTCCTTCTTGCTTGGAGCTCGCTCGATTACTACATCTTCCAACGTAACAGTTTCCCCTTCCACAGGGAGCTTTCCCTCTTTCTCAAGCTTAGCCACTTCATCATGGGGCAATTCTTTGATCTTTTGAAGAACTACTTTCATTTTGGGCCCCAGTTTTGGGCCAAGAACTTTCGCATTAGCTTTGGCCGTTAGCTTTACCCATTTTTCTTCTTGATTAGTGAACGTTACGTTCTTCACATTAAGTTCAGAAGCAATCAGACCCGAAAAAGACTCAATGGTCTTTTGATCGCCCGGATTTCGGGTGATCACTAAAAATTCTTTGAGGGGCTGCCGAGTCTTTAATTTGTTTGTGTTACGAATGGTTCTACCCATGTAAACAACTTTTTGAACCAACGACATCTGGTTCTCCAAATCAACATTCACCAGTTTTTGATTAGCTTCTGGATAGTCGCAAAGGTGAATACTCTCCTTGGATTCTCCTCCTGACTTCAAGTTCTGATAAATCTCCTCGGTCACAAAGGGAAGAATAGGTGCAAGAACTTTGCAGAAATCCATTAATACCGAGTACAAGGTCGAGTAAGCGAGATCTTTATCGGCAGATTTTTCGTCGCTCCAAAATCTGCGGCGGTTTAAACGAATATACCAGTTGGTCAACTCATCGATAAACCCAATGACTTCAGGTACGACTTCATAAAGATGGTAGACCTTCATCTTTTCTTCGATACTCGAGAGTAGACTCTGCAATCTTGAGAGAAGCCATTGATCCAAAGGATTTTTCAATTGCTTGATAAACTCAACTGATTGACTGGCCTTCCATTGATCGGCTCGTGCATAGGTAGTGAAGAAGCTATAAGCGTTCCACAGGGGAAGTAACACGCTTCGGACAATCTCTTTGACTCCCGTTTCAGAAAATCTCAAGTCCTCAGCGTGAGAAGCCGGGGAACTGGTTAGGTAGGCTCTTAAAGCGTCGGCTCCATAAGTATCTAAAAGATATTTCGGATCAGGATAATTTTTGAGTCTCTTAGACATCTTCTTGCCATCTTCAGCAAGTACCAACCCGTTCACGATCACATTTTTGAAGGGTGGCTTATCAAAAAGGGCAGTCGACAAAACAGAAAGCGTGTAAAACCAACCTCGAGTCTGGTCGATTCCCTCTGCAATAAAATCAGCAGGAAAAGCAGCATCGAACTTTTCTTTATTCTCAAAGGGGTAATGTTGTTGGCCATAAGGCATGGAACCACTCTCAAACCAACAATCTAGAACCTCAGGAATTCTCTTCATTGCCTTTTTACACTTCGGACAAGGAATGGTGACTTCATCGACAAAGTGCTTGTGAATATCGGTTAATCTCTTACCGCTCCATTTCTCAAGATCAGCAATCGATCCAATACAAACATGTTCACCGCATTCCGGATTACAACGCCAAATGGGAATGGGAGTTCCCCAAAAACGGTTTCTACTAATGTTCCAATCCCGCGCATTTTCGAGCCAATTTCCAAATCGTCCATCTCTGAGATGCTCAGGAACCCAATGAGTTTTCTGATTGTTGGCAAGAAGCTTTTCTTTCAGAGGTTCGAGTTTCACAAACCAAGTGGAAATCGCTTTTTGCATTAAGGGAGTGTCACTTCGCCAACAGAAGGGATAATTATGAACGTACGTATCATGCCTAAAAATCGAATTTTTGGTTTTGAGGTACTTGATGATGTCCTTATCGGCATCCTTGATATTTACCCCTTCAAATTCAGGCAAAGCTTTCGTAAATCGGCCTTCATGATCTGTTGGGTCAACCAAATGAATTTTATATTTTTTTGCAACTTCAAAGTCCTCTTCCCCAAAAGCGGGAGCTGTGTGGACGAGACCCGTTCCATCGGTGTCCGTCACGTGATCTCCTAAAATAACTTGGAAAGCCCCTTCTTTTGACCGATCCGAAAAATGTGGGAAGAGTGGTTCATAAGCCTCATGCTCGAGAGCAAAACCTTTAAATTCCGAAATCACTCGATAGTCTTCTGGGTTCTTAAAGTAAGCAGCTAACCGTGACTGAGCAAGAACGTAGTGATCTTTCGTAGCCACTTCTTCTACTTCAACATAGGAAACATCTTTATTGGCAGCTAAAGCTAAATTGGAAGGAAGCGTCCAGGGAGTGGTCGTCCAAGCCAAAAAATATCGATTATGTTTTTTACTTTTAAAGCGACAAGTGAGAGCCGGATCCTGAACTTCTTTATAATTAAGACTAGCTTCAAAATTAGAAAGTGGAGTGGCAATTCTCCAGGAATAGGGCATCACCCGATATCCCTCAAACACAAGGCCCTTATCCCAGAGTTGTTTTAAAACCCACCAGACCGTTTCCATAAACGGGGTGTCCATGGTTCGGTACTGGTTTTCAAAATCAACCCATCTTCCCGTTCTGTGAACAACTTCTTCCCACTCTTTTGTATAACGTTGAACAATATTGCGGCAAGCATCGTTGAACTTAGCGACTCCAAATTTCTCAACTTCTCGATATCCAGAGAGGCCGAGTTCGTTTTCCATTTCGAACTCAACTGGTAGTCCATGGCAATCCCAACCCCAACGGCGCTCAACGTAGCGGCCCTTCATGGCCCAATAGCGGGGAACCACGTCTTTTAATGTACCAGCCAATAAATGTCCGTAGTGAGGAAGCCCTGTAGCGAAGGGCGGACCATCATAGAAAAGAAAAGGTTTTTCGCCTTCGTTCATTCGAAGGCCTTTTTTGATGATTTGATTCTCGCGCCAAAAGCGCAGAACAGATTCTTCCAATTTTGGAAACTGGACGTCGGGGCTTACCGGTTTCATGACCGGATAAAGTTACACTAGGAGTCCAAGCCCTTCAAATAGTAAGAATTTTTGAGCTTATTAAGGCTTAGTACCTGGCCTACTACGCTGCACCTGCTTTCTTTTTTCAAAAAAAATATTCCTCGAATTATGCTGCTCTTAGTCTCTTGTCCTTTAGCGATACTGCAAATATTTTTGCAGAAAGTATGCGTTTCAATCATTGTCCAAACAAGAAATGTAAGTTTCATACTCAGTCAGAAGGCTGGGCCTACAAGAAGAAAGGTTGCTGGAGAGCTCAAAACATCCTTAGCGCACTTTGATGAAATGGAAAGCTTCGAACACACCAAATTAAAGCCGTTATCCATTGCCCTAGCTGTGAGAGCCAGAACTGGGGAAATCATTGGAGCACAACCAGCTGAAATGATGCGGAAATTCAACAGGTAAAGAGGGTTGAGAGAGTTTCAACAAAAGAAAGTGTCAATCGAAGAAACGAGAACGATGCCCTATTCACATTGAATTACACTTGCGCCAAGATTCGACATGATTTAAGTCGAATGGCTCGCAAGGTTTGGGTGACTACTAAGAAAGCAGAACGACTTCAGGCACACCTTCATTTGTAGATTGGTCTTTGCTGAGGCTAAATCTTTTTCTAACCCCACAAAAAACTGCCCGACTTACAAAATCCAAAACCCATTCCCCGCTTCCGCAGGTGCAGCGTAGTAGGCCAGGTACTAAGGCTTAGTAGCAACCACCCAGGCGTTGTTGTCTTCTCATGCGCCAACGGCAAAGAAGACCGCAATATCCGCCAACATATCCCCCGGATGTGTCATAACCATCAGCAGGCTGGTCAACTACGGGGCCGGTTAGTTGATTAGGATAAGGTTGTCCGCCCCCCTGATTGTCCCTACCGCAAGCTGCCAAAACCAGAGAAGTGATTAAAACTAACGTCCCAAAAAAACTTTTCATTTTCTGTCCCCCCTACAAACCTCTGGACTCTTCTCTAGGAAGGGTCCTCGGGCAAACGTACAAAGCAGTTCTAATGCCAATAGTCTTAGGCTCAATGTAAACACCTGACCAACAAATTTCGTCACTTTTTCAGAGCCTCAGGGCGCAGGCGCGTCACCCATTTTTTCCCTAAATTCTCTCAGGGCTCTATCCGATGGTCATTCATTACTCATTAACCATTTGGAGGCAATCGCATGACAAGTCGTACGTACCGAACCGGTAACAGCACTGGAAAAACCTATTTTAAAAATGTCGGTGAAGGTTTTGAAGTTGGTTTTGTTCTTAGTGGAAAAACAGTGTTTGTCGGTAACTTTCTTCACAGCTGGGAAGCTCGACGTTGGTATTCTCTACTGAACGCAGAAATTAAAAACTTCTCTAACAAATACCAAGTCGGTCCAGGTTGCACCAAATCCTGGTTTACCCACTTTTTATCTGCCCATTTGTACACCACTTACTACAGCTTTTTAGATAAGTGTTTTACTCAACACAGCAAAAAATATAAAAATGCAGTAAAAAAAGACCAAAAGTCTTACGAAAAGATGAGCAGCCGTTGGGATAGCAAAACCAACACAAGCCGCTTTTTAAAAGCTGCTTAAGCTGTTTACTGATGTGGGGAGAGCTTCGGGCTCTCCCCATTTTTTTTAAAGCTTAAACCCCGCCGAATCTGAATCAGATTTGAAAGTTTTTACCGTTTCAAGACTGAGCTCAGCCAAATCTTTATTAAGCATAGGTAGTTTTTTTATAATGTCTGTCGTGCACGTAATAATGTGACATCCTGAGATTTCTGATTGAACCAAATTGAAAAACTCTCGGGAACTCGCCCATAAAAGCTCAATGTTTTGATCCGTCTCTCTGCAAAGCTTCGCAGCTTTCGTCATGAGAGGCATCGGATCTCTTCCCGTATCTGCAATTCTTCCAGCAAATACTGAAACCACTGAGGGAGCGCCCTCTTTCAGGGCATTCACCGTCTCGGCGATCTGTTCCCAAGTAAAAAGAGCTGTGACGTTCAGTTTTACCTTTTGATGACTTAAAGATTTAATGAGCTCGAGGGATGACTGACCTTTGCTGTTGGTAATCGGAATCTTCACATAAACATTCGGTCCCCAGGAATTTATCTCCATCGCCTGTCGATGCATTTCTTGAAAGTCGTCTGCAAAAACTTCAAAAGAAATGGGGTGTTTTGTGATTTGAGTCAAAATCTCTCGGCAAAAAGATCGATAGTCTTTTACTCCCGATTTCTTCATTAAAGAGGGATTAGTAGTAAATCCTTTTACAGCTGGATTTCGAGACAATTCCAAAATAGAAGCTCGGTCAGCTCCATCTGCAAAAATCTTAACTTTTCCCTGGTAAGGCGACTTATCCATGTGAAGACCTCCCTATGATTCGGGAGTAATCTAATAAAGTTTTTTCTTAACTGCACCCCAAAAAGAGCGCTGATAGATGATTTCTGGATACTGACTAAAGAGCTGTAATAATTTCCAGAACCCCTTTTCTGGGCATGCCGCTATGTCTTCAAGGCGATCCAAAAAATGATGCAGCAGATTCCGGTCGGTAAGAATTCTGGCTTTAATTCCTTTCGCTTCAGAAGCCAAAAAGGAATAAATCTTTTTAATTTCTTCTTTTGTCTTAAGTCCCTGGCTTACCGTTTGCGCTTTGTGATGATTTTGTACATGCGCAAGGACTTCAGGGACAACGCAAGAAGAAATCTCTAAATCCTTTTCCATCCAAAGTCGCAAATACGTCGCAGTATCGACCAAAATATTCACCAAACCAGGCGGAGGAAGTGCTCTTTTAAAGAGTTCGGTTCGAATAAAGGTGGAAGGTTGAGGCAAACACAGCCCCTTCCTGAAAATATCCTCGAAAGAAAGGGGGATGAAAGGCTCTAGTTCAGTTTCGAAACGTCCATCCTCAGTCCAACGAACCGCCTTCCCCGTAATAACATCAAAGGGCCCTTCGAGATAGGCTCGCCCCACCCTTGCTAAAGCTCCGGGTGCCAGATAATCATCCGAACAAAGCCAATTAATCAGCTCTCCCGTCGCATTGACTCACAAATAAGGTAACCAGAGCGGGTATCAAAATTTTCGCATTGACTCACAAATAAGGTAACCAGAGCGGGTATCAAAATTTTGAGTCAGTTACTGAGTGACTCATAAAAAAGGCACT